>Ga0265338_10003134_pt1 | contig 23626 bp, 26 predicted proteins | sample 42126metaG_FD_193579 | JGI IMG/M metagenome (GOLD analysis project Ga0265338, IMG submission 193579) | Rhizosphere microbial communities from Carex aquatilis grown in University of Washington, Seatle, WA, United States - 4-21-26 metaG | ecosystem: Host-associated > Plants > Roots > Rhizosphere... | reverse complement strand
GTTAGTTCTTCTCGCTGACGAGCAGGAGAAAGACATTTCATGTGTACGTAGTCAAGCTTATGCTCACAGTCAGGTGCGTTACAGCACGGATCTGGAACATCTGCTCCTGGCATGCCACAAATATGGCAGTTCACGTCTCCTCCTTCCAGTTCGAAGACTCTAAATATTGCCGTCTACCGAGTCCCATAGCTTCTGGGTTTCGATACTGATCTTGCGATTCAGCTCTGTAAACTGAGCTCGCATCTTCATGATCCTGCCTCGGAGACTCATGTTAAGGCCGGCCCGGTTCGCCACGAGATAGATGATCCTGGGCGTTGCGCCGTACTTGTCCACGATCTCCTCGACCGACATAGACAAATTCAGGAGATCGACAACGATGTCTCGCCGCTCAGCCTTAGTCAGGTCTCCGATGCCCATAACACCTGCGCCTGCTGCTTGAGTTTCTCGTTCGCTTCCTGGACCCGGTCGTTGAGCGCAGTGACCGGCGGGAGAAGGAGATGCACGACGGCTCGCATGCCGGAATATGTCAGGCTGGCGATGACCGTGGCCTTGATAATGGTGCGCGGACGGATCTTGATATAGATGACTTGTGGCTGTTCCATGGGTTAACTCCCTTTCGAGAAACCTAGAGCCCGTGTTAGGGGCTCTAAGGCTTTCAGGCGTCGGTCTTCAGGATCATGGCGTTGATCTGCTTGTTGACCTTGTCGGACAGGCCGGTGGCGGCGAGGCCAATGGCGAGGGTCACGACGACCGTGGTAACGGCGGCGGCGATCTTCTGCGCACGGGACGGCTCGGTAGTTTCGGGCTGCTCTTCGGTGTTCAGTTCAGACATGGTGTCCTTCTTCTGGTTGAGCGACGGGGCTTCATTAAAGGGCTGGTTTCTGACGCGAGAGAAAAGAAAGCAGACGATTTTCACGTCCAGCATTTGCAATCTCATTCCCTTACCGAACGTATTACTACTCGGCAACTGATTCGCACAGTCAAGATTCGATTGCTCATTGCATTGCTCTCTTCATTAGAGGCCTTGTTTTCTACGCGAATATGCGTCAGGCCTGAGGGGTATTGCAGGCCGTGCAGCGATGAATGTGACGATCGCCAGACTCGCCGCAGACGTGAGGGAGCTTCTGCTCTTCATCATCCTCGGAACGACTGCTGCGCGTGTCGCATTCACCCCAGGTAACCGTGCATCCGGTACCAGTTCGGCGATGCCTCCCCTTACGCCCGGGCGTAACATCCGCTCCGGTACTATTGTCGATAACTCGCGGAGGCCGGTTGAACAAACTCATTTTTCTCCTTTCGAGAAACCTAGAGCCCGTGTTAGGGGCTCGTTGGTTTATTACTCTTCGTCGGCGGTGAACTCTTCGTACAGGCCGTGCTCGCGGAGGAAGTCGTTGTGCGCGTTCAGCTCCTGTCGCTGGATCATCGCACCTACCGTAACAACGGTAAGGGCGGTGACCAGGATCTTGGTCTGGTTGCGCTTGACGAATTCCTTCGTGGCGGCGATCTGCTTCTTCATTAGTATCATCCCTTCACAAAGTGGGTCTTCATTAGAGGACGTGTTTTTGACGCGAAATATAAGAGAAACCTAAAGCCCGTGTTAGGGGCTCTTTGGTTACTCGGTTTCGGTCGATTCGTTATCAAGTTTATTGACGAATGTAACGACCAGGCCGACTGCCACACCAACGGCAACAGGCGTGAGTACTGCTCGCGCAACAACTAGCCGGTTCGCGTTTTTAACGCGGCGGTGGAAGCGCGCAAGAGTTTCTGCGTCGTCTGCTGATATGGTGGGGAAAATCGCCTGGAGGTTAATAACATCTTTCTTGAGGCTCATAATCTCTCCTTTAACGGGGTTTCATTAGAGACCTTGTTTTTCACGCGAGAGAAACCTAAACCCCTTGTCGGGGCTAGGCTTTAAGCTACTTCCAGAACTGCCAGAACTTCTTGTTCCTCTGGCGATCGATCTCCTTCTCAACATCCTTCTTCGCGAACTCAAGTCCGACTTGGAGTTCAGCATTGATCTCGATGAGGCGCTTCGTCTTGTAGACGAGGTTGTCGCTCTCGAGGACCTGCTTGATCTCGTCGGTGGTGTTCGAGAGGGTCATGTTGATGCCGTCGATGGCCGCACAAAGGTTTTCATTCAGCTTCATGGTGGGTCCTTTCGTAGGGGCTTCATTAGACGGCTTGTTTCTGCCGCGACTCCTCCGGGGAAAATCCCCCCGGGAATTTTTTAAAACGAAAATACAAAACAGAAATCCCGCGTAAGCAACCGTATGTTGACTGGCTGCTTACGCGGAACTCCCATTTTGACGAATCTTTGTCGACTCTGTGGTCAGATCTTTGTCTTGACGATGAACTGCATCGCCTTGGAGGTGAGGACGTGCGCTCGTTCGTAGTTCAGGATCATCAAGATCCCAACGAGGTTCGCACCGATCGTGGCCATCGTCTCAGGGCTCACCGAAGGCCTCTTGTACGTAGTCTGGTCGACTGCGTTGGCTTCGGCGAGCACCTTGACGGCGTTGGCGATGGATGCGTACTCCTTGGAATTGCTTGGGTAGTTCCCGAGATCTAGAATGGCTCGGTCCAGTGCCTCTTCAAGGCGGCGTAGCTCTTCTTCATTCTTCTTGAGGCTAAACACTTTAGTCCTTTCATTGATTCTCATCATAGGACTTGTTTTCCTCGCGAATTACGAAGGTGCGCCGGTCGTCTCGTTCTTGACCTGCAGAGTAAGGGTTGGCTTCGCCGCGATCTGGTGAGCCTCGAGGCCGGGAAGCTGAACTGTCTTGAGGCCGTTGTTGTCAACCACGATGGCGCCGTCGACCGGGGGTGTGTAGATCTTGGATGAGATCCCGAGGATGACTCCAAGGAAAGCGTCGGCCGCCGACAGGGTCCCGATCACGGCCGTGGTGTCATGAAAGCCCCAGATCGAGGCCACTGCGAAGTAGAAGGATGCGAATGCCGGGAGCCAGATCATGGCGATCGGCTTGAGGACGTCGTACACCTTGCTGTTCATTGAATTTCCCCTCTTGCGTAATGCTAGTTACAGCCGAAACGACGGTCGAGTCTCTGCAGAGCCTCGTAACCGTTGTACCTTCTCGCCGCGTTCGGGTCATTCTGCCCTATGAAAGGCTTCGGCGGCGGTGTTACTGGTGTTGAAATATGGATGATCTCACACCAGGCGCGGTTGTTATTATTGATGTAGACGACTCCGCCGACACCAAATATAACAAACAGCATCATGATGATGACAGCCAAAGTCACGTATGAGAACCGTTCTTTCATGGCCCATCGGTCACGACGATCCTGGCGGTCTCGGTGATCTTTCCTGTCTTGCAGGTCCGCCCGGTCTAGCCGCTCTTCTCGCTCACGGTTTTCCGGTTCGGTCACCAGAATCCTCCGGCGAATTGGGCAAGGGCTTCTCCGGCGGTGGCGACGAAGAGGAAGATGACAATCCAGGCTCCGACAAGATCCGGATTATCGCGGACCTTGCGGATGGGATCATCAGTCCGAACCCTATGCCGCACAGGTAGCCGTTTGGAGTCACAGAATATACCTGTTTCCAGATAATCCATGCTCCAAAAGCCATTAGAGCCAGTTCCAGAGATTTCTTTCGCAGAATCGAAAGCCACTTCACCTCTCCTCGCTTAATCACCTAGTCGGTCTGATTCCAGGAGGGCACGGTGTTCTTGGTGACCCTGATGAACGGAGTTGCCAGCTGCCAGGTGCCCGAATGACGAATATAAGGAATTGCGATCTTCCATACACCGCCATCACGAACCCAAGCCCCAGCTAGAAGAGTTACCGTGCTAGGTGCTGACGGATCAGACAAGCCGCCGTTATCGCTCGACGTGTTCTTGGCGAGAACGGTAAACGTGTATGTTGCCCCAGGATCAAGGCCTGTGACGTCCAGAGAAGTCCCTGAACCTGAAGTATCCGTGTCTGTGGAAGCTCCCGACGTGCTAGTACCGTCGTACCTGCTTACACGATAACCGGTAAGTGTCGCTCCACCGAGATTCGATGGCTTCGTCCAGTTCACGGTCAGCGACCGGGCCGATACGTTCTTAAACGTCGGTGCACTCGGCGCTGATGCTGCCGAAGTCAGGGTAACTGTTACGGGCGAAGAAATCCCACCATTACCCGCCGAGTTAGTAGCAGTGACCCTGAACCTGTAGCCGCTACCTGGGGTCAGTGACGAAATATCCGTTGTCGTACCAGATACAGTCGTCCGAGTTGCAGTGCCAGTTCCCGCGGTGTTCGGCCACATGTCTACATAGTAGCTCGTGGCACTCTTGGCTGCGTTCCACGTCAATGTCAGGCTGTCCGACGTGACATTGGACAACTTCAAGCCGGACACCGTGCTAGGAATCAGTTGCGGCGCCGTCAGCGACACCCCGACACTCTTGTTACTCAAGAACAAAGTTGTTCCTGTTACACCGTAAGATACGGTGAAGTTCACGGTAAGATTTCCGTCACTACCGGCGGCAATCGTGTACTCTTCATCGATGAAGGTCGATATGGTGTGACCGGCTATCGCAAATCCGAAATGCGAAAGATCGTCGTAGACAGACCCGGAAACAGACCGGCCGATGTTACTACCAGGACTGGTCGACGATGCACTACCAGCGTTGACCATCTGTCCGATGACTTCGAAGGTATCTGTACCGGCTTCAGCATTCTGCCCGACAAGATTAACCATGATCTTGATCGTGCTACTGCCAGTAACAGAGACTTCATTCGTAGCCATGAGTTAGCTGCCGACGATCTTGAAGTAGATATTTCCGTCGACTGCTCCACCGACTGAGTCATCCGGATCCGCTGTTCCACTGGCTATGCCGAGGTTTACCCGGGCTGCGGCAGCGGTCGATGCTCCTGTTCCGCCTCGGTTGACTGGCCAGATAGACAGGACAAGAGCTTTGACCTGAGCCACGTAGTCACGGGTTCGGTTAATCTCTTGAGCACCGAACCTGACTTCGCCGCCCTCGCCGGTGTCTGGAACGAGAGCAAAGCCAGCGGCCGCGGCATCGTCGCCAATTGGCATCTTTTCCTCCTCTCCTTACTGGTTGCCCCATACCTGGCTTGGGTCTACATCCGACCATACTTCATCTGGCGGAGTAACATCGATCCATGTTCCAGGAACGATGACTTGCGACAGGGTAAGAGTCGGGTATGACCGGTCTCCTTGATCGTCTGAGACAAATATCTGCTCAGTTACATACATCTGATTACCGAAGCCAGTGACATCCTGCTCTTCAACCAGATCGCCGAGCTTGTAGTCGGTACCATACTTGTACGACCCGATTTCGGAGATCTGACCGTCGAACTGGTACACTTTCCGGTGCTGAGACAACGCATCCAAGCCGGCCTGGGAAAGAGCAGCATCAACGTCTGAAACACTTGTGGCGTCGATGCTGGAGGCGTCCACGATGAGGACATGGCGCTTGAATCCGGATGATTCGGTATCTTCGCCGACTCCGAAAACGACTTTCACCTGGTCTTTACCGATCACGTACGCAAGGTTCTTGTACGCAGCGTTGGACGTGAGCCTTCGCACCTCGGAAAGGTTATCCAAGTTCGGGCTAAATATGACAGCAGCCCGATCAGTCTGGTCCGAAGTCCGGTCGTCACCCGTGTAGATCTCGAAATATACCTGCGAAGTTTCGCCGTTCCGGACCAACCTGAAGCCAAGACCGTATGTATCGCAGATGGTTTTCACTGACGCGTACACGGTGGCTGGATCGAGGTTGACCGTAATGGTTTCGCTCGACTCGGCAATGGATCCAGTTGGCAGGATCGTTCCAGAATGATAGAACGGGATGATGTCGCCATCGTCCAGCGTCGCATCAACGCAGATGTAGATAAATATAGCACGTGCGATGTTGCCAGGCGTGTCAGTAAGAACCCACTTCGGGTTCGTTACGATGTCAGAAACCTGACCGGAAGACATAGCGACACGGTCGTCAAGGATCGCCTCAAGTGAACGACCCGTAATGTCAAGAATATCCGATCCATCTGTATCGGTCGCGTCTTCGATCGTCTCAACGACCATTATATAGGTCGATAGTGATTGCGCGATCATTGTTCCCGCTGGGAGAAGGGAGCGCGCCGCTTGACTCGCGGGGATCTTGATCTCGATACCGCCCCAGGAAGAATATCTTTCAGTCCAGATAAACGAGTTATAACCCTCGATTACTTCGGACTTCTGCAAGTTATCGTCTAGTGTCCAGAACTCGAGTTGCATCAGAATGCACCGTATTTGGGGGTGTACTGGATCGTGTAAGGTATAGCTGCGCCCGAGACAGCCGCCCGGAACTCGTTGATACCGCTTCCAAGGCTGATCCAGGCAGACGAGGAGTCAACACCCGCAAGAACGGACGAAGGCGTTCCCGATGTCGTCTTGATGATGGATTTCTGCCTCGGTATGGAAGTCACAACAACCACATCACCATTGACGAGAGCACCCTCATAGAGGAATGTCTGTGTAGTGCCGTCCGGCTTGATGTTGTACAGGTTGAACCCTGCGATAGACCTGTTAACATTCAGGGTAAATATGACCCCTGCATCAGAGGTTCCAGCGTAGTTGATCGCCTGCGTTGTCGTGTCAGCTACTGTCGAGCCGCTCACAGATACGACGCTCGGACCGTAGAAATCCGGGTCATAGCAGATGATCGATCCGTCCATCTCAGGCTTCTGAGTGAACAACGTGTTGTCGAAGCTCTCAACGGTCCCGGTTGTAAGACCCCAGGAACTTCCGTCTCGGTAAATCTTGATCCCGACAACCGCTTTCGGCAGCAAATATGCGTAAAGAGCAGTCCGAAGGCTGTCAACAGTAGTATCACTGTAATTCGGCTTTAGCTCAATCTTGAAGGTAATGTTCCTGACATCCCTGCGACTCGACTGGGGCTGAGCCCCGTCAAGCTGAGCCATCGACGCGGACGTCAACGTAGCTTTGACGGGGCCCAGTCCTTCGATGTCACTGACCAGGTAGCCATTGGAATAGTCAGATATCGGGAGAGAGAGCACATCGCCCCGAACGTTCGTGAACTCCAACTTTGTAAGCATTACGAGGGAAGCGCCCCCTTCACTTGAGAGATCTGGTTCTTCGTCTGGCGGTAGATTGTTGCGGCATCGAGCGCCTTCGGTGATGTGTTGTTCTGCACGAAGGTCAAGTTCGTGCCAGCCGCAGGGTTAATACCCAGGGCGATAGCGGTCTCTGCATTGTCCGAAGATATGGACGTCGCCTTGTTGGTCGACACATTCGCAGAGATCAGCTGACTCTTCGACATGCCGTTGAGCGTGCTGAAACCGGCCTTGGCTTGCGTCAGGTCGATAACAGGCGTGATCTTCGGCTGTAGATCGATGCCGGAATTGACCGCATCGTTAACCGCCGCAAGGCTGTTCTTCATGGCATCTAGTGCCTTGGAGCCCATGTTTGCCGCAGCGTCTTCGACGTCGCCAGTGCCGTTATTGATGCCAACGACGGTGCCCTCAGGAATGCCTTCGCCTACGTACTGGAATTCCTTGGATGGTGAGTTGATCCCAAGCAGGCTCTTAGCGGCGTTCAGCGCAGACTGGGCCATGCTCTGAGCGGCGCTCACGATCGACGGGATTCCGCCGAGAATACCGCCAGTCATGCCGTTGATGATCGCCAGGGCCAAGTTGACACCCGCAGCCCGCATTGCCGGTGCATCCGCATTGATCTGCGCAGCAAGGCCGTTCACGAAGTTGATAACCATCGTCGCACCGGCTTGCGTAATCCGAAGGGCGCTAGCGCCGATAGCCGCGATGAAGTTGGTAATCATCGTGGTCGCTGCGCCGACAACCTTCGAAACGTTAGCCGACATGCCGTTAAATATAGCGATGATAAGGCTGACGCCAGCCGCTATGAACTTAGGCGTGTTGGTTGTTAGCTGGGTTAGAAGATTGATGACTAGTGTCGCCATCGTTGAGATGATCTTCGGCGAATTAGCCGCGATAACTGTCAGGATAGCCGTTATCAAGGCCGTTGCTGCTTGTGCAATCTTCGGCGCGAGGACGATAACCGCGTTCAGCAGCTGAGTCATGATGGCCGTGAAAGCCGCAATAACGGGCGGTGCAGCTTGCTGGAGAGCTACCGCAAACTGAGCGATCGTCTTGCCGAGGGTCACAACCACGGTCGGGAGGATGCCTAGCAGAGCTTCGATTCCGCCAACAAGGACGGCAAATGCTGCTCCACCAGACACGGCGACCGCAGTCAGGCCGACTCCGAAGGCTGCTACGCCGATTCCGGCCGCCAATATGCCGATGCCGAGAAGTGCTATCGCAGCGCCGAAGGCAAGAAGAACCGGAGTCAGCGGACCAAGAACCAGGCCGGCCACACCGATGACAAGGAACGCTCCTGCAAGAGCTACTAGACTCTTCGCTATGCCTTCCCATGACAAAGTGCTTAGTACGACAAGCACTGGTGCGAGAATAGCAAGTGCAGCTGCAGCTACAATGAGAGCTGCAGAACCCGGAAGCGACGCCTCCATGAATATGAGCGCAGTCCCGATGATCACAAGCGATCCAGCCAGGACTACCAGAGCCTGCGCTATGTCAGTCCATGACAATCCGCCGAGACTGGTAAGAGCTCCGGCCAAGATCACGATCGCTGCGGAGGCTACAACGAGGGCGGCTGCTCCAGGAAGAGCGCCTTCCATCAAATATAGCCCGCCAGATATGATCAACATGGCTGCAGCGATAGTCCCAAGTCCCTTTGCAAGGACGTCAAGAGGCTGCTTACCCAGTGTGTCAATGGCTCCAGCGAGGATCGTGATGGCTGCTCCGACGATCACCATTGCTGCTGCCGTGGTGATCAGTTCTGCTCCGCCTGCAGAGATGGCATTGAATCCAGCCATCACGAGAAGCAACGCGGCGATTGTCCCGACACCCTTGAGAAGGGTCTGCCAGTCCATCGCGCCGAGCTTGCCTACGGCTGCGGCCATGATGTTCATGGCTACAGCGATGACTTCGATCCCGATTGCCGTGGAGTAAAGACCCGTGGGGTTTCTTCCGAGAATCAAGATTGTCGCCGTCAGGTCTGCCAGCAAAGCCGTAATTGCCGTCAGGCCCTTGACTATCTCATCCCAGCTAAGGTGCCCTAGGATAACGACCGCTGCTGAAAGGATGACGATTGCGCCAGCCAGCAAGACAATGGACGCCGCTATGAGCGGAAGCTTGATGAATCCTGCAGTTCCAGAAAGCTTGTCGATAACAACCATTGACGCAACCAGCTGAATGAACTCAGCTGTGATTGCGGTCAGGCTCTTCGTGAGGTTCTGAACATTGACGTAGGACAGGGCGATGATCGACAGTGTCAGAAGTCCGACAGCAATGGCGATCTTCTCAAGCGTTGCTGACTTGAGTTCCGCCTGCATGGACTTCAACGCGCCTGTCAGGCTCTCGAACGACTCCTTGATGGTGTCGAAGAGGCCTGCGCCTTCCTTCTCCTTGCTCAGGCTGTCTATGAACTTCTTAATGCTCAGAAGAATTCCGCCGAGGACAATCTGGTTGAACGTGTTAACAACGTTCTGGAAACTCCCATTTTGAATGCTGGCGGCGATCGACTTGCCCAGCGAACCGATCGCATTACCGATCAAGTCGAAGATGGGCTTAGCGACTGTCCAGGCATCCTGAATGCCCTTGCCGAGAAGGTTGAATCCGCCTGCCGCATCAGCGATAAGCCTGATCGGTGAGCTGAGGATGGCGCCCAGGCCCTGAAAGAAGTCCGCGAACTTAGCGTTGCCCTCAATGATCTGAAGGAGCGCATTCACGTAGTTCAGCAGGTAACTGATGACACCAAGGATGCTCTTACCGCCCGAGGCAGCTGAGCTTCCGACGCCGTCAAATCCCTTGGCGACGTCACCAATGATGTCGATGACGATCTTAACAGCCGAGAACAGATCCACGAAGATGTCACGAATCTCGTTGATGCCGGCCTTCGTCGGAATCAAACTGTACGTGAACTCTTCGAACTTCTGGATCAGCTTGGCAACGGTGTCGGCGCTAACCGGCGGGAAGATCTCCCGGTAAGCATCGCCGACCGCCTTGAAGACAGCAGACAAGGCATGGAAGACGTCAATCATCGACTGGACGATCAGGTCGATAGCGCCTAGCTTAGCCAGCTGCTGGATGAAGTTATTCAGAGCATAAATCGGGTTGGTTAGCAGGTTCTCAAGAACCGTGTGCAGCGCAGTAAACTCATGTGCTGCAGCTGGAAGATCTCCGATAAGCGATTTGAAGACTGTGGCCCACGCTGTCGCCACTTCATCCTTCAGCGTATCCATCAGCTGCGTGAAGGTGCGGATTTGCGTAGCAGAGCTAATGGCCGCCGCTGATAGCCTGTTAAGATTCTCAGCCTGAGCCTTCGTATAGCCCATTGCCTGGATCTGAGCAACGCTGTATGCAACCGTCTTACCGGTGGTCTGGTCGATCTGGCCGGCCATAATGTTCATGGCCTTGGTAAAGACGTCCGCCGTCAGCCAGCCGGTCTGCAGGGAGTTCCTGAAACCACCTTGTGCCTTGACAATCGCATCGACATTCTTGCCCATCGACGCCGAGGTGTCTTCGAACACCTGCTGGAAGTTCTTCCCGGAGGCAACCTGCGCCTGCTGCAGAGAGTTCCAGTCCTGGAGCTTGATAACACCGCCGGCAAGAGCCTGACTCATCTGGTACATGGCTGACTGGAGTTGAGTAACTCCCGCGCCAGACAAGGCTGCCGAGTTACCCATGCCCTTAATAGCGCCAACAGCCTGGTTAAGTGGGACACCGGCGGCGCTAAATGTGCCAATCGCTGTCGACATGTCGTTGAAGCTGTAAATTGTCTGATTAGCGTAAGTGTTTAGCTCGTTAAGCTTACTTGTGACAACGTCGAGCGAAGCGCCCGTGTTCGCCATGATAGTCTTGGTCGAGTTGATCTGGTTCTCATAGTTCGAGAAACCTTCTTTAATGGGATCAATCGCCAGAGCTTTGGTAATCTCAATGCCTGCATCGATCGCTCTGTTGACAATATTGGTAAGGACTGTAATCCCTATGAGTCCCATTGTCGAGAACTTTGATGCTACGGTATCAAGCGCACTACCAATGCCTGATAGCGAAAATCCCTTACCGGCGCTGTCAAGAGCATTAAGGCTATCAGTAGCGCCTTTGAAGTTCAGCTTGTCTTTCAGGGCTTGAAGGACGGTGAGCGTCGCTTGAACATTCTTGATGAAGTCCGAATTCTTGAACGTCATCTCAACGACGCGCTCGTCAACACTGCTCAATCCGATGTCACCACCTTCCACACACCCGAAGTTATCATGTCAAAGACTGGCCTGATAGCCGGATTAACGAAATCGCGGCCTTGAATATACCCACCAGATCCAGTTCCGTGACCGTACTGAATGAGAATTGCGATCGGAACGCTTTCGTGGACATTGGAGTTGTACCATCCAACGAACCAGGTATTCCCTGACCGGGATACCTTGTAATACCAGGATTCCGCGGTCTTACCCGAACGCTTCGGTGTTGCTGCTGAAAGCGCATACACGCCAGCTTGACCGTAAGCATGGAGTTGCTGACTGATGTCAAGCTTCGCCATCCTTTGCAGATATGACGACGTCTTGCTCCAGTCCCCTGTCTGCGTAATATCGACGGACATCGGATCTCCTAGTTCGTAGGCACGACCCAAGCACCGCCGGAACGAACCTTTACTGCTGTTGGAACTACCCAAGCACCGCCGGAGCGAACTTTGGCCGCCGTTGGCGTCACCCAAGCACCGCCGGAGCGAACTTTGCCGTGGACAGTACTGGGAACCCAGAGAGAAGCATTGTCCAGTGCGAGTGTATAACCGGCAACAGCACCGAAAGCGCTGATGAACGGATGACAAGCACTTCTTGTGGCGAATGTTCCGCCAAACGTCATGTGAGCGAGCTCAGTCCAAGTCTGGCCATCCGAGGACGAGTACAAATGGAGAATGTTATCTGATCCCCAGTTGCCTATCCCGTACCAAGTTCCTGCTGTCCAGCCAGTAGCCGTAGGACCAGCAGGAGTCCCGACAAGCGTGAAACCGGAAACCGTTGTCGATCCCTGGTTATCCGACTCGATTGTTCCGCTCGTGCCGAATGCGCCAAATGACGCACGGTTGCCGGCGTTTGGTGTCGCCGAGTCGCTCGCTCCGAAATATATCTCGTTGGTCGAGTCGGCAGTTCCGCTTTTCGTAGCCTGAAAAGCAAAGATGTTCCCGTTCGTCAGGTCGTACGTCGGGACGGTAACAAGCCACTGGCTTGTAGAAGCGTTCGGCGTAAGCGTGAGCTTTGCACTGGCTTCCACTGCAGTAGAGCTGCTTGTCCTAGCCCACAACGAGGTGCTGAACGAGTTGTCATCAAAGTTGTCGACAAGTGTCTGGTTATATGACATGGCTTACACCGAGTACCAGACGGATCCGTTCGGGACAGAGCCTGGGTCGGCGCTTCCGACATAGATTCCTGGGGCGTTAACCGCCAAATATGCCGAGCCGTTGTACAGGTATCCGATCGCGTCACCGACCGTTGCGAGGTCGGCAAGCGTCTGGGCAAGAGTCCTGTTTGCCCACGCACCTGACTTGAACGCCAGCATGTCATTGGTGGATGGCGTGAGACCCGCGATGGCTGTCAGGTCAGCGTCCTTCGGCTGAAGGGCTGACGCGGACAAGTCGGTCGCCAGTTGCGCGATCGTTCGGTTAGTCCATGCTCCGGCCTTGCGCTGAATGACATCATCGTTCGACGGAGATATGGCCGCGATGGCAGTCAAGTCCGAATCCAGAGGCTGGAGACCAGCTATCGAAGTCAGGATTCCAGACAAGGCTGCGGCAAGGGCCGCAGAGGTAACGGCCTTCGCCGTGTCAGTTCCAGTGATGGCCTCAGCGCCTGTGGCGAGCTGGACAACACCCTGAACACTGGTGGTCGCACTAGGGACAGTGCCGAGAATCGCTCCTGCGTCGATCGTGCCCCCGCCGTATTTCGTCAGGATCAAGTGTCCAGATCCGTCGATCGTTCCGCTGACGACAACGCCATCGCGGATCGCTTCCATCGCGGCAGCGGTCATTCCGTCTACGGTAGCCATTCAGGCCTCCTTTCTAGGACGAGCTCAGTGAGTACAAGGTGCTGCTAAGGAACACGGCCGATGGCCACGTAATGCTGAAGTGCGTAGAGTCCGTCATCGTGATCGCGCCTAGGTCATCGGGAGCCGTAGCAGTCCAGGTCCCATCACCGTTATCAGTGACGACGAACAGCGAATTGGTTTCGAACACGGTCAAGATCTCATCGAACGTTGGCAGTCTCGACTCTGTCGAGTCCGTTCCGTAGAGAATATCTTCCATGTCCGAGACGGCCCCGGGATGGGCTTGCCGGGTGTCAATGACGAGATGCGAAGACGGCTTGAATCCAGACAGCAGGTTCGGCATTACCGAAATATCCCAGCTGAAGTTCGTGGTGTCAGGCGTGTCTTTAAGCGACTGATTGGCTCTCTCGGACGGGTTTGCCAGCGCGTTATAGATAATATGTATCTTGTACGCATCTTCGGGGTCGCTGTCGCTTCCAACCATTGTCCTGTAGGCCAGACCGAAAGATTGCCTGTCTTGCTGGGTTGCGTAAAGTCCTGTCTTCGCGTGTCCGTAGCCGTCACACGGATAGAACTCGTCTGGGTACGTGAACGCCTCAATCGTTGCAGCATACTCTTCAGCTGCTGTCACGTTGAGGTACTTCTGGCCGTCCATGTAGTACGAAGTTGCTCCACCGCCGGAAGGCTTTTCGGTGACCGAGATAAGTCCCGACCAAGGGACCCCAGGGTTTCCAGTCGTGAACAGGACTCCTCGGTCGACACCAGCCTCAAAGAATCTTGATCCGGCTTGATCCCAGTTGATTCTCGGCATTAAACACCTCCCTAGCCGGTCGAATTGAGTTGCCTGAGCCGCTGCTCGTTCAACGTCCGCTGTTGTGCTGCCGCTTCTGCTCGGCTCATCTTCTTCTTGGGCGCATTCTCGGCGCTGCATACCTTGATAAGTGTCAGCAACCGGTTAAGATGCCAGTGCTGGCACTCGAATGGGATTCCAAGAGAGATCATCCAGTAGTAGATAATCTCGGCAGTGACTATCCTACCTGGACCTTTCTTGGCCTTATCGTTAAACCACGTCGCCGACATCTTGGCATTGATGTACGTGTTAACCTGAGTAATCATGTCATTTGTAATTCTGGCGAAAAGTTCCGGAGTAGGTTCGGGACCTACAATCATCATCTTCACGTAGTCAAGAACTTGTTCCTCGCTCTTATTATCATGCCCGAGAAACGGAACTTCCCACTTTGACTCCCATTTTGACAATGAGACCAAGGAATGCTCCATCTCAAGGACTGTGTCTTCCACGGTGACGAACTCTTGTTTCGCCTCGTCGAAGAACTCACTCCCGAAAACTAGACGGAGCATTCCTTGTCCCTTCATCGGTCTACTTACGAGTAGACAATGTGCCAGGCGTCGACCGAGATCGCGGAGAACACGTAGCCAGCCGCCGGGATGGCAGTGATCAGCTTGTCGGCCGCGATGACGTGGTCGCCACTGGCAACGATGGCGCCGTCCATGTAGTAGACCACGCCGGTCGTCGACGGGATCGTCAGGTGGTGACCCGTCGGGTTGAACGTCGGCTCCACGGTGGTGACCGTGGTGACGGAGCCGGCGAACATGGCGATCACCGCGTCGGGAGTCGGGAGAAGCGGGTCGACGCCCACGTCACCGTAGAGGATCGTGCACAGGGCGTTGTAGTTGTCCGAGCTCACGACCGTCGAGTCGACGGTGATGAGCGACGTCGGCTTGAAATCGGTGACGGGGACCGGTGTCGTGGTGACGTCCCAGCTGAACTGAACCGGGGCCGGCGTGTCGTTGACGGTCGAGTAGTCCCTCTCCGACGGGGCCGCAAGGCACCCGTAGACCAGGTGCAGCTTGAAGCCGGCCTCAGCCTCGACGGCGTTGCCCACCTTGGTCCGGTAGACCATGCCGAAGGGCTGACGCGTCTGCTGGCCGACAGCGACACCCGCATGCGGAGCCGCACTGCCGTCGCAGGCACCCCATTCCACCGGGTACGTCCAGGCCTCGACGGTGAAGTCGAAGGTCTCGATGGACAGGAGGTTGAGGTACTTGATGTTGTCGGCCCACTGCGGCGTTGCAGCCGCGCCGGCAGGCTTCTCGTTAACCGCGGTCAGCCCGTTCCAGGCGACGCCCGGGCTGTACAGACCCGTGTCGGGGTCGAGCGGGTACAGGACGCCGTGATCGACACCCGTCTCGAAGAGGCGGTTGACCTCTTCGTCCCACGTTAGTGCTGTCACTGCAACAACTCCTTAGAAGTAAACGTCGTAGACGTCGTGATTGAGTCCTTCTGTCGTGAAATGCCTGACGAACGTGCACATCGGCATCTCAGCAATCCGGTCCAGGATCGGACTATCCGGATTCGCGTCTATAACCGTAATCTGGTACCTGAGAGTCCTAGCATACGGAATGTTATCTCCGAACCGGGCGTTCTGGAAATCACGATTGTAGACAATTGCCGGGTACAGCATCTTGAGATTCTCCGGTGGCTGGAAATATACGTTCCCAGTCTCCAGAAGTCCCTCGAGTACTGCTTGCAGATCAAGCCGTTGAGCCATCCCACTGGTCTCCGATCTGCAATATGAGTCTTGGCCGGCGAACTTCCACGTTAGTAATCGTCCACGGTTGCCCGTTCCACATGATATAGCGCATGTTGAGAATGTTATCTATGGCATAACCGTCAGCCACGATGGCAAACGAGTTATCAACCCGAATATCGTCGTTCACCTTACCGGAAACGGGCTCCAGGCGCCTTTGATCGCGGATGACATCACCGTAGTAGTGTCTTTCAGTCATCACATCGACCCAGACGCCTGGAGCTGTTTCCTGGCTTTCGGTATATCCCACAGCCCCGTAGAATCGCACCGTGGGGAGGAGTTGTTACGGTTGGTAGTTGAAGGTCCAGCTGTCCTCCGCGTTGGACGCGAAGTAGTAGCCGGATGCCGGGGAGGCCTGGACGGTGACCGGCGTGTTGGCGGTGGTCACGGTGAACGCACCGCTGGAGATCGTGACGGCGCCGTTCGCACCGGTCGCGACGTAGGTCACGTGCGTCTGGTTGGCGCCGGACACGGCGTTGCCGGACTGGGTCGGCGGGATCAGCGGGTCGACCAGGACGTCAGCGGAGTCGACCTTCATGACGGCCAGGGCGGACTTGAACTTGACCAGGGCGCCGGACAGGCGGGTCTCGATCAGGTACTTCTGCTGGTTGAAGTCGATGTCGAAGAAATCAAACAACGACACCTCCCCGCCGCTGTCGGCACCGATGTTGTAGTCCGCCAGGTTGACGATGAGACCGAGCAGGCTGGTCTCCTCCTCCATCGGCTCGCAAGGAACGATGTCCCGGACCATCATGGCCGCCGCGAGGTCAGCCTTGGTCTGGTAGAGCCTCCGGCCGAGGGTGTCCTTGGCGAGCAGCAGCTTCGTGAGGACCGGCAGGGTCGTGTAGAACACCGGCTGGCCGGTGCCGCGGTAGAACCGCATGCCGTTCACGATCGCGTCCACGATCTCGTCCGCCGTCGAGTTGGCGTCGTCGATGTTGACGTTGATGGTGGTCGTGTAGATCTCGTGGTCGTTCAGGACGGACCGGATGCCGGCACCGTCGGAAGCGCCCGCCGGGTCCTTGATCTTGTCCGCACTCGAGATGTCACGGCCGTCGCCGATGAGGATCGCGCGCGCGACCTCCTCGTCCAGCATGAGCCGCATCTCGGTCTTCATCCAGGCGACCACGTCGAAGTCGGTGATGTCCAGGATGTCGTCCCGGTCGAGCTTCTGCTTCTTGTACACCGTGGTCGGCGTGGTGGTGCGCTTGGTGACGCCGAAGAACTCCTCGTTCTTCATGTTCCCCTTGATGTAGCCCTTGGCGCGGGCCTCGTCCGGGGTGATGTCCGCCAGGATCGTCTTGACCCGGCTGAACGGGGACTTCCGGGTCGCCGAGAGAACGCCCTGCACCCACTCCATCCGCCGGGACTGGAAGTCCGGCTCGTTGGTGAGCAGCTTGACCTCGGGGAACATGACATCGATGCTGTCGATGCCGTGCGCGAGGGCGAAGTCCTCGGCAGCCGTCTTCAGGCTGCCGCACTTCATGCCAGCGGCGACGATGCCCTTGATATCGGCATGCGTCAGGGTGTAGCCGGTCTGGGCAGGCGCCTGGTCCTGGCCGGTCTGGTCGAACACATTGCGGGTCACAACATCTCCTTCATCATTGTCACCGGCGCCTTGGATGCCGGAGTGAGCGGTATCGCCTGAGTTGGCGTTGTCGAGTGCAGCGCCGATAAGCGCGTAAACCACGTTCTGCTGTTCGGGCGTGAACGTCTTGAAGACGTCAGCCACTGTGGCGTCAGGTCCCAACCCGCCATCCTCCGGATCAAATAGGTCGTTGTCGCCGTCCTTGTCAGGGTCCGGGTTGGAGGCGGTCGGCGTGACCGTCTTCTTCTCCGGGTCCTTTGCTTCCGGCTTTGCGTCGGCGACGGCCGCTGCGTGCTCGATGGTGAGACCGGTGTAAATGATGGCCTCATCGGCGAGTTCAACTTCCTCGTCGCCGTGCCGCATGACGACGGGGTCGATGTACGCGCCAGGGTTCGCTCCGGAGATGACCAGGCTGACCTCACGGATGTTTCCGTGATGGACATTCTGGCCCTTCTGCATGAGCTGGTTCGCGTAGATGCTGAGCGCTGTGATGTCCCCGTGGAGGACCAGCTGCTTTGCTCGCTGCGACTTCGGGTTCTCGTTGAAGTACGCGTCAGCTCGCACGCCGTCTTCAACGTTGGTGAGAATCGCGTGACCGAGCACGTTGTCGGGATCGTTGTGACCGTGCTGCCAAAGCAGCGGAACCTTCTGGCCGTTGTTGCCCTTGAAGGCACCGGCCATGATGATCCTGCCGTCCGCGCACTTGAGGCCATTCCGGGTGGCATACCCGGTGAAATCAGGGGCCGGTGCCATTTTGACTAGCAACTCCTTGTGGTATTGTCGGAACTTGCGGGAACGGAGATCTGGGCGGAAGCACAGGCTTCTTCAGGGCAACTCCGTCCTGCGGTAGTTCAGCATATGCTGCTGGGATGTTCTTGTTGAGTAGCTGGTCAGCCTTCGGGTCGGTAGAAGGCTTGTATCCAAGAATGGCCCGCATGTCGTTAGACGAGAGGATCTCGTTCCTGGTAAACTTGTCAGCCATCTCGGCAAGAACCGTCGCCGCGACAAGTTTGAACGGGTTGTTAAGGACCATAATAGACTGGCCCTGTGACCGTGCTGTTTTAGTAAGGAAAGCTCGCTTAATCGCTTCTGCAATGGCAGAGAGAATGGGTTCAATCGTTCTGTTATAGTAGTTGATCATCGTGGCTTCGTCAGCCGTACCGTTGATCACTTCATCAGTGAGGCCGAGTTGGCCGTAAAGCATCGTGGTGAGGTAGTTGATCTGCTCAAGAAGGTTGTTCTCGGCCGGCCTGTTAAGCTGGGTGATCTTCTCAGTGCCGTCAGCATAAGCAATTCCGTACTGGGAACCCTTAAGCTGGACCTCGATCTCCTTGCGCCGCTTCTCTGCCTCGGCACGACGTGTCTCTGTCTTAATCACGTAAGGAAGCTGGATGATAAGATCAAGCTTTCCGGAAGCAGACTGTTCATCCACTGCATCCAGCAAGTTGAGCTTCCTGATGAGCCGTTGCAACGTGCTGTTAGGCTCGTTCATGATCGTGTACAGCGGGTTCTCAACGATCGCAACGAACTTCTTGGGAAGTATTATGTCTTCCTTCAGCCCTTTACGGTCATTGTAAACTCTCACCGTGACACTCTGGGGCATCCACATGATGACTTCGCCGACGCGAAGGGACTTAACGTCGTAGTTTCCAGAATCCAGGGGATTCATGGTTGTGTCGACGGGAACAATCGCAATGGCGCCCTTGTCCAGAAGTGTCATAACCGCGTCTTGCCTGAATGCTCTGGCACCTTGATCAAGGTTGGCTTCAACAGTCAGGCAGTCATTCAGCCCACTAGGCATGTCAGCAACGTATCGCCCGTTATTATCCTGCTTGACGTGGCGAATATCCACAGCTGCTGCGTCGATTCCGATGCGAGTCAAGATCGATGCGATGATCGATCGCTCATTCGACATACGGAAACGAGTTCTGTCGGGCCTGTAACTGTAGCTAGGCCCTTCGTTCCAAGGCTGGGGGGCATTCCTGTCAAGCGCGACGAAGGCGTTCCATCCGTGCTTAAGCCATGAGACTATACCGCTCATTACAGCCATCTCTCACCTCCCTCCTATGTTTGGGCGTGAAATATCATCCGAGAAGGATCCTGGCAGCTAGAACAGCGCCCGCTGTGATAAGAACAGCAGAGGCGGCTTTCTCTCCTGAAGTTCTCTGTGCGGCCAGCTTGTTGTCGCCCGACTCGTCTGCATCTTTCTGCAGCTGGTTGATGGCCTTTACTGCGGCCACTTTGCCTTTCTCGGTAGTCGCAAGGTTCAACTTAACAATCTGGTTGTTAGTCTCTACCATACGACTGACGTTTTTTGCTCTTGCGTCGCGAATTGACTGATCGCGTGCAGCTCGCTCGGCCTTCCTGACACCCCAGTGCATGCCCTTGACGCCATGGTGAGCAAAGAATTCGTCTACTTCATCGTCTGTTGCCATTTCACCTCCCTACTCAAACGAGTCCTTGTTGAGCTTGTATGCGACCCAGGCATCCATCAAAGCAGCGACGTTGTCGATCTTCTGCTCTTGCCGCTTCTTCAGAAGCTTGCGGTTGCCGTTCGTGTCCTCGATAGTTATCGCGTTACCCATGGCGAAGCTCATAAGAGCCTGGTCGAATATGAGCATGCGTTCTTCTGACAAGGTCTTGAGCTCGCCAAGAGGAACCGATTCAGTCCTAGCTCCCTGGATAACCTTCTCGATCCCGAACGGACCGTTCTCAGCTTCCCAGCGCGTGACGAATTCCTTGGCGTTGTACGGGTCGAACCCGAAAGCTCGCACGTCGTATTCGTTCGCGGCGATGAATCGTTCGAGGTCCTCGTAAACTTCCATCATGTCGAGGACAACGCCATCGAGGACGTGAAGACTGCCTTCGTTCGTGAATTCGTCGTACTTGTGCCGCATAGCTCCTGGAAGCTTCATCAGTGTCAGACTGGAAATATAACTTCTCGTCTTAACGCCGAAAGATCCATTAGCTAGCGGGAATATGAAGGTGAATGCCGTGAAGTCGTCACCTTGTGAGAGGTCAGCGCCCATAGCACACGGCAAGCGCCAGAATTCGCGCTTACGATGCGGAACTGTCTCTTCATAGGTAAAGAAGTACGTGAACCCCTCCATCGGTATACCGAATCTCTTAGCGAGAATATCGTTCCTGGATGCTGGAGCTTTCTCAGCCCGTTCAACATCCAGTTGATAGACATCGTAAGAAACAGTTTGCCCGATATTGGGGTTCGCCTTCGGCCACATAGCTGGATCCGCGACTTCTGCGAGCTCGTCCAGCTTGTAATACCATATGGAAACATGCGGGTTCGGGTAAACATCATTGAGAATGTCAGCCAACTCAAGCTTGATCGTATCGCCAGAGCCGTTACGCACAGTTCCTTCAGAACTTATGGCGACAATGATGTAATCGTCAAGCTTAGAAGCACCCTGCTCGATAGCTCCGATAACATCCTCGCGAATATCACCGGAAAGCCACTCGTCGACCGTCGAGATCTTAGGCCTCAAGCCCTGGAGCTTAGCGATAGACATCGGTCGGACTTCGAGAATCGATCCCGTGAGGAAGTTCTCGATGCCTTTCTTCGTCGATGCTAGCTTGACTCTCATGGCTCTTGAGCCTGTGGTGTTCTGCAGCGACCCCTCAGTTAGGAACTGAAAGAGAGGACCTCTCGCGCGAGTGATCGCAGTCCTGAACGGTGACATGACCTCATCGGCCTGCTTCATCGTCGGCGCAACCGTTATCTGATGCGTCGTCGATGTATCCACGTTCAGGAAATATGACTGAATGCACTCGGCGTAGATCGACTTTGCCGATCCTCGGGCCACGATCAAGTACTGCTTGTTACGAAGTCGTTTGCAAATAACTTTGCGTACGTAACGACCGCCATGGCCATCTGGATATGGCTCGTACACACTTCGTTCGACGAAGTAGAACCAGGCAAGAAGACTCTCAGCCCACAATTTAAAACTGTCCAGAAGGAAGAGATCGCTTCCGTCAGTCAGTGTGAGCTCGTTCTCGCAGTACTTGATAAACCCGTCGATCGCTGCGTCGTCGTAGTAGAAATTCGGATCGCGGATGAGCTCGTCAATGCGGTTCATCTCAAGTGAGACTTCCCGGTTAACCGGAATCTCTCCTCGAAGAACTGCTTCACGGAACGCTCCGTAGTACTTTGGCGTTGCCGTATTTGACAGAGTCATCGACGTCCTCCTCTCTAAGCTCCGATCGCCAGTTGCGGCATCCTCACAGGACCGGTGTTACCGGTGGCCTTGGCGGCAGCAGCTCCAGCAGCGGCGGCCACAATGAGAGGAGCGACTATTTTGGCAATCTCCTTGGTAGTCTTGAACGCCGTGAGACCGGTCGCAGCGTGCCCGTTGTATTTCTGAACGAAATTCTTGCCGTTCTTGGACCGCGTCTCCGACTCCGGAGTATTGAGCTTCGTGTACTGCTGCTCAAGTTGCATCCTGTTGACAAGGTCTTTAAGTTCCTTGTTCGTCAGGGTGTGCGCTCCAGCCTCAGCTTTAGCCGAGATCTTCTCAGCTCGAGCTGCATCAGTCGACGGCTTTGCCCGAGGTGCTGGTGTCGAAGATCCTCGATCCTTCCGAACACCCCAATGCATGCCCTTAACGCCGAAATGAGTCAGAAACTCCTCGACGTTCGGATCAATTTCTACGTCGTCGTGCTTCAACGTCCCGTCAGGATTCCACGTCGACGGGATCGCCGAAGCCTTCTTCAAGTCCTTTGCACGCTTGATGATGTGAGAACGAACTGCGTTCCGCTGCTCCTCGTCAGTCTTGCCACCGGATCCAGCAGCCCGTCCGACTGAGTCGATTGCGTTCTGAAGATCTTCTGGGTGATCCGGACGAATATAGTAGGATCCATCCGGCATCGCCACACCCATTTTGGCGAACATTCTTCGCTGTCCTGCAGTTGGGTCTGCCACGTTTAACCTCCCTTCATTATGGCGCGAATATGAACAGAGCCGAAGCATGTGTTACCTGAGATCCGTCGGTTCCTGAAAGCCGCATCTTATGAAGTCGAACGCTACCTGATCCAGAATCCTGTTTAGTTCCAGAACCCGACAAGTGCATCTTCTTAAGTGCGACATGACCGGAACTAATATCAGACGCTCTTCCAGATCCGGAGAGAGTCATCTTCTTGATTTTGACGCCGCCGGAGCTGATGTCTGATGCTCTGCCTGATCCGGCTAGCTTCATCTTCTTAAGCTTGATACCGCCAGTAGCGACATCGTCTTCGTTGCCTGTTCCGGACAATCGCATCTTATGAAGTTTAACGGCACCGGTTCCGGAATCGTCTTCATTCCCAGAACCAGACAGGCGCATCTTCTTAAGTTGCACACTTCCAGTACTAGCACCTGTAGCGGCACCGGAACCAGACAGGCGCATCTTCTTAAGCGAAACACCACCTGAGGCAGCGTCGTCTTCGTTTCCGGATCCAGCAACACGCATCTTCTTAAGCGAAACTCCGCCTGAGCTGATGTCTGATGCTCTGCCTGATCCGGATAGGCGCATCTTCTTGAGTGCAACATGTCCAGAAGCAACGTCATCTTCATTGCCTGAACCGGATAGGCGCATCTTCTTAAGCGAAACGGCGCCAGTGCTAATATCAGAAGCTGCACCGGAACCAGCAAGAGTCATCTTCTTGAGCTTGATACCGCCAGAAGCGACATCTTTCTCATTGCCTGATCCTGCGATACGCATCTTCTTAAGCGACACGCCGCCGGAACTAATGTCTGATGCTGTTCCAGAACCGGCCAGCTTCATCTTCTTGAGCTTGATACCGCCAGAAGCGACATCGTCTTCGTTACCAGCTCCCGCCAGCTTCATCTTTTTAAGCTTGACGCCGCCTGAGCTGATGTCCGATGCTGTTCCAGAACCAGCAAGAGTCATCTTCTTGAGCTTGACGCCGCCTGAGGCCACGTCTTTCTCATTGCCTGATCCGGCTAGTTTCATCTTCTTAAGCTTGATGCCGCCTGAACTGATGTCTGATGCGGTTCCAGAACCAGCCAGCTTCATCTTCTTAAGCTTGATACCGCCAGAAGCGACATCTTTCTCATTACCTGATCCCGCCAGAGTCATCTTCTTGAGCTTGACGCCGCCGGAACTAATGTCTGATGCTGCTCCAGAACCAGCCAACTTCATCTTTTTGAGCTTGATGCCACCAGAGCTAATGTCTGATGCTGTTCCAGAACCAGCCAGCTTCATCTTCTTGAGCTTGACGCCACCAGTGGCAACATCTTTCTCATTGCCAGAACCGGCTAGCTTCATCTTCTTAAGCTTGACGCCGCCGGAGCTGATGTCTGATGCTGCGCCAGAACCCGCAAGAGTCA
>Ga0265338_10003133_pt1 | contig 23628 bp, 18 predicted proteins | sample 42126metaG_FD_193579 | JGI IMG/M metagenome (GOLD analysis project Ga0265338, IMG submission 193579) | Rhizosphere microbial communities from Carex aquatilis grown in University of Washington, Seatle, WA, United States - 4-21-26 metaG | ecosystem: Host-associated > Plants > Roots > Rhizosphere... | reverse complement strand
GCACATTTTTGATCCGTTCTTCACGACCAAGCGGCCCGGGCGCGGAACGGGATTGGGGTTAAGTATCTGCAAGACTGTACTGCGGGAGCACGGCGGGAATATCGAGGCCGCGTCGGCCCACGGCGGTGGGGCGGTATTTACGATCACGCTGCCGGTGGCAGCGGCGGAGACGCAGGCAGCAAAGTAGTTCAAGCCAGCAATAGTTCTGCGGCTCAGTTGCCAGTTTTACGTCACTCAACATTGCCTTTAAGCTGGCTATCATGCTTCGTCATTTTTGTTGTCTCGCATTGACAGTCGGCGTTGTCGCCGCGCCGGTGTTCGCGGGGCCGCCCGTTTCGCACGAGCCAGAAACGTACCAGATAATTCACGCATATCCGCATGATTCCAACGCATTCACCCAGGGGCTGATCTACCTTGATGGTCGCCTTTACGAAAGCACTGGGCAGAACGGCAGATCGTCGTTGCGGATGGTAGACCTGTCCACAGGTCGCGTGCTCCAAAAATACGAACTGCCCACTGAATACTTCGGTGAAGGTCTCACCGACTGGGGCAGTACCCTTATTCAACTGACATGGAAAGCGCACAAGGCCTTTGTCTACGATCGCTTCAGCTTCTCAGTCCTGCGAACCTTTTCCTACGATGGCGAAGGTTGGGGCCTGACTCACAATCGCACCCAGCTGATCATGAGCGATGGCACCTCCTATATTCGCTTTCTGGATCCGAAAACGTTTCGGGAGACAAGGCGTATTCACGTCGTCGATGCAGCAGGTCACGCGATCGATAACCTCAATGAACTTGAATATATCCGGGGAGAGATTTACGCCAATGTCTGGGGGAGCGATGTAATCGTTCGTATCTCTCCATCGACGGGAAAGGTACTCGGGAGACTGGACTTGAGCGGCATTATCGACAAACGTGGACTGGCAAATCCAGATGCTGTCTTAAACGGAATTGCGTACGATCCGACAGGCGACCGACTCTTTGTGACTGGCAAGCTGTGGCCGAAGTTGTTTGAGATCAGGCCCGTGCGCCATCCATAGCAAATCTTACCGTTCCACTGCCATTGCCACGGCATTTCCCCCGCCCAGGCACAGGGCGGCAACGCCCCGGTGCACGTCCCGACGGATCATTTCGTAGATCAACGTGACCAGCACGCGGGCTCCGCTGGCGCCAATCGGATGGCCGAGAGCGACCGCGCCGCCATTGACGTTCACGCGGTTGATATCGAGACCGAGTTCCCGGACCACTCCGAGGGACTGTACTGAGAACGCTTCATTCAGTTCGAAGAGATCAACATCTTCCTTCTTCCAACCGGTCTTCTGCCAGATCTTCTGTACAGCCGTTACGGGAGCCATCATCACCCATTTTGGCTCGACTCCGCTGGTCGCCTGCGCGACGATGCGTACCATCGATGGGGCACCTAGCTCCTTGGCCCGGATGGCGCTCGTCACAACGAGGGCAGCGGCGCCATCGTTAACTCCGGGAGCGTTACCCGCGGTTACAGTGCCATCTTTCTTGAAGGCGGGCTTGAGAGCACGCAGGACTTCGATCGTCGTGTCTTCGCGCGGGGACTCGTCCTTATCAAAAATGACTGGCGGCTGACCTTTCTTCTTCGCAGGGAGTTCGACGGGAACGATCTGCGACTTGAAGCGACATTCCTTCTGAGCAGAGATGGCTTTGCGATGTGAGTTCACCGCGAACTCGTCCTGCTCTTCACGCGTGATGCCGTATTTCTCAGCGACGTTCTCGCCTGTAATGCCCATGTGGTAGTCGTTGTAAATGTCCCAGAGGCCGTCGTGCACCATGGAGTCGACCACCTGCCCATTACCGAGCCGATATCCCTTGCGCGCGTTCGGTAGCAGATAAGGAGCGTTCGTCATGGATTCCATGCCGCCGGCAACCACGATGGAAGCGTTGCCGGTCTCGATCGCTTGTGCCGCTAGAGCCACGGCCTTTAATCCGGAACCGCAAACCTTGTTGATTGTCATGGCACCCACTTCCGGGGCGAGCCCGCCGTAAATCGCAGCCTGCCGTGCGGGATTTTGACCGAGTCCCGCGGGCAGCACGTTGCCCATAATGCACTCGTCCACTTGATCAGGCTTGAGATTGGCGCGCTTCACAGCCTCACGTACGACGGCCGCGCCCAGTTGCGGCGCAGTCAAATCGCTCAGACTCCCCTGGAATTTTCCGATCGGGGTGCGGCATCCCGCGATGATCACAACATCGTTTGAACCCGGCATTAGAGCGCTCCTTCAGATGATTCGCTACGGTTGAAACCGTTCATCATTATAGATGGCGCAAGGTGGCGAGAAGGTTCGCAACCCGCAATCGCGATCGAGTTTTCGTCTCGCGATTACATTTCGGCACTTTGATCGATGGGGTATCGCCGGAGAATTGCACGCACGGTCGAATCGTTCTCGTCGTTCGAGAATTTTCTGTGCTCCTACTGCGCAGGTGACTTTGGTGCGTCGTCGCGCAAGCCGGATACGATCATTTTTCTCTTGACTTCGTTCTGCGTTGACTCTATACATTCAATCAGTTGCAACAAAACAGCGTTGCGAAATTCCATGAAGAATGGAAAGGGAGAATAGATCCATGGCAACCAAAAAGAAAGCAAAGAAGAAAAGCAGCAAAAAGCACTAAGCAATAAGAACCTGCTGTAAGGCAACCATGGGGACGCGAAAAGCGTCCCCAAAGTTTTTTCGCCACAAATTTTTTCGAGCGAGATGAGTGCGACGAGCGATCAATTGACGCGACTTGCGGATTTCTTCTGCGGCACGTGCACTGCTTTTTCGGTCGCGGGGCACAAGTTGCGATATGGGCAAAAGCTGCACTGGAAGCCAGGTTTGGCGTGGAACTTCCCTCCCGCAATATTCTCCGCAGCCTCATGAACACGCTGTTTCGCCTCTTCCAGAGCGGCCGCGTTGCGCGTGGTAACGACGATCGTGTTGTCCTCTAGATTGTGAAAAATCAAACGGTCAGCCCGCAGACCCCAGGCTTCGTTCGCGGCGAGTGCATACAAGGAAAGCTGTAGACTGTCGTCCGCATCCTCTTGCGATTTCGGCTTGCCGGTCTTGTAGTCCACGATCGTGACGCCATCGGCCGTCAGGCGATCCATGCGATCGACTCGTCCCGTTAATTTTGTTTCGCCGACCGGCAAGTCGAATTTCTGTTCGGTCTGAAGAACTTCAGGCGGTTCATTCGACCGAGCCCACTCCAGAAATTGCACGAGCTGTTCCCGCCCCTGCCGCAGATACAGCTCGTACTGGTAGCGATCGGCAATGCCGGCTGTGGCCAGGTCGGCACGGAAGTTCTCGAGCAGCGTCTCATCGCCGATCTGCCTCCCGTAGCGCAAGGCATCGTAGAAAGTGTGCAGCACGCGGTGCATAGCCGCTCCGTAATGGAGCGCGGCAGGCACATCGCGCGGCAGATTCCACTCCCGCTCCAGTTTGAAGCGCAGCGGGCACTGCTCGTAGGTTTCGATGGAGCTCGCGCTTAATCCTTTTACGAAATCCGCGGTAGGCTCCATGAGGAGCCAGGCCGCGACGTTCGAGCGCTCAATGGCCACCCGCTCTTCCTCGGCGGCCGCGAACAGCTGTTCCTGCACGGCTGCGGCCTCGTGGGTGTGCCAGAACTTCTTGTAGGGGATCTCACTCATGAACTCGCGAAGAAACTTCGTGGGCCTTGTATCCACACCGGTGCCCTGCTTGGCATAGATCGCGAGGGTGTCTTCAGCGCGCGTCATGGCAACGTAGAAAAGGCGGCGCTCCTCTTGCAGGTTCAGCATCTTGTCATTCTGGGTCGAGTGCGAGCGTCGTAATCCCTGAGGAAAATCGACCATCGGCTCTTTGTAAGGACACGGGAAGGACGTTGACGAACCGCGAATAATGAAAACGTGTCCGAATTCGAGGCCCTTAGCAGCGTGGACTGTCATCAGGCGGACCCCGTCCTCTTTACTGGGAGGCAGTGCAATGCTGGCGCTCCTCGCTTGCCTGTAGTAGCCGAGGTACTCGATGAACTCCGCGGCCTTGCGCGTCTCCGTCACCGGATTCGACTCCCAGCGCTTGATGAAGTCGACAAACGCGTTGACGGCCGGGGTACGGCACAAGGCAAACTGGCGGCTCACTATTTTCACAGCTTCAGCGGCAGTCACTTCATCGCGTTCCACTTCCTTATGAGCTTTTTCTACGTCTGCAAGCACCGCGGATCCATTCGCCAGCTTCGCGAGCACCTTGCGGAAATCCAACTCATCACGGCGCACGGATCGCAGCGCCGCTTTCAGTTCGGAAGGATTAATGCAGAACTGCGGCAGGGCGGCCACGCGGAAAAGACTGGCCGCGTCTTTCGGGTTGACAGCCACCCCCAGGCACGCCAGCACGTCGCGCACGTCGGGTGTGTCAAGAACGTCGAGGCCTTCAATCGAAAACGGTATACCCCGTTCCGCCAGTTCGCGTACTACCTCATCGCGATGATGGTGCTGGCGGTAAAGAACGGCGAAACGCCTCCACTCGCAGCGGAGGTCCTTGCGCATTTTCTTGATACGGTACGCAATGTCGGCAGCTTCAACCGCGTCATCCCGCCACGTGATAATCCCGACCGGATCCGCTACGAGGGGTTCTCCACGCTCACTGGCTTCGATTTCGCGTGACGAGCCGAGCATCTCTCGCTGGTACGAAATTCCGCTCGATCGGTCGGCGAAAACAGGAGGGTTCTCATTCACAATACCGAAGGCACAGCGCAGAATTGGTGAGAGTGAACGGCGATTCTTGTTGAGCACAACGAGCTTTGTGGCGGGAAAACGTTCGCGGAACAACGAGAACGCCTCGCTCGATGCACCGCGGAACTGGTAGATCGCCTGGTCAGGGTCGCCCACCGCAAAAACATTGGAATCGCGGCCGGCCAACAAGGAGAGGATCTCCACTTGAGCAAAATTGGCATCCTGAAATTCGTCGACCAGCAGAAATCGAGCGCGAAGCTTCTCTTCTTCGAGCAACACAGGATTGTTCTTCAGAAGATGGTAGGCGCCGGTAATCATGTGGCCGAACGTTCCCAGGTTCTTCTCCCGCAACATCTCTTCTACCGTGGAAAACACTCGAGCAATTTCACGACAGCGGTCCAGGATCTCCGCATCCTCGAGTTCAGCCTGTTTCCTGGATTTGACAACACGCGGTAGCTGAATTTCTCCACGATCGAGGCGGCTGACATACTCCGCGTATTGCTGAGGCCCGACCAGTTCGTCTTGGCAGCGGCGCATGAAATCTAATAAGTCATTCAGAAACTGGCTGACGTTGGCCGCTCGCACAAAGTACTTGAGGCGCAGGTCTCGAATGCGGCGGCGTAGATAGACCCAGAGGTCCTTTTCATCCAGCACCTGGAACGATGCGCCCCGGCGCTTGAGAAGCTCGTTACACCAGGCATGGAACGTACAAGTCTGAAGGCCTTCGAGGTCTGTGCTCTCTAACTTCAAGCGCACCCGGTCGTTCATCTGCTCGGCCGCATTGTCGGTGTAAGTGAGGGCGAGGATCTGGTCGGGGCGGGCGTGGCCTTGCCGGATCAGGTTGGCGATGCGCTGGATCAGAACCGTGGTCTTGCCGGTACCAGCACCCGCGATGACAACCATGGGGCCATGAACGTGATCGATGGCTTCTTGTTGCCGTTCGTCAGGGATGACTTTCTTCGCAGGCAAGTCCGTAACGTTCACTTTCTCGGAGGATAGCAGAGGATGTTGTGGACGCGCAGCGCATGTCAACTAATGCTAGCCGCCAGCTCGCAACGCGTCGCGCGCTAGAGCCACAGCCACGATCGCGGCGGTTTCAGCGCGCAAAATGGTGTCCCCCAGGGAGGCCGTAATCCAGCCTGACTCAATAAACCATTGCAATTCGTCAGCAGTCCATCCGCCTTCCGGCCCGACAGCGAGCGTGATGCAATTCGCAGAGGGTCGGAGAACGTCACGCAGTTGCTGTTCTTCTTCCGACTCGGCCAAAACAATACGCGGTTCCGCGCTTCCCCTATCTGCTGAAAGCGCGCCCAAATCCTTGAATTTGATCGGACTGGAGATTTCAGGCGGCGCGACTCGACGCGATTGTTCGGAGGCCTGCAAAGCGAGGCGCTGCCAACGATCGAGGCGCTTACCGGCGGCAGCGGCCAGATGAGTATCAGTACGCTTCGCGATCACAGGAATGATCTGCGCGACGCCGATCTCCGTGCACTTCTCAATGGCCCATTCCATCCGGTCGAACTTGAAGATTGCGAGAATCAGGGTCAGTTTTGCAGACGTCTGGCCCGTCACCTCGTCGCCCAGAGAAAACTCCACCCGATTTTCAGAGATTGAAGTGATCTTGCCGCGACGGACGGAATCACCGGTTGCGATATCAAACTCCTGCCCAATCTGCGCCCGTAAGACACGACTGAGGTGGGACGCGTGTTCGCCAGTCAGCGCCGCGGTCTCTCCCAGGACTTCATCGGCGATCCAGCGGCGGCGGGTCATGAATTGGCTTTGCGCTCTTGGCTCTGGGCTGTCGGCTAGGTGTAGCGCTATACAAACATGTCTTTCACTCGCCCCAGCAGCGAGCGCCGCTGCGGCTTGTTTTCGACAGGAGTCAACTCCCCGAATTCGGCCAGGAGTTCGCGCTGGCGCTTGCTAAGTTTGCCGGGCGTTTGAATCCTCACCTCGACAAACAGATCACCCTTGCCGTGCCCGTTCAGTACGGGAACTCCCTTGCTGCGAATGCGAAATGAGGTCCCTGATTGCGTGCCTTCGGGAATCTTCAGCTTGTGCTCTCCGTCAAGCGTCGGAACCATGATTTCCGTCCCCAAAGCGGCCTGGGAAAAGGAGATCGGCACGACACAATGGATATCGTTGCCTTCGCGCTCGAAAAACGAGTGCTCCTTTACGTGAAGGACTACGTACAAGTCCCCGGACGGCCCTCCGAACGCGCCCGCCTCTCCCAGGCCAGCGAAGCGAATGCGTGTGCCGTCTTCCACTCCCGCGGGCACTTGCGCTTCTACCATGCGCTCGCGAAGGAGCCTCCCCTGTCCCTTGCACTTGGGACAAGGATCCGTGATGACCGTGCCCGCTCCCTGGCATGTGGGACAAGTACGAGCAATGCTGAAGAATCCCTGCTGATACCGAACCTGCCCCCTGCCATCGCAGGACCGGCACGCGACTGGGGCTTTACCGGCGGCCGCACCCGTTCCGTGACACAGATCGCACGCCTCGTGGCGCCGGACTTTCACTTGCTTCTCGGTGCCAAAAACTGCCTCGTCGAATTCCAGGTGAAGGTCTTCCCTAAGATCAGCACCCCGCTGGGCACGGCTGCGCCGGCGGCCACCCTGGCCTCCAAATAGATCGCCGAAGCCGAAGAACTCTCCGAAGATGTCGCCGAAATCCTGGAAGATGACCGGATCGAATCCTGCGGCGCCTCCCGAGGAACCGCCCACTCCAGCATGCCCAAAGCGGTCATACAGAGACCGCTTCTCACCGTCCGCCAGAACTGCGTAGGCCTCCGTGACTTCCTTGAATTTATCTTCCGCGTCAGGGTTATTCGGATTGCGATCGGGATGGTACGTCATCGCAAGCTTGCGATAGGCGCTCTTGATCTCCACTTCGGTGGCCGCACGGGTGACGCCGAGGACCTCGTAATAATCGCGTTTTGTGTTTGCGGCCAGAAACTCCCCCTCATCTTCAATTATGTCGCTTCGGTTGTCACGGCACCGTGACGCAAGGCTTCGTCAGATCCTCGGGACTTGCAGGCTAGCCTCGGGTATTGCGAGCCACACGAACCATCGCGGGACGCAGCAGCCGATCCTTGTACTTATACCCCCGCTGCAATTCATCCAACACCTGGTGATCCGGAACCTCAGCCGTGTCCACCATTTCGATCGCCTCGTGAATCCGAGGATCGAACGGCTGCCCCACGGCAGCGATCGGTTGGACGCCAGTTTTTTGAAGCGCATCCTGAAATTGGCGGTAGATCAGTTCTATCCCGTTACGAAATTCGCTGGAATCTCCATCGGCTTTGAGGGCACGCTCGAAGCTGTCGAGGGCAGGCAGGATGTTCTTGATGACATCGGCAGCCGCGAATTCGCGGAACTCCTGTTGCTCGCGAACCGCGCGCTTGCGCGCATTGTCGAACTCGGCTTGCAAACGCGCCAACCGGTCCAGCAACGCATCCCGCTCAGCCTTGAGTTTTTCCACCTCGGAACCGGTGGCATCCGCCGCGGCCGGTGAAGCTGCCTCCTCACCGCTATTCGCGGCGGGAAGTTCGTGCTCAAGATCGAGGTGAGTGACCTCGGTTTTTCCATTTCCTTTACGCATACAGCTGGTTACTCCGATTCATTCAATAATTTGTCGAAAAGCCGCGCGATATAGGACACGGCCGACATGGTGTGTTGATAATCCAGGCGCGTGGGTCCAATCACTGCCAGCGATCCCATCACTTCTCCGCCGACTCGCGCGGGCGCACCGATCAGTACAAAGTTCTGCATCGACGGCAGCGCTTCGTCGAGCCCGATCACGACTCGAACCGCTTCCTGCCGCGTATCGAGATAAGCGCCGAGCAGCTTGACTACCTTTTCTTTTTCTTCGAGCGTCCGCAGCATTTCCTGCAACCGCTGGCGATCTTCCTGTCCCGTGACCAGGTTGGCGGCACCTTCCACGAACACAACGTCATCCGCGCCTTCGGTTGAAGTCAGTGCACCCTGCTGGTAGAGGCGCTCGATCGACTTCATCAGTTGGTTGTACTCGCTGCGTTCGGTTTCGATGCGGCGAGCCAGTTCGGCACGCATGTCCTCCATCGTCCATCCGCGAAAATTGTCGTTCAGATAACGTGCGGCCAGGTCGAGATCGGATTGCTGAATATCAAGACGCAGCACGCGGTCCCGCACAACTCCGGACCGCGTAACCACGACTGCCAGCACTTTCTGATCGCCGAGCCGGGAAAAATAAACGTGATCGAGTGCATTCCGCGCGCCGGTACTGGCGACGGTGACACCCACGCTGTGGGTGATCAGGGAAAGCACGTGCGAAGTGCGCTCCATGAATTCCTGCACATCGGTGACACCCGTCAGCGTGTCCTGAATGATGCTTTGGTTCTCGTGCGACAGGTGAGCTTCGCCGCTCAGCTGCTCGACGTAATAGCGATACGCTTCCGCCGTCGGAACACGCCCCGCCGAGGTGTGCGGTTGTTCGAGATAGCCGGCATCGGCCAGGTCGGCCATCACATTGCGAATCGTGGCCGGACTGAGTCCTTCCCGGCTGGCGCGCGCGATCGTGCGCGAGCCGACCGGCTCACCGCTGGCTATAAATGTCTCGACGATGGCAGTCAGGATTTCGCGTTCCCGACCACCCGGAGGTCCTGGTGGCATAAGGTCCCAAACGAGAGGCGAAAACGCCCCTTTAAATACTTTAGATGCAGAGGCTTAGATTGAAGATTCCAATGCTTCTGCTGCGATTCTAGGTAGGGTAGAGAAGGGTGTCAAGGATGGGGAGGGTAACTAGAAATCCCGAAAACCACCGTTTCTGGCACTTGGAGTTTGCGCGGCGAGCCGCGCTCCAGCTTTATGCATCCGCCAAAAAAAAGGGCCGCTTTTACGCGGCCCCGTTGGTGACAGATTCAGATTACATTTCTAGTTACTTGCCTGTTCCCGACAGCGGAACCTGCTGCGGGCTATTCGGAGCGTTATCGGTGATTGTGACGGCACCCGTACGCGCACCTGTTTGAGTTGGTGTGAAAGTAACCCGGAGCTTGCAGACCTTCCCTGCTGCCAGGGTGCTTCCGCAAGGCTTCAGTCCTGAGACCAGAGCAAAGTCTCCGCTGATACCGATGCTGCTGATGTTCAACGTTGCAGACCCGGAGTTCGTCAAAGTGACTACCTTCGGTCCCTTCGTTACGCCTACCAACACCTTTCCCCATGCCAGCGATGTCGGGGTCAAAGTAACCGCGGGGCCTAGAGCGGTAGTGACAGTAAGTTGGACCGTCGTGGTATGCGTCAGAGCACCCGACACGCCCGTGATCGTCACCGTCGAGGTCCCAGTGGCAGCGCTGGCGCTGGCGGTGAGAGTCAGCGTGCTGACTCCCGTCGTCGGATTGGGATTGAAGGACGCCGTCACTCCGTTCGGCAGGCCGGAAGCGCTCAGCGTCACGCTGCCGTTGAAGCCGTTCTGAGGAGTAACGGTAATCGTGCTGGTACCGCTGGCGCCCTGGGCGATGCTGACGGAACTCGGGCTCGCGGAAAGACTGAAGTCCGCAATCGCCACAACGTTGACTGGGACTGCGTTGGACTGGATGCCATTGGCAACCGAATACAGGTTGTAAGCCCCAGCAGGAATGCCAGCCGGCACATCGAACTGGGTCGAGACTAAAGTCCCAGGAGCGATCGAGTGTGTTGAATCGCCGTGAGTGGTGAGGTAGTAAACGTTGTTCGGAGCAGCGACCTGCACCAGGCGAACCAGGGGATAGTTGGTGGCTCCCTGATAATCGTCACCGTAGGCGTTGTTCTCGGTCAGTCCGTTGAGCTGTGTGCCAGAAAGAGGATTGTTGGTCGATGGGCTATTGACGGACGCACCCACCGGGTTGATCGTCGGCGCAACGCCGGAAACTACGCCCGTGGCGGGCGTGTAGATTTCAACGAGGCCACTGAAGTCCGTAAACATGATCTGACCGGTGGGAAGCATCATCAGGTGTCCAACATAAGATGAATCCGCGGGGCAGTTCGTAGGGTTGGCGGTGTTGGAGAGAGTATTAGCGACGGGATCGTATTCGACAAACTGGCAGCCGCTGGCGAAAAGGCCCGGGCTCAGCATGGCGAGTACTTTGCCGTTGGGCTCAAGAGCGGCGGGACCATCCGCTTGATCCAATCCGTTCTTCGGAGTCGGGCCGGCGCTCCAGGTGTTGCTGGCGACGTCATAAATCGCCGTCGCTACTACGTTGCCTCCAAACTGGAAAACCTTGTTGTTGTACATCAGGACCGCGGCACCCAACTCTTCGTCGTTCGCGTTGTAGAGTTGGACCGGAAGCGCTGGGCCGCAAGACCAGAGGCCGGTCGACTGGTCATAAAGTTCCGAACCTTTGCTGGTACCGCAATTGGAATTGCTCTTGGCATCGACGGTCAATACCAGATCGTTACTCAACAGCGTGAACCCGGATTCATCGTTGCTGGACTGAAGGACCGAGCCGGTCGCCGTCCATGAATTCGGCCCGTTAAACAGAGCGTTCTGCGCCGTACAGCAGTTCGCCTGCATGTAGGTTCCGTCGGCCAGAATCACACTCTCGGCGTCGCCGAGGTTGGTCCAACCAGAGGGCGGGGAGTTCTTCTGCCAAGTGATTGAGCTGCCAGAAATAGTTCCGATCGCGCCGAGCGTCGTCCAAGCGGACCGGCCATTGTTGTACTCTCCGCCTTCGATGACAACGGTCTTACCATCCAACAACACCTGCGACCCGAAGAACCATGGTGCGTAGCCGGAAGGCAAGCTTCCGCCGGAACTCCATGTGCCGTTCACATAGCTGCCTGAGGCGTCGGGGGTCAGGATGTGCCAGTTGGCGGAATTTCCGCTTTGCTCCTCGTGCACGAGGATTCTGCCGTCCCTGAGTTGCAGCATGACGCCGAGGTTGACCCCGGGCTGATTCTTGAGCGGTGTCCATGTTTGGGCACCAGCGGCTACGGCCAATGCAAACAGCACGGCCGACGTGATGGCGAGGTTGCGAAACAATTTCAAGCGGAGTCCCCTTTTCGGCGAGTCAAAAACGACCTCAACTGTATAGGTATTTCCGCGGCTTGTGTAGAGTGAAAGAAATTGTCACTCGATGCGCAGGGAAATGGGCCGAGGCCCGCGTCCTCACAGTACTAGCTGCCGTAGTTTTTGGGTTTTCGCAGAGGTATTGCTGGGACTCCGTGCTTGGAAATGAGCGTTCTCCTATGTATGGTGGGAGGCCGTATCCTGAATAATCCCGAGCGAACCGATTGTCAGAAAAGCAAATGTCGACGGGTCGTGTGCCACCTCCCAAGGTTTCTCGACGCACAGCATGCAAGGCGGGCATAGCAGCAGCACTTTTCGTGGTCGGGCAAGAACTGGCCAGTGCCGCTGGAACAGTTGTGAAAAGCAAGACCAGAGGAAGCTCCCAATCCATGAACTCAAGACCTCACGTTGCTGTAATTGGCGCTGGCGCTTTTGGCGGCTGGGCCGCCCTCTATCTTCTGCGCTGTGGCGCGCGAGTCACTCTTGTTGACACGTGGGGGCCGGGCAACTCCCGAGCTTCTTCAGGCGGAGAAACGCGCGTGATTCGTGGCGCCTACGGACCCGATCAGCCCTACACGAAGCTTGCGGCCCGCGCGCTCGAACTGTGGAAAGAAAACCAGTCCAAATGGAACCAGCAGTTCTTCTTTCCTATCGGCGTGTTGTGGATGGTGGAGGGGTCGGGTGAATTCGAGCGCGGATCCCTGCCGATGCTCAAAGATGCTGGTATTCCATTCGAACAACTCTCGGTTGGCGATATGACGCGGCGATGGCCGCAAGTCAGCTTTGACAAGATCGAGTGGGGCATCTACGAGAGGGAAAGTGGCTACTTGCTGGCCCGCGTTTCGGCCCAAGCTGTAGTGAATCGATTCATAGCCGAAGGCGGCGAATATCGACAGGCGGCGGTTGCCGCAAGAAGTCTGGAACATCAAGACTGGAAGGATTTCTCACTCTCCGACGGATCGAATCTCGTTGCGGACCGCTATGTTTTTGCCTGCGGCCCATGGCTGGGCAAATTGTTCCCCGCCACCGTGGGACCACATTTTGTCGCCACGAAACAAGACGTATTTTTCTTTGGAACTCCTGCGGGAGACGCACGCTACAGCGAAGGCAACATCCCGGTATGGGCCGATCACAGCGATCACTTCATGTACGGAATTCCCGGCAATCAGGGACGCGGCTTTAAGTTGGCCGACGACACTCGTGGCCCGGAGTTCGATCCAACGTCAGGGGAGCGCCTGGTCAGTGAGGACCGACTGGCGGAGGCGCGGCGCTATCTTGCCTATCGTTTCCCGGGTATGAAGAACGCTCCTTTGATCGAAACCCGTGTGTGCCAGTACGAAAACACAACGGATCACAACTTCATCGTCGATCGGCATCCCGCAAATACAAACGTGTGGATTGTGGGCGGCGGCTCAGGCCACGGCTTCAAACATGGTCCGGCACTGGGCGAGATGGTGGCGCGCCTTGTGTTGAAAGACGAGACTGCGGAAGCCACATATTGTCTCGCGCGCTTTCAAGGGCACTAATTTAACATCTTGGATTTCATGAGTAGGTCATGCGGCGGCTCGATTACTCACTTGTGCATTCATCACGATTTTCCCGTGCGGCAATCACCGACTTAGAAACCTCGAATCTGGCAAAGTAACACCATCGCCACGCATCACTCCGGCTCAAGAGAAATCTCACCGGACTGATCGCGGACAAGACCGGCGGTGCTTCCGCAGGCACGTGACCTAGTGTACGGCCCAGCCTCTTCGGTATTCGGGCGCCTGTAGCATCCCTGCCGAAAAACACTGTCTCGTGGCGATTGCCTATGAATCGTCTACTGGCAATTTGTGCAATTGCGTACTGCTTCACTCTTGGATACGCACAGGGGATTCAGGGCAGTGTCAAGATCAGCGGCACCGTGATTGTCGTTGCAACGAGTCATTCGGCAACGCTCACGTGGAATGCGTGTCAAAACGCTTCAACCTATAACCTCTATCGGGGAACAGTGCACGGCGGCCCCTATACGAAGATTAGCTCAGGGATCTCGAGTACAAGTTATATCGATCTACAGGTAGCTCACGGCCAGACGCTTTATTACGTGGTAACCGCCGTGTACGGCAGCCAGGAGAGCGGCTATAGCAACGAAGCGTCTGTATCGATTCCCTGAGCCAGGATAGAAAGAATGAAAAGGATTCTGTTCCCCCTCATGCTCAGCGGACTGTCGACAGTTCTATGGGCACAATGCATGACTGGCAATCCAGGCACTAGCTGCAACGGCCCGCTCTCTGTGCAACCGCAGCAAGGCAATACTTCGCAATCTGCCATCACCCTCGTTGATCTCGGATTACCCGCACCGGGGCCGACCGCGGGCCAGTACACGGTCTCAATCGTTGGTGGCATTCTGCAAGAGTCGGACAATGGGAACGCGTACCACTCTTTAGTGGGTCCTATGGGTCCGCAAGGGGCGATTGGCCCCGCAGGGCCGCAGGGAGTGAAAGGACCTCCCGGGCCCACCGGTCCGCAAGGCCCACAGGGGCCCCAAGGCCCTCCCGGTCCTCCGGGCCCGAAGACGAATTCAGGAGCACCATCGGATTACAGCTTCACTTGTGGAACGGGATTCAAAGCCAGTATTGGTCTGAGTGAGCTTGGCGGAACGCTGGATCGCAATCAGATCGATATGACGAGCGTGACGCAAGTCCGTCTAGTGATCAGCGTCGGGGCTGGCGTTCTGCCAAGCGGCAGCTATGCGGAAGCCCAGTACACGGTAGACGGTTCTAACTGGTATTCACTCTCGGAGCGCATGCCGGTTACCACCCCAAACGGAACCTTCTCTACAAACTGGCAAGGAATGCCGACCGGAGCGAATAGCGATTACCTGGTGCGCATTGCGATCTTTAATGCCGGATCGAGTACTGCGCAACTAGCGATACACCAGGTACATTTGCAGTTCAAGTAGGCCGGACGAAGGAAGAGTCAGCCACTCTCACTGAATCTGAATGACGCCCTCGGGACTACTGGATTTGATCTGTTCGACCCGCGCAACAACGTTCCTCGCAAACGCGAACAGGGACTTCGCATGGGCCGAGTCTTCGCCCTCCAGCACGGCTGGTGATCCGCTATCCCCCGAGCGCCGGATTTCGGGATCAAGTTCGATGCTCCCCAGAAACGCTACGTCGAATTGCTTGGCCGTCTTCTCGGCCCCGCCGCGCGAAAAGATATCAATTTCGTGCTGACAGTGAGGACACACAAAGTAACTCATGTTTTCCGCGATCCCAACGATGTCCACATTCATCTGGCGGAACATTTCGATCGCTTTGCGAGCATCCTGCAACGCGACGTCCGAGGGAGTCGAAACTACAACCGCGCCCGTCAACGGAACGGTCTGGATCAGCGAGAGCGCGACGTCCCCCGTTCCCGGCGGCAGGTCTACGATCAGGTAGTCGAGCTGTCCCCACTCCACCGATCCTAAAAACTGCCGGATGATCGAGTGCAACATCGGTCCACGCCAGATGAGCGGCTTGTCTCCGGGATTGAGAAAGCCAACTGAAATCACTTTGAGTCCGTGGGCGTTGATGGGAGAGATATGGTTTTCGCCCATGACCTTGGGCTGCTCGTTCGTGCCCAGCATGAGCGGCACGTTCGGCCCGTACACGTCGCCATCGAGCAGGCCGACTTTGTGGCCCATTTTGCTAAGCGCGATCGCAAGGTTCACCGCCAGCGTAGTCTTGCCGACGCCGCCTTTACCGGAACCAACTGCGATGATGGCGTTAACGCCCGGCAAGGGTTGCGGGGCGGGCTGTTGCTGACCAGGATGGTGCGAATGAGCGCTCACTAGAGTCCTCTTTCAGAAGCGGCCAGAATGCAAGCCGAGTCCTTTGATTATACGAGACGAAAAGCAGCAGGCAGGAATCAACCACGGCCAGTCAATGGCCCGAGAGCATTCAGGAGGTTCCCTCAGGATCATGCATGCTAAGGAGGACGACGTTAGATTAGTAGTGCCCTTCTCCTGGTTCGACCTTGCCGCGGAACATCCGGTAGACGAACACGAAATAGGCCAGCGCCAGAATCGCACCGAGGCTCCACCAGATGAGGCCAACGGTCAGGCCATGAATACCGGCGCTCGTGTTGTAGATGGTGAGGTCGTATTGATGATCGCGCGCCGGAAGCACGACGGGATAGAGTGCAAACGCTGCACCCACCAGCATTCCCGTGATGTAGAGGCTGGAGGCGACGAACGCGATCGTCTCTTTGCCTTTCGGAGTGGCCCAGAGCATCACACCGAGGCTGGCAAACACCACGATCGGCACCAGCAGCCCGATCGAATGCTTTCCGTAATTCTCCATCACTTCCGGCCGGATGAAATATGTCGCAACCAGTGAAATGCATGTCAGGAAGAACTGGACTGGCCACAGGAGCAATGCAAATCCACGAGCCCGGCGGCCGAGATCTTGGTCGGTCTTCAGCGCGACATAATGAGAACCGTGCGCGGTTAACGTCACCAACGCCACAACACCCGTCAGCACTGTATACCAGTCGAGAATGCCCGTCTGCGGTCCGAGTTTGAAATCAGTCCACAGCGGCTCGAAGAAATAACCGGTCGCATCCAAGGGCACTCCGCGGACGACATTGCCCAGCGCCGCTCCAAGAAAGATACAGAGCAGGATGCTGGATACGGCGAAGACCACGTCAAAGAACTGCTGCCAGACCGGGCTGTCGATGTGAGCACGAAATTCGATGCCAATAGCGCGCAGCATCAGCAGCCAGAGAACCATCATCAGGGGCAGATAGAATCCACTGAAGCTCGAAGCGTAGAGCTGCGGAAATGCGAAGTAGAGGGTGCCGCCGGCGGCCAGCAACCATACCTCATTACCGTCCCAGACGGGACCGATTGAACGCAGGACGCGACGGCGCTCCTCGTCCGTTTTGGCGGCAATCAGGTAAATCGCACCGGCGCCAAGATCGAATCCGTCCAGCACGACGTAAACCGTGACCATCACAGCGACAATCCAGAACCAAATACTCGCCATACCTATTTCACCTCCGTCGCGGGATGGAAGTCGGTTGCAACGGGACCATGCTCAATCTCACGGCGCAACAGGAAGAGCCCAAGGATCCCCAGGACCATGTACATGCCCATGAAGCCCAACAGGGTAAACATTCCGTTACCGGCCGAAACGGATTTGGAGTAGCCGTCTTCCGTACGCATGAGTCCGTAAACCAGCCAGGGCTGGCGACCCAGTTCGGCGGTCATCCACCCTGCGGTGTTGGCGATGTAAGGGAAAGGCGCTGACAACATCAGAATCCACAGCATCCAGCGCGAGGTGAAAACCTTGCCGCGCCACAGCAGGAACGCCGCCACCACCATGACTGCGATGAAGAACGTCCCGAGCCCGACCATGATGTGATAGCTGTAATAGAGCAGCGGAATGTTGCCCGGCCAGTCTTGTTTCGGAAACGAATCCAGTCCCCGGACCTGGGCCGTCCAGCGACGGTAGGTCAGCATGCTCAGCATTCCGGGCACTTGCAGCGGGTTATCAATCTTGCCCTGCTGGTCGTTCGGCTGGCCCATGATGACTAAGGGCGCGGAAGACTGCCCCTGAAACAATCCTTCCATCGCAGCCAGAGTCGCGGGCTGACTGTCGGTGACCATCTTTCCCTGCCGGTCGCCCGTTGGGAAAACTTGCAGGATGCTAAACAGGCAACCTGCGACGATTCCAACCTTGACGAAGATCCTGGCATGCTCCGTCCATTTCCCCGCCAGCAGGTAGAAGGCACCAACAGCCGTCATGATAAAGGCGCCCGTGATCGCGGCCCCGCTCATGTTGTGGGCGTATTGCCAAAGCGCCCAGCGGTTCAGCACAAAATCCCAGAAGCTGTACAACTGCAGGCTTCCGTCAGATGCCGTGAAGTAGCCCACCGGGTGCTGCATGAAGGCGTCCGTCGCGATAATGAAGTATCCCGACAGCCACGAACCCACGAACACAGCGACTGCCGAGAGCCAGTGCGCTTTCGGACTCAGTCGCTTTTCGCCATAGAGGAATAAGCCGAGGAAAGCCGATTCCAGGAAAAAGGCGAACATACCTTCCATGGCCAGCGTCTGCCCGATCACACCACCGGCGAACCGGGAAAACACCGACCAGTTGGTGCCGAACTGGAATTCCATCGGGATGCCGGTCACCACGCCGAGCACGAAGTTGATGCCGAAAATCTTGGCCCAGAAGCGCGCCGCCTCGTCATAGACCCTATCGTTGCGCCGCAGGGCGATCGTCTTCAGGACGACAATCAGTAAAGCCAGCCCCATCGTCAGTTGCGGAAAAAGGTAGTGGAAGGTTGCAGTAAAGGCGAAGTGCAAACGGTGGATCAGAAGTGCGCTTTCCATACAAGAGGCCTCAGTCGTAATGCCCAGAAGGAGTCTGAAACGGGCCGGGAACTTTCATTATCGCGGTACAGGGACGGCATTGCACGTGACCGGGATCACATTGCGCCCAGGGGGCGGGCTGCCTTACGGCGGTCCCCTTCGGCGCGCCGGATTTCGCGACGACGCGCTGCATCTTCATAGCGGCGCTTTTCGTCCGCCGTCTCCGGAACGACGGGCGCCACGGCCAGTTTGTGCCCGGCCTCATCGATCGCCACAAACGTCAGATACGCCGAACTCACATGCCGGCTCTGCTCGGACTGGTAATTCTCCACCCAAACCTTAACGCCAACTTCCATGGAAGTATGAAAAACGCGATTTACGGACGACCGTAAGATAACCAGGTCTCCTACCCGCACCGGTACGAGAAAGTCCATGTGATCGATCGACGCCGTCACCACGCGCTGCCGCGAGTGCCGGTGCGCCGCCATCGCACCCGCCAGGTCGATCCAGTGCATCAGTCGCCCGCCGACCAGAGCATTGAGCGGGTTCGCGTCGTTGGGCATCACGATCTCGGCCATTTCAGAAATCGATTCCCGCACCGGCCGTGGTGTTAACTTCTGTTTGTCGGTTTCGTTCATAGATTGTCAGATGAGTTTGCTGGGCTGCCGGACTCGGTAAGCGTGCAGAAAGCTGGTTGCTAGCCTGTGGACCCGCGGGTCTGGATGTGTCTCGTGCCAGGTTTCGCGGGATACGTCATAGATCAGCGTCCCATGATTAACCGGCGCGTGACCATATTCACAGGCGTAAGTAAGGGTGATCTGCTCGGAGCCAGCGCGGGCGATGGAGAAGCGCACCGCATCCCAATCGCGGCTGCGAGGAAGGTGCGGGCAAGCGCTCGCATATCCCAGATTGCAGAAATCTCGGACATGGGCTTCCTCGGCGGCAAGATCCTGGCCCGATGCGCAACAGGAGCCGGTCCAACCCGCGCCGAGCGGCAGCCGCGCAGGATGCGGCCAGGAACCGTCATTCACGATCTCGAGCGGCACAAAAAAGGGACACGCCAAAACGATTCCTTCAGGAAACGCAATTGTAACCCGCGAGGGCATGGTATGAATGGAAAGATCGAAGTTCGGCATGGGGAACAGCTGTTAGCCGTTTAGCAGCGAATGAGGCACTTGCCCAATCCGAGATCTGGAACTGAAAGCTTATTGTGGGGATCATTTATGGATCGTATTGCAATGTTGAGCGAGATCTTGGCTGCCAATCCTGAGGATGCGTTTGCCCGTTATGGACTCGCGCTGGAATATTCCAAGGCGGGGCAGATCCGGGAAGCGATGGCCGAGTTCACAACGCTGATCACCAAAAACCCGGATTATACTCCGGCATATTTCATGGCGGCCCAGACTCTGGCCGCAGCCAGTCGCGTCGACGAGGCCAAGCGATGGCTGGTCGACGGCATCTCCTCCGCCCGCCGGACCGGCAACACACACGCCCAGTCCGAGATGACAGCGATGCTGGAAGGGCTCTAGAAGAAGCCAGAAGTGATGGCTGGCAGAGTAGGATTCAGCTTGGACTTCTACATTCTGACTTCTCACTTCTGACTTCCTCTTCTGACTTCCTGATAAACTCTCCTGTTCTGCGGAGGCATGTATGCGCCGTCTTTTCTTCCTGCTCGCTCTTCTCTTCGTTCTCCCTGCTTTTATTCTTTCCGCTTTTGCTCAAGCGAAGCGTCCCTTCACTTTCGAAGACATGATGAAGTTGAAGCGCGTCGGGGAGCCGGTGCCTTCGCCTGACGGGAAGTGGGTGGTTTTCAGCGTCGTCGATGCGGACCTGGCGACGAACAAGAAGACGCCGCACATCTGGATCGTGCCGTTAGCGGGAGGGAAAGAGCGAGTACTCATTTCCGATCAGGATGGCGACCGCCCGCGCTGGGCGCCGGACAGCAAGCGCTTCGCATTCATCTCAAACAAAGAAGGCGGATCGCAGATTTGGATTGCTGATTTCGACGGCGCGAGCGGAGCCGTTACGGGCGTGCACAGGCTGACAGCCTTGGCAACCGAGGCAAGCGGCGAGGTGTGGTCTCCCGATGGGAAAAATATCTTGTTTACTTCGGACGTCTATCCGGAATGCGACGGCGCTCCCGCCGCAGAACAGGAATGCAATGCGAAGAAGTTAAAAGAGGTAGAGGAGTCGAAAGTCAAAGCACTCATTTTTGATCGTCTGCTCTACCGGCACTGGACCGCTTACAAGGCTGGCAAACGCAGCCACATTTTTGTTGTGCCCGACGTGCTCGCTTCGGCTCGGGGTAGCGCGCCCGGTTCCGGAATCGCGCCTCCGCCTCCGCGGGACCTGACCCCCGGAGACTACGATTCTCCGGAGTTCTCTCTCGGAGGGCAGGACGACTACGCCTTCTCGCCCGACGGCCAGGAAATTTGCTACACCTCGAATCACGACAAGGTCGAAGCCACATCGACCAACAATGATCTCTGGATCGTTTCCGTGAATGGAGGGCCGGCGAAGAACATCACCGCTGACAATCCGGCGAGCGATTCATCTCCGCTCTATTCTCCCGATGGCAAATACATCGCCTACCGCGCCCAGCAGCGTCCGGGATACGAAAGCGACCGCTTCCGGCTGATGCTCTACGACCGCAAAACAGAGCAGAAACTGGATTTGACCGAGGACTTCGATCAGTGGGTAGAGTCAAACATATGGTCACCCGACTCCAAAACCATTTATTTCAGCTCTCAGCACGAGGGCCACTCCTTGATTTACGCTGTCGGGCCCGTGCCATCCGACGTTGCAAAACATGACTACACCCGCCGTGCTCTGGTCGCCGGCTTCAACGGTGACATCGCGGTCGCGGGAGATGGGAAAAATCTTGTCTTCAGCCGTATGTCGATGACGGCCCCGAACGAAATCTATGGAGCCGACGCTCTCGGAGCCGGCTGCCCGGCTCGCACCGGAGATGTCGATCACGGCAAGGAAAATTGCTCATTGAATAAAAGCTGGGCTATCACCGCGATCAATGCGCCTTTGCTCGTGCAGATCGATATGACAAAGATGGAATCTTTCTCTTTTACCGGTGCACACAACGAACAGGTCGAAGGATTCATGGTGAAACCGCCCAACTTTGACGCTTCGAAAAAATACCCGCTGAAATACGTCATTCATGGCGGACCCGAAGTCCCAATGGGCGATGAATGGAGCTTTCGCTGGAATGCACAACTGTTCGCGGCCAGTGGGTACGTCGTCATCGAGATCAACTTCCACGGCTCCCCAGGCTACGGTCAGAAATTCACCGACTCGATCAACGGCGACTGGGGCGGCGCTCCCTTTGAAGACCTGATGAAGGGGCTTGACTACGCCGAAAAGACTTATTCCTTCATCGACAAAGACCGCGAGTGCGCGCTGGGCGCGAGCTACGGCGGATACATGGCCAACTGGGTGCTCGGCCACACCGACCGCTTCAAGTGCATCGTCACGCATGACGGCATGTTCAACACCGACTCCGCCTGGGGCACGACCGAAGAACTCTGGTTCAATAATTGGGAGTTCAAGGGTACTCCTTACACCAATCCGGAGATGTACGAGAAGTGGAACCCGCGCAATTTCGCCAAGAATTTCAAAACACCAACGCTGGTCATCCACAGCCAGCTCGACTACCGGCTGGACGTGAGCGAGGGCTTCCAGCTATTCACCACGCTCCAGACGATGGGCGTGCCCTCAAAGATGCTCTACTTCCCCGACGAAGGCCACTGGATCCTGAAGCCGCAAAACTCGCAGCTTTGGTACAAGACGGTCAACGACTGGGTGGATCAGTGGACCAAAAAGTAGCCACGCCCTTGCCTGTGTAGATCCAGCGGCCTCAGTCTTGGGCCGCAGGGGACACGGGTACGTCGGGGCCCTCACTGTGCTTTGACTTGGCACTGCGCTTTGTGCGGCATCGCCTTCGGGCAAGATTTTTCTGCGCCCGAGTCGACAGGTGGCAACCCTTCAGTCGTCGAATCCTCCCAGGAGGGAACTGACGGCGGGATCGTTTCAGGCACAGCGAATATCTCGAAGACTGCATCCGGCCGACCTGGCTGATTCGCGGCGAAGCGCAAGGTCCTGGGCCGCGCCCGGCTCACCTCATTCTTCTTTGAGGGCTGATCCACCGCGAGCGCTGGCACGCTTTCCAACGCGAGTTGCGCCACCGCGCCGCCGGCAGTCACTGTGATCAGAACTTCACACGGGCCCAGGTTCCCAACGCTGGGAGTGATGGACGCCACGCCATCCGGGCCGCTGACGAGTTGCGTCTGCGACGTGCCCAGGATCACCGGCATTCCACTTCCATTCTGTTGCGCGTCTCCTTCCGGAGGCACTCCTCCCACTCCCTGAGCAATCCGCTCCAGGGTCGTCAGGAATGTGACATTCACTCCCCACACCGGGTTATCGACCGCGGTGCCGTCGGTGACCCGCATGACGAGCGACTGGAAAGGCTGGTCGGTGGGCACAACCTGCGACGTGCCACTTACGGGTTCCAGCGTCCACATCGAAGGTGGTGTGGCAAACAGCGTGAAGGTCTGGCAGGGGTTATTTCCCGGAGCGACGCACGCACTCACCTGCACCGTGGAATTGTGATTGATCAGATGCACAGTGATAGTCGCGTACCCCGCACCGTCGGCAGGCGCACTACCCGCGGAGAGAGATGCATTTCCCTGCGTCAGGATGAAGTTGATCGCAACATTGGGTTTCGGCACGCCGAGGGCGAGCACTTCCACGGTGAGCGGAACATCCATACTGGCGCCCTGGGCAATCCAGTGTGTAGGCGTCACCGCTGCGAGGTCGAGCGTTGACGATGTTCCTACCAAAGTCGTCCGTTGTGTCTGCGGAGGAGAATAGGAAGCGGGCGCCAGAGCGGCGATAATCGTACCCGGTCCGACTAGAGTCGGAGTGACCCAGGTTGAGGCCTCGCCGTCGGCGTCGCTCAAAACGGAACAGGACGTTGCCCCCAAGCACGCCGAGAATCCGATGCCGTTCGTCGAACTCCAGGCGATCGTCGCGCCGTTCACGGGAGTTACTCCGTCAGAAGCGACTGCACGAACCCGGATCAGGTTTGCCGCTTGCGCATCAATGGGAGTCGCCGGTTCCGTTCCCTGGAGAAGCAGCAATCGATCCGTGGGTCCTGCGCCATATATGAACGCAGCCAACATCTGGGAGAATCCGCCGGTGTCAGGATCGGTGATCTGTATTGTGACCGGTCCGTCTTGCGAAGCGGCCGGAAACGCTATCTGCAACTCCGTTGCTGATTGCGAGAGCACGCTTCCCACTTTGCCGCCAGCACTCACCTGCAATCCCGGCCTGAAGCCGATGCCCTGAAGCGTGGTCACGCCGCCGGTCATGGGCGCTCGCGGAGGACTTGCCGTATCCGAATACAGCAGGCTGGCCTGGTAGGCATAGTCGGGACGGCCGTCCCCACGGTAGTCGGTGATGCCTAGACGGTAGGTGTCAGAGGAACTGAACACGGCATCCAGTCGGCTCATACCGAAGGTCATGGAGTTGA
>Ga0265338_10003132_pt1 | contig 23629 bp, 25 predicted proteins | sample 42126metaG_FD_193579 | JGI IMG/M metagenome (GOLD analysis project Ga0265338, IMG submission 193579) | Rhizosphere microbial communities from Carex aquatilis grown in University of Washington, Seatle, WA, United States - 4-21-26 metaG | ecosystem: Host-associated > Plants > Roots > Rhizosphere... | reverse complement strand
CGACCAGGATTTATTTGAAGTGATACGTAAGTGACGAGGTTGGCATAATGCTTGGGTATTTGGTAGTAGATTTTGATTCGACGTTTGTGGCGGGCGAGGCGTTTGATGAGCTGGCGGATCTGATGTTGACGAACGCAGTGGACCGGATTGCCCGGGTGGCGGAGATTGCGGCTATAACGCGTGCCGGAATGGAGGGGCGGATCGGCTTTGATGAATCGCTGCGCAGGCGGATTGGGGCACTGCGGCCGGATCGCGCGAGTTTGGGGCAACTGGTGGAGCGGTTGCGGGGCAGGGTAACGCCAAGCGTCGTGCGCGAGCGGGAGTGGATTTTGGAGCACGCGGACCGGATGTACGTGATCAGCGGGGGTTTCCGCGAATTTGTGGTGCCGGTGGTACAGGATTTTGGGATTGCGGCGGACCACGTACTGGCCAACCAGTTTACATGGGACGGTGACCGGGTGGTGGGGGTGATGCCCGGGCCGTTGGCGGCAAGCAACGGCAAGACAGCGAGCTTGCGCGAACTGGGTCTGCCTGGGCCGGTGGTGATGGTGGGCGACGCGTTGTCGGATTATGCGCCGCGTGAGCAGGGCGTGGCTGATGCGTTTGTATTGTTGACTGAGAATATCGAGCGACCGGGGCTGGCGGATAAAGCCGACGCCGTGGCCGCTAACTTTAGTGAAGTTATCCACTTTGCAAAAGGCCTGGGCAAGTCTACGACATTGGGCAAAGTTGCAAAATTGTAGCATTTTAGAGAATTTAGAGCGGATTTTGACCCATTTTTTTGGGTCAATCTTGTGTATTATCTAAAGCTCCAAAACACTATTTTGGCTAACGGACATTAATAATCCAAGGAGGGTGCGTGAAACATTTACTCATGCGGTTCGCGGGAGGCACGGCTGCGGCAGCAGCGGTCGTGGCTCTGTCGGCGGCCGGGGCGTCGGCCTCGAGCGGCGGCTCGTGGAACGGCGACCATGGTATGGGGGGCTCGTATAGCAAACCGACGAGTTACCAGCAGTCCGACAGCAAGCAAAATGACAACACCTATGGCGACCAGTCGTATGGTGACAAGGCAGGTGGCGGCAAGAGCGATTCCAAGTCGTACACGCCGACCTACACGCCAACGAAGACGGATTATAAAACCGACGATAGCACGCCGGTGTATACGCCGCCTAAGAATAACGACCAGATGAGCTACCAGGCTACCGACAAGAGCTACGGCAACGGCGCTACGATGAGCTACAATGCCCCGTCGTACTCCAAGCCGAATACTGAGCAGCCGGTGTACCAGCAGCCGGTGAAAACCGACCGGGACGATTACACCAGCCAGTCTAACGACAAGCCGATGGCTTACCAGCAGCCAACTGTGAAAGTGGCTTACGACGACAATAACAAGTCGTACGGCCAGAACAAGGGTCGTGACGACTCCGCCATGAACCGCTACAACAATAACAAGCCATACGGCGGCGGCATGGGTTACGGCGACAACCGCGATAAAGTGGCGTCGTACCCAACCAGCGATCGCAACGACAACCGCGGCGACAGTTACGTAGCGTCGTATAAGGTCAATGACCGTGGTGATAACCAGTGCCTTTACCGGGGTGCTAACGGCTACCAGACCGACAGCTACCGGATGAACAGCTGGTCCAACAACGGCTACAATCACTGCAACCAGCAGCCGGTTTATGTTGCCAGCTCCACCGCCTACCAGGCGCCGGTGCGCTACGAGACCTACCGGCCGGTGTATATCGCGAGTTATACCGCCAACACCTCTAACCGTGACAGCAATTGCGATCACCAGGGGAACTATGGCAGCAGCTATGGATCATACGGGAGCAACAGGGGCACTATGACCTATGGCCGCACGATGTCGTACAACTCGGGTAACAACCGCGATCGCGACGATCGCAGCAACGACCGCCGTCATACTAACGGCCAGATGATGAACTACCGTCTGACGAGCTACCGCACGGCAGGAACCTGCGACCGTTCGTCGTGTCGAACAACTTACCACCCGGCCACCAAGCGCTGCTAGCCGAGCGCCTGTCCGGACAAAAGAACCCCCGAGTTTGCCGGGGGTTCTTTTTTTGGTTATAGTTTGTGGGTCTAAAAACTTCGCGGGTGTAGCATAACGGCAGTGCTCCTGCCTTCCAAGCAGGTTACGAGGGTTCGACTCCCTCCACCCGCACCAATTGAACGCCCCCGTAGCTCAGCTGGATAGAGCAGTGGACTTCTAAGCCAATGGCCGTAGGTTCGAATCCTACCGGGGGCACCAGTAATTATTCGGCTTCAGGTTCGGTTGCGATCGGTTCAGCAGTGTCTTCATCCATGATTCAATCATAAACGAGAGCGGCTGGAGCAACAAAACAAACAAGCCGCGCGCGCCGAAGAGGGTGCGGATCGTGCGGCTGGCTTGATGTTGGTAGACTTAGCGGATGGTTTCTTTGAGGCGCTTGCCGGCGCGGAAGCGGGGCATGGCCATCTCGGGGATATGGATCTCGGCGCCAGTCTGAGGATTAACGCCCCGGCGGGCGGCGCGCTTGCCGAGGTCAAAGGTGCCGAAACCGGTAATGGATACTTTCTCGCCCTTGGCGACGGTGCGCTCAACAATATTTACGAACGTTGATAATGTTTTTTCGACCTGGCGTTTGGTGGTGTTGGTCTCGGATGCCAGGGTTTCTATGAGCTGTTGCTTGGTCATCGGTACTCCCTCTGGGTTATGAACCTACTCTACTCACGGGCTTAGGATAGGTAAAGTCTAGAATTCTCCAATTTTTATGATCTGCTCTAGGTGAGAAACTTGGGCAGTCGCTGTATTTATGTCCATTAACAAGCCGCAAAGTTGCATCGCACCGGTGGTCTCCAGCTCGTTGCGACTGTGCGCTCCGGTGAGCCAGCGTTGGATGATAACGCTAGATTTGATACCGAGCGAGGAATCGCGGCTGCCGACCATGCCCACATCTGTAATATGCGCGGTGCCGCTGGGAAGCAGCTGAGCGTCGGCTGTGGGGACGTGCCAATGATCGCCGATGACGGCGGTGACGCGGCCGTCCAAATACTGGCCCACGACAAGCTTTTCCGAGGAGAAGTCGCCGTGGAAGTTGACGATGCGAGCGATGAGGCGCTCGTTTTTGGTTTCTTCCAGGATGCGGTCGATGGTGGCGAGGGGGTTTTGGAGGTCGGCCGGAGCGCGGTAGCCGACGGTTTGGCCGAGCAGGCTGACGAACAGGATGCGGCCGTACGGGGTGTCGGCGATTTTGTATTGGCGGCCGGGGGTGCCCTCAGGGTAATTGGCGGGGCGGACGACGGGTTTTTGGGGGTCGTTTAGCCACGGGTAGATTTCGGGGCGGTGAAGGGTCCAATCGCCGCCGGTGAAGAAGTCGATGCCGCTGGCCAGCATATCCCCGACGGTTTTAACCTGCAGACCTTTGCCGGCGGATAGGTTTTCGCCCTGAGCGGCGACGAAGTCAATGCCGTAGTCGCTGATGAGTCCGGGCAGGAAATGTTTGACGGTGTTGCGACCGGGGCGGCCCATGATGTCGCCGAGGTAAAGAAGTTTCATGCGCTATATTATGCCATAACTCGCTACTGATGGCCAGACTGCCAATCGGCGATGGTTTTGGCGAGCTCAGGCTCGTGGCGGTAGCAGCCGTGGTCGGCGCCCGGAATGAGCCGGTAAGTAATGTCGATGCCGATGGGGGCAGCGCTTTTGAGGATTTCAAGGCAGGCGGCGGGGGTGGGCCGGGCCCACTCATCGAGCTCGCCGTAGACGATCAGGGTGGGCTTGGTGATGGATTTGAACTCGCGGAACAATGGCTTGGTGCCGAGGCGCTGATGTTGGGCCTCGTAATACGGGAAAACATTGTAGTCGCCATCGGGGTTTAAGATATCGGCAGCGGATTGGTATGAGAAATAGTCGCCCATGTCGTCGAACGGGGCGAGATCGGCACCGTGGCCGCCCTCTATTTGTTTTTGGGCATGATCGAGGACGCGGTGGAATTTGGCCTCACCCATTTCTTCGTATGCCACCCCGGTGTCGTCACCGCCGCCGTAGAGAACGTAACTGGTGAAGTCATTTTTGGGCTTTAAATAGCTATAAAGAGCCGTCTTATTGGCGCCGGTGGAATGCCCGCCAAGATAAAGCTCTGTGTAGCCGTGGGCATGCGCGAATGTGATGGCGCCGTCAATGTCTTTGACGCAGTCGGCGATGAGTTCGTGGGTGGTGCCTTGGGTTTTCTTGAGCTTGTTGCCGTCGGCGTCAAAGTACTTCACGCCTTGCAGTAGGCCGCCGCCGCGATTTTGCAGACCGAGGAAAGCGATGCCGGCGCCGGTGAGGGCGGCGGCCAGAGCGTTGGTGTGGTCGGGACTATAGAAAATGCCGCTCGAACCCATGCCGTGGAGCCAAACCACAGCGCGCTTGGTGGGTTGGGCGGGCTCGAACAACAGTGCAGGCAGCAGCAGGCCGTCGGTAGCGGTAACGGTAACGAGACGAGCGGTGGGTTCGGTGAATTTGGTCATGGAGCCATTATACGCGCTGGGATGGCAGGCGAATGCGGGGGAAGACGACGAGAGCGGACAGGATCAGACAGTCGACCAGTATGTAAAGCGCAAAGCCGAAGCTGGCAAACGACCAGTTCGTGATAGTGAGTAGCGTGACAATGGCAGCCAATACCCCCACAACGTAGGCGGTTGGGCTTTCGGTACCAGGATGATGGTAGGCCTTGATGATGGTGGGGATCGAGGCGAGCCCGTCGGCAGCAATGCTGAGCGCGATGGCCACATTGCCGGTTTTGGTGATAGCCCACAGCAGGATGGCTAATACCGACAACGCGCCACAAGCATAATCGAAGCGACTGATACGCCAGTACGCATGACGGTCTTTGAAGGAGGCGATGAGGACCAGCAGAGGGCCAAGGAAAGCCGCGCATGTAATGCCGGCCTGGTAGGTGACGCCTTGGTTTAACTGGGCGATGAAAGCGATAAAAGGTACGACCGTCCACAACACCCAGCTGACGCGGTTGGGCTTGGTGGTACCGCGCCAGGTACCGACGGCGTACGTGGCGGTGCCGAACAGGTCGACGATGCCGGCAATGATGGCAAATTTAGGATCGAGCATGTGGGTGACTATTAATGGGCTCGGTTACAGCTTCGGCTTAATTTGTTGCATAACCTGGTCGAACAGCCAGTCGTGGCCCGCGTCGTTGGGGTGGCAGCCGTCGGCGGCGAGGTAGTTTTGAACCCAGCCGAGCTTGGTGGCGGCGTCGAACAGTGGTAGGAACGTGATATTGAGCTCCGCGCAGACCTGTTGCTGACAGCGCTCGAGCGCGTGAATGCGGTCGTTGGTAAAGTAAACGCCAGGTTTGGTGGCGGCGGTAACGCCGGTGGGGTCGGAGTGGTAGGGCGTGGTTTTGGATTCGTCCATGGGGGTGACGCCGAGGACGAGCAGGTCATCGGATAAGTCTTTGGCTTGGCGAATCAGGGCTGATACGCGCTGTTGGTAGTCCGGCAACGTGGTGATGTAATCGGTGGGACCGGGCGAGGCCAGGGCATCGTTGGCACCAAGATGCAGGATGGCGAGGGTGTGGCGGCCAGATTTGCGGGTCGACGTGAGCTCTATGGTCAAGCGCTCGGCAATTTGGGCGATAGTGGCACCAGAGATGCCGTAGTTGAAAACCTGGTGCTTGGGTTCAAAACGGCCGTCCGCAAACTGCTGTTCGTGCAGGTGCAGCTTGAGCAGGTCAGGCCAGCCGCCGCGGCTGCCCCCGATTCCGTAGAGGGTGGAGGCGCCGATGCAGACGATCTGGCTCAACCCTTACGCTCCATGTTTACTTCGCGAACTCGACGGCGCGAGTTTCGCGGATGACATTGACCTTGATGACGCCGGGATATTTGAGTGTAGCCTCGACTTTGGTGGCAATGTCGCGGGCCATTTTGATGGCCTGGAGGTCGTCGACACGCTCAGGCTCGACAATGATGCGAATTTCACGCCCGGCCGAGATGGCGTAGGATTTCTCGACGCCGGGGAAGGCGTTGGCGAGGTTTTCCAGCTCGGTCATGCGCTTGGCGTAATTTTCGAGCGTGTCACCGCGAGCGCCAGGGCGCCCAGCCGAAAGCGCATCGCAGACCCGCACCACGAGGGCTTCGGGAGTGGTGGCTTCGGTGTCGTCATGGTGGGCGTCGATGGCATGCACAATCCCCTCTTCCATGCCGTATTTTTGGGCCAGCTCGGCGCCGATGTGGTGGTGGCCACCCTCGATTTCGTGAGTGACGGCCTTGCCAATGTCGTGCAGTAACGTGGCGGTTTTGGCGATGCGCACGTCGGCGCCGATGTCGGTGGCGATCATGCCAGCAAGGTTAGCCATTTCAACCGAGTGTTTGAGGACGTTTTGAGAGTAGCTGGTGCGGAATTTCAGCTGGCCGAGCAGTTTTGTCAGCTCGGGCGGAACCCCTACGACGCCGGTTTCTTTGAGGGCTTTTTCGCCGGCTTCTTTCACCATTTTGTCGACCTCGGATTGAGCTTTGGCAACGACCTCTTCGATGCGGGCAGGGTGGATGCGGCCGTCGGACAGCAGTTTTTCGAGGGCGACGCGGGCGACTTGGCGGCGCATCGGGTCGAAGGATGACAGCACGATGGCGCCAGGTGTCTCGTCGATGATGACATCAACGCCGGTGGCGCGCTCGAGAGCCTGGATGTTGCGGCCTTCTTTGCCGATGACGCGACCTTTTAACTCATCGGACGGCAGTGGCACCGTGGTGACGGTGCGCTCGGCGGTTTGATCGGAGGCGATGCGTTCCATGGCTGAGACGATGATGAGCTGGGCGCGATCGTCGGCCTCTTCTTTGGCATCGGCCTGGAGTTTTTCGATCAGGTGAACGAGGTCGCCCTTAATGTCTCGTTCGGTCATTTTCATGAGTTTGTCGCGGGCATCTTCTTTTGACAGACCGGCGATTTTTTCGAGGTTTTCCTGCTGCTTAGCACGGATGGCGCGCAGGTCTTCTTTTAAGGTGTCGAGATCAATTTCGTGCTTGCGCAGTTTTTCGCTGCGCTTGTCTAAGTCTTCGAGTTTTTGGTCGAGGTTGGATTGGCGGTTTAAGAGCTGCCGTTCGGTTTCGGCCAGGGTTTGGCGACGCTCTTTTTCATCGCGCTTGGCGGCTTCGGCAACTTTAAGGGCTTCGGCTTTAGCTTCGAGGGTAAGCTCTTTGGCTTTGGCGTTGGCATCATCAAGAATTTTTTGAGCTTGATCGGACGCGCCTTTGGCTCGGCGCTTGTTTACAACGGTGTTGTATGAGAAACCGGCCGCTCCTCCGACGAGAAGGGCGAGGACCACTGAGAGAAACATGTGTTTGGCCTTTTCATGCCCGAACGGCAGAGCAACTGGGGTTGGGGGGTCATTTGGTCTTTGGGCATCCGGACGCTCTGCTTTCGAGCAAATTTCAGAAGTAAATAAGATTGTGGACAATCCCATTAAACGGTAGAAGCCGCTTCGAGTCAAGATTTGGGGCGCGTGATGTGAGCATCGGACCCGTAATGGGGCAACGCCGGCCGGCCGGGTTCGGTGGTTTTTATCTGCCTGGCGCCGTCAGTTTGCCAACGTTCACCAGCCGCGCCGACGACCGGGATGCCAAGACTGTCGGCGAGGGCATTGGCAACAGTGTGGCCGATGCGCAGGCTGGTGAACGAGCCGGGGCCGCTAAAAATAATGATGCCGGCAAGGTCTTTAGGGCTGGTGCCAGCGTCGGTGAGAAATTGTTGGGTTTTATCGAGCAGCTGATCAGATAAGCCGCGCCCACTATCCCAAGAGAGCTCATGCTCGACTTTGCCATCAGCACTCAATAGGTAGAGCTGGGAAGTGAGGTCGGCGGTTTTGATTGCAAGGATCATGATTTAAGCCCTTCGATGAGTTGATCGGAGCGCGGTCCGCCGGAACTAAAAATCAGACTGCGGCCGGTTTCGGTGGTGACATGAAATATGATACGCAGCCGGTCTCCAGGCAGGTCGTTTTTGGCGATGTCAGCCCATTCAATGACGGTTATAACGTGCGGGTCGGCCATATCCTCGGCTAGTTCATCCCCGACCGCGCCGGTCTCGCCCAGCCGATACAGGTCGTAATGATGCAGTTCCAGCGGTGCTTTGAGCTTGTAGATTTGGCTCAAGGCGAAGGTTGGGCTGGTGACGTGGCCGGAATAACCCAGCCCACGAGCCAACCCTTGAGTGAAGGTAGTCTTGCCACCACCGAGGTCGCTGACCAATTCGATCACGTCCCCGCCCTTCACCAGTCCCCCGAGCTTGTGCGCCAGTGATTGTGTGGCCTCGGAGCTGGTAGTAGAAATTTCGAACGTCATAGCGGAACTCATAAATAACATACGCAATGGTAAGGCCGGCCAAAGCAAAGAGCAACCAGTGGCCGCCAGGAGAGGTGGCGATGTCAACATAGGCATTTGGCGCCGCGGTTTAGTTTGGTATGGCTGAAGTACCTATCCTGACCTTGTACGAAGCTGAGTTGGGACTACTGGTGCTGCCATTATGAAATTCGATGCACTCATCGTTAGTATCCGTTTGGGGCGGCGCAGGACCAATCAATCGCTCGGACGGCTCAGCGCCCGTGGCAATACTGTCAGCCCAAACCGCTGACCCACCCCATAATATCGACGTGACCTGGACCAAAAAGAACAGAATAATCATGCAAACAGCACGTGTCCTCATAGAATGAATTCCCCTTATGTAAGCCAACACCACAAACAAGGCCAAACATAGTCCGAAAGAGATCTGATAGCAAGCACGAGCGTGATTTTTTGAATGGCTTAATCGTGACCGGCGCTGACAGGGGCGGGGCGAGAGATTAAATCAAGGACGAGGGCGGCTGTCCAAGAAAAATCATGGGCGCCGAGGCCGTCACCGGTGAGCGGGTTATAGTACTCGCGGATGCCGTGTTGCTGTATAAGGCCAAAGGTGCGGGTGCGCAGCCAGTCGGCTTCTTCGGTGAAACCGTAGCGCTCGAGGCCAGCAATAATGAACCAGTTCAGGTTGATCCAAACCGGCCCGCGCCAGTAGCGCTGGGGCTCGAAATCGGGGCTGGTGGTAGGCACGGATGGCACCGGCCAGGTAGTGTGAAAGCCACTTTGCGACACCAGCAGGTGACGCAAGTGGTCGGCTCGGGCGGGCGAGGCAGTACCAGCGAACAGCGGCATAAATGTAGCGGCGGTGGGTTCATGGATGAGCTGGCCGGTGCGAAAGTCGCGGCTGCAGTAGCCGCCGGATTGGGCATCCCAGAGTCGTTCGAGGGCGCGGCGAGTGGGGGCGAAGCGCGCGTGTAATTCGGCCGGCAGCTCCTGGCCGGCCAGTTCGGCCAGCCGCTCGAGCGATTCGTTGGCGGCGGCCAGGATGCTATTAAAGACGAGGTCCTCGATAACAACCGCGGAATGCTCAATGATGCGCGCCGATTGGTAGTGATATTTCTTCATAATGTACAGCTGTGCCATCATGTGCTGGACGTCGGCCGGAGTGGCGCGTTGATCGGGGTGGACAGCGCGAAATTCGCGCAGCCAGCGCCAGTGCAGCGGCGGTGGCGGCAGCTTGGACATGGGGGCGGTCCAGTAGGGGGTGTCATCGAGGCCGGACTCCCAGGAATGCAGGCAAACGGTCAGGCCGGAGCGTTGGGGGTCGCGCTCGCGGTAGATCCAGTCGTGGTATTTCATGATGACCGGCAGCATTTCGGTGACGAAATCTTTGGCGTGCGATGGCGCCATAGCGTGGGCGACGCGTTCAACTGCAATCGCGAGCATGGGCGGCTGGGTAAGCCCGGAAGTGCGCGTGGCGCCGGGCGAATATTTCTTGGTGTGCCACAGCAGGCCTTCTAGTTTGTAGGGGTAGCGCGAGCTGTAAATCATGTGCGGCATCATGCCGTTATGCCACTGACTGCGGACCAGGCTGCGCAATTCGGTGGCGGCGCGGTCTGGGCTGACGTGAGCGAGGCCAATGGCGATAAAGCAGGAATCCCACAGCCACTGGTGCGGGTAAATGCCGGGCGACGGGCGCGTCCAACCACCGAGATCGTTACGGTCGAGGACAGCGGTGGCGCGAGTTTTTAATTCCAGGGGGTCGATGGCGCAGCAAACCTTTGCTTATACGCTTATGCTACAATATTTGTAACTATGCGCATATCTGACGCCGAGCTCAAGACTCTTCTGCTCCAGGCGGGTTTGGTGAAAGAACCTGAGCTTAATGATGCGATGCCAAAAGACGGCGACAAGGATTCGCTGATGCAGGCGGTCTTAAAAAAGAAGCTGGTGAGCGAAAAAGACTTGACGCACGCGTACGCGACCAGCATCAATGTGCCATTTGTGGAGCTGGGGGACGTAAAGATCCCGCGCGAGATTCTGCTGAAGATTCCGGAGCGGATTGCGCGCAAATACCAGGTGGTGCTGTTTGGTACCGAGGAAGACCAGCTGCAGCTGGCGATGGTGGACCCGGAAGATTTTCAGGCAATCGACTTTATTACCAAGCAGGTCGGGTCGAAGCTAAAGACCTACATGGCGACGGCGCCGGACATTTTGGGGGCGCTGGACCAGTACAAGGGCAACATCTCAAGCGAGATCACCAAGGCGATCAAGGATTCGAGTGACGACGCGGCGGGGGCGGCCGAGGACCAAAAAGTTTCGGCCAAGGACCTGGCCGAGGACGCGCCGATCGCCAAGACGGTCAACGTGATTTTGGAATACGCGGTGAAATCGCGGGCCTCGGACATACACATCGAGCCGCGTGAATCGATTGTGCAGGTGCGCTACCGGGTGGACGGCGTGCTGCGCGAAACGATGACGCTGCCGAAGCCGATTTTGGCGGCGGTGGTAAGCCGTATCAAGATTTTAGCCAACCTGAAAATTGACGAGCACCGGGTACCGCAGGACGGACGGTTTAAGTTCACCATCGGGTCGAAACAGGTGGCGCTGCGCGTGTCGACGCTGCCGATTATGGACGGCGAGAAGGTGGTGATGCGGATTTTGGATGAGTCGTCGCGGGCGCTTAGCTTGGACGAATTGGGGTTTGCCGGCCACTCGTTGGAAACGATTGTGCGCGGCCTGCACAAGCCACACGGCATGACGCTGGTGACGGGCCCGACTGGTTCGGGCAAGTCTACCACGCTGTACTCAGTGCTGTCGCTGATGAACACACCGGGTGTGAATATTTCAACGATTGAAGATCCGGTGGAATATCGGGTGCAGGGCGTGAACCAGACGCAGGTGAACCCAAAGGCGGGCATGACATTTGCCAGTGGGCTGAGGGCGCTTTTGCGCCAGGACCCCAACATTATTATGGTCGGGGAGATTCGCGACGGTGAAACTGCTGATCTGGCGGTGCAGGCTGCGCTGACGGGCCACGTGGTACTGTCGACGCTGCACACGTCAAACGCGGCCACCACACTGCCTCGCCTGCTCGACATGGGCATTGAGCCATTTTTGATCGCCAGCACGGTGAACACGGTGATTGGGCAGCGCCTGGTGCGGCGGCTGTGCCAGGTATGCCGGTTAAATTATGTGCCGGATGGCGTGGAGCTGCAGAATATTAAGCACGACTTCCAGTTGGACGCCGCGTTGAAGCGGTTTAATGAGCTCAAAGGTACGCCGGCCGCTCAGGAAGAGCCGGTGCCAGTGGCGGAGTCCGCGCCAGCTGTGCCGGCGTCGGATACGATTTTGCCGACGGAGCACAAAAAAGGCCGGGTGATTACGCCTGAGCACGACATTGATACTACCAAGAGCATCTTGGATAAGATCGCGGCGGATCCCAATATCATCAATCGCAGTGCGGCAGATGCTAAAGCTGCCACTGATAAGAAGGGGGCCGTGGCGCCAACGAACGCACCGGTGCTGGACCCCGTCCCAGCTTTGCCCAAGCCGGTAGCCGATACCGCGCCGGCCGCTCCAAAAGTCCCCAAGCTGGTGGACCCGAAAGACTTGAAGGCTGGGCAGTTTATTTTGTACAAACCGGGTCCTGGCTGCGATAACTGTGGCGGCGCCGGGTATATTGGCCGCATCGGCATTTACGAGGTGCTGGAAATTGATGACGCCATCCAAAAGATGATCGTGGGGCGGGCGACGGCCGAGGACATCCAGATGTCGGCGATTCGCAGTGGCATGTTGACGATGCAGCAGGATGGGTTTGTGAAAGCACTGATGGGCAAAACGACGATTGAAGAAATTCTACGGGTAACGAGAGAATAACATGGGTACGTTTGCATACAGCGCGCGCGATAAAAGTGGCCACATCCAAAAGGGCAATGTTTTTGCTGGCGACCGAGCCGCTGCTTCGGCATCGCTGGCGGCCAAGGGACTGACGCCGATTTTGGTGAAGGAGGTGGCACCGGCGAAGGCTGGTGGCGGCGGACTGGCGGCCAAATTTGGCGCAAAAGTGTCGATGCAAGACAAGGTGATATTTACGCGCCAGTTCGCGACCATGATTAATGCCGGCGTGCCGATCGCTCAGTCGCTGAATATATTGCGCGAGCAATCGGAGTCGAAAAAGCTCAAGACAGTGGTGGCTGAGGTTGCTAAACAGGTGGAGGGTGGTGCGACACTCGCGAACGCCATGGCCCCGCATCCCGATGTATTCCCGGCGATTTATGTAAACATGGTGAAGGCCGGCGAGCAGGGCGGTATCTTGGATCAGGTATTGGAGCGGCTGGCGACGCAGCAGGAGAAGGACGCCTACATTGTGTCCAAGCTGAAGAGCGCCATGATTTACCCCGGGGTGGTGACAACCGCCACGGTTAGCGCATTCTTTTTTCTTATGACGGTGATCGTGCCGAAATTAGGGAGCATCTTTGAAAGCTTAGGGGCATCGCTGCCGATCTACACCCGGATCATGCTGGCGATCTCGCACTTTATGGTGCACGAGTGGTACGTCCTGATTGGCGGGGTGGTCGTAGTAGCGGTGGCGGGGGTGCGCTGGCACGGGACGGCGGGGGGCAAGCACACCATAGACGCGCTACTACTGAAGGCGCCAATCTTCGGGCCGATTGTGATGAAAGTGAATGTGGCGCGGTTTGCGCGAACGTTTGGCTCCCTGATGGCGTCGGGGATCTCAGTGCTGGACGCCATTAATGCCACGGCATCGGCATTGTCAAACGGCATGTACCGGGAAGAGCTGGCGATAGTGGCGCAGCAAGTTAAGAACGGTAAGCCGATGAGCGAGCACATTAAGAATTCCAAGATTTTCCCCGCGATTGTGGGGCAGATGCTGGCGGTTGGCGAGGAGACTGGCCAGATGGATGTGGTGCTTCTGAAGCTAGCGGACTTTTATGAGAAGGAGGTAGACTCGGTGGTGGCTGGGCTGACATCCATTATTGAGCCGATCTTGATTATTGTGCTGGGCGGCATGGTGGGCTTCATTGTGATCAGCGTGTTTGGGCCGATCTCGGATATTAACAACGCCGTCGGTAATTAGGCGCGCCTACGATCTCACCCTCTCGTCCGCTCGCGGTCTGCTAACCCCCATTCCGCCACCCCGGCGCTGCTTCGGCGGCGCTACCTCGTGGACTTGTTTTGTGGTGCGCTGGATTGCTGAGAGGTTGCTTGACAGTTAAACACAAGCGCTTTATGATTCAGGCTAAGTAGAGCTCTCGCGGCTTTATATATGCACAAATTTTAAGGAGGTGAGCACTCGTGTTCAGAAAAACAATTAAAAAAGAAGGCGGTTTCACGCTCCTCGAGCTCTTGATCGTGATCGTGATCATCGGCATTTTGGCGCTGCTGATTATTCCGAACATTACGTCGGCTCCGAAGAAAGCCCGCGATACCAAGCGAAAAACTGACATTACGACGGTTCGCAAGGGTCTGGAAGAGTACTTCGTTAACAACAACGCGTATCCGGCGAGCTCGGGTGCGGTTAGTACCGGCGGTACGGTGTTGGCTGAGTTGACGGTGGGATCGGCTCCGATTATGAAGACTCTGCCTCAAGACCCGAAGAATACTGGTTCGTACGTCTACACCTACGTTCCGGCCAACTCGAACACGACTTACACTCTGTCGGCTTGTCTCGAAAATGACCAAGACAACGGCACAAGTGTAATTGCGGCTTCGAGCAGCAACAACACCACTTGCGCTAGTGGCAAAGTGTTCCAGCTCGTAAACAGCAACTAACATTAGCTCAAAGTCTGAACACGACCCCTTTTTAGGGGTCGTGTTTGATGTTTGTAAATTTAAGCTTTAGCAGTATAGTGTGATTAATTAACAATTTGCAGGTGAGCATTTATGTCAGAAAAAGTATCAACAAAGCAGAGCGGTTTCACGCTCCTCGAGCTCTTGATCGTGATCGTGATCATCGGCATTTTGGCGCTGCTGATTATTCCGAACATTACGTCGGCTCCGAAGAAAGCCCGCGATACACAGCGAAAAACTGACATTACGACGGTTCGCAAGGGCCTGGAAGAGTACTTCGTTAACAACAACGCGTATCCGGCGAGCTCGGGTGCGGTTAGTACCGGCGGTACGGTGTTGGCTGAGTTGACGGTGGGATCGGCTCCGATTATGAAGACTCTGCCTCAAGACCCGAAGAATACTGGTTCGTACGTCTACACCTACGTTCCGGCCAACTCGAACACGACTTACACTCTGTCGGCTTGTCTCGAAAATGACCAAGACAACGGCACAAGTGTAATTGCGGCTTCGAGCAGCAACAACACCACTTGCGCTAGTGGCAAAGTGTTCCAGCTCGTAAACAGCAACTAGTTTTTCGCTGCATAGTCCGAACTCAAAAACCCCGATTGAGGGGTTTTTGAGTTCGGGTGAACTTTTCAGTTTGAGTAGGTAACCTTAAGCGTTATAATGCAGGTATGCAGCGCCGGAATGAAGGCGGGTTTACCCTTGTCGAGATCTTATTTGCGTCCGTCATTATGACATTGATGGTGGCTGCGATTGCGAGTTTGTTTGTGTCTAATTTAAGCACGGTGGTACTGGATAAATCGCGCTCAATTGCCCTTGGCGTGGCCAACGAAAAGATGGAGACCATCCGTGATCTGCCTTATGACTCGTTAGCGACGCAAAACGGAGCGATTTATCCGCCCGGAAATATCCTGGACGACGAAACGGTGACGCGTGATAACTACAGGTTTCGCGTGCACACGACGATTGAGTACATCGATGACCCGTACGATGGCAATGCTGCTGGTACGATTGTGGGCAAGCCAACGGATTTGTACCCATACGACTACAAGCGGGCGCAGATCGATGTGTACCTCGTGAGCAGTGGCCAGCTGGTGTCGACGCTTTCTACCTACGTAGCAGGCAAAGCGGCTGAGACGGCTTCGAATACAGGCATTTTGAGCATTACGGTGTTAAACGCGAACGGCCAACCGGTGCCCAATGCGACCGTAACCGTAACCAACCCAAACCAGAGCCCGGCCGTCAACATTACAACAACTACCGACAACAACGGGCTGGTGGTGATCCCGAAGCTGCCACCGGATTCGCAGAACCGCTACCAAGTGACGGCGACATTGGCGAATTATTCGACCGACGGCACGATACCCGATCCACCGGGCGCGCAAACGGCCGTGGAGTTGAACCCTAACGTGTTGGTGCAGCAGATTACGCCAGTGACGCTGGCGATTGACCAGATCTCGACGCTGTATCTGCACGTGGTGGATACGAGCGGTAATCCGGTCTCGAATTTAAGTGTTACTACATCGGGGGCAAAGAAGATCAAACTCAACCCTACAGTGTACAAATACTCCCAGGCGGCCAGCACTAATACGAGCGGTAATATTACGCTTTCTGGCATGGAATGGGATTCGTATAGTTTTGTGGTGCCAAGCGGCTACTATTTGGTGTCGAGTTCGCCGTATGCACCGGCCGCATTGAGCCCGAATTCGTCGCTGACCGTTAATTTGGTGGTGAGTCAGTCAAGCAGCTTCCCTACCATCTCAACAATTACTCCGCAGAGTGACTCGGCTGGTTCGACCAATACGATCGCTATTACGGGTACGAACTTGGCGTCCTCGAGCGTGCAGTTGAACATGTCGGGGCAAACGAGTATTCCGTGCACCAGCGTAACGGGGAGCAGTACTTCGATTTCGTGCTCTGTGAATTTGAGCGGTGCTGCCACCGGCAAGTGGGACGTCGCGGTAACGAAAAGTGGCAATACCGCTACTCAGTCGGGAGGTTTTAGTGTTACGCCATAGCAGTCTTGGGACGGCGGGTTACTCGTTGATTGAGCTCCTGGTGGTGATTGTGCTTATGATTGTAGTGACGATACCACTGGTGACGTTCACGATTAAGGGCATGTCTTCATATCAATTTTTACAGGATCAGTCAAACACGTCGGAGGAGCTGTCGACCCTGTCGGAACGGGTAGCGAAGGTAGTGCGTGGAACGACTAAAGTGGTGACGGCCCAATCAAATACCCTGACAATTTACGGCTATTTCTCGCCGCAAGACACCGTAGTGAAGCAGATTCGCTATTTCATTAACGGCAATAATCTCGAGATTGGCGTAACGCCGCCATCTGGTACAGCGCCAAATTATACCTACAACCCAGCCAACGAAGTGGTGTCAATAGTGCGGGTGGATTTGAGTATGGGGGCGACGCCGATGTTTACCTACTACGACGATTCCGGAACCGCGCTGCCCAATGGCTTTGCGAATGGACAGATTAAGGAGATTGGGATTTACGTGGCGGCCAATCCGGACACCAACCGTGTTAGTGTGCCGCTGTCGGTGACTACGAGAGTAACGTTAAGGAACTTCAAGACCAACCTATGACGAGACATCGCTCACAATCTGGCTTTATTATGCTTATGGTACTCGTGATGGCGTTTATTCTATCGGCGCTGGGGGTGATTGGGGCGCAGTTATTGATTGCCAACGAGCGCTTTGGCCAGTACGAAGCTAGGAGCGCGGAGGCGATGAATATTGCCGAAGCTGGCGTCAACTATTACTTGTGGCATCTAGCGCACAATTCGACTGATTATAAGGACGGCGGCTCAACGCCTAATACAGCGCCGTATGGCCCGTATACGCATAATTATGTCGATTCGAACGGCAACGTACTGGGAACGTATACGCTCTATATTACCCCGCCGGCTGGCGGCTCAACCATTACAACTGTGCAGTCGATTGGGCAGGTGCCCCACTTTTCGGGCACTCGTACCATTCTGGCCCAGCTTGGGCAGCCATCATTCGCGAATTACGCGCTATTAACCGGCACCGAGGTCTGGTTTGGGCCGGGTGAAAGCTCAAACGGTCCAGTTATGAGCGACGTTGGCGTACACATGGACGGCACGAATAACGGGCCGGTAATGTCGGCTAATGCCACGTATAAGCCTTCGGCGGCATTTGGCGGGGATGGCAACACACACAATGGCGTGTGGGGCACCGGCGGCCCAACATCGCAGTGGCAATTCCCGGTGCCGAGCGTTGATTTCTCAAGCGTGACGGCCGATTACAGCACCTGCAGTACGCAGGCGGCGGCGGCCGGGATTTCACTGCCGTCCTCGGGTAAGCTGGGCTACTATCTGAAGCTGCGGTCGGACGGCAAGATTGATGAGTACATTGTGAAGACTGAGACCAGTAGCGGCATCACCACGACGACGGTGAACCCGATTACGACCTTAAACGCACCGGGGAATGGCATTTTGTATGCAGCTGACAATGTATGGGTACAAGGGACCAGCTGGCCGGGTAAAATTGACATATTGAGCGGCAAGTTGCCGGCTAATGCAGCGACTTACACTAATATCACCATCATCGGAAATCTGACGTATGCGGCCAAAGACGGCACTGACACGATTGGCCTGATCGCGCAAAACAATGTCCAGGTGGCACAATATGCGCCATCAACGATTGAGATCGACGGGGCGCTGCTGGCCCAAAACGGCAGCATCCTGGCAGTTCAGGCGGGCTCGGCTAAGACGGCGCTGACGTTTTATGGTGCACTCGACAGTTATAACTTTTGGACCTGGAGCTGGGTGGATGGCAATGGGAACACGATCTACGGCTATAAAACCGATACCAACACCTTCGACACTAACCTAACCTACGGACCGCCGGCCTGCTACCCCACGACCGGAACGTATGCGGTGCTGAACTGGCGCGAGCAGCTGTATAACCCGTGATGGTACAATGAGTAAAATGGCTATGGTTATATTTAGGATGAGCTGGGGATGAGAGTCCCATGGGTTTATAAGAATGAACCGGTGTTTGGTTTTGACCTCGGCACACGATCGGCAAAAATGATTCAGCTGAAGTCGGGTTCCAAACAAATGGAGGTCGTTGGTTATGGCTATGCCAATTTTCCTGAGGGAGCGATTGTAGAGGGCATTATTGTGGACCCCAAGGAGATCGCCACGGCACTGACTCCCCTACTCAAATCGATGACCTATGGCAAGATCACATCCCGGCGAGTGTCGGCCAGTGTCCCGGTGGCAAAAGTTTTTACGCGGGTGCTGGAGCTGCCGCCGATGAACCCATCGGATCTGGCGCAGGCGGTGCGGCTGGAAGCCGAGCAGTATATTCCGGTACCGCTGCCGGATTTGTATATTGATAGCGAGATTATCGAGACCGGGCCGGAGCACAACCAGGTGCTCATGGTGGCAGCGCCGCGGGCGATTGTCGACAGCTACATCAAGCTGTTTGACATGATGGAGCTGGAGGTAGCGATGGTGGAATCATCGATGGCGGCGGCGACGCGGGCGATTGTGTCGGCGGCAGCTTTGAACAGGCCGACGCTGGTGGCCGACATCGGCTCGAAGTCAATCGACCTGACGGTGCATGACAAGGTGATCCGGCTGACCGACACCATCGCTATGGGCGGCGACACCTTGACCGAGCAATTGGTAAAAGATTTGAAGATCGGCCGGGAGCAGGCCAACGAGATCAAGTACAAATTCGGGGTGGGGCCATCGGGGCTGCAGCCGAAAGTGATGGCGAGCCTGGGGGCACCGTTGAAGAGAATGTGCGACGAAATGCGCCGGGTCATGAAGTATTACCAGGATCGGGGCGAGAATAAGCGCAAGCTCGAGGCCATTATCGTGGGCGGCGGCTCGGCTAGTATGCCGGGATTTTTGCAGTACATGGCAGCGCAAATTAACCTGCCGGTGGTGGTGGCCGACCCGTGGACAGGCCTCAAAACCAAACATGTCGCCGAGGTGCCGAAGCTGGATGCGCCGATGTATACGACGGCGATTGGGTTGGCGCGGCTGGAGGGCAAGCTGTGATCAACTTGATGCCGCCCGATATGAAGGAGCAGATTAAGTTTGCCAAGTTTAACCGGGTGTTGGTGCGATACTTGCAGTTGGTGGTGGTGGTGAGCCTAGCACTGGGGGCGGTTTTTGGCGGAGCAATCTACTGGATTGGCCAACAAACGACGGTCGCCACGGCTGACGCGGCCGACAAGCAGGCGACGATTACCCAGCTCAACAAGGAGTTTGTTCCGCAAGCTAAGGCGGCGGCTGGGCGGCTGAACGCGATTAAGTTTGTGCAGAGCTCGCAGACACACTTTTCGCAGGTGATCGCCGATATTGCCAAGGTGATCCCCAATGGCGTAACGATCGACACGCTGACGCTGACCGGCCAGGATAATGTGCCGGTGACGGTGGCAATTACGGCCGACAGCTACAACGACGCGCTGGCATTCCGCAACGCATTGATCACTTCGCCGCGCATTGCCGGTGCTGACCTCGAGAGTATCACCACCAATGATAGTAAATTGTATCAGGCTAATGTGGTGATTGCGTTCAAGCCGGGGGAGGCAAGATGAAGCCGAAGCAATTTTTCTTTATACTCCTGGGCGCGACAGTGCTGGTGGTGGCCGCGGCCGGCGGCGGGTATTACTGGGCAATGAAAAAGATGCAGGCTGGCTCGACAGCTTATGCAGCGCAGTTGGCGAACCAATCGGCAGCCGACGATGAGATAGACATGCTTGAACACACGAAATATGAATATAACAATGAGATTGTGCCGATTTTGCCACTGATGGACGAGGCGCTGCCGCACGACAAAAAACAGACTGAGATTTTGGCGCAGTTGCAGAATATTGCCAGTAGCGTCGGATTGGACATTACGAGCATTTCGATGCCAGCGCCGCAAGGTCTGCCGACATCGGTGTCACAGACGCAAGCAGTTGGCAATGTGCTGGCCCTGCCGATTACCTTCCAGCTTTCCGGTACGTACGCCCAATTGCAAACCTTTGCTCAAAAGGTGGAGAACCTCAACCGTTTTACGAATATTACCAACCTGGCGATCGAACACGCCGATAAATCCAGGCCGATAATTTACTCGATGGCGGTGGACGCCTACATATTGCCATGAACATGAAGATGAACATCAGCCTGAAGCCCGAGGATTTAAAGAAGCTGCTGCCATTATTGCGCCAGGCTCAGCCATATCTGGTGGGCATCGCGCTGATTGGGGTATTTGCATACACGGCGCTGGTAGTGAATGCCGCCGTGAACACGAAAGCTTCCACCGCCACGATCGCGACCGAGCCGAAAATCAGCTTTGACAAGGGCACCATCGACTCGCTAAAGAGCCTACAGGGCGTGCCGGGGACGGTAACGACGGGGGCGCTGGGCGGCGGCAGCCCGTTCTAGATTAGATGACCTCATGAAAGGAGGCCGGAACGCACGTTGCGCCCCGACCTCCAGGGTGGATGGTTTTTGACTTACTCCGGTTCAGGTATTGGGTCGAGGTGCGGGGTGATTTCGGCCGGAGCGCGTCGAATGCGGCGCCCCTGGCCACGGGCTAGTTCGAGCAGTTCCCAGATGTATTCGTAGTGGGGTTTGGCCTCGACTATCTGCCCGTACACCTCCAGGAAAGCGCGGCCTTCCTCGTCTCCGTCAGGGCGGTAGTACGTCAACATTACACCGCAGTCGCCCCAGATATTGCGATCGTAGCGGCTGGGCTCGATGCCGGCGGCGCGGACCTGCTGTTCGGTGAGCAGCCAGACCTCTTCACCGCAGAAAGCGGCAAAGAAGCGGCCGTGCACTTCTACCCAGAACCGCTGCCAGGAATCGGGGTTGTCGAGCGCTTGCTGCGAAACGATGACGATGCGGATGTTGGTACCGTGGTTGCGGAAAACGGCTCGGGCATCGGCGATGTAGCTCCAGGACAAAGAGTCCTCGAACAGTTGCCGTAGAGCGTTTTCGACTGCCTCGGGCCCATGCTCGAGCCATACCCGATAGGCGGGCAGGTTGCTGAAGAACCTGCTGGTCTGGTGGTGCAGCCAGATTGCGTGAACGATGTGCTGGCCGGGATGGTCAACGAGATATGCCCACCATTCCTGCAGTACGGAGTCGGCGTCTTCACCTGTCAAGGGATCCATGGCGGATATGTTAGCTGTGGTGGGCTGTAAGAGCAAGACTCAAGCAGGTGCAAAGAAATCCGGGTCGGTTTTGATGAGTTCAAGGACCTGGTCATAGTAGTCGCCGACAGCCGGGTGGAGGTGGCCTTTTTGGGTGGGACGTTCGAGGCTCTTGAAGTATTTGGACTCGGTGATACGCTTTCGTCTGAGGTAGGAGCCTTTGTCTAAGTAATCGATCTGCAGAGCCAAGAGTTTGTCTATGGCAGAGACAAATTTGGCCTCGGGGGTGGATTTTTGCTCGTATTCGGTAATAGTAGTGGCCAGCCAGGGGAAGGCAGCGAAGCGTTGATGAATGGTGTCGAGGGCCTGGCGCTCGCGCTTGGCCTTGGAGTCGTGCTCGGACTGGTGCGCGAAGATGGAGGTGTCGCCGGCAAAGACTTCGACGAGATCGTGGACAATGGCGAATTGGGCGATCTTGCCAACGTCGAGCGCGGGATCGACAGCCGGCGCAAGGGCGCAGGCCATGAGTGTGACCGACCAGGAATGCTCAACGTCGTTTTCCGCGCGCGGGGACGCCAGCGGCAAGTCAGTGTCGCGTTGGATTTCATGGAACGGCAGCATGAGCTCCGTAATGAGCGTGAAGAGTTGGTCGAGAGTGGGTGTGGCTGGCTCGGGCATGGTTAACTGGCGTCCGGCAGGGTGAAGCCGAGGTGAGCGTAGGCCTTGGGGGTAGCGCGGCGGCCGCGGGCGGTACGATCGAGCAGGCCGATTTGCATGAGGTAAGGCTCGTAGACATCTTCGATGGTGGCGGTTTCTTCGGCGGTAATGGCGGCCAGCGTGGTGAGGCCGACCGGACCCCCGGCATAATGCTCGATAATGGCCGACAGTAGGCGGCGGTCGGATTGATCTAAGCCGAGGTCGTCGATTTCGAGCAGGTGGAGCGCATCGCGCGCATGGCGGCGGGTGATGGTATCGACCTGCTTCACCTGGGCGTAATCGCGCACGCGCTTGAGCAGACGGTTGGCGATGCGGGGCGTGAGGCGCGAGCGGGCGGCGATTTCATCGGCGGCGGTGCGATCGAGGTTAATTCCGAGGATCTTGGCAGCGCGCTCAATAATCTGAACCATTTCCTCGGGCGAGTAGAACTGGAGCCGATGGACGTGGCCGAAGCGATCGCGCAGCGGGGCGGACAGGGCGCCGGCTCGGGTGGTGGCGCCAATAATGGTGAACCGCGGCAGGTCGAGGCGGATGGATTTGGCGGACGGGCCTTTGCCGAGCATGACGTCGAGGCCGAAATCTTCCATGGCGGGGTACAGCACCTCCTCGACGACTTTGGGTAGGCGGTGGATTTCGTCGATGAACAAAACGTCGCCGTCCTCGAGGTTGGTTAAGAGGCTGGCGAGATCGCCGGCGCGTTCGATGGCGGGGCCGGAAGTGATGCGGATATTGCTGCCAAGCTCGTGGGCGATGACGCCGGCCATGGTGGTTTTGCCGAGGCCGGGCGGCCCGTACAGCAGCACGTGGTCGACAGGTTCGTCGCGGACCTTGGCGGCGTCGATGGCGAGCTGGAGGTTTTGTTTGAGCAGCGGCTGGCCGATGTAGGCGGCGAACGTACGCGGCCGCAGGGTTTCCACCAACGTCTGCTCTTCGGCGGCCTCCTGGGAGTCGCCGGTGCCGGCTGCGGGGTTGACGATGCGCTCGATCATAAGGCTATTGTATCAGGCGGACTGTCCGCCTCCTGGCGTCGTTTTTTTGAAATTTTGGATGGCTTTCATTAGCTTCATTCCGCTGCTCCAACTGAGTTCATCCCCCTCAAACGTACACCTGTAGAGGCCTTGCAGGTTGCTGGGCACGGGAAGCCTCTTGTCCCACACCAATATGACTCGGCGCTCGTACAGTACGAAAGCTGCACCAATTTCTATTAATACATTTTCGTTCAGAGTAAAGTTGCCGTTTGCGTCTTTCTTTTCTGGATCTACTGTTACCGCAATGATGCCGGCCTGACAGCGACGCATCGCGTCTAACACCTTATCGGGCACGGGGATGGCCGTGGTTTCCTCCGCAATGGCAATTTCTGATTTGATGTCAGCGAGTTCTAGCATTGTACTGATCTGGTCCACTATCTCGGTATTGTGTCCGTGACTAATAAACACGCGCATTTGGTCCTGTTGGGGCGTTAGAGGCGGCAGCGCCGCTGGGAGTGTATCTTCTTTGGGCTTTTCCTCGGCCTCATTCGCTTCATCCTGGCCTTCTTCCGACTCGATCTGACCGTCGGACAATGGCGGACTCGCAGGGCCCGCACTAATGTGCTCACTTAGCGCGTGAAGTTCGACGCTCAGTCTA
>Ga0265338_10003131_pt1 | contig 23632 bp, 24 predicted proteins | sample 42126metaG_FD_193579 | JGI IMG/M metagenome (GOLD analysis project Ga0265338, IMG submission 193579) | Rhizosphere microbial communities from Carex aquatilis grown in University of Washington, Seatle, WA, United States - 4-21-26 metaG | ecosystem: Host-associated > Plants > Roots > Rhizosphere... | reverse complement strand
GCTCTGCCTTCACCAGATATTTCAGATTTACACGCAACGACTCGCGCATCCTGTCGTTAGTACGATCGATTTGGCCTACACCAACACCGTGCCCTTTCTTTTCGTACCAAACCTTGCGGCGCTCCTCGTTGCTATTCCAGTAAGCGCCCATGCCTTGCGTCGCGGCATCGACCCAGTAATCTCCGATCAGCTTCGCCATACGCTCGTCGTCGCGCGTCACACAGGCATAGAACAAGATCACATGCAGGTGAAACCCCGTCGTCTCGCCTTCCTCAAGCGCCCATGCGTACGCTTTGATATCACCCATCAGTTTGTTGTATCGACGCGCAGCGAAGAATCTTTCACGGTGACGCTGCACATCCTCCAGCGTAATCCAACGACGATATTGCGACTGGTATTTCAACGTCAGCGACAAGACCAACCAGCGTGATCGACCTTTCTCAGAAAACAGCGCTTTCTCGAACTCCACGACGCTATCCTCCATATGCCTCTCATGGAGCTTGCGCAAACGCTCTCGTTCCTTGAACTCACGCGTGCTGCAATGCTCGTGAATTCGCTCGATCAGTCTATTGAACCAGTACGCAAAAGAGACGTGGTGATCCACATCGGTATCGCCCAGCACACCGAACCAGAAGCGCTTCTTGCCACCCAGAATGCCGATTTTCTTGCAGGCATCGTGGAACGCCTCAACGCGCGGCGCGTATCGGTGCTTCTCGGAATAACGTTCAATCCACTCATTCATCTTGCCGTAATATTTCTTCCCAAGTCGGGTTGGCCTGGTCTGCAGATGCCCATGACGATCCACCCATTCACGGACTCCCTTCGCCCGTCCAGTCTCCTTGTATTCTTGCGCAATGGCGTTTACGAACTGTTCAATATCGAATAGGTACTTTGTACTGTGATGGAACGTTCTCCTTTTCTCGCCGTTGATAATTTCTTCATCAACGCCGATACGCTCGTCAAGGCGAGCGAGTACCTCCTGCGCTTCCAGGTCTTTAATATTGTCGGTCATGGTGAGTAATGATGTGGTCCGTCGCTGTGGTGGCGACAGTGGTTCATGATGTTCGGTCTCGGGTGTGCTGTCTGATCTGACCTTGATAGGTTATCTAAGCAGATGCCTGGGACCTTCTTTTTTTGTTTCTCGACCGAACCTGAGCGCATGTCTTCGAGGATGATGGCCATCCTCTACGCCATGCTCATGTGATGGATTTCTATATGACTAATCGTCACTACTTGTTGTAAATACTTCGTATTACATATTTACGCGGCAAAAGTACGTGATGATGTGATTCGCAATAGAAATTATCGATTCGATCGAAAACCTATCGAGAAACGTTGAGTTTTATGACGTCCCTCATATGTATACTTGGCCACGCAGTAAAATTTGTCCGATGACGCTGCAACAAGCAACATGACGATCTCTTCATTGACGAAATAGGCGAAAGCACTGGATATACCGAAAGAAAAGCGGCAGGCATAGCCTGCCGGTCACAGAGAAGAATTGTGCTCGCGCGGAGCCGAATCGATGAATGTGATCGAGAGGACCGCAACAAAAATTGCGGCAATGCATCGCGGATTGCAGCGGAAATTTCTGCGAGAATTCCGTAAAAACTCTTCAGCGAAATTTGATACAGCCGTGCAACCACGCGCACAACACGCGACGAATTTCTCTCGCAATTTCTTGCGAGCAATTCCCGCCAAAATCTGCACGGCCAGAGGCGTCAGCTGCACGTCGACCGCCAGCCGCACAGGGGCATGACGCCGACCAAGCCTTAGAATCCGTGAAATCGGTGATCTAATAAAATCAGTGTGTTATGTAACCTCGTCACTGATTTTGGTCCAGCGATATGCCGTTGCGCATAGCCCTTGACCGCCTAGCCCGCTCATTCGAGCGCCGAGCTTCGAGACGTCCCATTCCGAAAAATGGCAGGTTTCGTGGCTTCCCCCTGCCGCCTTTCGGAAGGTTCTTCAGACGCGCCAGTTCGTGCTTCATGGCGAGGAGACCAAGCACTTCTGCGAGCTGGTTGCGAGGCTGCGGATCGTTCGCCTCGATGATCCCGTACGGCCAATCCGGGTAATGGGCGGGGTCCTGATGACAGATGCGATAACGCCCCTTGCCTTTGGTCGCCACCCTGACGATGTACGCGCCGACGAGCTGCGGAAATGTCACCCTGGGGCGCTGGCTGGCCGGGATATGGCCGAGGACGAGCGGAGTATCGAGGCCGCCGTTCAGATTCCCGGTATGCACCAGTCCAGCGGTATCGAAAAACAGTGTCAGGTGAAGGCTGAAACCCTCCGGCAGAGACGTTTCGATTGACCAGACGTAGCCCCTCATGTGCTCGAATAGTGCCGGATGGTTACCGCGTCGGTTAAGGAAAATCTGCCGTGCCGTCGCAAGATCGCGCAGGAACTTTTCCTGCTCCACCCACGCGGTGGATTCGAGGTTGAGATCCTGCGTCGTATGGACCACGTTCAGGTGCATAACAGTCAGGCTGTCCGAGCGGACGAAGAGGCCAGCCAGGTAACGGTCAAGCTTGTCGCGATTACCCTGGCCATTCGCTTCCCAGTTATGCATCGCAGGGCTCAGTTTCTGGTTCACGGCTACCCGTCTTAGCAGGTCAACAAAGTCGTTGTAAACGTCGGCCTGGATTCTGCCGCCGGGGATAGAAGAGTTTCGATGGCCGCGGCTGCCGGCCACCGGATGCGAGAAGAACAGCTCGAGGAAAAGCTCGATGTGCGGCGCGTAAGTCAGGTGAGGGCTGCGCCGCCCCTCATCGGCGTATTCCGCGTAGGCGCGAAACCCGTCGATGTAGTCGGCAAGGGATGCCGGGTTTGGTGTATCAATTGGAATGGGCCTTGCCTGTCTTATTGGAAGGCCAGGTCGGCTGCCATCGACGAAGATCCAGTAAGGCTGCACGCGCGACGCGAGAACCAGCCGCATGAACTGGTCCAGGCGTTCAAGATTGCGCCAATACTTAATCGACGGTTCGATCCGGTGGCTCACAGTTCGGTTCACCATCAAGCCGGTGTGCCGGGCCAGCGCGGTGCGGGACGGATCCTGAGGCGAGGTATCGCCGGAGGGCTTCGATGTCTTCATGATGGGTATGCAGGATGCGGAGATCTATCGCACGTTCGTACGGCGTGGCGTGCAGGTCAAAAGCCCCATCCACCATTTGGTGGAAGGGGCGTACGGGGTGATCAGATGAGGCGCGGTGGATAGCCTTGATTACCCGGCATGAACCCCGGAGGGGGAACGATCAGCTCGAATTTGAGGACGCGACGACCGTTCTCGATGCGCGGCACAACTTGCGCGAAGCCCTGGCCGCAAATACAGGTAATCGTCTCGACCATTTCGGCCTTGCTCCACCCGAAGTTCGGGGCCAGCGCTTTAATATCAGCGTCCCGGCAGCTCGGCGCATGCAGTCCGGCCTGGAGTGCCTTACCGTACAGGTAGTTGAGCAAACACTGCCCACGCAGCACGTGGGGCGGCACCGGCTTGGGCGGAAATACCGCCGCGAGCCAGCGTTCACCGAAATACTCCGCGATCGTCACGGCACGCGCCATCGTCTCGGGCGTCACGGCACCCTCATAACCCTCGAACGCGTGCATGCAGCCTGCAATCCGGCGCGCGTTGGCCGCCAGACGCACGGCAAACACGATAGTGTCACGCTCCGGAAGCATTGCGCTCGCCATTAACTTGAACCGCGCCTGACCTTGCCGCAGGACCTGTTCGGCGGAGGGCTCAACCTTGATTTCCGGAAGCCGGTCGACCGGCATGTCCGTGAGCTTGATCAGGCCGCTCGCGATCAGTTCGACAATCCGATGATCGTAATCCAGAAGAGCGAATTCCGGTTGCTGCTCGCCAGCTCCCTCGATGGCAAGCTCGTCGCTCTCCAGTGTGAGGAGCCGGAACAGATATCCCGAAGCCTTGGCGCTCTCTCCATACTTGTCGAGCCACTCACGGTTTTTGTCGTCCTGCACGTTCACGCAAGTGACAAAAATCGCGCTGTCAGGAGCATGCTCAACGAGGTCTTCGTCATCATCATCCCCACGATCGAACGGCGGAATCTTACTGTCGTACAAATCGCTCAGATCATCGAACGAACGGCTGAGAGTATCCGCAAGATGGCCACGCCCTTCCGACATGCTGAGCATTGACCACACTGCACCGGCACGAATCTTGCGGATCAACGTCGGGGGGAACACGTTCTTGAACAGCCAACGCTTCTTCCACCCCTCCATCGCTTTGTTAATGGGAGCGATAAACCGGTCGTGCGCTTCCGTCTTGCCGCTGAGGCGCGCACCAGCGAACCGGATATGCAGGCTGAGCGACATCGATTTGCCGTTGTGGCCGCGGATGCGGAAATTGCCCGAAACTGCGAACGAAACCTTACCGAGCAGATTGGTCAGAATCGCGCCGTACCCAGCGCCGTAAATGGCGTGACATTCGTGTGCTGCACGGTACATGCGGGGCGTCAACGCGCTAGTCGCTTGCTGCAACGAAGGCGCGAGGTGACCTGCCGGAAGGTGGTTCATGAGCTGCGACTGCAGGCCGAGACTCGGCGAGGGCATAAAGCCCCCGCCCTGTGAGTAGGCGGGAGGCATCATTGCGTGACCACCTCTTCCTTCGCGCCAGCCTGCGGTGCATTCGGCGGGGTGTTCACAGACACCGGCTCGTCTTCGCCAGCCTCGTCGTCTTTGCCCGGCACCGGCTCGCCGCGTCGCTTCGCTTCGGCCTCCAGCAGTTCATCGAACACCGAGTTGCCGATCGAGAAACCTTGCTCGGTCAACGTCTTGATGATCGTGCTTTTCGACACGTCCGCATTGATCTGGTCGCGGATGATCTCGTAAAGCTCCGCGAACAGCGCTTCACGCTCGCGCGCACGCTTGGTCTTGGGCGATTCGAGAGCGCTGACCGCCTTCTTCAGCGCCTCAATGTTGACCTTTCCAGCTTCGGTAATGATTTTTTTCATTTTCATCTCCCGGATTAAGCCTGGCGCAGCTGGGTGCGGACAGCGCGCAGTTCGGCCGCGGCGTTCAGTTCGTGCAGGTACAGGTCAGCCAGGGCCGCACGGATTCGAGCCAGTTCGGCATCTACGTCCGGTGAATCACCGCGCAACTTCACCGCCACCGCCTTCTTCAAATCCCGCGTCAGTTGAGCGCGCTGTGCGGCACACATCGCCTTTTCTTCCGTCAATTTGGCACAGCGAGCCAGCCGGTCCTGGCGGGTCGCCCGCTCAATTTCCTCGTCCATCGCAGGAGTCCAGGTGTCGGCGATATGGCGATTGAGGGCGTTGATCTCGTCGATGTTCAAACGCTTGGTTTTGGCACGCTGATTCTTAGCAGTGTCGTGCGAGTCCGCGTGCGCTGGCTTGATGGCCTGCGTTTCGGATATATCTTTGAAAATATCGCCGAAGGCATCCGCAAAGGAAACGAATCCAGATTGAGGATTTTTGGAATTCATGTCGCCTCCTTCATCGTCATGTTGCGTGCCAAAGCCGTCTGCCGCTACCCTGGTTGCGTCAGGCGACGACGGATCTATAGCGCCGCATGTGCTCGGTCGGTCGGTTGTATCAACATGTTCACGATTAGCCGCGGCAGCCTGATTGCCAAAAATGCCCCGGGAAATGTCGCCAGAGTCATCGCCCAGCGCGGGCGACGCACCATAATTTTGTTGGGCATCCATTTACGCCACCTCCTTCGCCGTCATCTGGTTCGGCCTCTCGAACAGGCTTTCGATCTCGGCGATCGGCCACGCCAATTTCCGGTTCGGCAAACGCACGGGGCGAATTCCCGCGTAGTGGGCATGTAAACTATGCGATTTCAGTACCGTCTTCGCCTCGACGAACAGCATTTCGGCGAAGACGTCCGTGCCGACGTGGGTGTGTGGGTATGAGACGCGACTCAACACCTGGCTGGCCGACTGAAACAGATGACTTTCGTAATCGAGCTGACTCGATCGACCGACGTACGGAGGGCGAATTGCAGCATCGCCCTGATTCGCGGAAGCCGACTTCCCCGAATTTGTGTCGCGATCGGTGTTGATCGCACGCACTACTGCAGTTTGGTGCATATATAAACTCCTGATCTAAAGGTTGAGCGCCACTGCAAAGCGGCACCGCTTCATCTCGCCTCTTCATCGGACTACACAGATCCACACGAATCAGCGATTAGGTGGAATTAAATCGCGATTTTTCAGAATGCCAGAGATAATGTCCGCATTTATCCGAATTCTTTGGAACCTAGGTGGGAAGCTACAACGATGGGAAATTTGAAGCAGCGGGTGGAGGATCTACGCGACCGTAGTCTGGCGATTAGTGAACTGACTAAGGGGTATCTGGGTTACTCGGGTTGGAGCCCGATCATGGCTGCCCTGCTACTGTCAGGTATCCGTCCGTCTAGCCGCTGGATAGATGTGCCGCCCTTTGAAAACCACAGGGATGACGAGCCGATTTCACACGCAGATTTATTTGCGGAACTTCTTTCGTCGATGAAGAAGCCGGAACGAGGCCTCGACAACGAGCGGGTTCCCCATGACTCGCCACGTTTTCAAAATGCAAAGAACATACTGCTCTTTTGGGATCAAATTTGTAGTGCACACAAGGACTACCCGGCCGACCTGCCCCCAAGAGATTTCGTCGCATGGATATGGGACATGAGTCGACAAGGCCATGTATACATTCCAGAACCCAAGTGGATCGATGCATTCCTCAACAACTATTCGTTAAAGCACTTCGATAGAGTCCTGCCGAAGGAGGTGCTCGCGTGGCTAACGATGGGCTCGAAGAAGGCGTGGGCACTGAGTCCAAAGCACAGATTCGGTCGTGAAATTGCAATGGCACGGCTCGAGGCACAGCAAGCGGGCGCGCCGGTCGATGATCCAGATGAAATTCTGTTTCGGCTTGCGGAGATGATGCGTAATGAGAAAATAGCCGGCATTAAGTTGAAGAAATACAGGCGCAAATCGGATATCGTGTACGAACTTGTTGGAGAGAAAGGCCTGCGTACCTTGCGTCGCGATTCATTCGCCCGGCAGCTGCGGAGGATGATTGCCAAGGGTGAAGCTTCTAGCGATGTACCGAAGCCCCTTGCCCCATCAGACAGTGGTTTTCCCGACATCAAGCGTGCGGTCGTCGATCCAGACGCCATCAACAGATTCACAAGCAATGAGCAACTGATGAAATTGGCTCGTGATCTGCTCGGGGAAGCAGCAGCCTACGTGACATTTGCCGCCAACCTACACGTTTTCGATGCGGGGTGGCGCCGAGAGACTGCGGTGCTTGTAGGTAATATGGTCCGTCTGTCCAAGCTTCTAAATGCCGTTGGCATCCTTGCAGAGCTTAAATGGGCGGAGATGATCGCGCTAACGCTTCCGTTGGCCCTGGAAACTTTAGTGGACATCAAGTACCTGATTGCGAACAGCTATGTAGACTTGTTCGATTCTTATGCAGGGAGCCCTACGAAAGGGGAACTGACAGTTGGGATGAGTTGGGCGGACCTGGATTTGAAGCAAAAGGCCGAAGCAGTAGGATTTGGCGACATATATACACACGCCCTGCTAGATGCGCCGTCCTATCTCCACGGCTCATGGAAAGATCTGACCAAGTACCATTTAACTGAGGCCGGCAACGAACGCTATCACGCGCAGCCTAGATGGACAGAACCCAACCCGCAGCCCCTGATAACGACGAGCATGTTTGTACTTGGGGTTATTCAAAGCTTTGCCGACACGATAGCCACTGGCCCGTTGGTAGAGGAGCTTCACAATCGCATCGTAGATTTGGCTGAGCGACTAAAGATAGTCGACCAAGCATTCGACAAATCGCTCTACGGACGGTGGTAACGAGCTTGTCGAAGCGGGACCACAAAGGCCTGCTATCCAGCGTTGTTCAAACAGGCCAAGCGCCCACAGTCCTCACCAGCGTTCGGTCTATGCGGTCAACGCCTCAATAACGGCCTCTGGATTGTGCTCAATACGTTGAGCAGCACGAGTGCAGGACCACGTGGAGAACGGTCACCGCGCTCCCAATGGCGCAAGGTCGCAGTGGAAAAACCAAAGCGGGCAGCAAACTGCTCTTGTGTCATGCCGACCTTGGCCCGCACGGCCTTCACGTCAATTTCTCGAGGGCGATACACGCGTATGCCTTGGACACCGCCTCTGGCGTGGGCAATCACGCCGGCAACCAAGTGAGAGCCTCGCGGGTATCTTCGACCGGCCTCTGTCGCGCCTTACAACGAAAAACACCACGCAGCGACTTTGATCGACATGGATTTAATACGACCGAATCTGGTTACATAGAGGTTACATGACACTAAAAACGAGAAAGGGGTTACAAGCAAAAATGCTGTAACCCCTTGATTTTAATGGTGCCGACTGCAGGACTCGAACCCGCCACCTTCTGATTACAAATCAACTGCTCTACCTGATGAGCTAAGCCGGCGCGGACCGAATTTTACTTCATTTGATCACTTTTAGGTGTGGGCGTCCGCCTTTAGGTGCATCGGGCGGTCCATCGGTGTCCGGGCGCTCGCCATCTGCACCCGCATCGCGATCCTGCCCCAAGACATCTTCCGACGTATCGGCCGATTCCAGCGGCATGCCTTCCTCGTCGGAACCCGCGGTCTCCGACTCCTCAGCCGGAAACGCCATCCCTTGCCCGTTTTCGCGCGCATAAATCGCGAGCACGTTCGCAATCGGCACTTCGATTTTATGCGGCTTTCCGGAAAAACGAGCGCTGAATTCGATCCATTCATTGCCCATTTGCAACTGATTGGTCGCGTCGAAGCTGATATTCAGGACGATTTCGCCATCGCGCACAAATTCGCGCGGCACGCGCGTTTGCGCGTCGCAACGCACCGCGATATGCGGCGTGTAACCATTGTCCGTGCACCACTCATACAGCGCGCGCAATAGATACGGTTTAGTCGATGTTTCTTGCATAAGATCCTTGCATGACGACGAGCAGGCGCGGCGCGAACGGCCGCCGCAACCTGGCACGGTGCGTCTTAGCGGCGCATTACCTTTTCCGACGGGGTAAGCGCTTCGATGTAGGCTGGGCGGCTGAAAATCCGCTCGGCGTATTTCATCAACGGTGCGGCGTTCTTCGACAATTCGATGCCGTAATGATCGAGGCGCCACAACAGCGGAGCGATCGCGACGTCGAGCATCGAGAACTCTTCGCCCAACATGTACTTGTTCTTGACGAAAATCGGCGCAAGCTGAGTCAGGCGGTCGCGAATCGCGATGCGCGCCTTTTCGTGCGCTTTCTCGGCCGGCTTGCCCTTTTCGTTTTCAAGCGTGCCGACGTGAACGAACAGCTCCTTTTCGAAATTAAGCAGGAACAGACGAGCACGCGCGCGTTGCACCGGGTCCGCCGGCATCAACTGCGGATGCGGGAAGCGTTCGTCGATGTATTCGTTGATGATGTTCGATTCGTACAGGATCAGATCGCGTTCAACCAGAATCGGCACTTGGCCGTACGGGTTCATCACGGCGATGTCTTCCGGCTTGTTGAACAGGTCGACGTCGCGAATTTCGAAATCCATCCCTTTTTCGAACAACACCAAGCGGCAACGTTGCGAGAACGGGCAGGTGGTGCCAGAGTACAAGACCATCATGTTTTTAGTTTCCTTAAATGCACTGAATATGACGAGCGCCTACGGGCCCGCTTCAGTCACGCCAGGCACGCGGTCTGCGCACCCTTGGCCGTTTGCCCTGCACGCACCCTGCGAAGTGCGGACCAAACCCCGGATTATAAGCAATCGGACAGCGCGATTAAAGCCTTGCCTGCCATTCAGGTGGTTTTTTTCTCTAGAAACAGCGGCTTAGCCCCGTCAGACGGGGTTATCGATGTCGATAAATAAGTATTCCACGTCGAAAGTATCGGAAAGATGCTGGCCCAAAGCCTGCACACCATAGCGTTCGGTGGCGTGATGCCCGGCCGCGAGGTACCCCACTTCGCTTTCGCGGGCCAGATGAACTGTCGATTCGGAAATTTCGCCGGAAAGATAAACATCCGCGCCAGCGTTCACTGCAGCGTCGAAATACCCCTGTGCGCCGCCCGTACACCATGCCACCCGGCGTACCCCCCAATCGGGTTCGCCGATCACGAGCGGCTCCCGGTTCAAGACGCGCCCCACTTGTGCGGCCAGCGCTTCGAGCGTGGTCGGCACCGATAACGTCGTCAGGCAAAGCAGATCGGTTTCGCCGCCCGGATTGCCGTCGGCGTCGATGCGGCTGTCGACGATCCACCCAAGGCGCGCGCCGAGTTGAACGTTGTTGCCCACTTCCGGATGGGCGTCCAGCGGCAGGTGGTAGGCGAAGAGATTAAGGTCATGGCGCAACAAGGTGCGCAGGCGTCGGTACTTTTGCCCGGTAATGACCGGACTCTCGTTTTTCCAGAAGTAGCCGTGGTGCACGATGACGGCATCGGCGCCCCAATCGAGCGCGGCTTCGAGAAACGCTTGGGAGGCGGTGACGCCAGTCGCGATTTTTTCGATCTTGCGCCGGCCCTCGACTTGCAGTCCGTTCGGGCAATAATCCTTAAACTTGCCGACTTGCAATAGACCGTTCAAGTACAATTCCAATTCGATCCGATCCACGATACCTCCTGGTTATTTCTCTGATTTCAGATGCTTAGACGATTCTGGCTGTCATTCGCACAAGCGGTAACCGTGTTGCTGGCGCTGCTGTTCATCGTCACCACTCTAAAACCGAGTTGGCTGCAACGCCAGGGGCAACTCGGGCAGCAATTGGCGGGACCGATCGTGGCACTCCAGCAGGTGGCGCCCAATATGGGCAGCCGTCGTGCTGTGGAGTCCTATGCAGACGGCGCGCAAAAGGCGATGCCGGCCGTCGTCAACGTGTTCTCCAGCAAGGGCGGCGCCACGCGTCCGCACGACCCGCGCATGGACGACCCGTTGTATAGCTACTTCTTCGGCAATGGCAGCACGCCGCACCAGCAGCAGCAGGATGCGTCCAATCTGGGTTCCGGCGTCATTGTGAGCTCCGAAGGTTACATTTTAACCAACCAGCACGTCGTCGACGGCGCCGATGAAATCGAAGTGGCGCTGGCTGACGGCCGCGAAGCCACGGCGAAGGTGATCGGCGTCGACTCCGAAACCGATCTGGCCGTGCTCAAGATCAATCTGAATAATCTCCCGACCATTACGCTGGGCCGTATGGAGGGTGCGCGCGTGGGCTATGTGGTGCTGGCCATCGGCAATCCGTTCGGCGTCGGCCAGACGGTAACGATGGGCATTATCAGCGCCTTGGGACGCAACCACCTCGGCATCAACACCTTCGAGAATTTCATCCAAACCGATGCCCCCATCAACCCCGGCAATTCTGGCGGCGCGCTGGTCGATGCCAATGGCAACTTGCTGGGCATCAATACCGCGATCTATTCGCGTAGCGGCGGCTCGCTGGGTATCGGCTTCGCGATTCCCGTCACGACCGCGCGCAGCGTGCTGGAAAGCATCATTACCACCGGCACCGTGACACGCGGCTGGATCGGCGTGGAACCTCAAGATCTGACTCCTGAAATTGCCGACTCGTTCAACCTGAAACAGACCTCGGGCGCCATTATTTCCGGCGTACTGCAGGGCAGCCCAGCCGACAAGGGCGGCGTGCGTCCAGGCGATATCCTGCTGGGTGTGAATGGGGAAGATATTACCGACACGACCAAGCTATTGAACGTGATCGCTCAAATCAAACCGGGCAGCAATGCGCAGGTGCGGGTGATCCGCAAAGGTCATGAAATGTCGCTGACCATCAAGGTCGGCAAGCGCCCCCCGCCGCCGAAGCAAGCCAGCGACGACAATAACGATCAGCCGAGCAATTAAGCGCTTGCTCCAGTTGGCTGTCTGCGAGGGCCGCGTGAGTTACCGCTGCCGCGGCTCCTGCGGTCGTGGGTAGTGCTAGGGCGCCATATCTTCGACTGGCAGCGTTTCCTTGTCCTTGCCGATGAATATACGCGCAGCAATAATGCCGACCTCGTACAGCAAGATCAGCGGCACCGCCAGGATCAATTGCGAAAACACGTCCGGTGGGGTCACCACCGCCGCGACGATAAAGGCCCCGACCACCACATAGGGCCGGATCTTCCTGAGTTTCTTGATCGTCAGCACCCCCATTCCCACCAACAGCACTACGACGATCGGTGTTTCAAAGGTGGCGCCGAAAGCCAGGAAAGTGGTCAGCGCAAAGCTCAGGTATTTATCGATATCGGTCGACATCTGCGCCCCGAGCGGCGCGTTATAGTGCGCCATGACCCGGAAGATCGTCGGAAACACCAGGAAATACGCAAACGACATGCCGGCCAGGAACAAGGCGTAGCTGCTGCCTACCAATGGCATCACCAGCCTCTTCTCGTGCGCGTACAGGCCCGGAGCCACGAACGCCCACAACTGGTAGAGCACCACCGGCAACGCGATCACCAGCGCCACCATCATGGTCACCTTCATCGGCACGAAGAACGACCCGGTCACGTCGGTGACGATCATCTTGCCGCCGGCCGGAAGGTTATCGAGCAAAGGACGTGCGAGCAGATGGAAGATATTGGGCGCCCAATACACGAGGCAGACGAAAACCGCGAGCACGGCGCCGCCCGCGCGGATAACGCGGTCGCGAAGTTCGACCAGGTGCGAGATGAAAGTATCTTCTGCGGGTTGGGATTGCTGGGGATCGCTCACGGCCGGCTGTTTCTCGATAGGGTCTGAACGGGTTGTTACAGGAAGCGGATCGGCCGCCGAGCGGGACCTGCAGCTGCTTGAGCGGGACCTGCAGCTGCTTGAGCGGGACTCGCCGCCGCTTGAGCGGGACTCGCAGTGGAAGCGAGCGTAACGGAGTTTCGTGACGTGCGTGCTGCAAGCGCCACACGCGCCGCACCCGACACAACGTTCGTGCGTTTAAGGCTGGCGCGCTTATACCAGGCCGGCGTCGCGGTTTGTCGCCCGCGCCAGTTGCGGCGCGGGCCCTTGCCACCCGAGCTGCTGGTCATGACGCTGCCGCGCCGCGTCCAGTCGCTCGACTGCGCGTCGCTCGACTGCTGGTCGGTGAGCGTGCTGGTGAAGCCACCGGGCGGCGGCGCAGCGTCGCTGCTGCCGTGCCACGCTTCGCTGAGCTCCTCGGAGTGCTGACGCACCGTATCGTGTATGGTGTTCTGGACCGAACTGGCGGCCTCTTCGAAGCCGCTTTTCATTTTGCGGATTTCTTCGAGCTCGATCTCGCGCGTGACTTCGGATTTCACGTCGCTAATGTAGCGCTGCGCGCGCCCCAGCAACGCACCCGCGGTGCGGGCCACGCGTGGCAAGCGCTCCGGGCCGAGCACGACCAGCGCCACTAGGCCGATCACCGCCATCTTCGATATGTCGAGATCAAACATGACTTTATGTGCCTGTGCGCGACGATAGGATCGAAGACCGGCGAGCGCGCGGCGTCGGCGCTCGCGGCTTCCGTGGCTCTTGTAGCCTGGGCGACGACCCTGCGTCCCTGCGCGCGAACCTCGCCATCAGAGTTGCGAAGTCTTGTCTTTCGCTTCGACGTCAACCGTGTTGGCGCGCGGTAGTTCGCGCGCTTCAGGCGAAGTCGCCGCAGTGGGCGTCGTCGTCGGGTTGCCTTCGGCGTCGCGCATGCCTTCCTTGAAACCCTTCACCGCGCCGCCCAGATCCGAGCCGATGTTGCGCAGTTTCTTGGTGCCGAAGACCAACGCCACGATAACCAAAACGATCAACCAGTGCCAAATGCTAAACGAACCCATTTCATTCTCCTTGTCTGCTCGCCCCTGCGCGTATCGATAACGGCATAACGGGCTTGCAGTCTGATCAATCAAAATAATTTTGCACACCGGTAAATCACGTACTACCCCATCCGCGACCAAGGCCTGGGTCCCGCCAGGATGTGTGCATGTAAATGATAGACCTCTTGGCCGCCGCCCGGCCCAACGTTTACCACAGTACGAAATCCCGTCTCGCCCCCGGTATAGGCGCAACCGAGCTGTTCCGCCAATTTCGGGATCAATACCATCATTTTACCCAGCAAAGCGGCATCCGCCGGGCCGCAATCCGACAGCGTCTCGATATGCTTGCGCGGAATCACCAGTACATGCGTCGGCGCGGCTGGCTTGATATCGTGAAATGCGTAAAAGTCTTCGTCTGCGTAGACTTTCTTGCTGGGTATGGTTCCTGCCGCAATCTTGCAAAAAATGCAGTTTTCTTCAGCCATCAGATCACCTTTTTGACGATTTACGGGCATTGCGCACTGCGCGCACCAACCTTCCGCGCTTCAAACTTCCCCATTTCCGCCTTCACTACGCTCGCGCTCACGCGATTTACGCAAAGCCTTTTCTTCCAGCCCCGACAAGCCCTCGCGGCGTTCAAGCTCAGCGAGCACGTCGGCTGGCTTCAGATCATAATGCGACAACATGATAAGGCAGTGAAACCACAGATCTGCCACCTCGCTTACCACCTTGCCGGCATCGCCTCCGTGCTGGGTGTCCTTGGCCGCCATCACCACTTCGGTGGCTTCTTCGCCGACCTTTTTGAGGATCGCGTCATCGCCTTTGTGAAACAGACGCGCTACGTACGACTGCTCGGGGTCGCCGCCGCGGCGTCCATCGATTACGGCGCCCAGACGCGCAAGCGTGTCGTTGCCGGTGGGAATTGCGCTCATTTATAAATGTGTTCCGGGTCTTTTAGCACCGGGTCTACCGTAACCCAGGCGCCATTTTCAAATTTACGAAAAAAACACGAATGCCGCCCGGTGTGGCAGGCGATGCCCGACACTTGGTCGACTTTCAATATCACCACGTCGGCGTCGCAATCGATACGCACTTCGTGCACATTCTGCACGTGTCCAGACTCTTCGCCTTTGAACCAGAGCCGATTGCGCGAGCGCGACCAATACACGGCGCGTCCGAGTTCCAACGTTTTTTGCAGCGCTTCGCGGTTCATCCACGCGAACATGAGCACGTCGTTGCTGCCCTGTTCCTGCGCGATCGCCGGCACCAGGCCGTGGCGGTCCCACTTGATCTCTTCGAGCCACGGCGCGGCGGCATGACCTTGCATGGCACTCGTTGTCGAATTCGTCATGTCACATCCTCACCGAAATGCCCTGCGCCGCCATGAACTGCTTGGCTTCGCCAATGCTGTGCTGGCCATAGTGAAAAATGCTCGCTGCCAGCACCGCGTCCGCGTGCCCTTTGGTAATGCCGTCGACCAGATCCTGCAGGCCGCCCACACCGCCCGACGCAATCACAGGCACCGACACGGCGTCCGACACCGCACGCGTGAGCGCCAAATCGAAGCCGCTCTTGGTGCCGTCGCGATCCATGCTGGTCAGCAGAAGTTCGCCTGCGCCCAGCCGGGTCATATTGCGCGCCCATTCGATTACGTCCAGGCCGGTCGGCTTGCGCCCGCCATGCGTGAACACTTCCCAGCGCGGCGGCTCGCCGTCGGCCGAAACGCGTTTGGCGTCGATCGCCACCACAATACATTGTGAACCGTATTTGGCGCTGGCCTCGCCCACCAGTTCCGGGCGGCTCACGGCCGCCGAATTGATGCTGATCTTGTCGGCACCGGCATTGAGCAGCCGGCGCACATCCTCGACCGCGCGCACGCCGCCGCCGACCGTCAGCGGAATGAATACCTGTGAAGCAACCGCCTCGATAATGGGCAAAATCAGGTCGCGATTGTCCGAGCTGGCCGTGATATCGAGGAAGGTCAGCTCGTCGGCGCCTTCGCCGTCGTAGCGCCGCGCGATCTCGACCGGGTCGCCCGCATCGCGCAGCTCGACGAAATTGACGCCTTTGACGACGCGACCGGCGTTGACGTCCAGGCAAGGAATGATGCGTTTAGCGAGAGCCATGAGATGAGCGCCGTATATCAGTGCGGTTCAGTGCAGTTCAGTCGAGTCGGGAGCCGTTGCCGCTTGGCCGGTATCTGCAGGCCCGGCAGCGCTCGCGCGTAGCCGGGAGGTTTGCCTAGCGCAGCGCGGCGCGCGGCAAGGTAGGCACGCCCACCGCGCCAGGGCTTACGCCGGCCGGAGCTCGTCCGCGCGGCTTTGCGCGGCGGTGAAATCAAGGTCGCCCGAGTAAATGGCCCGGCCGCAGATCACGCCTTCCACCCCGTCATCCTCGACGCCGCACAGCGCATCGATGTCGGCCAGGTTCGACAGGCCGCCACTCGCGATCACCGGAATCTTGACCGCCTGGGCGAGCCGCACGGTCGCTTCGATGTTGATGCCTTGCAGCATCCCGTCGCGGCCGATGTCGGTGTAGACGATCGCTTCGCAACCATAATCCTCGAACTTGCGGCCGAGATCGATCACTTCATGCCCGGTGAGCTTGCTCCAGCCGTCAGTTGCCACTTTGCCGTCCTTGGCGTCGAGGCCGACGATGATGTGGCCACCGAACGCCGTGCAAGCGTCCTGCAAAAAGCCGGGATTCTTGACTGCGGCAGTCCCGATGATCACGTAAGCGAGGCCGTCGTCAAGATAACGTTCGATCGTATTCAGATCGCGTATCCCACCGCCGAGCTGCACGGGAATTTCAGCGCCGACTTCTTCGATAATCGCGCGTATGGCCGCCTCGTTGCGCGGTTTGCCGGCGAAGGCGCCGTTCAGGTCTACCAAATGCAGGCGGCGCGCGCCCTGATCGACCCAGTGACGGGCCATGGCGGCCGGATCTTCTGAGAATACCGTCGCCTGATCCATATCGCCCTGTTTCAGGCGTACGCAGTGACCGTCTTTGAGATCGATGGCCGGAATGAGCAGCATAGCAATCGTGCTTTTATCGGAAGTTATTCATTCGGAGAACGGCGCTTGCAGTCTAACGGCAAGACACCTCTCCTCGCTTGGGAACGCCCGTTCATTATACGTGCGTGCGCCGGTTCCGGCCGCACGTCGGTGCTCAGCAATATCCATTAGGGGCGCCATTGAGCGAAATTACGGTATAGGCGCAATCCCGCCTCGGCGCTTTTCTCGGGGTGAAACTGCGTTGCAAAGATGTTAGCGTGCGCCACCGCCGACGTAAAGGCGGCGCCGTAGACCGTTACGCCCGCAGTATTGCTCGTTTGCGCGGGCGCCACGTAATAACTATGCACAAAATAGAAAAAACTATCGTCGGGGATACCTTCCCACAGCGGATGAGACTGAACTTGGCGCACCCGGTTCCAGCCCATTTGCGGCACCTTGAAGCGTGAACCGTCGTCTTGGACCTGGCCTTCGAGCTCGAACTTGAGCACTTTGCCCGGCATCAGGCCTAAACCCGGAGTGTCACCCTCGGAGCTCCAGTCGAACAGCATCTGCTCGCCCACGCACACGCCCAGCATCGGTTTGCTGCGCGCGGCCGTCAATACGGCCTCCTGCAAGCCCGATTCGCGCAGGCAGCGCATGCAGTCGGGCATAGCGCCTTGGCCCGGCAGGACGACTCGGTCGGCCGCATGAATCGCCGCCGGATCGCTGACGATGGCGACATCGGCGTCAGGTGCGGCGTGGCGCAGCGCCTGTGCCACCGAGCGCAGGTTGCCCATTCCGTAGTCAACTATTGCGATTGAAGTCTTCATTTGATGCTCATAACTTGTTTAGCCAAGAATCGGTAATAGCGCTTTCAGGCCGTCGACCATGAACTCCACGGCTAGAGCTGCCAGTACCAAGCCCATCAACCGAGTGGCGATATTGATGCCGGTGCGCCCAATCCAAAGCGCGATCCGCTCGGCCAGATGGAGCGCGCCGTACACGACCAGCCCCAGGGCTACGCCGATCGCCACCAGGCCGAACGATTGGTACCAGTGCGCGGCCTTCTCGGAATAAATGATCACTGTGCTGATGGTGCCCGGCCCGGTGAGCAGAGGAATCGCCAGCGGTACGACCGCAATGCTGTTCTTGAATTCCGCCTCGGTCTTTTCCTCAGCGGTCGCGCGAGTATTGCCGACCTGTGCGTTGAGCATGTTGATGGCCATTAACAGCATGATAACGCCGCCGCCCACTTCGAGCGAGCCTACCGAAATGCCAAAAAATTCGATGATCTTCTGACCCAGCAGCGCCGATATGGCCACCACGCAAACCACGGAGATCGAAGCAATCTTGATCGTGTGCTTTTGCTCGGCGTTGGTCATCGAGCCGGTCAGGCTCAGGAATATAGGAATCGCGCCGATCGGATTGATCAGCGCCAATAGCGATACAAATGTTTTAACGAAATCCATCGATCGGCACGAAGAGGCAGGCAACAGGCTCGACTACGGCGTCAGTCAGTACCCATGCGCGCTAACAACACCAACAATGGGCAGCGATCACGGCACGAAACAATACAAAGCGGTATGAATGACGTCTTGGAATAACGGACCCGACATGCAGCGAGGCGCAGCTTTATGCCGCTCTTCTCGGTACCCCCGGCCGCACGCTCAAAGCGAACCTTTGGTCGAAGGAATCTGGCCCGCGGCACGTTCGTCGATCTCGACGGCCATGCGCAGCGCGCGACCGAAGGCCTTGAACGAGGTTTCGAGCTGATGGTGCGCGTTGATGCCGCGCAAATTGTCGATGTGCAGCGTGACGGCGGCATGGTTGACGAAGCCGCGGAAGAATTCGATGCTCAGGTCGACGTCGAACGTGCCCACCCGGGCGCGCGTAAACGGCACGTTGAATTCGAGCAGCGGCCGGCCGGAGAAGTCGATCACCACGCGGGTCAGCGCTTCGTCCAGCGGTACGTAGGAATGCCCATAGCGCACGATGCCTTTTTTGTCGCCGACGGCTTTCGCCACGGCTTGGCCCAGCGTGATCCCGACGTCTTCAACGGTGTGGTGGTCGTCGATCTGTACGTCGCCCGTGGCTTCGACTTCGAGGTCGATCATGCCGTGACGCGCAATTTGATCCAGCATATGGTCGAGGAAGGGCACGCCGGTGTTGAGCTTTTGCTGTCCGGTGCCATCCAGATTCAATTTGATCCGAATCTGGGTTTCGTTGGTGTTGCGAACCACTTCCGCTATGCGCATCTCTTTACCTTGATAGTGCACTCAATTATGTCGATTGCCGGTACGCCGGTACGTGTTGCTAGGCACCGACCCGCAGTGCCGCGCGCAAAGCCGCCAGCATCTGTACGTTTTCTTCAGGCGTCCCCACCGTCAGGCGCAGGCAATTTGCAATCAATGCATGCATTTTACTCACGTTTTTGACCAGAATCCCTGCCGCACGCAATGCTTCGAACGCGGCGCCCGCGTCGGGCAGGCGCACCAGCACGAAATTGCCGGCGCTCGGAAATACCGTTACGCCCGGCAATTCGGCCAGGGCAGCAAGCAGGCGCTCGCGCTCGGCACGCAACTCGGCGGCCTGGGCATCGAGGACGTCGACATGATCGAGCAGGAAATCGGCAGTGGCCTGGGTCAGCACATTGATGTTGTAAGGAGGCCGCACTTTATCGAGTTCCGACACCCACTCGGCGCGCCCGGCCAGATAACCGAGCCGGATCCCGGCCAGGCCCAGCTTCGACACGGTACGCATCACCACCACATTGGGGAACTCGGCTGCACGCGGCATCCAGGTGCGCGAGGCGAACGGCTGGTAGGCCTCGTCTATCACCACCAGCGCATCGGGCGCAGCGGCGATCACCTGTTCGATCGCAGCGTCGTCAAATAGAGCGCCGGTCGGGTTGTTCGGGTAGGCGAGGTAAATCACGGCAGGCCGATGCGTAGCGATTGCCGCGAGCATCGCCGGCATATCGAGCTGCAGGTCCGGGCGCACCGCGACGCCGACGAATTCGACGTTCGCGAACTGCGCGGACATCTGGTACATCACGAAGCCCGGCAGCGGCGCGAGTATCTTCGCACCGGGTTTGGCGCACGCGACCGAGATCATGCTGATGATCTCGTCCGAACCGTTACCCAGCAAGATCTCGCATTGTGCAGGCACGCGCATGACACGCCGGATTTTCTCGATCAGCGCAGCCGGACGCGGCTCGGGATAGCGATTGAGCGCGACATCGGCCAGACGCTGCCCCAGTTGCGCGGCAAGCGGCGCCGGCAGCGTGTAGGGATTTTCCATGGCATCGAGCTTGATCAGCCCGGTAGCGTCGGCAACGGCGTAGCTGGACATCGCCAGCACGTCGGCACGGATGATTTTTTGCACAATACTCATTGCGGACTCGATTTATCGATACTCCTGCGCGCATGCCGACCGATGGTGCTGGATTTCGCCAGCTTTCGCCGAAAGCGCGCAAGGCTAAAACAGAATTGAAGGCCCATCCAGGTCCATGAGGGGCCGCGGCTACTTCAACCGGAACTCGGCGCTGCGCGCATGCGCCTGCAAGCCTTCGCCATACGCCAGTTCGATGGCGATTTCGCCCAGGGTCTGCGCGCCTTCGGCGCTGACTTCGATCAAACTGGAGCGTTTGATGAAATCGTACACGCCCAGTGGCGACGAAAAACGCGCGGTGCGCGAGGTCGGCAGCACATGGTTCGGGCCCGCGCAATAATCGCCGAGGCTCTCGCTGGAAAAACGGCCGAGAAAAATGGCGCCCGCATGACGTATCAGTTGCAACCATTGCTGCGGGTTCAACGCCGAAATTTCCAGGTGTTCCGGCGCAATATCGTTGACGATCGCACAGGCCTCTTCCATGTCGCGCACCTTGATCAATGCACCCCGATTTTGCAGCGAGGTGCGGATCACTTCGGCGCGCGGCATTTCGTCGATCAACGTATCGATCGCCGCCTGAACCTGTTCGATAAAGGCATCGTCAGGACACAGCAGGATAGACTGAGCCAATTCATCGTGCTCGGCTTGCGAGAACAAATCCATCGCGACCCAGCGCGGATCGGTAGTGCCATCGCAGACCACCAGGATTTCGGACGGCCCGGCAATCATGTCGATACCGACGGTGCCGAACACCCGGCGCTTGGCCGACGCCACATAGGCATTGCCTGGCCCGACGATCTTGTCGACCGGCGGAATCGTGTCGGTGCCATACGCCAGCGCACCAACCGCCTGTGCGCCGCCGATGGTGAAGACCCGGTCGACGCCGGCGATCAGGGCCGCAGCCAGCACCAGTTCGTTTTTGACGCCATTGGGCGTGGGCACCACCATGATGATTTCGCGCACCCCAGCCACGCGGGCGGGAATCGCGTTCATCAGCACCGAGGACGGATACGCCGCCTTGCCGCCCGGCACATAAATACCGACGCGATCGACAGGCGTCACTTTCTGGCCCAACAGGGTGCCATCCGCTTCGATGTAGTGCCACGAGTGCGTACCGCACTCGAGTTTCTGTTTCTCGTGATACGCCTGTACGCGCGCAGCCGCCGCCTCGAGCGCCGCGCGGCGTTTGGGCTCCAGCCCATCCAGCGCCGCCTGCAGTTCTGCCTGCGGCAGTTCGAGCCCGGCCACGCTGTGCGCTTCGAGCTTGTCGAAGCGGTGCGTGTAGTCGAGCACGGCGGCATCGCCGCGCGTCTTGACGTCGGCAAGAATCTGCGCAACCGAGCGCTCGATGGCTTCATCCTCGCTCGCTTCGAATGCCAGCACGGCTCTTAGCGCTGTATTGAAACCGTCTTCGCTGGAATCGAGTCTTCGAATTCGAATAGTCATACTGAAATCCGTTGGCCATACGGCCCAGTGTGCTGCCGGAACCAAGTCCAGACACAGCGAGGCGACTGATATGCGCGACTCCTATCAGTCAGTGGCTAGTTTCTGCTCCTGCTCCTGCTCCTATCCCTGCACCTGCGCCGCACGCCCGAACGCATCGAGGAACGGCTGCAGCGCGTCGCGCTTGAGCTTGAGCGCCGCCTGATTCACGATCAGGCGCGAAGAAATTTCCATGATCTGCTCGACCTCGACCAGATTGTTCGCGCGTAGCGTGCCGCCCGAACTGACCAGATCGACAATGGCATCGGCCAAGCCGACCAACGGCGCCAGCTCCATCGAACCATACAGCTTGATCAGGTCGACGTGCACGCCTTTCGCGGCGAAATGCTCGCGCGCGCACTGCAAATATTTGGTGGCAACGCGCAGGCGCGCGCCCTGTTGCACCGCGCTCGCGTAGTCGAACCCGCGCTGCACCGCCACCGACATCCGGCAATGCGCGATGTTCAAATCGATGGGCTGGTACAGCCCCGCGCCGCCGTGCTCGAGCAACACATCCTTCCCGGCCACGCCGAAATCGGCGGCGCCGTACTGAACATAGGTTGGCACGTCGCTAGCACGCACCACGATCACGCGCAGGTTCGGCGATGTCGTCGGCAAAATCAGCTTGCGCGACGTTTCCGGATCCTCGGTCACTTCCACGCCGGCCGCCGCCAGCAATGGCGCCGTCTCTTCGAAGATGCGCCCTTTCGACAAGGCCAACGTCAGCGGCACACCCCGCGGCTCATCCAGTCGCTCACCCAGGATTGCGCTCATGCGTCGTCTCCAGCGTTGATAGTCGTGTCGCCATGCACCCGGCGCACCTGCGCACCGACGCCGCAGAGCTTCTCCTCCATGCGATCGTAACCGCGGTCGAGGTGATAAATACGGTCGATCAGGGTCTCGCCGTCGGCTACCAGGCCGGCAATCACCAGGCTCGCCGAGGCGCGCAAGTCAGTCGCCATGACTTTGGCGCCCGACAAGCGTTCGACACCATGCACGAACGCGGTGTTGCCGTCGATCAGCACGTTGGCTCCGAGTCGATTCAATTCCTGGACATGCATGAACCGATTTTCGAAAATCGTTTCGATCGCCTGCGAAGTGCCATCGGCAATGGCGTTCAACGCCATGAACTGCGCCTGCATGTCGGTCGGGAATGCCGGATATTCGGACGTGCGGAAGCTGGTCGCAGTCGGCCGCTTGTTCATTGCGACGCGGATCCAGTCGTCACCGAGCGTGAGCCCAACGCCGGCCTCGCGCAATTTTTCCAGCAAGGCTTCAAGCAAATCGGGGCGCACATTGCGCAACATGACGTCGCCCCCGGCGGCGGCTACCGCGCACAGGAACGTGCCCGCTTCGATGCGATCTGGAATTACCGAGTGTGTGGCGCCATGCAAGCGCTCGACACCCCGAATCGCGAGACGCGCCGTGCCGATGCCGTCGATCTGCGCGCCCATCGCGACCAGCAGGTTGGCGAGGTCGGTCACTTCCGGCTCGCGCGCGGCGTTCTCGATCACGGTCTCGCCATCGGCCAATGTCGCCGCCATCAGCAGGTTCTCGGTCCCGGTGACCGTGATCATGTCGGTAACAATCAAAGTACCTTTGAGCCGCTTGGCACTCGCTTCGATATAGCCGTGCTCGATCGAAATCTCGGCGCCCATCGCCTGCAAACCCTTGATGTGCTGGTCGACCGGGCGCGCGCCTATCGCGCAACCACCGGGCAGCGACACCCGCGCGTGACCGAAGCGCGCCAGCAACGGGCCCAGCACCAGTATCGAGGCGCGCATCGTTTTCACCAGCTCGTACGGCGCCACCGGGTCATTGACCTGGCTGCCGTCGAGCGTGATCTCGTGACCGCTCGCCTGCGCGCGCATGCCCATTTGGGTCAGGAGTTTGAGCGTTGTGCGCACGTCCTGCAAATTCGGCACGTTGTTCAGATGGACCAGGTCGCTCGTCAAAAGGCCCGCGCACAGGATAGGCAAAGCGGCGTTTTTTGCGCCCGAGACGGTGATTTCGCCAGCCAACCGCTGC
>Ga0265338_10003130_pt1 | contig 23634 bp, 26 predicted proteins | sample 42126metaG_FD_193579 | JGI IMG/M metagenome (GOLD analysis project Ga0265338, IMG submission 193579) | Rhizosphere microbial communities from Carex aquatilis grown in University of Washington, Seatle, WA, United States - 4-21-26 metaG | ecosystem: Host-associated > Plants > Roots > Rhizosphere... | reverse complement strand
GACAGAAATCTCTGCAAAAGGAGCGCGGGCGGCTCGCCCGCGTGAGCCAAACCCGGAAACACGCGGGCGAGCCGCCCGCGCTCCGGTTTGCCGTGGAATTTTGCAGAGATTTCGGCGTAGCCGCGATTTTATCGCGCCAACGCCGGGCTGATGGATGAAATCCCTTTGGGATTTTTTCCATGCACAGCTGCAAGCCAAACAATTTACCATTTCAATCCCTGCAACCGGCGGGCGACTTCCTCCGCGTTGGCGCGGCTGTTGAAGGCGCTGATGCGGAAATAGCCTTCGCCCCTTGAGCCGAAACCGCTGCCGGGCGTGATGACAACGTTCGCCTCGCCAAGAATTTTATCAAAGGCCTGCCAGCTCGTGACACCTTTCGGCGCGCGAACCCAGATATAAGGCGCATTCAGGCCGCCGAAAACCTTCAGCCCGGCCCGCTTCGCGCCTTCGCGCAAGACCTTCGCGTTGCCGAGATAATGCTCGATGAGCGCGCGCACCTGCGCCTTGCCGTCCGGCGAATACAGCGCCTCCGCGCCGCGCTGCACGATGTAGCTCACGCCGTTGAATTTTGTCGTCGTGCGCCGCAGCCAGAGCGGGTGCAGCGGCTGGAATTCGCCGGTCTTCGTCTGCGCGTTGAGCGATTTGGGCACGACGGTGAACGCGCAACGGACGCCGGTGAACCCGCCGTTCTTCGAGCAACTGCGGAATTCAATGGCGCAGTCGCGTGCGCCGGGAATCTCGTAAATCGAATGCGGCAGAGCCGGGTCGCTGATGTACGCCTCGTAGGCTGCGTCGAACAGGATGACAGCCTTGTGTTCGAGCGCGTATTTTACCCACGCCTCAAGTTGCGGACGATTGGCGGCGGCGCCGGTCGGATTGTTCGGCGAGCAAAGATAAATCACGTCCGCGTGCCGCTTGGGCGGTTCGGGAATGAAACCGTTGCTGGGCTTGCACGGCAGATAGACGAGCTTCGCGTAAGCGCCCGCGTCGTTGGCCGCGCCGGTGTGGCCGGCCATCACGTTCGTGTCCACATAGACCGGATAAACCGGGTCGCTGATGGCGATTTTGTTTTTCGCGCCGAGGATGTCGAGGATGTTGCCCGTGTCGCATTTCGTGCCGTCGCTGACGAAAATTTCGTCGTCGGCCACGTCACAGCCGCGGTCGCGGAAATCGTTTTGCGCGATGGCACGCCGCAGCCAGTCATAGCCCTGTTCCGGGCCGTAGCCTTTGAACGTCTCGCGCACGGCCATTTCGTCCACCGCCTTGTGCATGGCCGCAATGGCGGCGGGCGGCAGCGGCTCGGTCACGTCGCCGATGCCGCAGCGGATGAGGCGCTGGGCAGCCTCGGGGTTCGCATCGCAGAACGCCTTCACGCGCCGGCTAATTTCAGGGAACAGATAACCGGCTTTGAGCTTGAGGTAATTGTCGTTTAAATAGGCCATGATCGTTGTCCTGTTTTTTAAAACCAGCCATGAAGCCTATGGCAACGAACGGGTCGAAGCAAGCTGACGATGAGTCAGGTAGCGTCCTGGTTTGTTTGTAGGGCACGACGTAAGGAGTGCTGGCCCAAACGACTCGTCACCTCGTCGCCTACAAATTAGGACACTGCCATAAGGCAGGTAGCGGGTGCCTTACTTCCGGTTGATTCGCTTGCACGCCTGTTTGTAAATGTGCGGATGTAACACGCCGACGAAGGGCAGGTTGCGGTACCGTTCCGCGAAATCCAGGCCGTAGCCGACCACAAACTCGTCCGGCACGGTGAACCCGACGTAATCGGCCGCGATTTTTTCGACGCGCCGCGCGGGTTTGTCGAGCAACACGCAGATTTTGATGCGGCGCGGCTTGAGGACGCGAATTTTGGGCAGCACGCGGTTCAAGGTCTGGCCAGTGTCCAGAATGTCGTCCACGAGTAGCACGTCGCGTCCGCGTATATTCAGCCGCAATTCCTTGGTGAAAACCAGTTCGCCGGGTTTCACGCCTTCGCCGTAGCTGGAGACGCCCAAAAAATCCAGCCGCAGCGGCAGATTCAAATGCCGCAGCAAATCCGCCAGAAATATCACGGTGCCGTTGAGCAGCGAGATGACGACCGTTTCGCGCCCGTGAAAGTCGCGTTCGATTTCGCGCGCCAGGGTGCGGACACGCCGCGCGAGCTGCGCTTCCGTGATGAGCGCGCGCTCGACTTCCTTGCGCCAGCGCAGCGGAACCTGATTGGAACGGGGTTGGGCCATCGGTGATGAATTGTGAAAAGGCCCGCGCCGATTGCGAGCCATTTTTATCGCGAGTTTCGCAGCACCATCGCCATTTGCCGGACGAGCCAGTCGGCTTCGGGTTTGCTGCCGAGAGTTTTCGCCGCTGCGAGTTCCCGGCCGTCGCGCGTACGGATTTTAAGGTCGTAATACGCCGTATGACCGGCGGTCGCGCCGACGTCGGTCGCGATGCCCGCCACCTCGGAAACCTTGAGCGTGCGCTGTTTTTTGATGCCGAGCCACGCGGTTTCAATCTGCACCTGGGCCGGCGTGGCCACCACCCGGCTGCGCCGGAACCAGAGGTCGAACGTGAAAATGCCCATCAACAAATCAATCGCGCCAAACACGAGCGGGAAAATCACCGGGGCGTGTTTCCAAAGCAGAAAGGCGATGACGGCGGTCCAAATCAGCAGAAAGGCGGTCGTGCCGGTCGCGAAGCCGGGATTGCGCGCGGCGGGAAAAATAAATTCCCGTCCGCCGTCCGCGAGATCATTGACCCGGATGCGCGAATGAATCAACTGCCGGATTTCATCCAGCGACATCTGGTATTGCGCGGTCGGGTCATCGGCGGGGACCGGCGCCTCCGGCACTTTGAAAACCGGGACCTCGAACGTGGCGTGGTAATTCGGCCCGCGCACCCTGGCTGACGCCTCCAGTTTCCAATGAATCCCGTCGCCCACGGCCGTGGTGGATTCCGGCTGGTCGTCGGGCAGTTTGAAATAAACCGGGATGCCGGTGGCGTTCAAATCGGTTTGCGGCAAATCGGGTCGCAACCATTTTTCGTCCTGCCAGAGAATTTTCTCGGTGGTGGAGCGGTCTTTTCCGGTGCCGGTGGTGGAGCGGCGCAGGCAGCTTAACCGCAGGTGCAGGCCGTGTTCGGGCCGCAGGCGCGTGTTCACCTGGACCATGCCTTCGAGCGTGCCGCCGAGCGCGCCGGGCATCGCGGCCATTTCAAAAAAGGATTGACCAAACCGCCGCCAGGCGAGCGAGGTGTTTACCGCAAAGATCAGCACGGCGAGGCCGATGACGGGGAAAATCAGGGCGATGAGCGCCGCGTGGTTGCCGCGGTGCAATTCCGGCGGCACAACCAGGACGGTGATGGCGGTGGAAACGGCCAGCCAGAACAGCACAAAGATCCACAGCAAAACGACGGATTTGCGCGCGCCGGACGTGATGCGGCCTGTCGCCCAATCCTTGCGTTCGAGCCAGGGCTTTTCGGGACTTTCCGCAACGGGCGATTTCTGCCCGGCCGCCTGCAACGCGTGTTTTTTCGAGCTGATGCCGAAGATGAGTGCGATAAGCCCTCCGCAAACGATGGCCGCGCTCAAAAGTCCCATCGCCATCTGCCCCTTCATCCTGAAACCGCTGCCGATTTCGTCGTGCAGGAGGAATATGAGCGCGAGGATTCCCACGATGGCAAACGGCAGCGACAAAAGCGTGGCGCGGTTGCGGGCGGTTTTGGGATCCGCCGGCGAGGAAGGTTCGTTCTTGAAAATCCAGTTTTTCATCGCCGGTCAGATGTGCTTCGAATCACTTTCGTCCTTCTGCGCGTAACCACTTTCCTGCCGCTTGAAATTCACCTCGTTCTTTTTGACGTAGGCGGCAAACACGTCGTCGGCGCTCATGCCCAGCACCTGCGCGAGGCTGATGAGAAAATGAAACAGGTCCACGACCTCGACGCGCGCGTTTTGTTCGTCGAATTTCTGATACTTGGCCCACCATTTCCACGGCACGCTGTCGGTGAGTTCGGCGATTTCCTGCGTCATGGCGCGGCAATAATTCAAAGTCCATTTCGTCTGGTCCGCCTCGCTCATGCCATCGGTCCGGACGCCGATGCGTTCGTTCAGGGCCTTTTGCATGCGGAACAATTCGCGGAGTTGATCGGGTTTTTCCATGCGCAAAACATACCGAAGCCGGGAATCGGGCGTAAGGAGAAAGTTGACGGCGCCCGCGCGTCTCCCCGTTTCCGGCCTCTGACTTTTGTTGCAACTTGCCGCCGGTCGGCCTATAAAAGTCGCATGTTGCCAACGCTTCTGACCGACGGCGGCCCGGTGATCTGGCTGATTCTGATCGCTGCGGCCGTGGCCCTGGTCGTGTTTATCGAGCGCGTGCTGTACTGCCACCGCTCGCAAATCAATTCCGGGGAATTCCTCAACGGCGTGCGCAACGTGCTCAAGCGCGACAACTTCGTCGAAGCCATTTCCATTTGCGACGCCACGCCCGGCCCGGTCGCGCGCCTGGTGAAAGCCGCGATTCTCAACCGGGATCGCGGACGTGAACGCGTGCGCGAGGCCGTGGAGGAAGCCGGTCTCACCGAGGTGCCGCAGCTGGAGGAACGATTGAATCTGCTGGCGACCATCGCGCAACTGGCGCCGTTGCTCGGCCTGCTCGGCACGGTGATCGGCTTCATCCACATGTTCATGCAATTGCAGGCGGAGGGTCTTTATGCGCACCTCAATTCGCTGTCCACCGGCATCTGGCAGGCGCTTATCTGCGCGGCCGCGGGCATCGCCGTGGCCATCCCGGTCCATGCCGGTTACAATTATCTCGTCAGCCGCATCAACAAAATCGTCCTCGACATGGAACGCGCTGCCGCGGAAATCGTCAACATTGTCACCGAAAACGGCGGGCCGAAATCCCCATGAAATTTCCGCGCAATGCCCGCTTGTTGCGCAGCACGTTTGACGTGGCGCCGTTCGCGGTGGTTTTTTTTCTGCTGGTCATTTTTCTGACGCTCGCCGTGCTCCTGCCCACGCCCGGCCTGTCGCTGCACCTGCCCGTCACCGACAGTTCGCCCGGACGGGACCTGCCGGGCACGGACAAGCCGACCGTGGCGGTGGCGATTGACGCCGAAGGGCGCCTGTTTTTCGCGAATCAAATTGTCACCGAAGACGAGTTGAAATCGCATCTGCTCGACGCCGTGAAAAAGTCCCGCGACCCGCTCACGCTGCTCGTGCAGGCGGACAAGGCGGTGACCTACAATCAACTTGTCCACCTGACGGTGGTGGCGCGCGACGCCGGCATTCACGATGTCCTGCTGGCCACGCTTCCGCGGGTCGTCAACGAGCCCGGCCAGCCATGAAGACCGCGTCCAGCGAGCCGGGCGCATCCGGGGAAACAAAGCCGCCCGGCAAGGGCAAATGGCCGTTGAGCCGCTGGCTGCTGCTCATCGTGCTCGTCCTCGCTGCGCATGTGGTGTTGATTTTCATGTTTGGCGGGCGAAAACCGGTCGTCCCGCGCGCCGTGACGAACGTGCCGGAGATGGCCCTGGCCAACAGTTCGAATGAATGGCTGATCCTGAACGACCCGACCCTTTTTGCCCTGCCGCATCTTGCTGGTTTTGCCGGTCCGATGTTGCGCGATCAACAGATTGGACAATTTCACCGGCAGGAATGGACCGAATCGCCGCGCTGGCTCCCGCTGCCCGTCGGCGAACTGGGCGCCCTCTTCAGTCAGTTCATGCAGACCAATCCGTTTCCCACTTTTCGATTTGAATTAAAACCGCCACCCCGGTTTACCCTGCCATTGGTGTCGCTGGAGCCGAATTTTGCCGGAACTTCGACGTTGCACATCGAGGGCGGCCTCGCCCGGCGGCCATTGCTGATGCCAATGGAATTGCCATCGTGGCCGTATGCGGACGTCATCGCGCCAACCCGGGTGCAGGTGCTGGTGAACGCCGCCGGTTACGTGGTCTCGGTGGTTTTGCTGCCGTCGGATAATCCGGGAGAAGTCCACGATGCGGATGCCGACCAGCGCGCGCTCGAACTGGCCCGGGCCGCGCGGTTCGCGCCCGCCCCGGGTCTGACCATCGGCAAATTGATTTTCGACTGGTGCACCGTCGCGCCCGCGGCGACGAATGCCCCGGCCGGTTTATAACATGTCCATTGGCGCTCTCATTGTGATTTACGTGGCTGTGCTGCTCGGCGCCCTGTGCGCCCTGGGGATCTATACCGAAATGCGCCAGCGCCGGTTCTGGCCGACCCACGCCGAAGACCGGATTTTCCGCTGCTCAGATTGTGGCTGCGTTTACACGGACGACCCGGACGTGGACCGCTCGCGCTGTTCCCAATGCGGCAAATTGAACGAGCCGATAGAATTTTAGAAGTTGGTTGGTAGTTTTGTGAGGACTGCGCGAGGATCGTTAAACGAAACGCAACATTTCCTTCGGCGTGCTTTCAAGAGAAACCTTCTGACCCCCGCTGATGTAAAAAAACTCAAGCCGCTGGTGGATAATCTGGCTCCGCAACTGAATTCCTATTTGAAGTCAATCGGTCGTGATCACAAAGGCGAATAGCTACTGACTGCTGACCACTGACTACTCTGCTAATTCCCCGTCTTCAATTCCACCACGTCATGCGGCGCGGCTTCGCGCATCCCGGCGGGGCTGACGCGGGTGTAACGCGCCTTGTCGCGGAGCTGCGACAGGTTCGCCGCGCCGAGATAACCCATGCCGGACTGGATGCCACCGATGAGTTGCGCGAGCACGCGGTCCACCGCACCGCACGCTTCCTTGAGCGCCTCGACGCCCTCCGGCGCGACCTTCTGCGTCGGGTTCGGCAGATGACCGTAACGCGCCGCCGAACCGGCTTTCATCGCGGCAAAACTGCCCATGCCGCGGTATTGCTTGTAGAGTTTGCCGCTGATTTCAACCACCTCGCCCGGCGCTTCGTTGCAGCCGGCAAAAATCCCGCCGCAAATCACCGCCTGCGAAAGCGTCAGCGCCTTCACAATGTCGCCGGATTTGGTGATGCCGCCGTCGGCGAGAATGGTGACCTTCTTTTTCGCCGCCGCGCGCGAGCAGACGTACAGGGCGGTCATTTGCGGAATGCCGACGCCCGCGACGATGCGCGTGGTGCAAATCGAACCGGGCCCCTGGCCGACCTTGATGGCGTTCGCGCCGCAGCCGGCGAGAAATTCCACGGCCGCCGCGCTGGTCACGTTGCCGGCGATGATGGGCAGTTTCGGAAACGCGTCGCGCAATACTTTCACCGTGTCGCCGACGCCCTTGCTGTGGCCGTGCGCGGTCGAGACCGCCACGATGTCCACCCCGCGTTCGACGAGCGCGCCCACGTGATTGAGGATGCGCGCACGGTCCAGTTCGCCGAAGGCGTTGCGCGTGGCCGAGACCGCCGCGCCGCAGAGGAGATGGAAACGGGCGTCCCGCGCGGGCTTGAACTGCGCGTTGCGTTCCTGCGTGATGCGCTCGACGTCGCTCATCGTGATGAGGCCGCTCAAATGGTCGTGGTCATCCACGACCAGCAGTTTGTGGATGCCGATGTGTTCGGTGAAAAATTTGTCGGCCCGCGCGATGGGGTCCTTGCCGAGTTCCTTGTTCTTGACGGTGTGAACCTGGGAACGCGGCGTGAGCGCCTCCGAAACCTTCTTTTTGGCGTAGCGCGGCTTGACGACGTGGCCGGAAAGCAGGCCGACGAGTTTGCCCTTTTCATCCACGACCGGGAACGTGCTGAAGCCGAATTTTTTTTGCTCAATCAACGCGAGCACGTCGCCGATGGATTGTCCGGGCGAGACCTTGATCGGTTCCTGAATCAGGCCGTGGACGTGGTTCTTGACGCGGCTGACCTCGGAAAGCTGCTGGCGTTCCGGCATGTTGTAATGGATGAGGCCGAGGCCGCCGTTCAGCGCCATGGCGATGGCCATGCGCGATTCGGTCACCGTGTCCATGTCCGACGAAATGACCGGGATGTTCAGGTGCAACCCTTCCGCGAGCGTTGTGTCCAGTTGCGTGTCGCGCGGGAGGATTTCCGAATAAAGCGTTGCGAGCGTGATGTCGTCGAAGGTGAGCGCCAGCCGGCTGTTGGCCGGGAAGAACTGTTCCGCCGGCTGGTAGAACTGGCCGTCGAAGTTGTCGGATTGCCGCGTTGCTGCCATGTCGGAAAATGGAGCCTGAGCCCGGGCTTTGGCAAGACAATTTTTAATGCGGATGCGTGTGCCGCAAAATATGCGGGCGCTCCAGCCCGTGGGCCAGCATCAATGCCTCGTCGTTCAATAATTCCTTCGTTGCCCCATCGGCCACGATTTCTCCGCGATCCAGCACAACCGTCCGCGCACACAATTCGACCGCCAGTTCCAAATCATGCGTCGCAATCAGTTTGGTCGCCGGAATCTGCCGCAACAATACCTTGAACTCGCGCCGGCCGCGCGGGTCGAGGTCGCTCGTCGGTTCATCCAAAATCAAAATGGCCGGTTCACACGCGAGCACGCCGGCGAGACAAACGCGGCGCTTTTCGCCGTGGCTCAAATGATGGGTCGAGCGCCCGCCAAAACCGGCGAGACCGGCCTGGGCGAGTGATTTGTCCACGCGCATTGCCACTTCCGCTTCGGCCAGACCGAGTTGCTGCGGGCCGAACGCCACGTCTTCCTGAACCGTCGGACAAAACAGCTGATCGTCCGGATCCTGAAACACCAGCCCGACCTGGCGGCGGATGGTTTCGAGATTTTCCGACGTGATGGGTGCGCCCAGAATTTTTACCATGCCATTGGCCGGTAGTTTCTCCGGCAAAATTCCGTTCAAATGCAGCAGCAAGGTGGATTTGCCGGAGCCGTTCGGGCCGAGCAGTGCGACACATTCGCCCGGCAGGATGCGCAAACTCACGCCGCGCAAGGCCTCCGTGCCGTCGTGGTAACGGTATTTTAGATTGGTGATTTCGACAGCGGCGCTCATTTCCAACCTCGCGCACACATGGCGTCATAAATCCGTTCCGCCCGTTCGGAAGCGCGAATGAACAACTGCCCCACCACCGTGGCCAGCGTGCGCCAATGAAACCGCCGCCCACGCGTGAATGTGCGGCTCGCCCGCGCCCGGCGCATCCGCTCGGATTCATCCACCAACACGAAGAGATAACGGTGCATGAGGGCAATCGTGGTGATCAACAGCGCCGGCACCCGCGTGGATTTCAGCACCCGCAGAATCCGGCTGAACGGCGTGGTGTTTGAAACCAATGTGACCACCAACAGGCACAGCACGCTTTTCACGGCCACGGCCAGCCAGTTGGCCCGGCCCGCCGGTTGAAAGGCGTTGACCACTACGACGCCAAGGACGAACGGCGACAGCACGAGCAGTCGTTTCAGCAGAAAAATCGGCGACAACCGGCTCAGCAGCATCGCCAAAACCAGCAACGATGCCACGCCGATGAACCAGGCGTTCCAGCGGATTGGCGCCAGCACCGTGACCACGATGATCATCAATGCGACGCCCAGTTTCAGCGCCGCCGGTAACCGGTGTATCGGGCTGTCGGCGTGGCTGTGATGATGACTGAGCCAGTTGGCGCTCATGGGTTTGGTAAATGGTCGGAAGCGCTGCCGGATTGCCTGGGCACTAGCCAGCGTCCCAGCAGCAGCGCGAGTCCAAACACAATCAACGAGCCGGCCGCGCCCGCCAGCGCCGTGGCGCCGATGGCCCAATGAATTCCCGGCACTTGATAGTCCGGTGCGGGCGCGGGCAACAGCGGAACCGCAAGTTTATGGCTGAAGCCAAATTTTTCCGCCACCGAATCCAATCCGTCCGGCCACGAACACGCGAAGGGCGCGATGAAAATGGCGATGCCCAGCGTGACCAGGAGGCCGTAACGCATCAGTTCGCCGAGGCGTTGCGGCTGGCCGGTTTGCGTCGTTTCCGTGATTAAATCAGGCCGCGCGCGACTGACGGCCAGAAACACCATCGCGCTGATCAAGCCCTCGCCGACGCCAATAAACATGTGCACGGTGGTCATCGCGGGAAACGCCACCGACCACGGGATGGTGCCGGACCACGCGAGTTGGCCGGCGCAACTGATGGCCGCCAGCACCGTTGCGCACCATGCCGCAAAAGCCAGTGCGGTCACCTGTCCGCGTATCCCTGACAGCCAGTGACAAAGCATCCGGTAAATCGCGTAGCCGATCACGGAATTCACGATGGCCATGTTGAAAACGTTTGCGCCGAGCGCCATGACGCCGCCGTCTTGAAACAAAAAACACTGCACGATGAGCACCGTCGTAACCACCACCACCGCTGCGCTCGGTCCGAGCAGGGCCGCCACCAGCGTGCCGCCGACCAGATGACCGGAGGTTCCGCCCGCGACGGGAAAATTGACCATTTGGGCCGCGAACAGGAACGCCGCCGACAGGCCGAGCAACGGCACTCTGCGCGGTGGTAGCTCGCGTTTGACCTGGCGCAATGCTAGGCCAACGCCGATGGTGGAAATCACCGCCGCTGCCGCCGCCGTCTTGCCGTCGATAAATCCATCTGGAATATGCATAAACGCCGCTGATAAATTATGGTAACACGAATTTACTATTGCGTAATACCAATGCCATTGATAATACTGTTGCCTATGAACGTAACACTTCGATCAGACCCGGGTCAAGCGCCGGTTTTGGCCCGCGCTGGACGGAACCTGGCATTAACCCTCATGGCTGCTGGTTGCGGTTTGCTGCTGGCGGCGGGGATTTCCCGCGCTGAAACCGTTGCAAATCTGGAAGCGGTGGACGCCAGCGGCGTCAGCACCTGGAACGGCAGTTTCCCCATCGTTCTCACGGGCGTGGTCCTGACGGATCCGGGCGAGATGCTTGATGCCACGCCGGATTACCTTCCGTGGAATGGTGGCGCGAACGCCTTTAACCTGGGCGCCCAATGGCAGATTTTCATTCAAACCGTCACGCCGGGCGATCGCGGCGGGGTGGAACTCTGGATGGCGCAGGATTACGGCAATCTGCCTTGGGAGCCTCACGATGGGAGCGACAGCTATACGGATGACCAATGGACAAATCAGGTGGCTCTGGTCAGTCATGATCCGGCCACCGGATACGCGTTTCACAAAGGCGATCTGGTGATGGTTACGGCCAATGGCTCGCTCTTTTATGGCGGAATGCAAAACATCAACCAGGAGCACAGCACGGATCCCGCCTATGACTTCACCCTTTCACTGGTGTCGTCGAATTATGGCCTGCCGGCGCCGGAAGTGATTTCGCTCTCGTCGGTGATCAGCACCAACCTTGGCGTGACGGGACATTACGACATTTTTGATCCGACGCGCGCAACGGGCGGCGAGCATTGGCAGGGAATGCGCGTGCGCATCAACGGCCTGTCCCTCGTGACGACCAACGGTTGGAATACCAATTCCGATTGGGGCTCGCGTTATTGCACGGCGACCGACGGTGAAGGCCGGCAATTTCCGCTGATTCATCCACTTTACGGCCTCGGCGCGGCACCGACGAATCGGTTCGATGCCACGGGCGTTTTCCTCCAGGAATCCGGTTCCGGCACGGACGGAACGTTCGGTTACGAATTGTTCGTCCAGGAAATCGCGCCATCGGACGCGGCCATTCTGAACCTTGCCATTCAAGGCGGCTCGGTGGTCATTTCATGGCCCGGCTCGTTGTCCAATTACAAGTTGCAAACCGCCGGTTCATTATCCAATCCCGCTTGGACACGCATGACCAATTCACCCGTGTTGATCAACGGGAAAAACACGGTCACGACTGCGCCAACGGCCACGCAGCAGTTCTACCGGCTCCAACAGGTTCAATAGCGGATGGCGGCCAATCCTGAATTCAAAGTTGAAACGCGCCCGGTTTCAGTGCCGGGTGCGGCTGCCTTCACCCTGGTCGAGTTGCTCGTTGTGATGGGCATTATTGCGATGCTGGCAGGTTTGCTTTTGCCCGCGTTGGCCGGGGCCAGGGAAAAGGCCAAAGTTGTGCGTGTCCATGCCGAGCTGTATGGCATTGGCCTGGCGCTGGAAATGTATTCCGCCGATCACGCCGGCAAGCTCCCGCCGGTGCGGGTGAACTGCAACAGCGACCTCATGACGCACTGGTGCGAACTTCCCATCGAGCTGGCAAATGAACATTACCTGCCGCACAGAAATCAAGGTGGACTGGAAGCCGATTTGGAGGACGTTTTCAATCCCGGCCATACTTACAAATATGCCGCGCCCGGACCGGAACTGCTCAACGGCCGCGCGGCGGGAAATTATTCGCTGTGGGTGCCGACGAATGCGCCACCGGACATGGCCGGCGGAGGCACATATTTCACCAATCCCAAAATCAGTCCCGTTCGCTGGGTGGTGTGGAGCCTGGGACCGCAGCCGGCCAGCAGGAAAACCCTGAGCACTTACGCGCCGATGAGCAGCGATAGTTGGTATTGCCGGACCGGCGACAGCGGCGTGATTGTGCGGTTTGCCGGCCAGGACGGAAGCCAATTCACCAGTCCATGAAACCGAATCAAAACCATTCCATGAAAAGAGCCATCCTCATCCTGTCAACCGTCATTGCCAGCTCAACTGTCAGCAACCTTTTTGCCCATGACGACGAAATTTCTGCTGCGGGCACAAACCTTTGGAACCAGGCGCAGGAACCGACCAACTGGTGGAACGAAATCAAAAATTTGCATGGCCACGTCGGGCCATGGAACGTCCTGGGCTGGCGCATGGGCAAGGCGGCGTTGCGCGAATTGGGCGGCACCTGGGGACAGCATGAACTGGACGTCATCTGCTATGTCCCGCTGAAAACGCCTTACTCCTGCCTCGCCGATGGACTTGTCGTTGGCACGGGCAACAGCATCGGCCGCCTGGATATCCGCCTGGGCGAGGTCATGACCATGGCCGACATTCACGTGAGCATCCGACGCAAGGATGGCGCCGGCCCCGTTTTGCTGCTCAAGCCGAACCAGAAATATCTGGAAAAAATCCGCCACCAGCCCGACGACCAACTGACGGCGCTTTCCATCGAGTGCAGCGGGCTTTCCGAAAACAAGTTATTCGCCATCGAACAGCTGCCAGCGTCCGACACCCGCGAAAAACCGGGGCCACATTGATTTTTCCCAACGGCGCGGGCGGATTGACGCGGCAAACGGCTTTGCTATCGTCTGGCCGTTGCATGAAAAAAGAAACCGTCAGCCGTTTCAGCATGTCCCTGCCGCCGTCGCTCCTGCGGCAGCTGGATGAAATGTCGGGCGAAAAAGGCTACGACAACCGGTCGCTGGCCATTGCCGACATGATTCGCAATCACCTGGTCGAGCACCGGGAGAAATTCGGCAATGAAGACATCGCCGGCACCATTACGCTGGTCTATGACCATCACAAACAACACGTGCAGGAATCGCTTACCGACATCCAGCACGACCACCACGACGTGATTCTCTCAACGGTGCACGTGCATCTGGACCATCACAATTGCCTGGAGGTATTGCTCGTGCGCGGCAAGGCGGCGGTGATTCGCAAAATTGCCGATGAATTGATCACCGCCAAAGGCGTGAAACACGGCAAGCTCACCGTGACGACCACCGGCAAGGATTTGCCGACTTGATAAATATCCCCGCTGTTTGGCGACCACCGGCCATTTTCTGCCGCCTTGCTGCATCGTCTCGTCGCGCCGTAACTTAATGAAGGCGGAAGCGCAACCAAGACGGGTGCCCACGGAATTTCAGTGCGAATGCCACAACGGCAACGATTCAAGGGAAATGGCCAGCCGGACTGCCTTAGCTGTGGTGTTGTGCCAGGGCGGCGGCGAAACCAATCGCAAAAAACAGGATGCCGATGCAGAGGCCAATAATCATCAGAATCGTCCCGATGATGCCGCAGATTTTGCCAGCCTGGGTGTTGCCGCGTCCGCCGGGGTCCATGGTGCCGGCGTCCATTTGTTTGAGGTCACCGGATCCCATGACCCAGGCCGCGATGCCGAGCGGGCCGCAAACGACCAGGCTGAGGATGCCGAGGACAAGAATAAGAGTGCCGCGATGTGGTTTCATAATTGACATGGTTCAGGGCCGACTTTGTTTACCTACCAACACCGGTTCATTACAGCAAGGTTCTTCGCGGCCTGAATTCTGACTCATGGTTTCGACGCGGCCGGCGACTGCGCCTTTAAGGGAGAATTATTAATTTTTCTGAAATATTGACAAAATTCATGCGTAAACACTGTTTGAACGTGAAAAGGACATTGTGCTTCATTTCGCTGGCGGCGATGCTCACCGGCGGCTGTGCGTGGTATAAAATCCAACCCATTTCAGCGTCGTCGGTCAACAGTTGGGGCAAAACCAATTGCCTGCCGGAGGGATACATTTTTTACCAGCCGGAGTTGTATTTCTCGGCGACCATCGTGACGGAGTCCACCGGCTCGGCCAGCAAACAAAATGTCACGGTGACACCCCTCTGGCTGCCGAATTATCAAAAACCGTACCGGGTGACGACGCACAACATTCTGGCCAAGGCGGATTTCACCTTCAATTTTGAGAACGGCTGGAAGCTGACTTCGATCGCAGACAAAGGGGATAATTCCACCGTGGCCAACACGTTGGCGGGCCAGTTGACCACCGTGCTGAAAGCGGCGGGCGTCTCCATAAAATCAACCGACCAAACCTCCCAAACGCAAACGCGGGTTGTCCTTTATCGCCCCACCTTTGACGAGGATGGATACGTCAATGGCTTTGAGCAGGTGGGCGTGCCCATAACCGAATAAATCATCCGGGCCGCGCCTCCCGTGCTTTTGGTCTTGCATTGTTTTTTCACTTTTTTTATAGTACAGGCATTAGCAACCCTTAACCGTTTTAGGTCACGAAAAACGTGAGTCAGAGCCATTAGAAACTCGAGGGTGAGAAAAGTGGAACTTTCCGGTGGCCTTCACGTTGTTCCGTTTGGACATCCAGAAGATAAAAAAACGAAGTTCTTTCAACAAAGGTTCTCTTCATGAAAGCAACATCCTCTTTCTTCCAACCCAGAACCAGCCTGTCCCCGGTCTTTGCTGTCTTCCTGTCCTTGATGTGCTTTTCCATCGGGCAGGCGCAAACGCCAAAGGAATATGTCCGGATGGTGGCGGACATCAATCAGTCGCCGGCGGGTTCCAGTCCGGCGGCATTGACGGTATTCAACAACGCACTGTATTTCGCCGCCAACGACGGAACGCACGGCATCGAATTGTGGAAATATGATGGAACCACCGCAACGCGCATCACGGATTTGTCTTCCGGCAGCGCCAGTTCCTTCATCAGTTCCCTGACGGTCTTCAATGGCGCACTTTATTTTCGGGGTTCGGGAACCACCAACGGCAACGTCGATTTGCAATTGTGGAAATACGATGGAACCAGCGTAACGCGCATCACGGAAGTCAATCCGGCTGGCGGTGGTTTCGGCCTGTCCGGTTTGACGGTTTACAATAATGCGCTCTATTTCGCGGCCAATGATGGAACCAACGGCACGGAGCTTTGGAAGTATGATGGCTCCAACGTGAGCCTGGCGGCGGACATCAATCCGGGCGCCGGCAGTTCCAATCCTTTGAGTCTCTGTGTCTATAACGGCAACCTGTTTTTCGCCGCGAGCAACCTGACCTACGGCGTCGAATTGTGGCAATTCAACGGCACCAGCGCCTCGCTGGCGGCCGATTTCAATCCGGGCAGCGGCAGCTCCAGTCCTTCCGGGCTGATCGTGTTCAATGGAGTATTGTATTGCCAGGCAACGCAGCCCTCGGTCGGCGCCGAGCTCTGGCTTTATGACCCGACGGAACACGGCCTCGCTGTGAATATCAACCCCGGCAGCGGCAGTTCAAATCCGGTCAACTTCATCGTGTTCAACAACGCGCTGTATTTTTCCGCCAACGACGGCGTCAACGGAACCGAATTATGGAAATATGACGGCTCGACCGCTTCGCGCGTGACGCAGATTGCCCCTTTCAGTGGCAATGCCAATCCCTCCAGCCTCTGCATCTTCAATAACACGTTATATTTTGCCGCGACCGACAACAGCAGCGGCATGGAATTGTGGAAATATGATGGAACCAACGCAACGCTCGTGGCCGACATTAATACCGGCAGCAGCGGTTCCACCCCGGCCAGCCTGACGGTTTACAATGGGACGCTTTATTTTGCAGCCACCGATACGAATGCGGACCGGGAATTGTGGAAATACGACGGCTCAACCGTTTCGCGCGCGCTCGACATCAATACGGGGACCGGCAGTTCCAGCCCCTACGCCGGCATCGCCTTCAACGGCACGTATTATTTCGCCGCCACGCCGAGCAACAACGCGGTCAACAATGTTTTTTACAAATACGACGGCACCAATATCAGCGCGGTCAGCAGCACCATCTATCCGTCCAGCGGCAACGGCATGGTCATTTTCAACGGCGCAGTGTATTTCTCGACCTGGAAATTTGACGGTACCAACTTTACGGCGATGAACGGGAATCCATTGCCGAGCAACGTCGGTTCGATGGCCGTTTTCAACAATGCGATTTATTTAAATGGCCGGGACAACACCTACGGAAGCCAATTATGGAAATGTGATGGCACGAACATGACGCGCTTGACGACCATCAATCCCAGTGTCGGGTTAAATCCCCTTTCGTTGACCGTTTTCAACAACGCGCTCTATTTCTTCGCCACCACCGATGGCGCAACTTATGGTTTGTGGAAATACGACGGCGCCAACGCGACGCGCGTCGGCACGATGATGCTTAACTCCATCAACAATCTGCTGGTCTATAATGGCGCGCTTTACATGGGCGCGGCGACCAGCGGCACGGATTTCGAGCCGTGGAAATACGACGGAACGAACTTCACGTTTCTCGGCGAAGTCAACGCTCACGGCACCAATGCCACCCCGATATTCTGGACCACTTACCAGAACCTTGCCTTTTTCTCCGCCGCGGACGGCGTTCACGGCACGGGTTACCAGCTTTGGAGCTGCGACGGAACCAACCTCACGCGTCTTTCAAATTTCGCTTCCGGCGGCATTTATGCCTTTACCTTCAACAACGCGCTTTATTTCCTGGCCGACGACGGCACCACCGGCTACGAGATCTGGAGATACGACGGGACAACCATCTCTCTGGTTGCTGACATCAATCCAGGCCCCGCCACCACATTGCTGCCAATGCCGCTTTCCGCTTTTAACAACAGCTATATGTTCCTGGCGACCGACGGACTTCACGGCAGCGAGCTTTGGCGCATGGACGCACTGGCGAATGTGTTTCGCATTACCCAGGTGGCGCGTCAGGGCAATGACGTTTCCGTTACCTGGACCACGCCGGGCGGCTGGACGAACGTTGTGCAGGCGGCCAACGGCCTGGGTGGCACAAATACCTTCAGCGACCGCAGCGCGTCCCTGCTTGCACCCAACGGTGACATCGTGACCACCAATTATCTCGACGTCGGCGGCGCCATCAACCATCCGTCGCGATTCTATCGTCTGCGTCTGGGCCCGTAACGGCAGCGAAGCGGGAATTTCAGTCCGGATAGCCGGTTGGATGTTTTTTGTGCCAGGCCCAGGCGGTGGTAACGATGTCTTCCAGTTTCGGAAATTTCGGTTTCCAGCCCAGTTCGCGAATCGCTTTTTCGGCGGCGGCCACCAGTTTGGGCGGGTCGCCGGGCCGCCGCGGTTTTTCCATGGCCGGAATTTTTTTGCCCGTGACCTTTTCGCACATCTGAATGACTTCACGCACGGAATAGCCGTCGCCGTTTCCCAGGTTGTAAAATCCGGTCTTGCCCGGCTGCAATCCCAGCATGTGCGCCTGCGCGAGGTCGAGGATGTGGATGTAATCGCGGATGCACGTGCCGTCGGGCGTCGGATAGTCCGTGCCAAAAATTTCCGCCTGCGGCAACTGGCCGAGCACCACCTGCAGCAGCCTTGGGATCAGATGGGTCTCAATGCGGTGATGTTCGCCGAATTTTTCGCTCGCGCCGGCGGCGTTGAAGTAGCGGAAGGCGATGAACTCCAGATTGTAGATTTTCTGATACCACTGGAGGACCTTCTCGAACATCAATTTTGCTTCGCCGTAGGGATTGATGGGACGCTGCGGCAAATCCTCGGTCATCGGGATTTTGTCGGGCGGACCGTAGGTGGCGCACGTGGAACTGAACACAATTTTTTTCACGCCGCATTCGACGGCGGCGTCGGCAAATTTGAGCGCGTTGACGAGGTTGTTGTGAAAATACTTTTTCGGGTTGGTCATGGATTCGCCGACGAGCGCGCTGGCGGCGAAGTGCATGATGGCGTCGGGCCGGGCGGATTTGATGGCGTTGAGGACGTCGCCTTCCTGCTCGGGTTTGCCCAAAATGAATTTCGCGCGCGCATCCACCGCCGAGCGATGGCCCTCGGTGAGGTTGTCATAAACCGTGACCTGGTGCCCGGCATTGAGGAGTTCTTCCGTGCAAATGGATCCAATGTAGCCGGCGCCGCCGGTGACAAAAACGTTCATGCCTATACTATGGAAGGAGCGCGCCGAAGTTCAAAGTTCAAAATGGAAAGCGTGCGGACGGTTTCGACGCGGGTGATGAGCCAATGGCCGCTGATTTTCTGCAGGGTGAATTTCATTTCCTGTACGATAAGTTCCTGGTCGCCCGGGATGCGCGCTTCGACCGTGAAATCGGCCACGGCGGATTGTTTGTTCGGGCCGATGGTCACGGCCACGTCGAGAAATTTGACGCTCAGGCTGCTGACCGCGGAACGGGCGGCCAAGGCGGCCTGCGTGATTTGATCGCGTCCCACGAAGTCCTGCCGGTCCCCCTCGCGGAGGTTGATGTTCACCTCGACATTGGTGGAGAAATAACCGGCCAGACTTTCCGCATGGGCCAGACGCGACAGCGCGCCTTCATTGGCGGCGAATGAAACATGTCTGGCGACTTCATTGAGCTGCCGGCGGATGATTTTCTCGGGGCTGGGAAACAAAATCGTCCACAGCCAGACGCCCGCCGCCGCCAGCGCGGCCAGCAACACAATGCGAAATGCAATTTTCATAGGATGGCCTTGCCCACTATATGGTCGCGCCCGACTTTTCCGAACGTGTGAAATTCCGAGGGCATGGAACGATTGTCGCCCACGACAAAATACTGGCTGGGGCCAAGTCTGACCGGTGGCAGATTCCAGTCGCAATCGTCTTTTTCATAAGGTTCATTGAGGACCTGGCCGTCGATCAGGATATGGCCATTGACGAAGGCCACCGTTTCGCCGGGCAGACCGATGATACGCTTCAGATACATGATGCTCGGCCGCGTGATGACCGGGTCGGACAGGCGGATGCCGACCACGTCACCGCGTTGCGGGCCGTGCCGGAGATAGGCGAGCCGGTTGATGAAATTCACCGAACCATTCCGGTAAGCCGGCAACATGCTGATGCCCTCAACCCGGACCGGCAACAGGATGAACCGGGAAACGACAAAGGCGGTGACGACAAAAACAACGAGGCGCGTCAGGGTGAGTTTCCAATTGCGGCCGATCAGGACAATCCTCACCCAGCCAGGCAGGCGCGCTGGCGATGATCTGGGTGAGATTTGGTTTTGCGCCGGCATCAGGCCAATTTTCGGCGCGTTTTGCCAATCGCGCAACTCAGATTTGGCTTATGGCCTTGTCCAGCGCAGCATAAAGCTGGTTCATGGTGGCCTCGGTCTCGTCGCCCATGTTGGAGATGCGGAAGGTCTTGCCTTTGATTTTTCCGTAACCGCCATCGATGAGAAAGCCCTGGTCCTTCACCAGCTTCTGCAATTTTGGCACGTCGGTCACGTGTCCGCCGGGTTTGGCGCCGTTGTTCACGCAGGTGAGCGTGACGGATTCAAAACCTTTCTCCGGGAACAGCGTAAAGCCGTGTTTCGCCGCCCAGGCGCGCGTCATTTCGGCGAGCTTTTTGTGGCGCGCGAACCGGTTTTCGAGTCCTTCGGCAAAAATGTCTTCGAGCTTGGAAGCCAGGGCAAAAACGTGGCCGATGCTCGGCGTGCTCGGCGTCATGCTTTGTTCCGCGTTCTTCTGGAATTCGACAAAGTCGAAGTAATAACCGCGGTCCCTGGCGGTGGCCGCCTTCGCCAGCGCCGCCTTCGAGCAGGTGAAAATTGCCGTGCCGGGCGGCAGCGCGAACGCCTTTTGCGTGCCGGCAATCATCACATCAATGCCCAGCGCGTCAAACTCCAGTTTGACCGCCGACATCGAACTGACGGTGTCCACAATGAACATCACGTCGGGATATTTTTTCTTGAGCGCGGCAATTTCGGCCAGCGGACTCATCACGCCGGTCGAGGTTTCGTTGTGAATCAGCGTCAGCGCGTCGAACTGGCCGGTGGCGAGTTTTTTATCCACGGCTTCGGCGCGGATGGGCAAACCCCAGTCCACCTGCAGTGCCTCGGCGTCCTTGCCGCAACGTTTCGACACGTCGAACCATTTGTCCGAGAACGCGCCGTTCATGCAGTTCAGGACTTTTTTGGAGACGAGATTCCGGAGCGCGCCTTCCATCACGCCCCAGGCGGACGAGGTGGAAATATAGACCTGCTGCCTGGTATAAAGCAGTTGCTGGAGCTGCGGCTGGATTGTTGCGTACAGATCCTTGAAACCCTGTCCGCGATGGCCGATCATCGGCGAGCAAAACGCCTTGAACGTTTTTTCGCTGACTTCGATCGGTCCCGGTATGTGCAATTTGACGTGCGCCATAAACTTTATGAAATTTTTCACGACGCGCGGTTGAAAGGCAAGAACAGCTTTGCCAATTGTTCCACGAAAATTGGCAAATTCGCCGGCAAATCAGCGTTTCACGTATCCGTTCGCACGGAACCACTCGGCGGCGTCGGCGAACGCCTGTTTCGGCGGGGTTTGCGGCAGGCCCAGTTCCCGGATGGCCTTGGCCGGAGTGAACCACATTTTGTCCTTGGCCATGCGCACACCCGCGAGCGGCGCCCGGGGCGGCGCGCCGGTGACGGAAGCAATTTTCTCGTTGACGTGCGCCAGCACCAGTGCAGCCCAATAAGGGATTCTGGTCTTCGGCGCCGGGATGCCGGTGATTTCTTCCAGCACGGCCAGCGTCTCGCGCATCGTCCAATTGCCCTGCGCGTTGCCAAGGATGTAGCGTTCGCCCAAGGATCCCTTTTCGGCCGCGAGAATGTGTCCCACCGCCACGTCGCGAACGTGGACCCAGTTCAATCCCGTGTCGAGATACGCCGGCAGTTCGCGATTCAAAAAATCCACAACGATCCGGCTGGTTGGCGTTGGTTTCACGTCATGCGAACCGATGGGCGCGGAGGGATTGACGATGACCACCGGCAGACCTTTGCGCGCCAGCTCTACCGCCACCGCCTCCGCCTGCCACTTCGAGCGCTTGTAATGATTGGTCAATTGCGCTTCGGGAACCTTTACAGATTCGTCCGCCGCAACGCAGGTGCCATTCACCATTGGCGGCAGGCCAATGCATCCGACGGTGCTCGTATGGACAATGCGTTTGCAGTTGGCGCGCCCGGCGGCTTCAATGACGTTGCGCGTGCCTTCGACGTTCGTCGCGTACATGGGCTGATAATCGCGCAGCCACAAGTGATAGCTCGCCGCGGTGTGAAAACACCAGTCACAGCCGGCAATTTCGCGCTTTAACAATTCCCGGTCACTCACGTCGCCGGTCACGCGTTCAAATTCCAGACCGGCGAGCGCCCGCTCGTCGGTCCCGGGTCGCAGCAACGCCTTCACGCGATGCCCGCGCGCGAGCAGTTCGCGCGTCAGATTCGAGCCGATGAAGCCGGAAGCCCCGGTGACAAAACATTTCATTTGGGCGGATACCGGGCCGATTCTGCGGTGGCACACCGGAAGACGCCACAAAATTTTTACATCCGGCCACTTGACTTGGGGCGATGGCTGCGAAAAACTGTGGGTGTTGTATGCCGTTCAAAAGCAGTGCCAGAAAGAAGTTGAGCCGCGCCGGCCAGCGCGATCTTGACACCAAAATCGGGTTTTTGGAAGGACTGGTCCAACGCGATCCCCATTATGCGGACGCGTTGCAGCTTTTGGGCGACCACTACACTCAACGCGGCCGTTACCTGGAAGGCTTGAAAGTGGACGAATGCCTTGCCCGGCTCGAACCGCACAACCCGCTCGTCTTTTACAATCTCGCCTGCAGTTACGCCCTCACCGACCACTTTGATCGCGCCGTTCTTGCCCTGGAAAAGGCGATAAACCTCGGCTATCGCGATTTCAACTGGCTGGCCAAGGACCCCGACCTCCGCAAGCTCCGTCAGCAACCGGTTTACCGTGATATTCAGGATAAAATCCGCCGGCTGAAGGTTGAGGTTCGTTGAACGTGGCCGCGTGGCGGCGTTAAACCGCCTCAAAACGCGCTTGATTTAACCGTTCAACGGTCAAACGCTCTGACGAATCATATGAATGTCACCGTCCGCGGACGCACCCGGCATTATCGCACCGTTACCTTCGATCCCGCGCAGAAGGCGGTGTTGCTTGTTGAACAACGCCTGCTGCCCCACGAATTCAAAATTGTCGCCGCGAAAAATTTCCGCAAAACCGCCGCGGCCATTCACGACATGGTTGTCCGGGGCGCCGGGGCGATCGGCGCGACGGCGGCTTATGGCCTGGCCCAGGGCGCGCTGGCATTTCACGGACACGATTTGCAGAAATTTCGCCGCCAAGTTGAAACCGTTTATCAAACGCTCAAAGCTGCGCGTCCCACCGCCGTGGATCCCGTCAATGCGATGAACCAGGTGCGTGCCGCGATGCGCGCCGGCCAGACCGTCGAGGAACGGCAACAACTTGCGCTCGCCGCCGCCGAGGAATTTGCGAATGAAAACGTGGCGCATTGCAAGGCCATCGGACGCCACGGCGGGTGGCTGATCCGCCGCGGCATGAAAATCCTCACGCATTGCAACGCCGGCTGGCTCGCATTTGTGGACGTTGGCTCCGCCACCGCGCCGATGTACGCCGCGCAGGCGCAGGGCAAAAAATTTCATGTCTTCTGCGACGAAACCCGCCCGCGTTCACAGGGTGCCACGCTGACCGCCTGGGAACTTGCCCAACAGGGAATTTCGCATCAGGTCATTGCCGACAACGCCGCCGGCCATTTGATGCAGTGCGGTGAGATCGACCTGGTCATTGTTGGCAGTGATCGCACTCTTGGACGCACCGGCGAAGTTGCAAACAAGATTGGCACCTACACCAGGGCCGTTCTGGCGAAGCGGCATGGGATCCCGTTTTACGTGGCGATTCCGCTTTCAACCATTGACTGGAAATTGAAGTCCGGCCGCGATATCCCGATTGAGGAGCGGCATGAATCCGAGGTGCTGGGCGCATGGGGCGCATTAACCAGTCCGCGGTCCAAAGTCCGCAGTCCAAAGTCGGCGCAACGCGCCTATGTTCGTGTGGCCAATCCTACGAGTGGAGCGCGCAATCCGGGTTTCGACGTGACACCGCCGGAATTGATTACCGGCATCATCACGCCGGTGGGAATTTTTCGGCCGAAGGAACTTTGGGGTCGGCGATACGAGTTGGGTATGGCCGATTGAACTTGCACCGAAGGAGAATCGAAATTAGCTTCAACATTCCGGGTGGCGGGGTAGCCAAGTGGTAAGGCAGGGCTCTGCAAAAGCCTCATCCGTCGGTTCGATTCCGACCCTCGCCTCCAATAACTAATTTGTATGCAACGAGTTGTA
>Ga0265338_10003129_pt1 | contig 23635 bp, 24 predicted proteins | sample 42126metaG_FD_193579 | JGI IMG/M metagenome (GOLD analysis project Ga0265338, IMG submission 193579) | Rhizosphere microbial communities from Carex aquatilis grown in University of Washington, Seatle, WA, United States - 4-21-26 metaG | ecosystem: Host-associated > Plants > Roots > Rhizosphere... | reverse complement strand
GGGCAGGAGGATGAGGCTCGAGACGAGCGTCGGCATCCCCTGCGAGAGCGTGTCGGAGACCGCGTCGACGTCGCTCGTCAGGCGCGCGATGATCCAGCCGGCCTTCTGCTGCGAGAAGTAGCGGAGCGAGAGCCCGGTCAGGTGGTCGAAGAGGTCGCGGCGGAGGCCGATCACGATCCCCTGGCCGATCGAGGCAAGCCCGCGGATGAGGTAGCCCTGCAGGATCCAGCCCGCGGCCGCGACGCCGAGATAGATCACGACGACGACCACCAGGTGGTGTTGGTTGCGGGCGACGATCCCCTTGTTGATCGCGTTCTGGATGATGAGCCAGCCGCCGCTCTGTGCCGCCGCGTTGCCGGCACCGACGAGGAGCATCAGCGCGACGAAGAGCTTCCGGCCCTCGAGGTACTTCGTCAGGCGCCTCATGTCATGCCGCCACCTCGTCGCCGAAGAGCCGTGTGAACGGGCCTCCGGCCCGCAGCAGCTCTGTCGGCTTGCCGGACTCGACGATCCGGCCCTCCTCGAGGACGACGGCGCGGTCGGCGAGCTCGACGGTCGAGAGGCGCTGCGTCGCGATGAGGACGGTGCGGCCTGCGAGTGCGGGGCGGAGGCGCTTGACGAGCCGGCGCTCGGTGAAGGTGTCCACAGCCGAGAGCGGGTCGTCGAGGACGACGATGCGCGCTCCGGTCGCGAGCGCGCGTGCGAGCGCGGTGCGCTGGCGCTGGCCGCCGGAGAGATTGACGCCGCGCTCGCCGATCAGCGTTTCGTAGCCCTCGGGCAGGGTCGGGCCGAAGGCGTCGACTCCGGACGCTTCGGCCGCGGCGAGCGCCTTGTCCCAGTCTTCGTCCTCGCGGCCGGCGAGCAGGTTCTCGCGCAACGGCACGGAGAACAGGACGGGGCGCTGCGTGACGAGCGCAACGTCGTTGCGCAACTCGGCGATCGGGACGTCCCGCGTGTCAACGCCGCTGATCAGGACACTCCCGCTGGTCGGATCGTAGAAGCGTGGCAGGAGATTGAGCAGCGACGTCTTGCCGGACCCCGTCGAGCCGCAGACGGCGACGATCTCGCCCGGCGCGATGACGAGGTCGAGGTCGTGGAGCACGTGCACCTCGCCGCCGTAGGCGAAGCCGACTTTCTCGAAGCGCACCTCGAGCGGCTGCGGCTGCGCCGGCAGGTGACGCGGCTGCTTGGGCTCGGGCAGCGGCTCGATCCCCTCGAGCCAGGCGAAGCTCCGGCCGGCCGAGGCGAGCGCGCGCTGCGCGAGGTTCGTGATCCAGCCGAGCGCCTCGAGCGGCCAGACGAGCTGCAGGAGGAGCGTCTCGAACAGGAAGAACTGGCCGATCGTGAGGTCGCCGTGGATGTACGCGCGCCCGCCGAAGAAGACCACGGCGGCAATCGACAGCCCCGGCAGGTAGTACAGGCCCGGCAGATGGCGGGACTCGACGCCGGCCTGGCGGAGGACCGTCGAGCGCACTCCCTCGGCCTTCTCGCCGAAGCGCTCGCGGACGTCATCCTCGCGGCCGAACGCCTGCACCATCTCGATCCCGACGACCGCCTCGTCCGCGGCCTCAGTGACGTCGCCCTTCCGTTCCTGCACCTGACGGGAGATCGGAGAGACGCGGCGCGCGAAGCGGAGCGTGAGCCATGTGATCGGTGGCAGCGAGACGACCGTGTAGAGGGCGAGCTGCGCGTCGACGATCACGAGGACGATCCCGACCCCGATGATCATCATGATGCTCTGCATCCCCTGCACGAGGCCCCAGCCGATGAAGTAGCGGATCGGGTAGAGGTCGTTCGTCGCGCGCGAGAGCACCTGGCCGGTGGCATGCCGGTCGTAGAACGCGCGGGGGTAGCGGAGATAGGCTTGGTAGAGGAGCTCGCGCATCCGTGCCTCGATCCGGACGCCGATCCGCGCCGTCGCGAAGCGCCGGTTGAAGTTGACGGCGAACCGGAACGCGCCGAGGGCGATGATGATCGCGAGATACGGCCACAGCCGGTGTCCGAGGTCGGGCCACGTCTTCCGATGGCCGCTCGTGTCGATCGCGTCGTCGATCGCTGCCGCGGAGAGGAGCGGGATTGCGATCGAGATCAGCACGTAGACGACCGAGCACGCGAGCCCGAAGAAGCCCAGGCGGCGCTGCTCCCACCAGAGTGGGAGGAGCCTGCGGAAGGTCGGTAGCAGGCCGAGGTCGGGCGGATCAACGGGATTCACATACGTAGACATGCGTGGCGAGGCGGCCGCGAGGAGCCCCTAACTCGCCGCGGAAAACCCAGCTCCGACGATACCAACGCGATCGTCGGACGCGGGCGCCTGTTTCGAGCTACCGGCGCTTGGTCGTGCGCCTGCGCGCGGTCGCCGCGGGCTCGAGCTCGGGCTCGGATGGCGGCTGCGGCAGCGGCGTGGGAGGCGGCGGCTCGGTCTCCGGCTGCGGCTCGGCCGGCTGCGGGGGCGCGGGAGCGGAGCCCTTGAGGCGCCGCCACTCCTTCTCGAGCTGGACGCGAAGACCGGCGAGCTCGCGCTCGACCCGGCGGATGTCGCGCTCGCGCTCGTCGAGCTGCTCCCGCTCCGCCTGCGCGAGGGCCTTCTCCGCGTCGGCGGCCGCGACGGCGCGAGCGAGGTCGCTCTCGCTTGGCTCGGCGACCGCGGGACGGCGACGGCTGCCCCTTCTGGCGGCCCCCTCTCCGACCTGGCGCATCAAACGCTCCTCGAGCTCGGCGACGTGCCGCGCCCGCTCGGCGAGCGCCCGCTTCATCTCCGCCACCTCCGCGAGTGCGTGCTCGTAGCGCGCCCGCATGTCCGGCAAGTCGGTCACCCCACAAGTGTCGCTTGCGCGGCGGCTCCTCGCAACCGCAACCGCCGACGATGCGGCTCGGCTAGTCGTGGTTCGTATACGAGAGGATCCGCCGCTCGTCGCCGGCCGTACTTGCGTCAGCGTTTGTGGCACGTCTTCGGCGGCGGCCCGTTCCAGAGACGGGCTGAGCTATCTGTGTCAAGCGTCGCCGAGGCGCCGCCTACAATTCGACGCGCGGGGCCATAGCTCAGTTGGGAGAGCGCCTGGTTTGCATCCAGGAGGTCGCCGGTTCGAGCCCGGCTGGCTCCATCAGATCCTCGTAGTCCGTCGCGAGCCGAACGCCCGTGCGCTGATAGCCGAATCGGCCACGGAAAGAATCGACCCGGCGTGTAACCGGGTCGATTCCTCGCTGAAGTCCCCTCGGGCGGAGAGGTCAGGCGGCGCGTTCGAGCCGCTCTTCGACGCGTGCGCGCGCAACGATCTTCTCGCGGTCGCCGAAGAGGATCGTGGCGCGGACGGCGCGGTTCTCGTCCCACAGCCGGTCGAGCTTCGCGTCGAGGGCGTGGATCGCGGTCCGGACGTCCGAGTCGTGCTCAACAGAGAGTCGCTGCCAGAGCTCCGTACGCTCCTCGCTCAGGCGCTCGATCTCCTCGTGGATCTCATCGCTTGTTCTCATGCCGTCTTCAACGCACCACATTCCCGCGGCATTCCGCCTCAATCCGCGCCCTAAATGCTGGTTCTCCTGAGGTTTGGGACCCGGTGGCCGAAGGCGCGTGAACGCCTTACGGGCCTGCGGAGCAGGCGGAGCCGGGGTGCGGCGCGAGGCGGTAGAGGAAGACGTTTCCGAGCTTGATCGGTGTCGTCACGTGCCCGAGGATGCGTGTCCACTCCGTGCCGTTCTTCGCTCCGATGATGATCGTCGTCACGCCCTGCTCTTTGGCGAAGCGCAGGAGTGGCCGCGGGTTGGTTCCGGGCCGGTTCGTGAGCGCAAGATGGTGGATGAATTTGCTCTCCGGAATGTTCTCCGGCATTTTCTGGCTTATATACCCGGCCGCCATCTGGAACGCGAAGTCGCTCTCCGCCTGCCAGACCATCGCGTGTGTCCAATGCGGCAGGGGCAGTAGGAGGACCGTCTCGTTCGGCGTGAGGCAGTTCTCGTACATGTGGTCGGTGTAGAACGGCGGTTGGGGTGGCGTCTGGCGCCAGGCGATATTCCAGAGGCTTGGCAGGATCGCGACTATCGCCAGAAGCGGAAGTGCGGTGCGCAGCAACCGAGGCGCCACCTTCGCCGATGCCCACGACGCGACCGCGACGCCTGCGGCGAGGCTGACGAACATCGAGAGGCGGACCGGCAGAACGTTGTCGAAGAGGGGCAGCCGTGCAACCAGGTCCCAGGGCAGCCATGCGACCGGATGGCCGCGCACATTCAAGTGGAGGCCGAGCTCGGCGACGAGGCCGATCAGCAGCATTGCCGCGAGGAACCGGGCGCGCTCCGTGCGGCGCTTCGCCCAGACGTACCAGAGCACGACGGCGATGGTCGGCAGCCCGAGGTACGCGTCCTGCTCGGTGTCGCTCCCCCAAAAGGACGAGGAGATGTGATCCGTCCAGCCCCAGCTCAGCCAGGTCAGGTGCGTGGGAATGACGAGATTGAGCAGGTCGGCCGGGTGCGCGCGGGGCGACGCGATCGGCGTGTGCTGGTAGCCGAGCAGCAGGTACACGATCAGTGGTGCCGTGAGCACGGCGGCGAGCGCGTACGCGCCCACGACCGCCGGCAGGAGCTGCACGATCCGGCGGCGGCGCGAGCGAGCCACGACGAAGCCGACGGCGAGCGCGACTGCGAGCGCGACAGTGAGCGTGAACGCGACCTCGGTCGAGAACCAGAGCTGCAACGCGATCAGGACGCCGAGATAGACGCCCGCCCGCCTTCTCGACAGGTCGTCGTCGAGGTAACGCACGACGACGAGTGCGACGAGAGGGATGAGGAACACCGACGTCTCGTGCATGTGCCCCTCGCTCTGACCGAGAAGGAACGGCGAGAAGCCGAACAGATAGCCGCCCGCAAGGGAGGGCCAGAACGAGCGTGTCAGCCGGCGGCACAGGAGAAACGCCGTCCACGCAGCCAGCGCCGGCATCGCTATGGCGAGCACGTTGTAGGCGAGGAACGGCCCAGCGATGACCGTGATCGGCGCCGCGAGCAGCGCGAGCCCGGGGATCGACGTCGTCCACGTGAGGTTCACGCCGTTGGGCGCCCAGATCGCGTGCGTGATGAACGGATTCTCTCCGTGGAGGATCGCGTGCGGCCACCAGGCGATCGACCAGACGAAGATCTGGACGTCGATCCTCTGCCCGACCAACCTCTGTTCGGGATGCGCGGCGATCGGCGCCCCTAGATAGAGGAACGCCAGCACGAGATAGGACGCGATCGCGACGAGGCCAGGCCTGCGGTCGAGGAAGGCTCGCACCATGATCAGGCGGCGGCGAGCGCTTCGCGCACGCGATCGCTGACGGCGGCGAGCTCGAGCTTGTCCCCCGTCACGTCGTGCAGGAGCTCGTCGGCGGTCGGCTTCTGGCCTTCCGCCCAGAGCTCGCGCAGGAGCGCTCCGGCGTCGCGCTTCGAGAACCACGCGTTGCCGAACTTCTCCCGCAGGTACGCGCGCAGCTGCGCCTCGAACGCCCAGGCGCGCAGGTACTCGGAGGCGTAGAAGCCGGCGTCCATGTCGCCGAGGTAGTCCGCCGCCGCTGGCTCGACCTTCGTCGCATCGGCGAGGAGCTCGACGTAGCGCGGCCGCATCGCGGTTACGTCCTGGGCCGAGTGGAACTCGAGCTCGTAGAGAAGCTTCGCGCAGTAGCGGCGCACGATCCAGAGGAGCTGGGTGGCGCCCTCGGCTGCGAACTGGTGCGGCTGCGCGAAGTCGAGCCGCTTCACGAGCCAAACGGGGTCGAACGTCAGGTGCTCGAAGAGCATCGCCCAGCCCTCGGTGACGGCGTTGTCGCCGAGCCGCCGCTCCTCGGGCGCGAGCGACGCCGACGTGTGCGCGAAGTGCTCCGTGTGCCCGGCCTCGTGAAAGAGCGCACGCCAGTCGTCGGGGCCGCCCTGCGGCTTGATGACGAGGACGACGCGGCCGGGAACCTCGATCGGCGCGCAGAACGCGCGGGGATCCTTGTTCGGCCGCTCCTCGAGGTCGATCTCGACATTCGGTTGCGCGTGGAGGTCGACTCCGAGCTCGCCGAGCGTCGTCTCCAGCGACGGCAGCATCGCCTCGGCCGGGAAGGCCATGTCCCAGCCAACTCCACGAAACGCGCGACCGACGTCCCAGCGCTGCACCTCGCCGAGCCCGAGCCCGAGGCGCGACCGGAAGAACTTGTCCCCGGCCTCCTCCCACAGGCTCTCCGTGTCGCTGAGGAACGTCCGGCACTGCTCGGCGAGATCGTCGAGAGGGAGGCCGAATCCGCGATAGAGGTCGGCGTAGTTCGGCGCGCCGAGCCGTTCGGTCTCGGAGTGGACGACCTCGACCGCGTGCAGGTAGAGGCTGTTGAGATGCTCTTCGGTGAGGTCGGTGCGGAGCTCCGACAGCCGGGCGCGCTGGCCGCGGTCCTCCTCGTTCATCAGGCGAGGCCGGAGCATGCGGAAGGGGATCTCCTCGTCGTCGAGCGTCGCGCTGAGCGTTGCCTCGAGCTGCGCGACGTGCTCCGACTCGGCGGTGACGAAGTTGCCGAGGTAGCCCTCGCACGCGAACTTCCAGAGCTCGCGGCGCCGGCGGATGCCTGCGACCGACGCACCGAGGGCGAGGGCCGTGTCTAGCTCGGTCAGCCGCGCGTGGCGCTCGTAGATCGGCGCGAGGTCGTACGTCTCCTTCTGGCCCGAGAAGTGGAGGTACGACTCCTCCTCGAGCTCGGAGCTGAACCGTTCGGCCTCGGCGGAGAGCCCATCGATCTCCCGTTGCTGGAGCGGTTCCGCCATGGGCGTCCGTAGGATACGGGCCGTGCAGGAGATCGTCCTCGAGACCGAGCGAAAGCTCCAGCTGATCGAGGTCACGGACCAGATCCGAGCCGCACTCGGCGACACGAACGGCGCAACCGCGGCGCTCGTCTACGTGCCGCACACGACCGCCGGCGTGGCGATCAACGAGCGGATCGACCCCGAGCTCGTGACCGATCTCGAGAACGCGTTCCAGCGCGTCGTCGGCGACGACTGGGAGTGGACGCACGAAGACGAGGACGGCCCGAACGCGGCGTCGCACGCGCGCGCCTCGCTCGCGTCGAGCCCGCAGGTGCTCATCCCGCTCGAGGACGGCGCGCTCGCGCTCGGCACATACCAGGGCGTCTTCTTCTGCGAGTTCGACGGCCCGCGCACCCGCAAGATCTACGTCACGACGCTGAGTTAGCCGTGGCTGCTCCCGTCGCCAGGGGCGACGAGCTCGAGCTCGACATCGAGTCGCTCGCGTTCGGCGGCAACGGGGTCGCGCGGCACGGCGGCTTTGTCGTCTTCGTCCGGAGCGGGCTGCCGGGCGACCGCGTCCGCGCCCGCGTCACCAAGGTCAAGCGGAGCCATGCGGAAGCGCTCGCGACCGAGATCCTCAGCCCGGGACGCGATCGCGTCGACGCTCCGTGCGCGCACTTCCCCGCGTGCGGCGGCTGCCGCTTTCAGGATCTCGGCTACGAGGCGCAGCTCGCGCAGAAGGAGGCGCAGGTTCGCGACTCGCTCGTGCGCCTCGCCGGCATCGCGGAGCCGCCGCTCGAACCGATCGTCCCGTGCGAGCCGGAGATCTTCCACTACCGCAACAAGGTCGAGTACTCGTTCACGCAGACGCCGGAGGGCGCCGCACTCGGCTTCCACAAGGCCGGCCGCTGGGACGAGGTGCTCGAGATCGAGAAGTGCTGGCTCATCGACGACGTCGGCAACGCGATTCGCGACGCCGTCCGCGCGTGGGCGCGCGAGGAAGGGCTCGTGGCGTACTCGCAGGCCGACGGCAGCGGCTACCTCCGCCACCTCATCGTGCGCCAGGGACGCAACACGCAGCAGGCGCTCGTACAGCTCGTGACCGCGCCGGGGGAGAAGTTCGAGCCCGGCTATCTCGTCGACGTGCTCCGCCGCTTCCCCGAGGTGCGCTCGATCCACTGGGCTGTGAACGACACGCCGTCCGAGGTCACGAACCTCCCGACGCGGCTGCTCTGGGGCGACGAGTGGATCGAGGAGGAGCTGGGCGGCCTGCGCTTCCGCGTCCGGCCGAACGCCTTCCTCCAGACGAACACGGCCATGGCCGAGCGGCTCTACGGCCTCGCGCGCGACGCGGCGGGCCTGACCGGCAGCGAGACCGTGTGGGATCTCTACTGCGGGATCGGCACGATCGGGCTGTCGCTCGCGGCCGACGCGCTGACGGTGTGGGGGATCGAAGTGTCGGAGGAGTCCGTCGCGTGCGCGCTCGAGAACGCCGAGCTGAACGGCGTCACGAACTCCGCGTTCTTCGCCGGCAACGTCGGCGAGGTCGTGGAGGAGCTGCTCGAGCGCTCCGGCCCGCCCGAGGTCGTCGTCGTCGACCCGCCGCGCGCTGGGCTCGCCGGGAAGGCGCTCCGGCGGCTGGGCCGGATCGGGGCGCCGCGCCTCGTGTACGTCTCCTGCAACCCGACGACGCTCGCGGGCGACGTCAAGGCGCTACAGACGGAGTACGGCTACGAGCTGGTCCGGGTGACGCCGGTCGACATGTTCCCACACACACCGCACGTCGAGTGCGTGGCTCTACTGACCCGGGCGTAGCCGCTGCCAGAGCAGGTCGGCGTTCGCGGCGAGGAAGCCGGCCGACAGGAACGGCAGCGCCGGGAGCCCGCTCGCGCCCGTCGCGACCGCGATCGGGAACGACGCCGCGTAGAGCCCCGTCGTCGCGAGCCACGTCCAGCCAACCCGCAGCCGGAAGCGCGCGGCCGCGCCGAGGAACAGCGCGTAGAAGAGGATGTCGGGCGGGCCGAGCTGCTCGTAGCCGCCATGCGGTCCGAGGAACGCGACGGCGACGTGGTTGTAGACCGAGATGTGGTGCTTGACGATCTCGTGTGTCGGGGCTCCGGGCGTGAAGACCGAGACCGCGTCGACGACGGGAATGATCGCCGCGATGAGCACAACGAGCCCGACGTCGGTGAAGAGGTAGAGGAACGCCCAGCCGGCGAAGACGGCCGCCCCGAGCTTCGCGAAGTTCTCCGCGAGCGGCCACCCGGCCTCGCTGCAGCCGAACGCGACGAGCGCCAGCGCGAGCGCGACGAGCGCGAGCACGCTCCAGCGGAGCCGCGAGAGTGGCAGGGCGATGAGGACGAGCAGGAGAGTCGCCGGCATGACGCCCGCCGAGACGATGACGACGGCCGGCCACGTTCCGACCTCGGGGAGGTGCGGCGCGACGACGAACCACGTCACGACCGCCGCGCCGAGCGCGACGAACGCAGCGATCCGGCGACGGACGTCTAGTACGGAGGTGTCTGACTCCACCACTCGCCGAGCATCTTGAAGGCGTTCCAGAATGCCGTCTTCGTCGGCTGCTCGTCGAGCGACTCGTCGATGTCCGGCGTGACGAGCCCCTGGATCGTCGGCGTGAACTCCTGCAGCTCTCCCGGCGTCGGCTCGAGCTCGCGCGCGAGCGGGAAGCGCACCGAGTTGAGGAACTCGCGCGCCGGCTCGCCCATCACGACGACGAGTTTCGGTTGCACGATGTGGAGCTCGCGCGAGAGGAAGGCGCGCGACTCGTCCTCGTCGCCGTCTACGAACTTGAGGCAGTTCGTTCCGTAGACGGCGAGCGGGTCGACGCGGAGCCGCTGCAGCGACTTGAGGAGCGCGTTGCCGGAGCGGCCGTAGAACGCGACTCCCTCCTGCAGCTCCGACGGTCGCGGCGTGTGCTTGAGGAGAAAGACATCTGCGAGCGGATGACCCGACCCGAGCACGGGCACGCGGGAGCCGGCGCCCGCCTGCGCGAGCTCGTCCCCGAGCGCGTTGATCTCGGTGATCGCCTTTTGCAGGTACTTCTCGAAGATTTCGTCAGTCGCCACGGTCACTGATGCCCCGTGAACGGAGTTCGGGATCAGCGCACGCGTTCCTTGGCTTGCGCCACCCACTTGAGTCCCTGCAGGTAGACGAGCGACTTCGGCCGCCGCAGCACCTCGGCGCTGTGGAGCGAGACGAGGAACTCCTCCGGCCCGCTGAAGCGGCGCATGCGGACGACGCCCGTCCCGACGCCGGCGAGAACGTGCGCGTCGGAGCCGGCGCCGGCGAGGAGGTTGTACTTGCGCGCGAAGCGCTGGGCCTCGTCGTTGTAGTTCTCGAACAGGAGCCGCGCGTTGTAGATCTCGAGGATGTCGATCTCGGCGAGGTGGCGGTGGATGGTCGCGGGCTCGGGAATCGCGTGCATCCGGTCGAACGGGTGGGGGAGGTAGACGATGCCGCGCTGCGAGCGGATGGCCTCCACCGTCTCGCCGAAGGACATCCCGCGAGGGATCTCCTCCTTGAGGAAGAGACCGATCACCTCGCCCTGGTCGGCGGTCTTGATCTCCTCGCCGGGGATGACGATGAGCCGGCGGCCGCGCGCCTTCTCGACCGCCTCGAGCGCTCCGCCGAAGACGTTGTGGTCCGTGATCGCGATCGCGCCCAGGCCTTCCGCCTCGGCGTGGTCGAGGAGCTCGTCGACCTCGATCGAGCAGTCGTGCGACCAGCTCGTGTGGAGGTGGAGGTCGGCGAGGATCCAGTCGCTCTCGCGGTGCGCGGCGCCGCCTCCGGCGGCGCGCGAGCGCCGGCGGGAGGCGAGGCGCTCGTACACGGCTTCGACGCGGTCGGCGAGTGCGGCGGTCGTCTGCGTCGCGGCGGCGGCGAGGCTCTCGTCACTGCGCCGCGCGCGGAAGGCGTCGTCCTCGATCAGGCGCGCTGCCTCGGCGGCCGCGAGCTCGGGCTGTGCGGCACGTCCTCGCGGCGCTGCGATCGCGGTTCCCGCCGTCTGCGCCTCCGCGAGGAGCCGCGACGACCCGCCGAGCGCAGGGACGAAGATCGCGGCGGAGCGAAGGATCTCGGCGCGGGCCGCACCGCTTCGCGCCGTCCGCACGCGCATCCGCGCGCCCAGGCGGCGCGAGACGGCGGGCCGCGACGCGGGGGTGCGCGTCCGGAGGAGCACGAGCTCCCAGCCGGCCTGCTGTTCGAGCTCCTGCACGAGCGCGCGGAGGAGCGGCCGCTCGCCCTCCCGCCACTCGAGCACGACGCATTTTCGCTTCGCAGCCGGCGCGAACAGCTTCGGGTCGATTCCCTGCGGGACGAGCTCGTAGCGGCCGGGGAAGCGCGCCGCCGCGGCGTCGGCGACCTCCGGAGTCGTCGCGAGGAGCGCGTCGACGCGGGCGAGGAGCCGCTCGCGCTGGGCGCGTCCCGGCGGATACGAGAGACGCTCCGGCGAGAAAAACGTCGCCGCCGTGAGCGCGCCCGAGTCGCGGAGCGCGAGATACGACAGGCTCGGCAGCCCAGGCTCGAAGCCGTGCACGACGTCGAAGCGCCCGCGCGCGAGCGCAAGCGAGAGGCTGGCGCGGACGCCGACCGGCACTCCCATTCGGCTCCGCCGCGAGATCGGCACCGCCGGCCCGAGCGCCACAAATTCTCCTTGTGACAAGTTGTCACTAAGTAGGAAGCGCCTGCCCTCCGCGAGGTCACGGGCGCGGTTCGACGGCGCGAGGACGGTCACTTCGTGGCCGCGCTGCCGCAGTTCCCCGGCGAGAGCCGCAACGTGCTCGTTGACGTCGTGCGGCTGCGACCAGGCGAACGGCGTCACGAGAGCGACACGCACGCGCACCATGTTAGGGCCGCGCTAGAGCTCGAGCACCATCTCATGCTGGCGCACCGCGACGGCGGCGCCGAGCGCGCGGAGAACGGTCGCGGCCGGATCGTCCGCCGGCAGGTTCAGCACGCTGACCGGCCCGAGGACGCGAAGCGCGCGGAGTAGCGGCTCCGCCTCCCCGGTGAGCTGGAGAAGCTGGACGTGCTCGCCCGGCTGCCGGTAGACGGCCGCGCCCGCGTCGGTCGCGAGGCCGCGCAGGTCGGAGTGGTGGGCGAGTGTCCCGTCGGCGCGCTGCCAAGGCTCGTGCTCCGTCCGGAGCTCGCGGATCCGCGCGTGCGCCGCGTCGGCCGGGACGTCGCGCGCGTCGCTCGTCTCCGAGACCGACAGCGGCAGCGACCAGACCTCGACGTCGCGCACCGTCCGGTAGCCGAGCTTCTCGTACAGCGCGAACGCGCCGGTGTTCTCGACGATCACCTCGAGCCAGACACGGCGGAGGCCACGCTCCCGCGCCTGCTCGTGGACGGCGTCCATCAATGCCTCTCCGACGCCGCTACGTCGGGCAGACGGGACGACACCGACACCGCCGATCCAGCCGTCCTCGCCGCGAATGCCGAGGTTCGCGAACCCGACCGGCTCGCCGTCGCGGTAGGCGACGCGCGAAGCGCCGGGGTCGAGGTCGTAGGCGTCGGCCATGAACGTGACCGTCGCCTCGTCGACGTGGAACGGAATGAGGTAGCCCTCGTAGCCCGCGTTGAACAGCGCGACGCGCTCACCGAGCGGAAGCTGGCGCGCGGTGTGGATCTCGACACTCACTTCTAGTTGCCGAGACCGGAGTTGGACAGCGCCGCGACGAACATGAGGAACAGGAGCATGACGCATGCCACGACGAACCACCCGACTGCGAGCGACGCGCGCGTCCTTCCGCGGAAGAGCTGGACTGCGAGGATCGTGGCTACCGCGGTCGGGACTGCTGCCAGGACGGCCGCGCCCTCGACGAGCCCGCCGCCGTTGCTCCTCCCAGGGATTCCGTCGATGCTCAACACCACGGCGAACGCGATCGCCGCGGAAAGCGCGCCAAGGAGCGCGCCGGCCGTCCCGGGATGGCGGGCGGTCGCGCGGTTGGCTTCGGCTCCGGCTCGTGACATCAATCGGAGCAGTCGCCGGGGGACTTGGGGACGCCGGGAAGCGCCTCCGCGAGGATGAAGCAGAAGACGAGCGCCAGCACGACCGCGAGGGGAACTGCCCACCACCACCCCTTCCGCAGCGCCCAGTACGCAGAGGCAACGTAGACGACTCCCGCTGCGACGAGGACAGATGCGGTCAAGGGATGGTAGGTGCCGCCACCGCAGTTGCCGAACGCGTCGGCGAACGCGGCGAGGAACAACACGAATGAGGCGAGCGCGAACGCTGCCCAAGTCGCAATGGCGAGACGCACGGTCCGCGCGACGCCGAGAGATCCCCGCCCGATGAGGACGATCACCGCGCCTCCACATACGAAGACGAGCAAGCCGAGCCCGCTCGCCCAATGTCCGGCCCGGAAGTCTCCTACCCAGAGCGCGAGTGCGAACGTGGCCGGGATGGATACGACCAATGCGAGGGCCGCGAGCGGTCCCGGCCGAGTCCTTTCTGCTGCCGGCACCGCTGCGATCTCCATCGCCGTCCCTACGCCTTCGCCGCGGCCTGGCTGTCGCTCGTCGTAGGTTCGAGGCTCATGTGTGCTCGCGTAGGACGATTCCCTCGCTCGAGGCGAGCTTCGCGCTCGTCGAGCCGATCGTCACAGAGCGGCCCGCGCCGCGGACGGCGAAGACATCGATGTTGCCGAGCGTGCCCAGCAGCCTCTCGGATACCGCCGTCTCCGCCGTGGCCCAGAAGCGCTGGAGCACAGGGATCAGCGCATACCCGAGTGCCGTCAGGATCCCGAGCACGAGCTCGAACTTCCACGGCCGACCGGTCTTCCCGAGGATCATCGCGCTCCCCAGCGCCGCGGCGACTGTTGCGGCCACCCAGGTCGCCGGGACGACCGTTCGTAGCAACCTCGGGGAGGAGGCGACCAATCGCGACGTCGTGACGATGAGCGCAGCGACCAGCCACACACTGACGATTCCTCCGGTCCGCCAGTACGCGGTACCGACCCGGTCCGCCCAGAGGCCGCCTGTCCAGATTCCGAAGGTCGCGACGCCGAGGGCGATCGCGGCCCAAGCGGCCGGCCGGACGATCTCGCGGTCGAGACAGGCAACTCCGGCGAGCGTCACGGAACCGCAGGCGAACGCGAGGCCGCACGTCCCGATAATCCGCCACTCCGTCGTCCCGAAGTGGGCGCCGAGCACCGCGGCGATCGCGACGAGCGCAGCGATCGAGAAGAGAATCGCCGCCCCGAGCCAGAACAGGCGGCGGATGCTCATTTCGCTGGAGTCTTGCTCCTGCCCGCGACCTTGCGGGCGTTCTTCTTGATGAACTCCTCGGTCAGTCTGTGCGCCTCGTCGTCGACGATCTGCTGCGGCGGCGACTTCATGAGGTACGAGCTCGGCCCGACGAGCGAGCCGGCGATGCCGTTGTTCAGCGCGAGCTTCGCGAGCCGGACGGCGTCGATGACGATGCCGGCGGAGTTCGGGGAGTCCCAGACCTCGAGCTTGAGCTCGACGTTGAGCGGCACGTCGCCGAAGGCGGAGCCCTCCATCCGGATGTACGCCCACTTGCGATCGGTCAGCCACGGCACGTAGTCCGACGGGCCGACGTGGACGTTGCCGGCGCCGAGGTCGTAGTCGAGCATCGACGTGACGGCGTTCGTCTTCGAGATCTTCTTCGACTCGAGCCGCTCCCTCTCGAGCATGTTGAGGAAGTCGTAGTTGCCGCCGACGTTGAGCTGCATCGTCTTGTCGAGGTGGACGCCGCGCTCGCGGAAGAGGCTGGTCAGGACGCGGTGCGTGATCGTCGCGCCGACCTGCGACTTGATGTCGTCGCCAATGACCGGCAGGCCCTTCTCCTCGAAGCGCTTGCTCCAGTAGTCCTCGCGGGCGATGAACACCGGCATGCAGTTGACGAGGGCGACGCCCGCCTCGAGGCACTGCTCGGCGTACCACTTCGCGGCCGACTCGGAGCCGACCGGGAGGTAGCTGACGACGACGTCGGTCTTCGTCTCCTGGAGGATCCCGACGATGTCGTCGGTCTTGCCCGGAGCCTTCTCCACGACCTGCGAGATGTACTTGCCGAGCCCGTCGTGCGTCATGCCGCGCGAGACCTTGATGCCGGTCTTCTTGACGTCGGCGAACTTGATCGTGTCGTTTGGGTGCGCCCACATCGCATCGGCGAGGTCTTTTCCGACTTTGCCCTTGACGACGTCGAACGCCGCCGTGAACTCGATGTCGCGGACGTGGTAGCCGCCGAGGTTGACGTGCATGAGGCCGGGGACGAACTGGTCGTCCGGCGCGTCCTTGTAGTACTCGCGGCCCTGTAGCAGCGAGTTCGCGCAGTTGCCGACGCCGACGATCGCGACGCGGACCTTGCCGTCGTCGAGGCGAGCTTGCCCGTTCGATGAGCCGTTCTCAGCGGACATTGGTTCCTCCAGAAGACTGTTTCAGTTGAGTGCGGACATGCAGGACGCGCTGGACGACCGTGAGCCACGCAGTCGCGCAGAGCGCGACGATCGCCCACGGCAGTCCGCCCCAGGGTGCGAAGACGAGCCCGGCGGTGATCATCACGACGCGCTCGGCCCGGGAGCCGAAGCCGACGTCGCCACGCAGGCCGAGTGCCTCGGCCTTCGCGCGCGTGTAGGAGACAAGGAACGACCCCACAACCGCCGCCACCGCGACCACGACAGCCCAACCCTTCCCCTGCTGGGAGAAGACGAGGGCGATCGCGGCGAGCATCGCGCCCTCGCCGACGCGGTCTGTCGTCGAGTCGAGGAACGCCCCGAACGGCGTCGACTTCCCGCCGACGCGCGCGAGCGCGCCGTCGAGGATGTCGAGCACCGAGCCGATGACGAAGATCCCGGCCGAGGTCCAGTAGACGAGCCACGCGTTCCGGTTCTCGAACGGGACGAGGACGGCAGCTGCGAGACAGAGCGAGACGCCGGCGGTCGTGAGGACGTTCGGGGTGACACGGGTGCGTGCCAGGCCCGTCACGGAGCGGCTGGCGAGGGAGCGGAATCCGGCGGTGTAACCCTGCTGCACGCGCCGGAGGTGGGGAGTCGAGTTCATCTCCAATATCGCAATCCTGCTATGGGCACGACTATAGCAAGTTTGCGATGACAGGGTCAAGTGTACGGCCGACTGCGCGGAGGATCCTGGGCACACCGGCGGTCGCGAGCAGCGAGAACGCGGCGACCGCTATCCCGGCGAGGACGTCGAGGACGTAGTGGTTCGCCGTCGCGACGACGCAGAACCACACCCACAGCGGCCATATCGCCCAAAGCGCCTTCGCCCACAGGCGGCGGCAGCTCACGGCGAGGCAGTACCCGACGATGAGCGCATCGGCTGCGTGGAGGCTCGGCATTGCGGCGTACTGGTTCCCGAGCGTGTGGATGAGCTCGCTCGAGTGGTTGACGCCGCCGACGAAGCCCTTCGCCGGAAACATCCACGGCGGCGCGGTCGGCATGAACGCGAAGCCGATGAGGCCGATGAGGTTCGCGAGGAGGATCGCGTTGCGGAAGCGGGCGAACCGCTCGTGCCGCCGCAGATAGACCCACAGCAGCGTCAGGCCGATGACGGTGAACTCCGAGTTCCAGTACGTCCACGCCGCCGCGGTGAGGAGGAAGTGCGACGAGTCGACGACTCGCTGCGCCGTCAGTTCGAAGAGGTGGTGCGTGAGGCGGCGCTCAAAGTGGATGACCTTGAGCCCGTTCGTCACCGCCTCTGCCGGGTTCTGGTCGACGGCGCTCCGCACCGCGAGGTACGAGATGTAGAAGCCGAGCCAGAGCCCGAGCTGCACTCCGAAATGAGCCCAGCCACGCGGCAGGATCCGGCGACCGAGCGCGACCAACCGCTCCATGACGCGAATTCTAATGCGCCGCTCAGCCGCCGATATACGACATTTCGACCTTGCCCTTCGCCGCGGTCTCGGCGGTGCGGAGCTCGGAGTAGCGGTCGGTGCGCCGCGACCAGATCCCGCGGAGGGTCTCGGCGATCTCGTCGTCGGTCGCGCCGCTTCTGAGGGGTGCGCGCAGGTCGTGGCCGCGCGCCGCGAAAAGGCACGTGTAGAGGCTGCCCTCGGCCGAGAGGCGCGCCCGGGAGCAGGCGCCGCAGAACGGCTTCGTGACAGAGGCGATCACGCCGATCTCGCCGGCGCCGTCGGCGTAGCGGAAGCGGCGGGCGGTTGCGTCCGGGCTCTCGGCGGCGATGGGCTCGAGCGGCCAGCGTTCGCCGATCCCCGCGACGATCTCGTCTGCGGTCACGACGTCTTCGAGCCGCCAGCCGTTCGTCGTCCCGACATCCATGAACTCGATGAAGCGGAGGACGTGACCGGTGCCGCGGAAGTGCTCGGCGAGCTCGACGAAGCCGGCGTCGTTGACGCCGCGCTTCACGACGGCGTTCACCTTGACGGGCAGTCCGGCCGCGGCGGCGGCGTCGATCCCGTCTAGGACGCGCCGCACGGGGAAGTCGACGTCGTTCATCGCGCGGAACGACTCGTCGTCGAGCGAGTCGAGACTCACGGTGACGCGGCTCAGCCCGGCTGCGGCGAGCGTCTCGGCCTTCTCCGCGAGGACGGAGCCGTTCGTCGTCAGCGCGAGATCGAGCCGTTCGCCGTCCGGCCGCTCGATCACCGCGAGGAGCTCGATGAGATGCTCGACGTTGCGACGCACGAGCGGCTCGCCGCCCGTGATCCGCACGGTGCGCACGCCGAGCTGCGCGAACACGCCGGTGACGCGCGCGATCTCCTCGAGCGAGAGCAGCTCGCGGCGCTCGAGGAACGCGTACTCGCGGCCGAAGACCTCCTTCGGCATGCAGTAGACGCAACGGAAGTTGCAGCGGTCTGTGACAGATACGCGCAACGTCTCGAGCGGGCGCCCGAGGCGGTCGAGGAGCGGCTCCATTCGGCCAGAGTACCGAGCCGGGGGCGCGTTACCCGTCTATTCCGCCCAGACTTTTACGAGTTCGACGAGCGTCGCCGCGGCGAGGCCCATGTCCTCGACGCAGATCCACTCGCGCTCGCTGTGCGCGTCGTGCCCGCCGGTGAAGACGTTCGCCGTCGGAAGGCCCATCTCGGTCAGCGCCGAGCCGTCGGTCCCACCGCGGATCGAGGTCGTCCGCGGCTCGAGCCCGACGCGCCGGATCGCCTCCTCGAGATTCGCGAGGATCTCGGGATGCTGCTCGAGCGCGGCGCGCGGGTTGCGGTACTGGATCCTGTCCTCGATTGTCACCGAGCAGCGCGGCTCGGTCGCGCAGACGTCCTCGGCGAGCGTGCGGAGGAAGCGCACATGCTCGGTGAGCGCCGCGTCGTCGAAATCGCGGACGATGAAGCGGAGTTCGACTTCGGTCGAGTCGCCGTGCACGAGGACGGGGTGGACGTAACCCTCGCGGTCCTGAGTTGTCTCCGGCGAGAGCGCGTCCTGCGGGAGTCGCGCGACGATCTCCGCCGCGAGCTTGATGGCGTTCACGAGCTCGTTCTTCGCCCAGCCCGGGTGGATCGCGCGGCCGCGGATCTTCATCCGAACCTGCGCGCCGGTGAACGTCTCGGCCTGCACTTCGCCGGTCGTAGAGCCGTCCACGGTGTACGCCGCGACCGCGCCGAGCTCTTCGACGGGAAGGTGGATGACGCCGCGTCCGACCTCCTCGTCCGGGTTGAACACGACCTTGACCGGACCGTGCGGGAGGTCCGGGTTCGCGGCGAGGTAGCCGACTGCGGCGAGGATCTCGGAGACGCCTGCCTTGTCGTCGGCGCCGAGCAGGCTCGTCCCGTCGGTGACGATGAGCTCGTGCCCGGCGTGGTGCGCGAGCTCCGGCGACTCCGTCGGGCGGATCACCTGGCCCGAGCTGCCTAGCTCGATCTCGCCGCCGTCGTACGCAATCCGCTGCGGGCTCGCTTTGCCGCTTGCTTCCCGCGCCGTGTCGACGTGCGCGAACAGCGCGATCGTCGGGACCTCGCGGTCGACCGTCGACGGGAGCGTCGCGGTGACGTAGCCGTTGCCGTCGATCGCCGTGTCGGCCAGCCCGATCTCGTCGAGCTCATCGCGCAGGAGCCGGAGCAGGACGAGTTGGCTCTCGGTGCTCGGGTACGTCTCCGAGTCCTCGTCGGACTGCGTATCGATCTGCGCGTACCGGATCAGCCGCGCAGCCGCGTCTTCCGCGAGCTCCGCCGCGAGTGTCGTTTTCCCCTCGATCGCCATGGCCGCGAGCGTAGCTGTGTGCGGGCGAAGCGCTGGACACATGCTGGCCCGTAGCGTTGAGCCGATGCGTCCGCGGCTCGTCCAGCTCTACGCCGGCCTGCTCCTGTACGGGTTCAGCTCGTCGTTGCTCGTGCTCGCCGGGCTCGGCCTCGACCCGTGGGACGTCTTCCACCAGGGACTGTCGCGGACGTTCGGGCTGGCGATCGGGACCTGGGCGATTCTCATCGGCGCCGCGGTGCTGATCCTCTGGATCCCGCTGCGGCAGAAGCCGGGGATCGGGACGCTGAGCAACGTCGTGCTCGTGGGCGGGACGATGGACGTCGTGCTCGGCCACGTCCAGGCGCCGCACGCGTTCGGCTGGCGGATCGCGTGTCTCGCCGCCGGCGTGTTCCTCAACGGCGTCGCGACGGGCGCGTACATCGGCGCCGGGCTCGGGCCGGGACCGCGCGACGGGCTCATGACGGGCCTCGCGGCGCGCGGGCACTCGATCCGGGTCGTGCGGACGGGTCTCGAGCTGACGGTGCTCGTCACCGGCTGGCTGCTGGGCGGGACGGTCGGCGTCGGGACACTCGTCTACGCGCTCTCGATCGGCCCGCTCGCGCACGTCTTCATCCCGCTCTTCGCGCACGGGCGCCGTGTGCCCAAGGGCGCGCTGGAAGCCGTCTAGCGCCTCCGCCACGTCGGTTCCGCTACGACCGGTACCAGGTACCTCGCCTGGAAGTCGCCACAGAGACGCAACGGTCTCGTTCGCCCTGAGCCGCCAGTCTGGAGGGCATGCCCCGCCGGCCACGCGACACCTCGGCAGGTCTCTTCCATGTCTTCGTTCACGGACTCTGGGCTGTGCCCACTCTGTATCGCGACGACCGCGACCGACTCGAGTTCCTCAGGCACTTCGCCTACGCGATGGCGAAGACGAACTCGATCTGCGTTGCGTACTGCCTGATGACGAGCCACTATCACCTGATCCTCAAGGTCGACGATGGCGCACTTCCGGCTGCGATGCATATGGTCAACCGCCGGTATGCACGCCATTACAACCGGACTTATGGCCTGCGCGGGCACGTCCTCTTCGACCGCTACGGGTCACGACGAATCGTGGATGAGCTCGACCTGTTGGACACGTTCACGTACGTCGCCCGGAACCCGGTGACCGCCGGAGTGTGCCCCGAGCCGGCCGCTCATCGGTGGAGCAGCTACGCAGGGACGGTCGGGCTCGCGGAGCGTTCGTCGTTCGTCGATCCGTCGTGCTTACTTGCCGCGGTCGGTCGTCTGGCCAGCGATCCGGTGGCTGCGCTTCGGCGGCGAGTGGAGGGACCGGTACCTGGTACGGGTCTCTAGACGCTGACCGAGGCGTGCACGTGCTCCTCGACCGCGACGCCGGCTTCGAGGGAGCGGCGCACCGGGCACGTCGCGGCGGCGCGCTCGAGGCGCGCGATCTGTCCCGCGTCGTAGTCGCCGTCGAGGAAGAGGTCGACCCGGAACCGGCGCGGGGTCACCGACGCGTCGTATTCCACCTCGGCAAGCACTTCGCCGAGCTCCCAGCCCTTCGTTCGCGCGTACGTCGCGACCGTCGTCGTGACGCAGGACGCGAGCGCCGCGGCGAGCAACTCGTGCGGAGTCGGCGCCGTGTCCTCGCCGCCCGCGCTTTCGGGCTCGTCGGTGTGGAGGATGAAGGCGTCGCGCAGGAGCACTTCGTTGCGCAGCGTCCCGGGGACGAGCTTTGCAGTGGCTTTCATAGAACCGGTTCTAGCCCTCGTGGGGCGCGGGGGCATCCGGGAACGCACCTATGCCGATATCTGCTATAAACAGACTCAGATTTTCTAATCACACAGATCGGAACCCAGGAGGCACAACAGCAACATGGCTAAGACCATTGGCATCGACCTCGGCACGACGAACTCGTGCATGGCCGTGATGGAAGGCGGCGAGCCGAGCGTCATCCCGAACGCCGAGGGCGGGCGCACCACGCCGTCCGTCGTCGCGTTCACGAAGGACGGCCAGCGGCTCGTAGGCGCTCCGGCCCGGCGGCAGCAGGTCACGAACCCGACCAACACGATCTTCTCGATCAAGCGCTTCATGGGGCGCAAGTTCGACGAGGTCACGGAGGAGATGACGATCGTCCCGTACGAGGTCGTCAAGGGCCCGAACGGCGACGTGCGCGTCCAGGCGGAGGGCAAGGACTACGCCCCGCCGGAGATCAGCGCGATGATCCTCCAGAAGCTCAAGCACGACGCCGAGGCGTACCTCGGCGAGTCGGTCACCGACGCGGTGATCACCGTCCCCGCGTACTTCAACAACGCTCAGCGCGAGGCGACGAAGGACGCCGGCAAGATCGCCGGCCTCAACGTCCTCCGCATCATCAACGAGCCGACCGCGGCCGCGCTCGCGTACGGCCTCGACAAGGAAGGCGCCGACCAGACGATCCTCGTCTTCGACCTCGGCGGCGGCACGTTCGACGTGTCCGTGCTCGAGCTCGGGGACGGCGTCTTCGAAGTCAAGTCGACCGCCGGCGACAACCATCTCGGCGGCGACAACTTCGACAAGGCGATTGTCGACTGGATGGCCGGCGAGTTCAAGAAGGATCAGGGCATCGACCTGTCCGCCGACCGGATGGCGCTTCAGCGTCTCTACGAGGCGGCGGAGAAGGCGAAGATCGAGCTGTCGTCGACGATGACGACGCAGATCAACCTGCCGTTCGTCACCGCGACGCAGGACGGCCCGAAGCACCTCGACCTCACGCTCACGCGGGCGAAGCTCGAGGAGATCACCGCCGACCTGCTCGCCCGCACGGTCGGCCCGACGAAGCAGGCACTCACCGACGCCGGCCTCGATGCCGGGAAGATCGATCACGTCGTGCTCGTCGGCGGCATGACCCGCATGCCGGCGGTGCAGGCGAAGGTCAAGGAGATCGTCGGCAAGGACCCGCACAAGGGCGTCAACCCGGACGAGGTCGTCGCCGTCGGCGCCGCGCTGCAGGCCGGCGTGCTCAAGGGCGAGGTCAAGGACATCCTCCTGCTCGACGTCACGCCGCTCAGCCTCGGGATCGAGACGAAGGGCGGAGTGATGACGAAGCTCATCGAGCGCAACACGACGATCCCGACGAAGAAGGCGGAGACCTTCACGACGGCCGAGGACAACCAGCCGTCGGTCGAGGTGCACGTCCTTCAGGGCGAGTCGGAGATGGCGAGCTTCAACAAGACGCTCGGCAAGTTCCAGCTCGTCGGCATCCCGCCGGCGCCGCGCGGCATGCCGCAGATCGAGGTCGCGTTCGACATCGACGCGAACGGGATCATCCACGTCACCGCGAAGGATCTCGGCACGGGCAACGAGCAGCAGATCAAGATCGAGGGCGGCTCGGGCCTGAACGAGAACGAGGTGCAGAACATGATCCGCGAGGCCGAGGCGCACGCCGAGGAGGCGCACCGGCTGAAGGAGGCGGCGGACACGAAGAACCTCGCCGAGACGCTCGCGTACCAGACCGAGCGCTCGCTCAAGGAGCACCGCGACAAGATCGACGAGGCCGACGCGTCGACGATCGAGGGGCGGATCATGGAGCTCCGCCAGTCGCTCGAGGGCGACGACCTCGCCGACATCCGGGCGAAGACCGAGGCTCTCACCGAGGCATCGCACAAGCTCGCCGAGGCGATGTATGCCGACGCGCAGCAGCAGGCCCAGGCGTCCGGCGGCAACGGCGACCCGGGCTCCGACGACGAGGTCGTCGAGGAAGGCGAGTACGAGGTCGTCGACGAGGAGGCACCGACCTCGTGACCGACGAGCCGGTTGAGCAGGAAGTAGCGGAGCCGGAGGAGCAGGCGCCTGAAGACGACCGTCTGCTCCGCCTGGCCGCCGACTTCGACAACTACAAGAAGCGCGCGGCGCGCGAGCGCGAGGAGTACGTCGTGCTCGCGAACGCGCGGCTCCTCACCGAGCTCCTGCCCGTCATCGACGACCTCGAACGGGCACTCGCCGCGGCGGAGCAGCACGAGGAGGCGCAGCTCGAGGAGGGCGTCCGTCTCGTGCACCGCTCGCTCGCGGCGCTGCTCGAGCGGCACGGCGTGACGGCGATCGAGACGGACGGGAAGTTCGACCCGCACGTCCACGAGGCGATGCTCGCGCAGCCGTCCCAGGAGGCCGATAGCGGCTCCGTCCTCGAGGTCGTCCAGAAGGGCTACAAGCTCGGCGACCGCGTCGTCCGTCCCGCGCGGGTGATCGTCGCCGAATGAGCTCGTTGTACGACACGCTCGGCGTGAAGAAGGGCGCCTCGCAGGACGAGATCAAGAAGGCGTACCGGAAGCTCGCGCGCCAGCACCATCCCGACGCGAATCCCGGCGACAAGGCTGCGGAGGAGCGCTTCAAGGAGGTGCAGACCGCGTACGACGTCCTCTCCGACGACGAAAAGCGCAAGGCATACGACCGCTACGGCTCAACGAACGGGCGCGGCGCGCCCGGGCCGGCCGGCGGCCCGAGCGTCGACTTCGGCAACGTCGACTTTGGCGACCTCGGCGACATCCTCGGCGGGATCTTCGGGAACGTCGGCGGTGCGCGGGGCGGCGCGCGCACCCGCGGCCGCGCTCAACCGCTGCGCGGCGCCGACGTCGAGACCGAGGTGCGGCTTTCCTTCGAGGACGCTCTGCGCGGCGCCGAGGCGAAGGTTCCGGTCGAGCTCACGGTCGCCTGCTCGAAGTGCGGCGGCACCGGCGCGGAGCCTGGTAGTGCGCCGGTGATCTGCCCGGAGT
>Ga0265338_10003126_pt1 | contig 23657 bp, 18 predicted proteins | sample 42126metaG_FD_193579 | JGI IMG/M metagenome (GOLD analysis project Ga0265338, IMG submission 193579) | Rhizosphere microbial communities from Carex aquatilis grown in University of Washington, Seatle, WA, United States - 4-21-26 metaG | ecosystem: Host-associated > Plants > Roots > Rhizosphere... | reverse complement strand
CCGCGCAACGGCTGCACCCAACGCGCCGCTCCCGCCTTGTCCGGCGGGGTCGAGGACAGATGCGTCCACTCCTTGACCGGCCGGCCGGTCTGGCCGATGGTTGAAGAACAAAAACCCAGGGCAAACACCGCAACCCATAGCGATCGAATTATATGTTTCATAGGGTGAGATGGCTTCAATGAGCCATGAGTCTGATTTGTTATCTTTCTGTTGTTAATAGTAACCTATTTTACTGTATTTACCAGCGGCGCGAGTCCCTGGATGCGCACTTCCAGCCGGTCGCCGGACTGGATGGGACCGATGCCACTTGGGGTACCGGTAAGGATCACGTCCCCAGGCAGTAACGTCAGGTTGGTGGAGATGAAGCTTACCAGCTCGGCCGGTTTGAAGATCAGCTGTTTGGTGTTCGAGTTCTGCCGCAACTGGCCGTTCTGGAACAGCTGGATGTTCAGCTCGTTCGGGTCAATCTTTGTGTCCACGTAAGGTCCGAGCGGCGTAAAGGTGTCGAACGACTTGCATCGCGCCCACTGGCTCTCGGAATTCTGGATCGTCCGGTCGCTGATGTCCTCAGCGGTGGTATAACCGAGGATGTACCGTGATGCGGCCGCGGCGGTGACATTGCGGATGCGGCGGCCGATGACAATGGCCAGTTCGGCCTCATAATCTGTACGATGGTTCCGGAAGGGAATTTCAATTTTCCCGCCATCAGGAATAAGCGACGTGGTGGCCTTGAGCCAGATCAAGGGCTCCTTGGGCAGGGGCTTGCCCGTCTCCCGCGCGTGGTCGGCATAATTGAGACCGACGGCGATGATTTTGGATGGCACGATCGGGACCAGCGTCTTTATCCCCTTGCGCGGCGTGGGCTTGCGGTCGAAGGACGGCGAGCCAAAAACATCACCGCGCAGCCGAAACAACTCGCCGTCCACAACCTTGGCGTAAAAAATGTCGTCACCCTTTTGAAATCGGCCGATGGCTGCCATAACTGGGTCTTCAGTCTAACAGGCCGGGTGGCACCGTCGCAAGATTAAAGCCGGGATTTAAGGCCGTTTACGACGTCCGATTTAGGATTTGTGAGCGAATGTCTTCCTGAGAGCGCTGGCGTCTCAGCAATGCGTTCAAGTTATGGTGGCCAAAGGAATTTACGAATTTCAGCCAAAACCGTGCTCCAAGATTAGTCTGACTTGCCGAAACTGCCTTATTCCGTTAGATTATTGCCGTGAAGCGCCTAACGAGCCAGGAACAGATGGTGCTATGTATTGTTCTGGGTTTGCTGCTGACGGGCTGGGCGGTGAAATGGTATCGCACCGCGCACCCGCCCCAGGCAGTGATTCAGTCGGCGAGACCTTAAAATGCAAGAAATCAATTTTGACGAAGCGGTGGAGATCATTCTCAGCCGGGATTCGCGTTACACGCGCGAGGCCTACACGTTTGTCCGCGAAGCGCTCGACTTCACCCAAAAACTCATCGTCAAAGAAAACCGGAGCCAAATCCGGCACGTCAGCGGCCAGGAACTGCTGGATGGCATCCGGCAATATGCCCTGCAGCAATTCGGCCCGATGGTGGTGACGGTGCTGGCGGAATGGGGCATTCGCAACTGCAAGGATTTCGGCGAGATCGTTTTCAACATGGTGGAGACGGGGCTGCTGGCCAAGACCGAGCGTGACAGCCGCGAAGATTTCCAGAACGGCTACGATTTCACCGACGCGTTCCGCAAGCCGTTCTGGCCATCACGCAAGCCTGCTCCCGAAATCAAGCCAGTGGTTGAATAAGCCGCAGAATGCGATTGTCGTTTCCTTCCCCTTGTCCGGACCCGGGTAGGCGACTATCTTTGACTTGTCTGGTGGGGCGAGGCTCCTGACGAGCCGCCGTTCCAAATTCAAACTTCCAAACCGGGCAGGACTTCCAATATTCTCGGTGATGTGAACGCATCAACACCGACAAACGTGAACCTTGGCTGGCCAACGAAATAGCGCATCGTCTGCAGGAGAACCCGGTGCGGAAAGGATTGGCGCAGCGGATTGGAGAATGGCCATTCAAGGGCGGGATTTTTGATTTGATATGGAGTGGAAGGTGAAGCGGCTCGCGGGGACGCTCGCCCCACCGAGGCTGGATTTGGCGGGGCGCCCGTCCTCCGCAGCAGTTCTGCTACGGAGGGTGGAAGGCTCCTGACGAGCCGCTGTCCTAGGGTTTGGCGTACCAAGTCGGCTCGCGGAGATGCTCGCCCCACCGAAATTGCAGGTCGTACTATTACCGTTCACCAAATTGAATTGCCCAAAACCCGTTTTCCCATATCTTGTCCTTCTGATTTTACCACTATGAGTGACACCTCTTTTTCGACCCGCTCGGCCGCGATGAAAATTCCATCGCTGCCGCCCGGGGTCACGATCGTCACCCTCGACAACGGCCTGACCATCATCGTGCGCGAGGACCGGAGCGCACCGGTCGTGTCGGCGCAGGCGTGGTGCATGGCGGGCAGCGTTCACGAGGGTCGCTGGCTCGGGGCCGGGCTGTCGCACGTGCTCGAACACATGCTGTTCAAGGGCACAACGACGCGCCCCGGCAGCCGGATCGACCAGGAAGTGCAGGAAGCCGGCGGCTACATGAACGCTTACACCAGCTTCGACCGCACGGTCTATCACATCGACGTGCCGGCCACCGGTGCGCGCACCGCGATTGACATCCTGTGCGACATCATGCAGCACGCCACCCTGCCCGCCGACGAACTCACCAAGGAACTCGACGTCATCCGGCGCGAAATGGACATGGGCCAGGACGATCCGGGGCGCCGTTCCAGCCGCCGGTTGTTTGAAACCGCCTACACCCGCAGCCCGTATCGCCACACCATCATCGGTTACCCCGACATCTTCAACGAACTCAAGGCGGTCGATATCCGAGGTTACTACGCCGACAAATATGCGCCGAACAACGTCTTTTACGTCGTCGTCGGCGACGTGAAGGTCGATGATGTGATTGGGCAAATCCGTCATGCCTACGATAAGGCCAAGACCCGGGCCTTGCCGCCGGTGGTATTACCGGAGGAACCCCGGCAAACCGCGGCCCGCGAGGTGGTGGAGGAGGCGCCCATCGAACTGGGGCACTTTCATTTCGCATGGCACATCCCCGATTTGCGGCATCCCGACGTGCCGGTCCTCGATGTGCTGGCCGTGTTGCTCGGCAGCGGCCGCAGCTCGCGACTCTTCCAGCAGGTCCGTGAGAAACAGGGCGTGGTGCATCACGTGGACGCGTGGACCTACAGTCCGGGCAACCCGGGTTTGTTCGGCATGAGCGCCATCGTGGACGCGGAAAAATTCTCCGCGGCGCGCGACGCGATCCTGGCCGAGGTGGAAAAAACGAAGACCTCGCCGGTTTCGGCCGGCGAACTGGGGAAGGCGGTGAAACAATTCATTGCCGCCACGCTCGCGGCGCGCAAGACGATGGAAGGCCAGGCGCAGAACCTGGGATCCAACTGGCTGGCGGCGAATGACCTGAACTTTTCCGAACGCTACCTGGCCGCCGTCAAGCGGGTCCGGCCTGATGACGTCCTGCGGGTGGCGCGGGATTATCTCACGGCGGAAAACCGCACCCTCTATTCGTTGCTACCCAATGGTACCGCGCCTAAATTGACCGTGGCCGTCGAGGAAGCGAATGAGCATGCTATCCGGAAAATTGAGCTGCCGAACGGCCTGCGCCTGCTCCTGAAGGAGGACCATCGGCTGCCGTTCGTGGAATTTCGCGCCATGTTCCAGGGCGGCGTGCTGGCCGAAACCAAGGAGGACAACGGCATCACCCAGTTGACCAGCCGCATGCTGCTCAAGGGCACCTCGCACCGCAACGCCCGGGACATCGCCACGGAAATTGAATCGGTCGGCGGCAGCATCGACAGCTATGGCGGCAACAACAGCTTTGGCGTCAACCTGGAGACGTTGAGCAGTGATTTTGCCATCGGCCTGGATTTGCTCGCCGACGTTTTATTGAACCCGATATTTCCCACCGACGCGCTGGAACGTGAGCGTGAGGTGCAGATTGCGGACATTTACGCGCAGAAGGACAACCTGCTCAAGAGCGCCAGCCTGGCCATGCGCCGGGCGCTGTACGGCAACGCCGGCTACGGCCTCGATTCCACCGGCCGGGAGGAGACCGTCGCCAAACTCAAGGCAGGCGGCTTGAAATCATTCCACAAAAAACTCGCCGTGCCCAATAATTGCGTCCTCGCCATTTACGGCGACGTGGAAACGGCGGAGGTAACGGCCGCGGTTGAAAAGGCCTTTGGCCACTGGAAATCCAGTGAAGCCGCAAGGGAATTGATCCGTCCCGCCTCCGCCATGCCCGTCGCCCTCGTCCAGCGCGTGGAGGAAACCCGCGACAAGAAACAGGCGGTCATTGTCGTCGGTTTCCCCGGCACGACGCTGCAGAGCGAGGACCATTACGCGCTCGAACTGATCCAGGAATCGTGCAGCGACCTGGGCTCGCGGCTGTTTTTGCGGATCCGCGACCAGCTCGGCCTGGCCTACTACGTTGGCGCGCAACATTTCGCCGGCCTGGCGCCCGGTTATTTTGCCTTTTACGCCGGCACCGAGCCGACGAAGGCGGCCCTGGTCGAACAGGAAATCCTCAAGGAAGCCGGCCTGCTGCGCCTCGAGGGCCTGACCGCCGAGGAACTCAAACGCGCCAAGGCCAAAATCATCGGCCAGAAAAAAATCGCGCGGCAGGAACTTGGCCATCTTGCCTCCACGACCGCGCTCGACGAACTTTACGGGTTGGGCTACCAGCGCGCGGAACTGGATGACGCCAAATTCGAGGCCGTGACGCTGGAGCAGATCAAGGCCGCCGCGCAGAAATATCTAAAGCCGGAGGCCGCGGTGGTGGCGATAGTAAAACCGGGGAATAACCCGGCTTGATGGGAAGGTCGCCCTCCGGGCCGGCGCCCGGGTCGGGACACACTTCAAGCGTTGGTGCACATCTTGAAAGCCACGCCGGCGGCCACGCACAGGGAGACCAGGTTGTATTTGCTCAACAGCAGGAGCAGGAAAATCGCCTTGAAAGTACCTTCCTCACTGTCCTGGCTTTGTTCTGCCACGGAGTCAATTCGATGGATGATGTTGTATTGTTCGTGGGTCATTTTGCCGCTGGCCAGGTCCTGGAATTGCGGCAGGTCCGTTTCCCTGAATTCCTTGATCTGCTCCTTGGTGATGGCGGCCGGATTGGGTTTCACGCCGGGTTCGCCATCCTCTTTGGCCTGCTCCTGAGCCAGGTAATTCCGTATCTCTTCATCCGAACCGTTGGGCACAGCTTTAATAATCGCCTTCGCTTCGATGACGCTGTTGGTGTAGGCCGAGCCAAACAAGCCGGTGGGCACGGCTTCATGCCACCAGCTCAGTGCCACCAGATATTGCGCGCCGACAATACCGGCCAGGACAAATATGGCGGTGAGCCCGCCCAATTCCTTGCTGCCTTCGCCCCGGCCCAAAAATTCCGCACCCCAGCCGGCCAAGGCGCCCACCCCCACCGCAAGCAGCTTGATGCGGAATCCCAGGAAATGGAACACCAGATAATAGACCAACGTTCCTACCAGGGCCCCCACAGCCCCTCCGAGCAAGCCCAGGGCGAAGCTGGGTTCGCCCCGATTCTTTTTGACGGCTGCCGGTGGCGTTGCCCGAATAGCTCCAATGGGAGGAGGAGGAGTTACAGGAGCCAGAGGTGGTGGCGTTGCCGCAGAAGTGGCGGGTGTGGAAGTGCTGATGCGCAGTCTGGATGGGACCGCAACCGGCACGGGCGGCACCGCCAATTCAGCCACCGGCGCAGGCGACGTCTGTTGCAGCAACCCGTTCGCCTGTGCCGTCCCATCCGCACCACAAGTGGGACACGCCACCGTAAAGGGCATCTGGCCATCGACTGGCTCGACATCAAACTTGTACTTCTGACCGCAGTCGCATTGGACCTTGAGTTCGATCATGATTGGAACGGCTTGCTGCAATCATGTAACCGGTTAAATCGGCGGTTCAAGCCTAAATTATTAACAACCCGCAAAGGCGGGTTTGGCGACAAAACCGGAGAAGAACCGGGTATGATTGGAGCATCAGCCTCAGGCACAACCCGTTGCGATTCATTTCACCACCGCGTCGTGCTGAAAGCTTTAGCTCCTTCTCTTGGCTACCGTGTTGAACTCATCACAAAACGCACAAAGCGATTCCAATTTTCCGCCAGAAACGCGCTTTGCCGAAGCGTCACTTTCGGCTGTAAAAAACGCGGTCCAACCATCAGCCCACATTCCACCACCTCCGGCCCTTCGCGACGGCCCCATAGCCAGGTGAAACATGTCCGCAAATTGGTCCTTGTCGAAAGAGAATCGATATTGATTTTCCACCAAATCTTCCAAATCGACTTTTTCGGCTCCTAACTCGCGCGCACGAAATTCCCAGGCGGCTAAGTAGGCGATGAAATCATCGCGATCCATTCTGCCCTTTATGCCTAGGTCACCGATGACTTCAAAATTTTTCCACGATTGAGAATATGGTTTCGCCGGGTTCTTGAACCGGTAGTCCTTCGAGAATTCGATTGTGTTCAGCCGCTCAGTGTCAAATTGCAGGGATATGCCCTGCGCAACAATTTTCTTGTCTATTCCCGCTCGCGCAATTCGTGACGGAATATCAATGGCCGTTGTCGCAAATGTGCATTCGACTTCCTGAAGGTTTTGCCCGAAGTAAACCTTGCGTCCGTCATCCAAAAGCTGGTGCGGATAGGATTGCACGGTCAAAACATGTCACGCAGCCTATGCCCTGGCCACCAGCTGGCGCAGCACGTATGGCAAAATGCCGCCGTGCTGGTAGTAATCAATCTCAATGGGCGTATCAATGCGGCAACGCACCGGCACGTTCTCCACCCGGCCGTCCGCACGCGTGATCTTGAGCGTCAACTCCTGCTGCGGCTTGAGGCTCGCGTCCAGCCCGACGATGTCGTAGGTCTCCGTGCCGTCAAGCTTGAGGCTTTGCGCCGTGGTGCCCTCCCGGAACTGCAACGGTAGCACCCCCATGCCGACCAGGTTGCTGCGATGGATGCGCTCGAAGCTCTGCGCCACCACGGCCTTCACGCCCAGCAGATTCGTGCCCTTGGCCGCCCAGTCGCGGCTCGAACCGGTACCATACTCCTGCCCGGCAATCACCACCAGCGGCGTGCCCGCCGACTGATACTTGATGGACGCGTCGTAAATGCTCATTTGCTCCCCGCCGGGCTGGAATTTCGTCACGCCGCCCTCGACACCCGGCACCATGAGGTTCTTGATGCGGACGTTGGCAAACGTTCCGCGCGTCATCACCCGATCGTTGCCGCGTCGGGAACCATAGCTGTTGAAATCCGCGGGCTCGACACCGTTCTCGATCAGGTACTTTCCGGCCGGCGACGTTTTCTTGATGGAACCGGCGGGCGAAATATGATCGGTCGTCACACTGTCGCCAAAGATGCCGAGGGGACGCGCACCTTTGATTTCCGCAATGCCGCCGGGCGACAGCGAAAAATTCGTGAAGAACGGTGGTTCCTGGATGTAGGTGGATTGCCGGTCCCACTCATAGACATTGCCGACGGATGACGGGATCTCGTTCCACTTCGGATTTTGCCCGGCGAAATCCTTGTACAATTTGCGGAACACGTCCGGCTGCAATGCCGACTGCATGAGGTCGCGGATTTCGCGCAAGGTCGGCCAGAGCTCCTTGAGCAAAACCGGTTTGCCGTCCTTGCCCGTGCCCAGCGGCTCGGTGTCCAGGTCAATGTCCACGCGGCCGGCCAGCGCAAAGGCGACGACGAGCGGCGGCGACATGAGAAAGTTCGCCTTGATGTTCTGATGGACGCGCGCTTCAAAGTTGCGGTTGCCCGAAAGGACGGAAGCGGCGATCAGGTTGTTTTTGACGATGGCATCCTCGACCGGTGCGGCGAGCGGGCCGGAATTGCCGATACACGTGGTGCAACCGTAACCAACGAGGTTGAAGCCGAGCTGGTCGAGATACGGCTGCAGACCGGTCTTGCCCAGATAATCGCTGACCACTCGTGAACCGGGCGCGAGCGAGGCCTTGACGACGGGATTCACGCTGAGCCCGCGTTCGACGGCCTTCTTGGCGAGCAACCCGGCGGCGAGCATCACACTGGGGTTCGAGGTGTTTGTGCAGCTTGTGATGGCGGCGATCAAAACCGAGCCATGGCCGATGGTGGTCTTGCCCTGGCCATTGACCGGCACCTCCACCCGGGTGGTGGCAAATTCTTCGGCCTTCATGCCAAAGCCGTTATCCGTGACCGGCTTGCTGAACGCACCGATGAAATTTTCCTTCAGCTTCGGCAGCTCGATGCGGTCCTGCGGGCGTTTCGGACCAGCCACGCTCGGCACCACCGTGCCCAGGTCGAGTTCCAGTTCCTGGGAAAAGGCAATCTCGCCCTTCTTCGGAATGCCGAACAAGCCTTGCGCGCGGTAATAATTTTCGTAGGCCCGGCAATGCTCGTCGCTGCGGCCGGTGGCCCGAAGATAATTCACGCACTCGGCGTCCACGGGAAAGAAACCCATGGTCGCGCCGTATTCGGGCGCCATGTTGGCAATCGTCGCCCGGTCCACCACCGGCAACGCCGACGCGCCGGGACCGAAGAACTCAACGAATTTGCCGACGACCTTCGCCTTGCGGAGCATCTGCGTGACGGTGAGCGCCAGGTCGGTGGCGGTGACGCCTTCGCGCAGCGCGCCGGTCAGATGCACGCCCACAACGTCCGGTGTAAGAAAATAAACCGGCTGGCCGAGCATGCCGGCCTCGGCCTCGATGCCGCCCACACCCCAGCCCACGATGCCAATGCCGTTGATCATGGTCGTGTGGGAGTCCGTGCCGACCAGCGTATCCGGATAATAAACGCCTTCCGCCTCGAGCACGCCCTTGGCGAGGTATTCGAGGTTGACCTGGTGGACGATGCCGATGCCGGGCGGCACGACCTTGAACGTGTCGAAGGCCTGCATGCCCCACTTGAGAAACTGATAGCGCTCGCGATTGCGCTGGAATTCAATCTCCAGGTTTTGCCGGAAGGCATCGGGTGTGCCATTCACGTCCACCTGCACCGAATGATCCACCACCAGGTCCACCGGCACGAGCGGCTCGATGATTTTCGGGTTTTTGCCCAGCTTTTTGACCGCCGAACGCATCGCCGCCAGGTCCACCAGCAACGGCACGCCGGTGAAATCCTGCAACACGATGCGCGCCACGACGAACGGGATTTCCTCCGTGCGGGTCTCGGTGGGCTGCCAATTGGCCAGGGCGCGGACCGCCGCTTCGCTCACGCGCTTGCCATCGCAATTGCGGAGCACGGATTCGAGCACGAGGCGGATGGAGACGGGCAACCGGGAAACCGGCCCGGCGCCGGCCTTTTCGAGCGCGGGCAGCGAGTAAAATTGTCCCTGCTGGCCGCCGCCAACGTCAAACTTTTGCAACGTGTTGAGTAAATTGTGTGGTACGCTCATTTAATTCCCTCAATAAGCCACTCAAAATGAAGCCTGCACACGGAAGTGTCAAGCGAAGCAAGAGGGTGGTAGTGGCCGAATTTGCTGTAGCGTTGAGCCTCCGGCTCGAAATCGGCGCACAGCACCGACCCTACACTTCACTTCACCGCCGGCTCGGGGTGCAACAGTTCGTTGATGCGCTGGGCAAACCGGGGCAGATCCAGCGGCTTGGTGAAGAAATCATCCGCCTGCATGGCCGCGGAACGGCGGGTGACTTCGCTGGAAAGTGCGCTCATGAAAATGATGGGGATTTTTTTGGTGGACGGCTGGCGCCGCAGGATTTCACAGACCGAGAGGCCGTCGAGGTCGGGCAACAAAATGTCGAGCAGGATCAAATCCGGTTTGCACAGCCGGGCCTGGCTGAGCGCCTGCACCCCGTCGCTGGCCACGATGAACTCATAGCCCAGCCCGGCGAGCCGATACTGCACCAGCTCGATGAAATCGTGCTCGTCATCCACAATCAAAATCCGGGGCACCATGGTGAATAAGTTACCCTACGCCGGACCAATCCGGATGGCGATCCGGTTAAAGCCAGGTCACGAAACGGAAACGGACGGTGGCGCAGATTGATAATCTGCTGTTTCGCGGGTTGGCAACCGGCAACGCTGTCGCCCGCGGTCCAGCGTACGCCGATTGCCAATCGGCAGAAAGAGCAGACTGCCAGTCTGCCCTACATCGCGGCCGCCGCCCTGCCAAAAGCCTTGTTTGGCGCGGGTGATTGTGTGATAAATCCACGCGACATGCCAACGCGCCAGGGCTCCATTCACTTGTTTCGTTTGTTCGGAATTGATGTGTATTTGCATTGGGCCTGGTTCCTGGCCATCGCCTTTTTCACTTATCAACCAGGAAGCCATTCTCCCCTGACCTGGCGGGTGCTGCAATGCCTGTCGTTGTTCCTGATCGTGCTCATGCACGAGTTCGGTCATTCACTCGCCTGCAAACAGGTGGGAGGCCAGGCCAATCAAATCGTGCTCTGGCCGCTTGGCGGCGTGGCGTATGTATCCCCGCCCCAACGGCCGGGCGCCATGTTGTGGAGCATCGCCGCCGGACCGCTGGTGAACGTGGTTTTGTTTCCACTGTTGAGCCTCCTCCTCCTGATCGCCCAGCAACTGGGCTGGGAAGAGAGTCTGCCGAACCTTTACGACTATGTAGAGGCCCTTTGGATCATCGACGTCATCCTGCTCGTTTTCAATCTGGTCCCGATCTACCCGCTCGACGGCGGGCAGATCTTGCGTTCGTTGCTCTGGTTCATCTTCGGCCGGGCGCGCAGCCTGAAAATCACCACCATCATCGGATTCATCGGACTGGCTGCGATAATCCCATTCGTCGTCATGGCGCATCATCCCTGGTATTACGTCCTGGCCGCTTTTGTTGCCCTGAATTGCTGGACCGGTTTTCAACAGTCCCGCGCGATGATGCGTCTCGCCGACGCGCCGCGGCATGCGGGTTTTGCCTGTCCGGTCTGCAAGAGTGCGCCGCCCCAGGGCGCCTTCTGGGTCTGCGGCAAATGCCGGAAACCTTTCGACACTTTTGTCACCGGGGCCAGCTGCCCCAACTGCGGCACCCAATACGGCGCCACGTTCTGCCCCGAATGCAGCAGCCTGCGCCCGATGAGCGAATGGACCACCGCCGCCGCCAGCATGCCGCCGAAGTTGTAACGTCCACAACATCGTCCTCGTCCTCGTTCTCATAATCGAAACCGCAGAAATCGAGGACGAGGACGAGAACGAGGACGATTGGACTGCGGTGGCTGAGCGCAGCGGCGACACCGCTTTCCGAACGACCGATTGCTTCCCAAGGCGGCGTGGCGCTTCGCTTCCCGCCGCAGTCCAAAATGTGTGAATGCGACCAGCCGCGTTAGATTCATCCGTGTCCATCTGTGTCCATCCGTGGTTAAACCTTCCCGACAAAAAAATCAGGCCGCCCAAATGAGCGGCCTGAACGCATCCGACAGGACCGGAAATTACTTCAACTTGGCCAGCGCCGCCTTGAGGGCGTCGAAGTTTGGCAGGTCTTTCGGCGTCGGCGTCTGTTCGCTGTATTGCACCACGCCGTTTTTATCGATCACGAACGCCGCGCGCGCCGCGGTGTCGCCCACACCGGCCAGCATCGGGAAAACGACGTCATAAGCCTTGGCGGTGGTCTTGTTCAGGTCGCTGGCGAGGGTGATGCCGATTTTTTCCTTCTGCGCCCACACCTCCTGCGTGAACGGGCTGTCCACGCTCACCCCGATGACATCGGCGTTGAGGCCGGTGTACGCGCCGAGGCCGGCGGTGAGGTCGCACATTTCCTTGGTGCAGACGCTGGTGAACGCGAGCGGGAAGAACAGCAGCACGGTGTTCTTCTTGCCGAAGTTGTTGCTGAGCTTCACGTCCACGAGGCCGGCGGCCTGCTTGGATTTGAGGGTGAAGTCGGGAGCTTTGGTTCCTGTAGGAATAGGCATAATCGTTTATTGTTTTGTGTTTAACTTGTCCTTTCTCGTGCGGGAGATATGCCAGATTTCGCCCGCGCCTGTCAAACCAGGATTGCGCGTCCCGGCAACGGTGCATTTGGTGGGGCGAGACTCCTGACGAGCCGTCTCTGTTGCGCCAAGGCGGCTCGCGAGGATGCTCGCCCCACCAGAATTGCAAATGGCGTCATCATCTGGCTCGATGGCTAAGGCAACAGGACGGACCGGTAGAAGCGCGGGCCATCGTCCGGCGCCGCAAAGTTGGTAAGGCCGAACGTTCCGTTCACCGGATAATTGGTGCTGCAGACCGTCCAATCCACAAGGTTGGAAGAAACCTGGATGGCGTAAGCGTAGCCGTCGTAGCCGGTAAACTGCACGGGCATGGGACCGCCGGTTGACGCAATCGAGCCGATGGAATCCGCGCGGAGGAAGGGAAGCAACTGGCTGGGGATGATTTCGTAGGCTTCGTCACTGATGCCGAAACGCTGCTGCACGGCATCGTTCCAGTTCAGGAACGGCGATTGTTCGGCCAATGGCTGTGTCGCCAGCACGTCGCCGATATCACGGAAAAACTGTCCCGGCCGGGCCGCCCGCGCCGATTGGATGGCATCGGCGATGGCCGACGCCTGGGGCGAGTTTGATGAGATGACGAGCGAATCAAATTGGAGCACGCTGAAATAATCCAGCTGATTATCGGGAAGATCATTGGTTAGAACCGTCAACCCATCGAGCAGCGTCATCCAGGCATCGGGATTAGGGTTGTTGACGGAAAACAATGTCCGGGGATTATTGGGATTGAACACCGGTGCCAGCAAGCTCACCAGATGCCGGTCCCGCACCGGCGCCATGGCAACGGCATCGTTCGCGTCCGAATCTCCTGTCCATTGAATCCAGGTGTTCGTCCCAATAAAATTGTAGATACCGTTAATGATTTGAATCTCACCCAAAACATTTTGCGCCTTGAGATAAACCGTCTGCCAGGGCGTGCCACGATGGACCCGGCCAATCCAGTTCAAACCGGGAAGTTGGTTTGTCGGAAAATCCCAATTATCCGATTGCCACACCAGCGGGTCCTTGATGCTCAGGTTATAGGCATTCACTGTGTTAAAATCCGGATCATTGGACAACCTGTAGGGAGAACCACCCCACGGCATATATCGGCTATTTAAAAGAGCAATGTTGTCCGGCCAGCGAAGAATGTGTTGGGTATTGGTGTCATCCATGGTGTCGATCAAATCACTCGTGAGGTAGTGAACCAGCGGATCGTTTACCTGCCAGGTCAGACGCTGGACCCGCGTACGTACCGGCATGTAAGGCGCCTGCAAATTCGTGGTTGTATATATGGCAATGTAGATCTGGCCTCCGAGGATGATAGGTGTGGTAAGCGTCTTGCCAAAAAAATGATTAAAATAAGACATTTCGGCTGCCGGAGTGGTAAAGGGTAGACCGGGAATTGGAGTGGTGGACCAGTAGCCACCATCGTCCGAATCCTCCGCTGGCAACACCGGAACTCCAAACCGGGAATAGTTGATTTGATTGATCACACCCATGGTCAGGCCATTGGTCAGGTTGGTGCTCCACAGTCCATACTCGTCCCGGTCGGCAATCTCCGCGTTCAGGTCACGACTGCCATCCAGGCCATTCAATTGCACATAATCGATGATTCGTCCTTGGTCTGGTCCGGCGGAATAATCAATGATGGCCACTTGTAGGCGGTTTGTGGTCAGCAAGCCAAAATGCGGCAACGGCGGTGTGCCGTTGTTCAGGTAATTGGAAGAGTTTATGGCTGTGGGAATGAAACAGGGCGGAGTATAGGGAGGACTGTAACCAGCCCAGGTATTGGGACCATAATTATAGACGGAGTTGGTGAGCCAAAGGACCAGCGCATTGGTGCCGAAAGGCATCACGAACGAACTTAATCCCAGATTATTGTTAATGCCCGGCCACGAGTTGAACGATACAACACTCGAGGCCATGAAATTGCGGAACATCGGCATAAAACCCGGAGCATCATTGGTCAGGCCGATACCCATGCTGGCCCGCGTCATGATGACCACTGGTCCGGTCCCGGTCCGGGGATAGCTGCTGGTGTAAGAATTCCAGCATTCCACACCATAATAATTGGAGATACTCATGATGTACATCTGGTTCGAGGCGTACTGGAATGGCGTGGTGTTGGTGTTGCGGGTGAACTGCAACTTACGCGAGATCTGGAAGGAACTTTCCAGCGAGAATTCGTTGAAATTGGGGAAGCCTTTCTTCGCACCGATGACCCAGGGCACACCATAAACATTCGTGGCCAGGTTGATCACCGGACCGCCCACGATGGATAAATCAAAGGGGTCAATCGGCAAAGCCAGATCCGGAGTGACCACGGTATTCGTTTCATTTCCCAATGTGATCGAATCGGTTTGCAGCACATAACCGGTGATAAAAACATTGGTGCCCAGGCCGTCGGCATCCCGGGAAAACAGCGGGCGGAAAATCGATGGATAAACATTGGTGGTGGTGGCGTCGTAAATATTCGCCGTGACCTGGAGCAGCCGATGGACGGCCGGCGTGTACTGGTTGGTCGGGTAAACCTGGATCCGCGTCAGATTGAGATTCAACTCTGACAGCAACAGGCGGGAAGCAACATTGGTGAAAAAATTAACCGGGCTTGGCGCCGGCCCGACACCGGCCCTCGCCAGCGTAGTCACGAGCATACCGCCGCAGATCAAAAACTTTACCCACCCGGCCAGGTTCAACTCCCAATCTGTCTTATATGCTCGGCTTTGCCCGTATGTGCGGGTCATGTAGCATAGCTTATACTAAACCACGCTGGTTAGCCAGATATTAACAGCCGCCAGCCGTTGCCATCCCGCTTATTGTAATCGGGGGGGCATGTTGAACACGTAGCCGAACAACCGTGCCAGAATGTCGCCGGTGTGCTGTTTCGTCACATCCGGGCCGAAGGTGAACGCCTCCGACTCGCCGAATTCATGCACCATCAGGCAATAGCTGCCGTTGGCCATCACCCCCAGCAACTCGCCGGTCCGGCTGAATACCAGGTCGCCGCGCGACGGATTGAATTTTCCGAACAGCCCCTTCAACAGATTGCGGTCCAATTTCACGTAATCCGGCAGCTTCTCCTCGATCTGGAACGTGCTCTGTCCGTAATAATCCCCCTGCGAGCCGATCACCACCGCATCCTGGAATTTGTACGGGTCCGCGGCCACCGGGTAAACTTTGCAGCCGAGCTGGGCGGCTTCCTCCTTGGTGACCGGCATGAACACCACCCGCGGATCATGCATGTCAAAAAACAACTGGTGGATGGGGACCTGCGCCTGGTTGTGCGCCAGGGTGCCGGTGAGCCCCTGCCAGTCCGTGCCCGGGTCCCACAAGGTCAATGGCGTATCCTGCACGTGGCACAGGGCATAAATTCTACTGCCGTCGGTGACCAGCACGGTTTGGCTGGTTTTGCTCTTGCTGGCGTCCACGCCGAACAGGCCGGATCGGGAGGCGAGGATGCTGGTCTGGACCCGGTTTTTGACAAACTCATCAAAGATGGTGTTGGGGGTCAGGGGACGGTTCTCGCGGATTTCCTGGGTCAGGGCGCCGGAATTGGTTGCCAGGACCTTGACGCCCTCGGCCAGCTTGGCATTTTGGGCGCGCTGGGCCTGCACTTCCTGCTGCATCACGGCGATTTGCCCGGTGGCGACACGTTTATCCGTTTCCGCCGCGCGGAGCTGGCCGTTCAACTGGGCGATCTGCTGTTGCAAGGCGGCCGACTGGTCCGTCTGCTTTTTAATCTCGGCCTCCTTCATCGCCAGTTGCTCCTTGGTCAGCGAATCGGCGTTCAGCAATTTCTGGTTGAGGGTCTGGATGTTGGCCTGGGCCGCGGCATACTGTTGCTCCAGGTTTGACGCCTTCTGCTGCAGGTCTTTGGTCTGCTGGTTGAATTGCGCCTGTTGCTGCTGCACCGCTTCACGGGCCTTGGTCAGGTCCGCCTGCAGCTGTTCGCGGTTCTTTTGTTCCTCGCTGAGCGCCTGTTTCATGACCGCGGCGAGGTCCTTCCCGCTGGGATCGGACTTGGGCACGGCGTCCACCTTGGCGCTTGCCACGGCGCCTTCGTCCTCGCCGGCCATCTTGCTGAGGTCCGTCGAGAACGTCAGCAGGCTCAGCAGCAGGAAATCGCAGATGACAATGAGGATGCTGCGATTCATGACGGCCGGGCGTTTTCGGCGTTTTCGGCTTCCAGGATCAATCGCCGGCGGGCCGGGCGCAGATGGAAGATTTTAAACACGCATACGAAGATGATGCCGAACGACGTGCACGAGTAGGCGGCCATCAGGCTGAATTTGATGATTCCCGTCGAGACGAGGATCAGGGAGATGATGGTGCCGACGAAGCCCAGGTAGAGGCCGGCGTCGAACAGGTGGTCTTCGTTTTCAAGGAGCCTGAGCTTCATGCGTGCCGCCAGGTGTTGCCGGCGGATTTCCGCCAGTTTCACGAGGCAGGAGATATAAAGCAATCCCTGCAGCACGAAGAACAGCAGCAGGGTCAGCAGGATCATGTTGTTCATAATGTTGGGATGTGCGCGGGTGAATCCAGCCAGGACGACGTGGCCCGTCGTGGGCACGTGCAGTCGAAAGGCATACGTCTCTTTCCGGGTGTCCTGGGCGAGAAACGGCTCGCTCAGGAGCAACACCACCAGCAGGAAACCCAACGCAAACAAAGTCTCGCGGACCAGATGGAACCCGCGCACCTGCAACGGTTGTTCCAGCGACGATACCGCCGGCCGCGCAAAATGCAACGTCATGGCCAGCAGAAATCCGCTCAGCAGATAGGCCAGCCATTTCAATGCCAGGGCCAGCCACGGCAGCCGCTGGCTCAAATCCAGGGCCAGGTGCAGGCCGTAGCCGGTGCGGTAAACCAGCCGGTCGCGCGCCAGCAGTTCATTCACCCCGCCCGCGCCATACTGGAGACTGGTACCGAGACCTGTCAAACCCGTCTGGTCAAAGTCCGCGAGGTATTTGACGACGGCGCGCGGATTGCCGGAAAGCACCACCACGGAGAACAGCACGGGCAACTGGCCGCCGCCTTCGCGGACCTGGTCGGCCAGCGCATGGAGCGTCTCCGGATCCTCAACGTGTCCGGTGAACGCCACCAGCTGGTCCCAGTTGAGCCGCTGGCCCAGCGACATCAGGTCCACCAACACCCGCTCCAACGGCTGCGAATTTCCGCCGTGATTGGCGGTTGCCGCCAGCCGGGAAAGGTTGTCGCTCAAGCCCGTCGTCAACCGCCCTTCCGCCAGCAACAACCCGGCAATCGACAGCGCCGCGTCGAACGCCTGGCCGGAGGCCGACGACGATGGCGGGAAGAGCGTGGTAGCGGTCAGATCCCGGCAATGCAGCAGTTCCTGCACGGCAGGATTCGGGGAAGTTTCCATCAGTTCGAGGGCGCGGGTACGGTTTTTCTGGCGGATGATAAATTCGGTAAAAGGTTCCGCGGCCGGGACATCGCTCCGGAACAGGCGTTGCAGGCCGGCGTCGTTGCCCCACACCAGCCAGTTGGGATGCTGCTGGACCGCATTGGTCACGGCCAGGGCGAGATTTTGCCAGCCGGAGGGAATCCGCTCCGCCTGGGCCGCTTCCAGGAACAACGCAGCCACGCCGACGTTCTGCTTGTTGACGAGCGCCAGACCCTGGGTAACCAGGCTGGGTGTGTTCCGTCCCGCGGTGCGGATGACGCTCACGTCCACCGCGCGCAAATAGGCCGGCACCAGCAAGCCGCAAAACAGCAGCAGCAAGCCCGAAACCATACACGCTAAAGCCCATTGCCAGCGGTTCATCATGTGTTCAATCCGACCTTATTTTCCTTAGACTGCACGTTGGAAATCACTGTTCAAGCACGAATAATGCCTGCGGGCGCCGAGGCGCGCCGCGACCACTTCGAAAAATCGGGTCCTGCAAGTTCCTGATTTCAAGCGCCGAAGGACGGAGTGTCGTAAAACGAGACCCGCCAGGCCGGATTAAATTCACTTTGCGGACGACGCTTTTCCAAGCCCCCCTGTCAGATTTTACAACGCCTTAAGGACTGCCTCCGCGTGCTCGTCCGGCTTCACCTTCGGCCAGATTTTTTTAATGCGGCCGTCCGGGCCGATGAGAAACGTCACCCGGTGTGTGCCCAGGTATTTGCTGCCCAGGAAACTTTTCTCGCCCCAGACGCCATAGGCCGCGACAATCTTTTTGTCCTCATCCGCCAGCAGCGTGAACGGCAGCTTGTATTTCACCGCAAACTTGTCGTGCGATTTCACCGGGTCGGTGCTGACGCCCAGCACGACGGCCCCGGCCTTTTTGAAATCGGCGAAATGATCCCGGAATCCGCACGCTTCCTTCGTGCAGCCGGAGGTGTCGTCGCGGGGATAAAAATAGAGCACGACGTGTTTGCCTTTGAAGTCGGCGAGCGAAGCCCGGCCACCGCCGTTGGTCGCCGCCGAAAAACCCGGCGCCGCGTCGCCTTCCTTTAATTTAAGCTCCAGTTCCTTTGCCATAATTTTAAGTCCGGACGATTTTAGCCACAGATTTGCACAGATGAAACACAGATTTGGGGAAAGCGGGCCGAAGAATGATCTTTGGGTGATATCTGTGTTTCATCTGTGACCATCTGTGGCTTCAATTTTTGGTTGGCAAACTGGCCGGGTGCGCGCCGAGCTGTTTCACGCCATCCCAGACGTACAGCAGCCCCGAAATGCCCGTGCACAACGCGGCCCCGATTGTCCCGACCCTGAACCAGCGCGCATTCAGGTCATTGTCCCAGTCCAGCAAGATCCAGATGACCACGACCATTTGCAGCACCGTCGCGATTTTGCCCATGAAGCGAGGGCGCACAATGACCTTGCCGACGGTGAGCCGGACGACCGCGATGCCGACGAGCAGCAGCAAATCGCGTCCGAGCACGGTACCGGTGAGCCAGAGCGGGATCTGCCCGAGATACGACGAGTGGTTGAAACTCAAGGTGATGATGCCCGACAAGAGCAACATTTTGTCCGCCAGCGGATCGAGAATCGCCCCCAGTTCGCTCTTCTGGTTGTAACGCCGCGCAATGTAGCCGTCCACACCGTCCAGGATGGCCGTGATCGCAAACGACAGAATGGCCAGCAGCCGGTGAACTTCGTTGCCGGTTTGCAGGTAATATACCAATTCGACGACAAAAAAAGGGATCAGCAGGATGCGCAGGATTGTAACTTTATTGGCGGTCGTCATGGCCGCGGGATAGTTTGCCGGTTATTGGTTTGACTCGGAAGTCATTTTTAATTGAACTCACGTCCGACCACCTGCCTATGTTCATCATTCTGCCAGTCGGGATGAATTACCAGACCGAACGGCTGCCAATTGTCACGTTCACCCTCATGGGCGTCAATACGCTGGTGTACCTGGTCTCGTTGATGTTCTTTTTCGGCACCGGCGGGCATTCCGACTTGTGGATCTTCCAGCACCTGTGGCTAACGCCGGCGGATTCCCTCCTCTGGACCTATCTGACCTCGATGTTTGTGCACGGGGGGATTTTTCACCTGCTCGGCAACATGATCTTCCTGTTCCTGTTCGGCTGCTGCGTGGAAGACATCATCGGCCGTTGGCGGTTCCTGGCCTTTTACCTCCTCGGCGGACTCGTCGCAGAACTGGCCTACATTGCTCTGACCCCCGACCATTTCGCCTCGACCTTCCCGATGGGCGGCGCCTCGGGTGCCATCAGCGCCTGCATGGGCATGTATTTGCTGCTGCGGGCGGACGCCGACATTGAATTCAAATACTTTTATTTCTTCCTGCTGTTGGGGGGCATCGGCAGCGGTGATTTTTCCGTGCCGGCGTGGATGGCGATTTCATTCTGGTTTTTAAACGACCTGTTCTGGATGGTGCTGGGTTTGGTTGATCACCATCTCGGTGGCGGGGTTGCTTTTGGCGCGCACGTCGGCGGATTGCTGGCCGGGCTGGCCCTGGCAGGCATTCACCACTGGATCGAACGCCGACGCGGCGAACCGGCCGAGGAACAGGCCGCGCCTCTCCCCGCCTTTGTCGTCGTGGAAACCCACAACGAAATCCCAACCATTTATTTGCATGACGGCGGCCTTCAATCCGGTCCTTTCAACCAGTTTCAAATCCTGCAAATGCTGGCCTTGGGCTCTCTCAGCCGGGACGCGCAGTATTGGAGCGAAGGCATGACGGATTGGGCCAGCGTGCAGGAACTGTCCGACCGGCCTTCCGGCTGAAGCCAATTCCGGAGCGCCGGCCTCCGGCATGGCTCGTTGAACTTTATTTCAACAGCGCGCCGTGCTGGAAGCTGGCGTTCCGCGATCCGCGAACAAACGGTGTTTCGCTTGCCGGTGCCCCTTGGTGGGAAAAACGCCACGGCCACGGCAACGTGCGGCCCGCTCCTTGGGCTCACATTTTCCGGTGATGACTTTCGGCCCGGCCTTCGCTAAACTTTTCGGGAATGAAAGCAAGTGAAGCCAAACCTGTGGTGGGCATTTTGATGGGCAGTGACTCCGACTGGCCGACGATGAAGGCCGCTGCGGACGCGCTGGCGCAATTCGGCATTGCGAGCGAGGCAAAAGTGATTTCCGCCCACCGCGACCCGCACGGGCTGGAAGAATATGTCACCGGCGCCGCCAAACGCGGCCTGCGGGTCATCATCGCCGGCGCCGGCGGCGCGGCGCATCTGCCCGGCGTGTCGGCCGCGTTCACCACCCTGCCCGTCATCGGCGTACCCATCGAAAGCAAATCATTGAAGGGCCTCGACTCGCTGCTTTCCATCGTGCAAATGCCGCCGGGCGTGCCGGTGGCCACCGTCGGCATCGGCGCGGCGAAAAACGCCGGGCTGCTGGCAGTACAGATCCTGGCGCTGGGCGACGCACGCCTGCAAAAGGCGCTGGTGGAATTCAAACAGCAGCTCACCCTGGAATCGCGCGCAAAAAACAAGTCGCTCGCCGCCTGACCCGGCCAGGTAACAATAGTGTCCGGTGGGGCGAGCGTCCTCGCGAGCCGTTCGCTGTTGCAATGTCGAGCCGGTAGCTGGTGCCAGTGCTGTATCCGCTCGTCAGGAGCCTCGCCCCACCCATGCTTGAAAGAGCATCACTACCTGATTCCAAGGCAGCGTGTCCTTGGGAAAGACATTCCGTAAATTCCGGCCCGTTGTTCTACAATATTTCTCCGCAATAGATTGCCTAAAACGGGCAATTATTTACTCCACAATCCTCTGGTATGGAGCCTGCTAGGGGAGCCGATGAATCGGGACGGGCCCGGGGAGGGGCCAAAAAATTAACACCTTAATACTATGACTGAATTCATTGTAAAACGAACGGGCAAGTTGTTATTCCCGCACCTCGCGCGCGACCAACGCCGCCACATGATGTTTATCGTCACGCTGGTCCTGACCACCAGCTTGTCCGCCGCTTACTTGCTGACGATGTGGATGATTTCCGGCCGGCACTGATGACTTGGCCCAGGGGACGATGGGGGCACCGCCAACCGTCCGAGTGACGGTTGGCGGATATTTTCTTTTCCGGCATCATCACGAGTTTGACGTACGGTGCCACGCCAAAGTTTTTTCGGGCGCCGACATGTCGGCATACTTCAGAACAATCATTTCTTTGCCGCCTGATCCAGGATTTTCCGCTCCTTCTTTGTCAGGCTCTGAATGCCTTCACGCGAGACCTTTTCAAGGATGGCATCCACCAGCCCGGTCGTCGGAACGGTTTTCGGGGTTCGGGCGGACGGCCCGGACCAACTTCTAAAAAAGGCGCCGGGCGGCAGGTTCAACGGGTTTTGCCAAAGGTAAACGAACATGAGGATGCTCATGGCCATGACCGCGGCATACAGCCTGGGACTCCATTGGACAATTTCCGGGAACAAGGCCGTGGTAGTAAGCAGGCCGATAACTGCCCCGCCCAGGTGCGCGTCGTGCCCGATGTTCGATCGTTGTCGCCGCCCGCCATAAAACTCGAAAGCCAGGAACAGAATGGCATACAGCCAGCCCGGGATTGGCACCGGCAGCATGAAGAAACGGATCGCGCTGCCCGGAAACAGGAACACCGACGAGAAGATGATGCCGCAGACGCCTCCGGAGGCGCCCAGTGAAAGATATTCGTGGTGCCGATGGAGCCAGAGCGAAAGCAGGCTGCCACCGACGATGCTGGCGAAATAAATCAGCAGAAAACGTTGGACTCCAATCGCCGGCTCCATGTTCTGCCCGAACAGATAAAGGCTGAGCATGTTGAAAATCAGGTGCTGCCAGTCGGCGTGCAAAAAGGCGGAGCTGACCAGGCGATGATATTCCTTGTCCGCCAGGATGGCTCGCGGGGAAAAAATGAGGTTATCCCGCAAGCGGTAGTTGGTGAAAGCCGGAACCGAAACGGCACCGGTGGCGATGATAATCAGCAGTGTCGCGATGGGTGGCAGCTCCGGCGGCATGGGCTTATCAATTTATTTCAAGGCCGGCCGGACATTTCAACCGGTTTTTCGATTCGCAACAGGCCAAAGACCAGCCGGGCAAGCTGGTCGTGCCCTTTTTGCGAGAGATGCAACCCGTCCAGCGTCGCGACTTTGTAACCAAAAATCCCGGCCAGATAACTCTTCGGTATCAGGCTCACCCCGTATTTCTCCGCGAGCACCCGCTGGTCCCGGCCAAACGCATTCCAGAACGGCAACAGCGGCAGCTCAAACATGATGACCGGATGATTCCCCTTTTTTAATTTGCCGAGGAGTTGGTCGAGGTCCCGGTAAAATGCACGGCTGTCCGCGTGTCCCAGCAAATCGTTCCCGCCGATCTCAACGATGACCAATCCGTCATCGGCCTTGATGCCGTCGGCCTCCGCCCGGGCCGCTTCCAGCGTGGCGCCCGGCCGGGCGAGATTAGTGACTTTCAAATGCGACAGATCGCCCAACACCGCCGGCCAGACGCGTTCCTTCGCTCCCATCCCGGCACTGAGGGAATCACCCAAAACATATACCGGTACATCTTCGAAAATGGCCATGCGTTGTTTCAGGCGATAAGGCAGTTCCGTGATACACAAGGACAGCGACAGAAACGCGAAGGCCATGACGGTCGATGCCCGCAATGGAAAGGACGTCCGGGCAATGAAGGAAACGCGCACGGCCAGGCAAAGGGCAAACCAAAGGCCATACAGCCAGAACGACATCGGGGTGGACGAAAGGACCACGAGGCTGATGCCGACGAGCCAGCCGACGGTCAGCAAAACCTTCCAAATCCGGCCGTCCAGCCACAGGCGCGCGACAAATGCAAAGACCGTCAGGCCCATGCCGATGAAGAAGGCGTTGCCGCTGGCGATTTGAATCACGACCGGGTTCACGCCCGAAGGCTAACCGCGAAATACGCTAAATACACGAACAAGATGCAGTACGGGTCGAAAGCCTGACGGCACCGGGTTGAATCTAACGGTTTGTCATCGACGGTCGGTTGCCCTAGACTTCAAGCATGATCCGGGTACAACCTTTCCCTTTCAAATGTTTGTTCTGGCTGGGCGCGTTCTCATTTCTCATGGGAACCGGTCCATCGCGGGCCGCGGATACGAATCTATACGCAACCGACCATGTCTTGATCCGGTTCAAATCCGGGGTCAGGCCGCAATTGAGTGCCGTCAGTTACCAGGAAACGCTGGACAGCCTGCTGGCGCCGCTGGGTTTGCCC
>Ga0265338_10003125_pt1 | contig 23663 bp, 21 predicted proteins | sample 42126metaG_FD_193579 | JGI IMG/M metagenome (GOLD analysis project Ga0265338, IMG submission 193579) | Rhizosphere microbial communities from Carex aquatilis grown in University of Washington, Seatle, WA, United States - 4-21-26 metaG | ecosystem: Host-associated > Plants > Roots > Rhizosphere... | reverse complement strand
CAGCAGCGAGCCGATGTTTTTGTCCGCCATGAGCTTGATGGCTTCGAAGACCGTCAGCTCAGGCGAGATGGACCACAGCGCTGTGCTTTTGTGATGCAACAGCGCACTGATGGGAACGCTTGATTTCATAAGCTTATTGGATTAACTTTATATCTGCTGCTTCTGCAAAGAATTCAAGTTATTTTTTCGATCGGACCGAAACCAAAGCCGCCACCACCACGCACGCCCAGCCGAACCAGTCGCCGTGGCGATGGTAAAACGTCGGCGCGCGGCCCGCGCCGGCCTGCGACACCGGAACGTCAATGGTCACCGCGCCCGTGCCGTAAACGCTGCCGGTTGGGTCCTTGAAAATTTCCCGCACGCGGCCGTGGGCATCAATCCAGCACGTCACCCCGTTGTTCGCGCAGCGGATGAGCGGCAGGTTGTTTTCGACGGCGCGAAAGACGGCGGTGGCCATGTGCTGCCATTGCGCCGCACTGCCCCCGAACCAGCCGTCGTTCGTCAGGTTCACGAGAAAATCCACGTCATCCTTCGCGGAATCGCGCGCGGCCCCGGGAAACGTGTCCTCAAAACAAATCAGCGGCGCAGCGTTGACCTTCAAATCGCTTAACTCAAATGTCACCGGCTGGTCGCCTGGGGTGAAACTGCCGGTGATGGGCGTCAGATATTTGATGAACGGCAGCCAGCGGACGAGCGGGATGTATTCGCCGAAGATCACGAGCTTGCGTTTGTGATACACGTCCGCCAGTCGGCCGTCCGGCGTGACCAGAAAGCTGCTGTTGAAATAATCCTCATCGTTCGAGTTGGTCGAACCGTTGCCCGGCGGCTCGGCGTCGTCGCTGCTGATAATCATCCAGACATGATTCGACCGGGCCAAACCTGTGACGGCGCGATACGTGTTTTCGTCGTAACGAACCATCTTCGGAACGGCGGACTCGGGCCAGATCAATAAATCCGTCTTAAACGCACTCCCCGCACCGTCCCCAGGACGGGAGAGGGGTTCGTTGCTTTGAGCTTCATTCAAGTTTGAAGAATCAAGGATTTGTATGACTTCTCCGTTCGAAGCCGTTCCGCTGGTTTCTTGATTTATGTTTTCCGCCAGCGCTTGTTCTGTCCGTTGAATCAATCGCCGAAACCGTTTCTCGTCCTCATTCGGATTCCAAATCAACGTTTGGGGAATGCTCGGCTGGACCAGCGTCACGCGCAGGGTGGTTCCCGGCGAGTTCCACTGGCCCGCCCGCATGAAGCCAAAAATGAACAAGCCCATGACGGTGAGCAGCGGCAGTATCATTTCCGCCTGCCAGACAAATCGCCGGTTCGGATTTCCGAAAATCGCGCGCAGGGCGGAAAACAACGAGAGGGAAAACCACGTGACCAGGAACGAAACGCCGTACACGCCCGTCACCGACGCGATTTGAATCAGCGGGACCATCCGGTATTGCGAGACGCCGAGCAAATCCCACGGAAAACCGCCGAACAGCCGGACGCGCACCATTTCCAGCGCCACCCAGACCGCCGCGCCCGCCAGCGACCAGCGTGTCCGGCGCGCCCAATTGCCCTCGCCGATTTTCCCTGCCAGCAGCCAGACCCAGACGGCGGGATACAGCGCAAGGAAAATGGCCAGGGAACCCCAGCCCAGAACCAGGAACCACCACGGCGCCGGAATCAGCAGCAGCCAGTAGAGCGACGAAAGAAAATACGCCAGTCCCGCGAGGTAACCGATGCGGAAGGCGTCGCCGCGGCCTTTGCCCTGCGCGATGGCAAGCAACAGACCCGGCACGAGCCAGGCAAATCCGGCGATGCCGATTTTGGGGAACGCCGCCGTCAGCAAAAGCCCCGCGCCCAGCGCGGCCAGATAACCGCTGCGCAGGAACAGTTCGTTGAGAAACCGTTTCAACGTGCTGAACGGCGAATAATCCGTCGTGAACGCCGGGCCGGGCCGGGCGCAGCGGGCGGCGCGTTTCACCAGCGCGGGGCCGGCATTGACCACAATCGCCATGCGTGCGCCGCGCCAGACCGCGAGGTCGGCGGACGAATTGCCGGCGTAATCGAAACCGCGTTCGCCAAACTGTTCAACGAGCGCCTTGAGTTTGTTTTTGCCGCGGAGATTGGTCCGGCCGTCGCTGGCAAGCACTTCGTCGAAAAGTCCAACGTGACTGGCGACCGGCAGGGCCATGTCGCGGTCGGACGCCGTGACCAGCACCAATGTCCGGCCCGTGCTTTTCTGTTCACGCAGAAACGCGAGGAGCGACTGCTTGTAAGGCAGCGTCGCCGGATCAATCGAAACGCGCCGGGCGAGCTGCTGTTTCAGGAATGCCCGCCCGCGCAGCCACCAGACCAGAACCGGAAAAAGCTGGAGCGGATTCCGCCGGAGCAGCCGCGCCAGCGATTCCCAGAGCAAATCCGTTTTGATGAGCGTGCCGTCCAAATCCACGCAGAGCGGGACCTGATTTTCGTGCGGTGAGGCGGGCGATGACGGCATGGATTTTGATTACCCTTTGAGCGCCCGTTCCAGCAAGTTTTTTTCACGGGCGCCGTAATTTAATTTCAACGCCTCGGCCCGGGCGGCAGGCGTCATTTTCTGCCAGGACTTTTGCACGGCGTTGATCGTCTTGTCCTCGGCGGTCTTGGCGGCCAGGTCGGCGAACTGATGTTCCAGAAAAACGAGGCACAACGCGTCTTCCAAAACCCGCGTTTCCGGGTCATCGGGAAAATGTTTTTTGAGGTTCAAATCCTGGACACGGCGGATCAGGTCCTCCGGGCAACCGAGTTCGCGCAAAATGTCACCGGCCTTTTGCGCGTGGAACTTCTTCAGCGTTGCGCGCCATTGCAGATAACCGGCGCGCGTCATCGGGTACGAGCCGCGCGGGATTTCCCAGCGGCAAAGATGCTGGCACCGCGCCGCCAGCCGCAGGGCCTCGGAAGCATCGGGGCAAAGCCGCAAGACCCAGCCGCTCAATCGCCGCGCGTAAAGCAATTCACGCGGCTGTGTGACGCCATCGGCGGTTTCCGGGTTCGGGTCACGCGCATTTTCCCCGTCGAACCGGCGGAGCGCGGCTTCAAATCGTTGGGAATCGGCTGGTTGAAATGACTCGGACACGGCGGCGTCTTAAGCCAGACAGAGCGGTTGCGCAAGACTGTTTCAAGCCTTTCCCATTTCGTCAGCGGGCTTCCGAATTGTCATCCGACAGGCGGGCGAAGTAAAAAAAGATGGCGGCAACCAGGATGGAAGCCCCCGCGATGAGGATGGCCTGCGTCCCGGGTTGTTTCAGGGCTTCGGACCACTGCGAAATCAAAACGCCCATCTTGCCGTAAAGGACTCCCATCTGCCGCGACTCCGCGCGGGCGTTTCCCGGCAGCAACTGGTCTTCCGTTGGGCCCGAGGCATGCGTCCCCATCCAATAAACCACGCCCGCAACGGCGAGCCCCAGCAACAACACGATGACGCCAATCTTCCGAAGCCGCTGCGATTGCTTGTGAGAGGGCTGGGGACCGGTGTTTTGTTCGTTCGCAGACATCGCATAAACGTTCCCTGCTCCCTTCCCTGAACACAAGCCGATAAAAAACGCCGCGCGATTGGCACGGTCAACGTTCAATTCCTAGGCGGGCTGCCTACCAATAATTAGGGTGGTTGACGACTTGACAAAAGACTGAATCGGGCATTGGTTCTATATATGAACCCGGCCACACAACCAATGAACGGCACAACCGGCGCGGGTGGGCAGGTGCAACTGGAAATGATGGAGACGGACATCAAATTGGTGGTTGAAGAATCGGAAAAGATGAGGGAGCAGATTCGAATGCAGGCGACCGAGCTGGGTCCGATTCTGGAAGCCTTGCTCAATGACGCGCACGGGCAAATCCGGTGGGGCTTGAACGAATAAGGAGCCGGCCGGATTGATTTTGTGCTTTAAGACAGGTCCTACACGCTTGACGGCAAGCGCAGGAGTACAATCGGGACAAGGGAGAAATCCGGCCTGGGAAAGCTTCCTCACAAAACCAGGGTTGTTTTCCGTCTTATCCCGGCGTCTTTGCTCCCGGCGGTTCAATTTGGTTTGCTGAACTGTTTTCCTGAGTTAACCTTGTCTTCGTGGCTTGGTTCACTGACCGTCATTTCTTTTTGATCGCCGTTGCGGTTTACGGTTTAAGCACGGTTTATTCGGTTTTCCTGTGGCGAAAAGGTTTTCGCAAGGACGACCACGTCAATTACCTTTTGCTGCTCACGGCGTTTGTGCTGCACACGGTCGCCATGTTTCTACGCGGCTTTTCCCTGAACCATTGCCCCGTCAACAACCTGTTCGAAGCGACCGTGTTCATCGCCTGGAGCGCCGCCGCCGTTTATCTCGTCATCGGCCTGCTGCCGCGGCTGCGGTTCCTCGGCGCGTTCGCGTCGCCGGTGCTGTTCGCCATCGGCGTGTTTGCGCTGATGCCCGAACTGGACCCGCCGCACGGCCCGGCCCCGCAGTTTTCCGGCGCGCTCACCAGCCTGCACGCGGCGACCATCCTGCTGGCGTATGGCGCGTTCGGCCTGGGCGCGGCGGCGGCGGGCATGTTTTTGACCGAACAACATGATCTGAAATTCCACAAACTCCGCGCCGTGCTGTCATTGCTGCCTCCGATACAACGGCTGGAAATCGTCACCGGCCGCCTCGTGCTGGCCGGCTTCGTTCTTTTTACCGTCGGCCTCGAAGCCGGCCGTTACCTGCCCCGCTCCGCGGACGCCGGTTATTGGTCGGATCCCAAGGTGGTTTGGTCCATTTTCATGTGGGTGGTGTATCTGGTGTTGCTCGCGTCGCGCCGGGTTTTTTCCCAATCCAGCCGCCGCTTCGCCTACGGTGTCATCGCCGCGTTTGTCTTCCTGCTCCTGACCTTTTGGGGCACGAACCTGCTCTCGCCCCTGCATCATCCATGAATGTCGTCGTCATCGGTTTGAGCCATCATTCGTCGCCCGTGGAACTGCGGGAGCGGTTCGCCTTTGCCGAAACAAAAATCCCCGGCGCGCTCCGGTCGCTGCGCGAATCGGGTGTTGCCGGCGAAGCCGTGATTCTTTCGACGTGCAACCGCGTGGAGATTTACGCCGCGACCACGCTGGAACCGGCCGCGGCGTTTGCCGGACTGAAACGATTTCTTGCCAGATGGGGCGAGACTGCTGGCGAGCCGCCATTAGAAAACGATTCCGGCTCGCGAGGACGCTCGCCCCACCAAGACAAAATCGGCGACGAACTTTACACGCTGGCCGAGCCGCAAAGTTTGCATCATCTCTTCAAGGTTGCGGGCGGGCTGGACTCGATGGTGCTGGGCGAAACGGAAATTCTGGGCCAGCTCAAGCAGGCTTACGCGCTCGCGCAACAGCACGGCCACACCGGCGCGCGGCTGAACAAGGCGTTTCAACGCGCGTTTCATGCCGCCAAACACATCCGCACCCATACGAACATCCAGCGCGGCAGCGTGTCCGTGGCGTCGGCTGCGGTCGAACTGGCGGAGAAAATCTTCAGCTCGCTTCAGGAGCGCGAGGTGCTCGTCATCGGCGCCGGCGACACGAGCGAGAAAACCGCCCGCGCCCTGCTCTCGCGCGGCGCGCGGAGCATCATCGTCGCCAACCGCTCGCACGAGCGCGCCGTGGCACTGGCGAAGGAACTCGGCGGACGCGCCGTGCCGTTTGACAATTGGGCGGCGGAGTTTGAGAAGATTGACATCGCCATCAGCAGCACGTCGGCGCCGCATCACATTCTGGACCGCGCCAGACTCGAACCGCTGATGCAGGCGCGCAAGCAACGCCCCTTGCTGCTTATCGACATTGCCGTGCCGCGCGACATTGACCCGGCGGTGAACTTTCTGGAGAACGTCTATCTCTACAACATTGATGATTTGCAGGCCATCGCCGACGACTATCTGAAACAGCGCAAAAGTGAAATCGCACGGTGCGAGCATATCATCGCCGAGAAGGTAAAGCCGTTGCTTGAACCGAAAAACATACAGCCACAGATGAACACAGATGGATACAGATCGATGAAGATGTCACCCACAAAACCCTGGTAGTGCCCTGGTTTGGTTGTAGGGCACGACGTAAGGAGTGCTGGCCCAAAACGACTCGTCACCTCGTCGCCTACAAATGAGGACGCTGCCAAAACCCTGAGAAATTTGTTGTTCTTTTAATCTGTGTTTATCTGTGTACATCTGTTGCTGAAAAATGGCTTCTGAAAGACCAATTATCATCGCCACGCGTGGCAGCGCGCTCGCGCTCGCGCAGGCCAACTTGATTGCCGCACAGTGCCGCGAAGCGTATCCCAAACTGCGCTTCGAGTTGAAAATCATCAAGACCACCGGCGACAAATTGCAAACGGCGTCCATGGCAAAAAAAAATGAAGCGTTGCCCAAGGGTTTGTTCACCAAGGAGCTCGAAGTTGCATTGGTCAAAGGCCACGCCGATCTGGCCGTTCACAGCTTGAAGGATTTACCGACCGATTTGCCCGCCGGCCTCATACTTGCCGCCACGCCCAAACGCGCCGACGTGCGCGATGTGTTGATCTATCGCGATGCCGAATTCATCAAAACCCGCGCCGCTGGATTTTCCTCTCAACCCTCAACCCTCAACCCTCAACCGGTTGATTGGGCGCCGGGCCAGGACGCGTTGCGCGGTTTTGGGCCGCACTTGAAGCTGAAGGATTTCCCGGCAAAAGCGACCATCGCCACCAGCAGCACGCGGCGCAAGGAGCAGTTGCTCGCGGCGCGGCCGGATTTGAACGTCGTGGAAATCCGTGGCAACGTCACCACGCGGATGCAAAAGGTTGCCGAGCGTGGCGAACTGGACGCGACGGTGCTTGCGCTGGCCGGTCTAACGCGGCTCAACTTTCAAATTGAATCCGATGAATCGGAAAACACGCGGACGAGCCGTCCGCGCTCCGGCCGGCTCATCGGTGACGCGGTGCCGGACGGTTTGCTGGCGACGGTCCTCGACGTGGAGGTGATGCTGCCGTGTGTCGGGCAGGGTGCGATTGGCATTGAGATTCGGGCGGACGACGAACGCATCGCCAAAATCTGCGAGCGGCTGAATCATTTCAACACATTTCATTGCGTGACGGCGGAGCGCGCGTTTCTGCGCGCGATGGGCGGCGGCTGCCAGAGTCCCGTGGCCGCCTACGCCGAAATTGACGGCAGCCGGATGGAGATGCACACGGTGTCGTTCCGCGAAGGCCCGGCCAAGCGCGCCGATGGAAAACGTCCGATTGCTGAAGCGGCGGCACTGGGCGAAGAACTGGCGGAGAAATTGAAATAAATTGGCAGGTTCCGGCCCGCGCAATTTTTGACCAGATTACTTTTCCAAGGCGGCAAGAATGGAATCCAGTTGTTTCTTTTCGATATCGGTGGCGGTTCCTGCGACGATGTGGCCGGCGATGCTGCGCAAGATGTGGGCCTTGTCGGCGGGCAGTTTCGGCGATAACTCCGTGATAAAATCACGCGCGATGGCGGCGAAGGTATTTCCGTTGTAAAAGCAGAACGGCGCTAGGCGGTGGCATTGCAGACAAATGTCGAGCGCCTCGATCAGAGCAAGGTCCTTGGATTGGTTTTTCTCCCAGAGGGATTTAGCCGGCTGATGTCCGTCGGAAGTGGGTTTATGCAGCGCGTTCTTCTGCTTGCAAAGACCACGATTGATTTCAGTAACAATTTCCCAGTCGAATGAGGCGAGCCAAGGTTTGACGAGGCGCGACATAAGAAACCGGCCGATTCAATGAGCCGCGGACTTCCTTAGACCGGCCTTGATCCGTTGCAGGGTCGTGACGCCTTCGCTTTTGAGGTATCCCTTTCCCGTCCGGGCAAGGACAGGCTCGGCGGCAAAACGGTCCTGGATCCGGAGAGCATCCTTCATGATCCGTCTCAGGCGTTTATGCTGGGTTTCTGTCACACTCCAAAGGTAACCAATGAATCTCATCTTCGCAAATTGAAAATCCCTTGCCGTTGTAAACAAAGCGCACTTCGGCACAATTATCAAGGATGGCAGGGCAAACCTGCCGGTTTGCCCAAATTTCACCACCAACCAGCCCGGTGATACTGGCGGAACCCCGCCGGGATGCGCACACTGGAACATCGCTTCGCTCGTTCTTGAGAAAATTTGGGCGGCGCGGCAGCGCCGGGCTCTACCTGATATCAAACCATACCAAGAAAACAAAAACGGCGCGGGTTTTGGCCCGCGCCGCTGTTCCCCCGGTTCCTCCGGAGCGTGTTTTTACACGTCATAATACATCCCGCCTTCGCGCTTCGCGCTTCGGCGCGGCGAGCAGGATTTTCTTCGTATTTTACACGTCGTAATACATGAAGAATTCGTACGGATGCGGACGCAGGCGGATGGCGTCGTGTTCCTTGCGCTTGCTGCTGATCCACATGTCGAGGAAGTCCTCGGTGAAGACGTCGCCCTTGAGCAGGAACGCATGGTCCTTCTGCAGACAATCCAGCGCTTCGGTGAGGCTGCCGGCCACATTCGGAACCTTCTTCAATTCTTCCGGCGGCAGTTCGTAGATGTTTTTATCCAGCGGCGCGCCGGGTTTGATTTTATTCTGAACGCCATCGAGACCGGCCATGAGCAGCGCAGCGAAGCAGAGGTACGGATTCGCGGCCGGGTCCGGCGGGCGATATTCGAGGCGCTTGGCCTTGGGATTCTCGCTGTAAGTCGGGATGCGGACGGCGGCGCTGCGGTTGCGGGCGCTGTAGGCGAGGTTGACCGGCGCTTCGTAGCCCGGCACGAGGCGCTTATAGCTGTTCGTGGTCGGGTTGCAAATGGCGCACAGGGCTTTGGCGTGCTTGAGCAAACCACCGGCGTAATAAAGCGCCATTTCGCTCAAACCACCATATTCCTTGCCGGCGAAGAGCGGCTTGCCCTTTTTCCACAACGATTGATGGACATGCATGCCGGAGCCGTTGTCGCCGAAGAGCGGTTTGGGCATGAAGCAGGCGGTCTTGCCGTGTTTCCGGGCGATGTTCTTGACGACGTATTTATAAATCATCATCCAATCGGCGGAGGTAACGAGGGGGCTGAAGCGATAATCAATTTCGGCCTGGCCGGCGGTGGCGACTTCGTGGTGCTGGCGTTCGATTTTGACGCCGAGCTCCTCCATCACCAGGCACATTTCGGTGCGGATGTCCTGCTGGGTATCGGCGGGCGCGACCGGGAAGTAACCTTCCTTGTGGCGGATCTTGTTGCCGAGGTTGGGCATTTCATCGCGGCCGGTGTTCCAAACGGCCTCCTCGGAATCGATGGAGTAAAACGTGCCGTTGCTTTTGGAGTCGAACTGGACGTTGTCGAAGATGAAAAATTCGGCTTCCGGACCGAAAAACGCCTGGTCGGCGAGGCCGGTGGAAATCAGAAATTTCTCCGCCTTCTGGGCAATACCGCGCGGGTCGCGGCTGTACGGTTCCAATGTGCCGGTCTCGGAAATGGTGCAGGTGAGGCTCAACGTCGGGACCGCGCAAAACGGGTCAATGAACGCGGTGTCCGGATCGGGCATGGCCAGCATGTCGGAGGCTTCAATGGATTTCCAGCCACGGATGGAGGAGCCGTCGAAGCCGAGGCCTTCGCTAAAAATGTCCTCGGTCAGTTCGCCGACGGGACAACTAAAATGCTGCCAGGTGCCGAAAGTGTCGACGAACTTGATGTCCATCATTTTCGCACCCGCCTTTTTTGCCAGTTCAATTACGCTCTTGGGTGTTGCCATAGGTCATGTGTGGATTTTTTGGTTGCTGTTGTTTGGCACCAACGAAATTAACCGCTGGGTCTTGGCCGGATTCTGCCAGCAGCCGGCACTGCGTCTAGAATTTTTTGGCCGGATTTATTCACAGCGGTGATGGTCTGCCCGCAAGTTGCCCTCGTGCAAACAAAAAACGGCGCGGGCTGTTTGCCCGCACCGTTTCCCCGGTTCCTCCACTGGTGGTCTTGAAAATTACTTCTTGGAACTTTTCTTGATCGGCACGGTCGCGACGGTCTGGAGGATGCGGCCGGCGATCTTGTAGGGGTCGCCCTGCGAGTTCGGACGGCGGTCTTCCAAATAGCCACGATAGCCATTGGGAATAAAGGTTTGCGGCAGCCGGACGGAAGCGCCGCGATTGCCCACGCCGTAGTTGAATTTGTCGATGGACTGGGTCTCGTGCAGGCCGGTCAGGCGCAGATGATTGTCCGGGCCATACACGGCAATGTGCTCGTTCTTGTATTTGTCGAACGCCGCCATGAGTTTGTCGAAATATTCCTTGCCGCCCACTTCGCGCATGTGCTCGGTGGAAAAATTCGTGTGCATTCCCGACCCGTTCCAGTCCACGTCCTTGCCGAGGGGCTTGCAATGCCAGTTCACGTCCACGCCGTATTTTTCGCAAAGGCGCATCATGAGGTAGCGGGCAACCCACATCTGGTCGGCGGCGTTCTTGGAGCCTTTGCCGAAGATCTGGAATTCCCACTGGCCCTTGGCGACTTCGGAATTGATGCCTTCGTGGTTGATGCCGGCATCGAGGCAGAGGTCGAGGTGGGTGTCGACAATCTCGCGCGCTATGCAGCCGACGTTCTTGTAGCCGACGGCGGTGTAGTATTCACCTTGCGGCGGGGGAAAGCCGCCACCGGGCGGGAAGCCGAGCGGCGCGCCATCTTTGTAGAGGAAATATTCCTGCTCGAAGCCGAACCAGGCGCCGGGGTCGTCGGGAATCGTCGCCCGCGCGTTGGTTGGGTGCGGGGTCGTCTTGTCGGGCATGAACACCTCGCACATGACAATCGCGCCATTCTTCTTGGTGGTGTCGGGATAGACGGCCACGGGTTTGAGCATGCAATCCGAGGTGCGGCCCTCGGCCTGGCGGGTCGAGCTGCCGTCGAAATTCCACCAAGGAAGCTCATCGAGTTTTGGAAATTTTGAAAATTCCTTGATGGTGGTTTTGCCGCGGAGGTTGGCGACGGGTTCATAGCCGTCGAGCCAGAGGTATTCTAATTTGTATTTAGCCATGGAGGTTGAATTTCAAGTGTTGTTTTATTCAGTTTAAGTACGACGAATCTTCAAGTTGTACCAACTTTCAGATGGTTTCGCAACTCTGAGCAGGACGAATACCATTCCGGAAAAACCGGCCGGGCCAACTTGAAAAAAAGTCAAAATCGCCCGTGCCAGCGCGGCTTTTTCGCACTCGCGATTTTTTTGTCCGGGAAATAAAAAGGGAAACCGGCTGTTTATTTTTGCCCACGCTGCGCTGATTTCTCCGCCGGGTTTCGTGCCGGAGCAACACGGTGGCACGGTGGGAAGCGGCTTTCCAAGCCGGGTAAAATGCGCGATATTTGAAATCAAGAGAGCGGCGGTGGTCTCTGGCGGGATGCGATGCCTTTGAAAAATGAACCAACATCACACAAACAACCGGCCCCGGTGACGAGGCGGACGCATGTCATATGCTGCAAGTCAAGGACACCCTCCGCTCGACCGTGAACCTCGCTTTTGATGGCCGGGTGTTCAAGGTTTATCACGGTCCGAACGCACGGGAGCGATTCGACCGGGAGGTGCGGATTCTGCGCCACCTCGAAGCCCGCGGCTGCGGGTTCGTGCCCCGGCTGCTCGAGGCCGATCCCGCGCAACTCCGGATCATCACCACCAATTGCGGAAGCCTGGTGGAACATCTGGATGCGGAACGCGCCAAGGAACTGTTTGCCGAACTGGAGACCTACGGTGTGCACCATGACGATCCCGACCTGCGCAATGTCACCTACCGCCAGTCCGACGGGCGCTTTTGCGTGGTGGATTTTGAACTGGCCACCGTCCTCCCGGGTTTTGAGCCAAAATCACCGACATGAATCAACCTCCATCGCGCCCGGCTTCAACCTCGATTGCCCTGAAATGGTCCGGACGCACGGACCGCGGCCGGGTTCGCCCCAACAATGAAGACGCCTTTCTGGGGCTCCGGTTTGACTCCCGGGAGATTCATCGCCTGGGAAAGCTGGGCGAGGCCTCGCTCGGGAACATGGATTTTGCCTTTGCGGTGAGCGATGGGATGGGTGGGGCCATGGCGGGAGAATACGCCAGTGAAATCGCGGTGGAAAAAATCACAGCGCTGCTTCCGCGCTCGTTCCAGCAATCCGCCGTGGGTCTGGAAACCGGGTTTGAGGACGTGCTGACGGAGTTGTTCGATGAAATCCACCGCGCGCTGCGATACCTCGGGCACCATTACGAGGAGTGTTCCGGCATGGAAACCACCTTGAGCCTGTGCTGGTTCACCCCGGGCCGGATGTATTACGGCCATATCGGCGACAGCCGGATTTACTATCTGCCGGCTCAAGGGGGTGGAATCCAACAGCTCAGCGAGGATGACACGCACGTCGGCTGGCTGTTTCGGAACGGGAAGATCAACGAACGCGAGGCCCGTAACCATCCACGGCGCAATGCGCTGCAAAAGGCACTGGGCGGCGGCAACCAGTTTGTGGAGCCGCAGGTGGGCGCGGTGGCGTATCAGACCGGAGACATCTTTCTGCTCTGCACGGACGGCCTCGTGGAAGGGCTTTACAACGGTCAGCTGGTTGAACTGCTGCGCCCGCCGGGATCCGCCGCGGCGGCGGCTGACCCGGCGCACCGGCTGGTGCAGGAATCGCTGGCAAAAGACGGTCGCGACAACACCACCGCGCTGGTGATCCAGGTGATTTAAAACAAAAAACGCCGGGCAACTTGCGTCGCCCGACGTATGATTGTTTGGAAGGTTTGAACCTTAACCGACGTAGCCCTCTTCGCCGTGTTCGTTGATGTCCAAGCCTTGCATTTCGACTTCCTCGGTCGGACGCAGGCCCACCAGCGCCTTGGTGATGTAGGCAATCACAATCGTGCCCACGATGAACAACACCAACGAGACGCCAACGGTTTTCAATTGCTCCCACAATTGCGGCTGAAAGATTTTGTCAGTGACATAAGCCTTCAGGTTGACCGCCAGGTTCGGATTGGCGGCTTGCCGGGCAAACATGCCGGTCATAATCGCCCCGCACAATCCACCAATGCCGTGGACGCCGAATGTGTCCAAAGCATCGTCATAGCCCAGCCAAGCCTTGACCTTGTTACAGAAGAACCACGGAATGGTGCCGGCAGCAATGCCGATCCAAATGGCGCCTGACGGAAGCACGTAACCGCAAGCCGGGGTGATGAGCACCAGGCCCGCCACTGCACCGGAGCAGAAACCCAGCACGGTGGGTTTGCCTTTGATTACCCAATCCCACATCGGCCACACAAAGGAACCAACCGCTGTGGCAATGGTCGTGGTCGTGAAGGCGTTGGACGATATGACGTCCGCCGCGACCGCGCTGCCGGCGTTGAAGCCATACCAGCCAACCCACAGCATGGAAGCGCCAATGTAAGTCAGCACGAGGCTGTGCGGCGAAAAGTTCTCCTTGCCGAAGCCGATGCGCTTGCCAAGGATAAGGCACAGCACCAAGCCCGACCAACCCGAAGACATATGCACGACGGTACCGCCGGCAAAGTCGAGGCCTTTGATGGCCGCGTTGGCATTCCAGCAGCCGTTCATCAAGCCGTTAATGCCCCAGACCATGTGGCCTTGCGTGAAGTACACAATCAGCATCCATAAGGTCATGAAAACGAAGATGGCCGAGAATTTCATGCGTTCCGCAATGGAGCCGATGATGAGCGCCGGGGTGATGATGGCGAACATCATTTGGAACATGGCGAAGACGTTTTCCGATACCCAGTAGGAATAATTCGCATTCGGGGCGGAAGTCACATTTGACATCATCCAACAGATTTTTGGACTGCCAACGATGGCTTTAATCAGGTCTTCCTTGTCCGCCGCGCCGGTGCCGCCGAAAATCATGCCGTAACCGCAGACGACGTAGAGGATGGTGACCAAGCCGGTAATGAGGAAGCATTGCGCGAGCACGGAGAGCACGTTCTTTTTACGAACGAGACCGCCATAGAACAGCGCGAGTCCGGGCAAGGTCATGAACAACACGAGCGCCGTGCTGGTCATGAGCCAGCCATTGTGGCCGGCGCCAGGATAAGCGGCGACGGAACCAACGCTGTTCATCAAACTTGTGTTGATGATCGGATCCTGCACCACAATGTTGCCGTTGGTGTCCTTCAAGGGAGCCGTGGGATCGCCGTTTTGGAAGTAGGCTTCAATCGCGGCAACGCGTTGATCCAGCGAAGCCGCTGGCAGAGGTGGTGGCGTGGCCGGTGCCGCCGCAACTGCGTTTGTTGCCGCCGGCGCGTTTGTGTCATCCGCACGCAGCGAGGTGATGCTGAAGGCGGTGGTTGCAATCAAAGCGAGTGTCAGTAAATATCGTTTCATGGTTTTAATTCGAGTGAGGTTCAAGTTGTTCATTGCTTAAACGGCGGCGTCGCCCTTCTCTTCGGTGCGAATGCGCACGGCCTGTTCGACACTGGCCACGAAGACCTTGCCGTCGCCGATCTTGCCGGTCTTGGCCGCCTTGACAATCGCGCCAACGGCGGCGTCAGCTTGGTTGTCCGCCACGACCAGCTCGACTTTTATCTTCGGCAGAAAATCCACGGTGTATTCGCTGCCGCGATAGATTTCGGTGTGGCCCTTCTGACGGCCAAACCCCTTGACCTCGCTTACGGTCATGCCTTCGATGCCGATTTCGCCGAGGGCGTCCTTGACTTCTTCGAGTTTGAACGGTTTGATGATCGCTTCAATTTTCTTCATATTTTTTAACACTATGTTTGAACTGCGCCTGTCCCAGCCAACCTGTGCGCCCGTTTACCCGGCGCCACCCGGCTTCCGCCCGCGATTCACGAACGGTGTATGGCATGCTTCCGTGCATGCCTGCGATTGACTCACGCGCGTTTAGCAGCGGCAATGCCAGCCGGAAATATTTCTGAAACGAAAATCGAACAACCACCGGGTTTACAAGGAGTTGTGTGGGATATAAAAAAAATCAGCGGCATTCAATGAACCGGCGATTTCTGTTTCCTTTTGCGCACGGAACAAAATTTTCGCCAGCACTCGAATTGTGAATAACACGGCAACAATTCCTGCCGGCGTAGGAAAGAAAATGGGTCGGAGGACGGGCTTTGTTCAACCGGCATTGGGCCGTCTGGCGCAGCGCGACAGCAACACCATTGAGCCGGGCAATATCAAGACTCCCGAAGACGGTTCCGGAATGGCCAGGGTCGCATTTCCTTGTTCAAAGATTCGCGAGCGTGTCCACCGGGACATTTTATCACGGCTTGGTGCGGCCCGACGTCCGGGATTGGATATTTTCAAGAAACTCGAGGTCACTTTCCGCGATGCTCTCCGCGAGTTGGTCCGGTTCAGCCTGGGTTCTCGACCAGCGGATGATCTCCGGATTGAACGGTGGCCGGGCATTTTTTGCATTCCACCAGTTCCCCCACGCCTGCCAGTCCCTGCCAAAATTCTGTCCAGTCAACCGCACCAACGAAATCTGAGCCCACCAGCGCGTGTTCGCGTTGGAGTGATAAAGCAGGTGAATCATTTCCGGCACGGATTGGCGGTCATCGACAAGGCCGAGCGCGCGCACGGACATCCAGCGGTCGCGATTGTCCTTTTCCTGGTGTTCAAAAGCCATCGCCCGCAACGCAGGCAGCGCTTTCGTGGAGCGCAAGGCGGCCAGCGAGTTGATGGCCTGGTAGTACTCGCGGGTATGCGGACCGCCCAGGGTGTCAATCAGGCGGGTTTCGAGATCCGCTCGTTCCTTGTCGGACCAACCGGCGAACGTGCGGACGTCAAAAAAATTGTGGAACTGCCGGTCGGTCCAATGCGCCACAGCCCGCTGGTCTTCGTTTAACAAATTCCTGGAAACATCCGGATTGACAACGTCGTTTGCCGCAATGGCCGGGGTTGGTTGGTTGGGCGGAGGATTCTTGCCCGTCCGGACGCTCTCAGAAGGTTCGGCTCCGGGTTGTCCCATGAGTTGTGCCTTCTGCCTGACCTTGAAGTAACCATCCGGGTCGGCAAGAACCAGATTATTGTTGTTGAGCAAAACGCGACTCGTTCCCCCGTTGGTTGGAGCGTCGACCAGCCAATAGTATTTTCCCGGAAGCGCCGGCTGTGTGGCGGTTGCAAAAATTGTAAAGGCTCGATTGCACGGATAACTCAAGGAAAAATGGCCATCCAGGTCCGTGCGCACTTTTTGGGCTGTGACCGGCGAAAAGTCCGACAAATAAATTTCGGCGCCCGGATACGTTTTTGATTGTGTTTCGACCGTCTCAAGCCGGGTTTTGGCGGCTTCAAGCTTCACGGCGATGGCATTGCTCGCCAAACGTTCGATCTCATCCATTTTATCCTGGAGCGAGGCGATGGTCCCTTTCAGCAGCGCGGCTTGTTTGCGATAATCCGCCAGCACATTTTGACCTTCCTGCAATTCGTTTCTGGCGAAAATGATCTCGGAGGCCAGCTCCGGATCTGACGCCTGCAACTTTGCCTGTTTTTTTTCGAGGGCCATGGCTTTGACGCGCGCTGAATCAATTCTTTGTTTCAATGCCGGATATTCCGCCATCAGGCTGTCTCGTCCGACCTTCGCCCTGTCGCGCGCGTTCTTGGCGGTGACAAAATCGGTGTTGGTCAGGAATGGGCTTTCCGCTGCGAACGAATCAAGGTCGGTTTTAGCCTTTTCGACACCTTCCATCGCCGCCGCGAGCTCCTGCTGTTGAGTTGCCATTCCCAATTCAATGGCAGCTCGTTTCTTTTGAAGAAAATCGGTGACCTGCTGTTTTTCGATCAACTGTACTTCAACATCCCCCGGCCGGATACGTTCGTTGCTGCCATCGACAATGAACACTTGGCCGGCAATTTTGGTTTTCCGCTCCATTCCAATAAACGACACGGCGAGCGAGAGAAGGAGCAAGAGAACAACCAATCCAAGGCCACCCATTGCGGCGGCTTTTTTCCATCCCCCTGACGGTGCCGCGGCCACGACCGGCGGAACCGGCGAGGGAACCTCAGCCGGTTCCTTGGGCGCGCCAAAAACATCTTCGTAGGCGTACATCAATGCCGCCAAAGCGATGGGGGCCGTGACCAAAGAACCCACAAAAAAGACGAGCATCCCCGCCATTTTAACCAGCGACAAAACAATGATGAAGCCGAAGAACTTCCACCAATGTTTGGAGATGGTTTGGCGGCTCAACCGCATGGCCGGCCAGAAACCGAGTCGTTTGTCAATGACCAGGGCCAAGGTGAAGGTCCACGCAACCGCGAGATAAATGCCGGGTAATAACAGGCAAAATAATCCGGCGGTCGTGAGCACGGCCATAACCAGACTGGCGAGGAAGAGCGGCAGAAAAGCGCGGCTGAAACCGGAAAAAGCGGTTCCGACACCTGCCGGCTCGCCGCGTATTTTCTTCAGGAAATACAGGCACAACCCGCCCAGAAGCGGACCGCTGACGACAACCCCGATCATCGCGAAAAAGGCGGCCGCTCGCAACGTCAGGATCAGCACAGTGACACCCACGACCGGCCAAAAATTGCTTCGCACCAAAGCCCAGCCGCGGCGCAGGCAACTGCCAATGTCCAATGTGTAATCCCCCGCCAAAACCTCCTGAAAGGCCATTCCGGTGTTCGCCGCCGGTGCGGCGGTGCCGGCAATGGTCTCCACCGCCGTCTTGACCTGGCTGGCCTTTTGGTAGCGACGTTCCGGCTCTTTTTCCATGGCATGCAGCACCACTTCATCGAGGCGCACGTCAATTTGAACCTTTTGCGACGGTGGCTGGAAATTTCCGAGCGGCAGTTCGCCGGTGAGCATTTCATAGAACACAACACCCAGCGAATAAATGTCCGCACGATGATCCACGGACTGCGGCTTTTCGATCTGTTCCGGCGCCATGTAATGTGGCGTTCCCACCACGTCCGCCGCCCCGGTCAGGCCAGCGTCCTGCGGCGCCTGATCGAGAAGTTTGACAATCCCAAAGTCGGCAATTTTGACCTGACCCTTCCGGTCGAGCAGGATGTTTTCCGGTTTGATGTCACGGTGGATGGTGCCCTGTTCGTGGGCGTATTGCAGCGCCTCGCAGATCTGCGACACAATGGCGAGCGCCTCGGCAGGCGCCAGTCTCCGCGATTGCAACAACTGCCGCAGTGTCATGCCGTCCACAAATTCCATCAGCAGATAATAAATTCCCTGCGTCTCGCCGAAGTCGTAAACCGAGACGATGTTGGAATGGGTCAGCCACGCCAGCGCGCGGGCCTCGCGCTCGAAGCGTTCGGCAAATCGCGGGTCGTTCTGATTTTCTGGTGAAAGAATTTTCAGGGCCACGAACCGGTTCAACCGCGGCTGGCGGGCCTTGTAAACCGCCCCCATGCCGCCCTGGCCCAGTAATTCGACGATTTCGAGCTGCGGAAAAAGTGTGGCCATCTGCCCGATGGATGGGGGCACAAAGGCGGATTTGCCGGCACCGGGTTTGTTGTCCGCCTTCGTTTCAAACCCGGATTTCATCAGGCATTCCGGGCAGAGGCCCTGGGGCGCACCGGGAACCACCGGCTTTCCGCAAACAGGACAAACCTGGGTTGTATCCATAATAATTCTTCCGCTCTATTTATAAAGGGAATCTGATGGAAAGTTACAGAAGAAACAAAAACCCCTTTCAACCCCGCCGCAAACCCGCCTCAGCGCCCGGCCAGCACGGCAAACAAGTGGCGCATTTCCTCTTCGACTTCCTCCGGCTTCGCGACGGTATTGGCAATTTCATCCCGGAGCAATTGCCGGTACCGCTGGCGCAGCCGGTACACGGCCACCTTGACCGAGCCTTCGGTCATCGCCAGTTTTGACGCCAAGGCCGCGTACGGCTGCGCCGTCCGTTCGCCCAGCAAACATGGTTTTAGCGCCTCGAACAACGCCTCCTTGCCATCCCGCGCAAATTCAGCACCGAGCCGGTTCATGACCTGGTCCAACAAAGTCAGCGCCCAACGCCATTCAAAGCTCTGTTCCGGGGTGAGATGATCCACCGGTTCCCGTGTGCATCGGGTTTCCGCTTCATCGCGTTGCAGCGGCACAACCCGTCCACTGCCGCGCTTTTGCGCCCGGGCTTTGTCATATTCATTTGACAGAAAATTGCCGAGGCTGGTCAGCAAAAAGGAGCGGAAACGACCGCGCTGCTGGTCTGCCCGTCCGAGCCAGTCCCGCTCCAGCAGCCAGGCGAAGAATGCCTGGGTCAGGTCTTCGGCATCGGCCGGGGAATATCCTCGTCGCCGCACGTACGCATAGAGCGGATACCAATAGGTTCGGCAGAGTTTTTCCAGGGCGTCCCGCGCCTGCGGAACATCGTTTTGACCCGCCGCCAGGACCACCGACCAATGTGTGGTGGCGAAAATGGGAGAGCGATCCGCCACTTCCGGCGTCTCGGCTGCCGATGTGCTCATCGGCATGAATCCCTATCACATTTCGCGCACGAATGCGATAATGAACTTTCCCCTGGATTTGGAGTCAACCAAGACAATTCTGGGACGCCAGGGTCACATTGGCCATCACGAATTGTCCGCCCGGCGATGTTTGGAGCAACACCGAAATCGTTGGCGCAAAGATTAACTTCCCAAATTGGTATGTCTTCACTCATAATGGCGGTGATGGTGTCATGGTCATTTATGCGTAACCTGCTTTCGCTTGTCCTGGTGATGGCGGCGTTGCCGGCAATGTCACAGCCGGTCATTCCGTCAACTCCATTTTTCGGGCAGGGGGTTCCAAACGGAGTTTGGATTTCTCCCGCGAACAGTTCCGGCTTTTTAAATACAGGGGCGGTTTACGGACTGGGAACGTTTTCAAAACCATTCTATGGCGACTTTGATGTCATCATCAATTCGCTCCCCGCGTACACTGTCATCCACCTTTTGCCAGGAACTTTTATAAGCCGGGGTTGCTGCGGAAATGCTGGCGATCCGGTTTACAAAGAAGGTCAACAAATCATGGGTTCCGGCATGGACGTGACCGTGATCAAGCGCGATCCCGGGTTCTACTTCAATCAACCCGTGTACGGGTTGATTAATTCCACCGGCGATAATTTGAAAGTATCCGATTTGACCGTTGACGCCTCAGGCAGCAGCTCTTATCTCAGCAAGGTTGAAGGCATCGAATCTCATGGCAACAATGGGCTGTTCAACCGGGTCAAAGTAACAGGGACATGCGGTAATCAGTCCGAGAACTTTTCGGTTTTCATAGGCGATCCCGGTCCGTTGCCTTATGCAGTTTCGACCAATTTTGGGAATATCGTCCAGAATTGCATCGTGACCAATGTGCTGGGCACTTACGGGGACGGTATCGCCGCTCATGGAAGCTACCTTTTGTTCAACAACAAAATCTACATGCCGGTCGTGACGAACTTCATCTTTAATTATTCCATGTTTGGCTTGAATGCCTCGGCTACGTTGAATGGACGGATGATTAACAACTATGTGTATGGCGGGAGTGATGCCGTTCATAGCGATACCGGGAGCCACACGAATCTGCTGGTTGCCTTTAATACATTTGTTGACTGCTTTTCCGGGATAAATTTCCAGCCGAATCCCAACCATGGCTACGGCCTGAGCGGGTTGATAATCGTCGGCAACCAGTTTGAATTGAGCACCAATTATTGGTCAAGTTACCGGGTGGGAATCGGCCTTTGGAACTACGAAACGACCTACCAGCCGTGGGACAAAATATTGATCGAGGGAAACACTATACAATTTTTAGGCGATGTTCGTCCCAGCAGCATCGACGGGAACCAGTACTCAATTGCAGTGTTTGACCCCTCGATTTCCACAAATTTTACCGGGGTTCAGATTTTACGAAATACGGTTGATGGAGGTTTGAACGGCACCTTTCCCACAACCGGCGTTTGGCTGGCGAACAATACTGATTTGGCCGGGTGGCCTATATATTCATCCGGGTTCGTAAACCGTACCGATCCATTGAATTCGCCGGCGGTTGCTCAAACAGGCCAAAGCGTCAATCCCGCCATGCCTCAATCACCGCTGGATGGGGGCCTGATATTTGACGCTTTGCTGGGGGAAGGTTCAGGAGCGAATGCCCACAACCCTGCGTTGAGTTGCGAAGATTCGAATGCGGGTCACACACCGGCCGGTTCGGTTTTGGGAAAGTCAGTTTGGGTCCCGAATGCCGCCGGGGCGGGTCTGGTTACGACAAATTCAACAACTACACCGGACGACCTGTCGACGCTGACCAACCACAGGACCCTTGCGATGCCGACGAATTTCAGTGGAAGTTCAAATTTTTCTGTTGAGATCGCTTATACCCAGCCTTCATTTTCTTCCAATAATCCAGTCATGTTTTTTGGCCAGATTCCAGGCGGGAGTGGTGCTTGGTTGTATTGCCGATGGGGTGCCGGGAGCAGCATCAACATTGGAGTTACCACCACCGTGACAAACTTCGACACGTCCGCCACAGCCAATCCCCCGGCGGATGGTAATTTTCACGACGTCACAATTACCTATAACGGAACAAATCTAACCGGTTATTTTGACGGGACATCTATTGGAAATTGGGCGTGTAGCGGGGCGGTCCCTTCGCTGGTGAGTGCATATCCGGCTGTCCTTTGGTTGGGAGCGATGGAAGGCGGAGTGAGCGGCCAGACGAGAATTTGGAACCGCTGTTTGACTGCCAACGAGGTCCTGCGGCTTTACCGCCACAAGCTTGTCACCGATTATCATACTGGCAGCCAAAGACAAAAGTGAGATCCCGCCTGTGGGTACGGATTAAAGTCGCTTTCTGTGTCGGGGCAAGTCACGCCGGATACAGGAGGGAAAATGGTCGGAGCGACAGGATTTGAACCCATCCCCCGCCACAGATTCTCAAGCACTTACAGAGGCTGACACACAAAGAGACTCACAAACTCCGGTCGTCCCATTGCACGACCTGTCCCAAGTAGTCACTGCTTGGGCTAAACTTCCGGCCCCACTCAAGGCGGCGATTCTCGCCATCGTCAATTCAGCGGAGGGCCGGCCATGAACTTAAATCCGGCTACGGTGCTGAATCCCGTATTCAACTGTCTGCACACCCTGATTCAGGATTACGGCGTTTATTGTTACCTCGTGTTCGTCTGGTTGTCCTTGGGAACGATTGCCTGGATATTGAGCGGCGGCCTGCGACGGAAACGGTCGCAAGACAACTCCGCCACGGTCACTCCCGGCATCATCATCACTACACGGTCACACGTTGAACCGTCCCCACTGCCAATCATCGGTATCGAGTTTGACCAGGCATGGGATGGCGACGACGGAACAACCAATTAAACATGACGACGTCTTACTCCCGGTAATCTGACTGTGCGCAGCACGTTCACAAAATGGCAACCGCTAGCACATTTAATTTCACTTCACAAACTGCATCATCAATATGCACAGTTGCATTCACGAAGCGCGAAAAGTCCGATGCAATTATTTACAAGTCACGGTGCAGTCGCACGATTGTTTGCTACCGCCTTGATAGGCCATACGCGTTACCCCTTAGCCCGCTAAGGTTTTCGCGACTCGCCAACAGCTCGCCGATGGTTACGCGGAGTCCCGCAAGACGGTCACGCAATGGCCGCGAAGCGACTAACAAGACATCCGGCGAGATGTCTCGCGTTATGTCCGCCCAACTTCCCAGCAATAGCCAGACAGTGGCAAGAGCAATGCCGCTGGACGACCGGCGAGACGAGTTGCAGGACAACTTGCGTTGCGCTGGACTTGGATGCGTAATGGCCGCGCAGGAAACTTGCGAGACAACTCGTAACTTGGCCGCGCAACGGTCGATGCAATATCTCGCAAGCTGCTCCCCAGAATCTCATCGTCAACTTTTAGCCATGACAGTTTAGAATTATGAACACATCCACCGTAACACCCAATCTCGAACTGCTGCGTCAGGCGGTTCAGGAATTCCAACCCACCCCAAGCCGCATCCCGTTTCATGTGCTCAAAACCCATCATGAATTCATTGTCATGTTGCGCGCCAAAAAGGCGTCCTACAGGTCAATCGCTGATTTACTGGAGAAACATGGTGTGCACACCAGCCGGGCGCGTGTGGCCGAATACGGCCGCATCGTCCTGGATGGCGGAAAATCGCGCAAGCGGCGGAAGCGGGCGAAAACCGTGCCAGCGGTGAATATGCTGGTCGCGCCTCAAAGTGTGCCAGCCATGCCCACAAAACCTGTGCCAGCCTCGACAGCGCCGGCGGATGATGTTCCGCCACCACCAGCCGAAAGTTCGTCATACAGGTCACGTGGACCGCGCATTGCGCGTATCAGAATGCTGGATGGCACCATTGCCGGTGAAAAAGGCCCCGGCCAGACGCCGTAAAGATTTCCCTGCCGTGACCAACGCTTGCGCATCTGCGCCTGCGCGTTCGTCACGGCGGCCCCAATGGCTTCCGTCTGGCATTGGCAGCGCCGCTCCGGCGCGCGGCTCCACTCATGCCGTTTCGCGCATCGCCTGCCGCTTTCCGCCGCCAATGCCAGACCGAAGCATATTCATCACATCCGTTGTCCAGCGAATAGCAGGTTACGGTTCACTGGTATTCACTTTTCACCAGCGACCGTGACATTTCCCAAGTGAATCCTTAATCGCCACCGGTCTTTGGCGAAGCGAGCGTAGTCACAGGTGGAAGTCGAATGGCAACAGGGCGAAACTACCTTGACGACGCGCAGCGAGCCATACAATGAGACGGCGATTCACGCGGAGCCGGGGTGAACCCGGCGCGGATGCGGACTGGACACGGA
>Ga0265338_10003124_pt1 | contig 23669 bp, 12 predicted proteins | sample 42126metaG_FD_193579 | JGI IMG/M metagenome (GOLD analysis project Ga0265338, IMG submission 193579) | Rhizosphere microbial communities from Carex aquatilis grown in University of Washington, Seatle, WA, United States - 4-21-26 metaG | ecosystem: Host-associated > Plants > Roots > Rhizosphere... | reverse complement strand
CTCCGGTCGGGCTCCGCCCTCCCTCCGTCCCGAACTGCTGAACCAAACAACAAACCAATGGCAGAACTCTACTTATGATCTGTCCAGCTATTGGGGTCAGGTCAAGATCGGTGAAACGAGCCATTTTCCGTCGCTTTTAATTTTCTATTAATCTCCTTATGGCTCAAGATATGCGTCCTTGCAACGGGAGAATTTGGATTGACCTGGATAACACTCCGCACGTGCCATTCTTCAAACCAATCATCAGAGAACTTGAAAAGCGTGGTTATAAGGTGATATTGACGGCACGGGATGCATTTCAAGTTTGCGAATTAGCAACCAAGTCCGGCCTCACTTACACAACGATCGGTCATCATTATGGGAAAAGCCGAATCTTAAAAATATTTGGACTTATTTGGCGGACACTTCAGTTGCTCCCATTGGTGCTGAGAACACGGCCAATCATGGGATTGTCGCATGGTTCCCGTTCCCAAATTCTCCTGTGCAATCTCCTCCGCATACCGACTGTCATGATAATGGACTATGAACACGCGCAGACCCCTCTGCTTTTGCGACCGCGATGGGAGATTGTTCCTGACGTGTTGTTTAACGAGGATTTGCAGTGTAAAACCAAAGAAAGAATCAGGAAATACAATGGCATCAAGGAAGATGTCTATGCGCCGGATTTCAAGCCAGACGCGACCCTTTGCCAGCAACTTGATTTGGGTGAGAACAATGTGGTAGTAACCGTTCGTCCACCTGCTAATGAAGCCCACTATCATAACCCTGAAAGTGATGTTTTTTTTGTAAAGTTCATGGAAAGGGTTTTCCTCACTCCGGGCGTTAAGGCTGTTCTATTGCCGCGTAATAAGAATCAAGAAACCGACATCAAAACGAACTGGCCGCAGTGGTTTCAGGATTCCAAGGTAATTATTCCAAAGCAGGCGGTAGATGGTCTCAATCTGCTTTGGCATTCTGATTTGGTCGTAAGCGGCGGCGGAACGATGAATCGTGAAGCGGCGGCGCTGGGGGTTCCAGTATACAGCATTTTTCGAGGCAAAAGTGGCGCCGTGGACCGCCATTTGCAAAGTCAGGGCAAGATGACGATGGTTGAAAGCATCGACGATGTTCAAAATAAAATAATTCTCGTGCGCAGGGAGAAAACAATATCGCAAGGTTCAGGGGCGCGGAAGGCACTGTACGAGATTTTGGAACAAGTCGAGGACATCATTAAATTGGACTGCCGTCATTAATCTGTATCAGATGTTTTATCATCCATGAGTCTGCATCTAAAACTACTCGTTATTGCGGGCGCCCGGCCCAACTTTATGAAAGTGGCGCCACTGATCAAGCACATCCGGAAATATGGTGAGAACGGGAAACAAAATGGAGCGTCGCTCGAGTATCGTCTCGTTCACACCGGCCAGCATTACGATGAGAAGATGTCGAATGTTTTTTTTGGCGAACTTGGCATCCCGGCGCCTGACATCAATCTGGGAGTGGGTTCCGGATCTCATGCGGTTCAAACCGCCAATGTAATGTCGAAATTTGAGTCGGTGTGCGAACAGGAGAAGCCGGACTGGGTGATAGTCGTTGGTGATGTAAACTCAACGATGGCCTGCACTTTGGTGTGCGCCAAAATGGGGATCAAAGTCGCCCATGTTGAAGCGGGCCTGCGCAGCTTTGATCGGACGATGCCGGAAGAAGTGAATCGCATTGTAACTGACGCTTTGGCCGACCTGTTGTTGACTCCTTCACCGGACGCTGATGAAAACTTAAGGCGGGAAGGCATTCCTGATTCCAAGATAAAACTGGTTGGAAATGTGATGATTGATGCCTTGATTGAAAATCTTGACCAGGCGCGGGCAAGCCATTTGCCAAAGGCGCTGAATCTGGAGAAGAAAGGCTTTGCCTATGTAACCCTTCATCGGCCTTCAAATGTTGACAATCGATCAACTCTGGATGCCATTATCACGGAGTTAAAGCGATTTGCCGCCGAGATGCCGGTAATATTTCCCATGCATCCTCGCACCCGCAAAATGTGCGCACAGTTCGGTATTTCATTAAAAGACGAAGCCGGGTTGAAAATCTTGGAGCCAATCGGCTACCATGATTCGCTGTATCTGACTGAACACGCATGTCTCGTGTTGACCGACTCAGGCGGCCTTCAGGAGGAGAGCACCTACTTTAAGACCCCGTGCCTCACATTGCGACCAAATACAGAACGGCCGATAACCATTACAGTGGGGAGCAATCATCTCACTACGGTTGAAACCTTGCGAACCGATATTGCAGAAATAATCAATAGCAGGAAGTGGCCTGGGGAAATCCCTCCACTTTGGGACGGTCAGACTGCGGGCAGGATTATCGATGCGCTGATGGTGTACTCTGCAACAAGATGATTGCTTGCTGGGAGCGCAAGTTTCAATCAGGTCTGTCGGATGTGGCCATTTTCTGGGAATTATCTAAATATTCAAGTCCCCCCACGTCAGGTCAGCTAGGCAACTAATTGTTGGATGAGCAAAGCTGCAACTTACATTGTCGTTAGTCCTGTTCGCAACGAGGAGAAACATCTTCCGTTGACGATCAGTTCGATGGTGGCTCAAACCATCAGGCCGGTGCAATGGATTATTGTAAATGATGGCTCGACCGATCAAACAGGACGAATTGCGGAGGAGGCCGCCCGCACCTATTCATGGATCAAGGTGGTAAACAGATCCGATCGCGGGTATCGAAAGGCTGGTGGCGGAGTGATTGACACCTTTTATGAGGGATTTGTTTTGATGGAGGGCGGTTCATGGGAATATGTGGTTAAACTGGATGGTGACCTGTCATTCGATGCCAATTATTTTGAGGAATGCTTCGAGCATTTTGATAAAAACGGCCGTTTAGGAATTGCGGGTGGAACAATTTGCAATCTGGTAAATGGATCGGTTGAGGTAGAGTCAAAAATTGACCCAAAATTTCATGTTCGGGGGGCGACAAAAATCTATCGCCGGGATTGTTGGCAGGAAATCGGCGGTTTAATCCATGCCCCGGGGTGGGATACCTTGGATGAGGTCAAGGCAAACATGTTGGGCTGGAATACATGCACATTCTCTGACATCAACGTAATTCACCATCGGCCGGCGGGAGCGGCTTATGGTGCGTGGAACGACCGTGTCAAAGGGGGCATGGGTTGTTATATCGCGGGCTATCATCCACTTTTTATGTTAATAAAAAGCATCAAGCGCATGGCACAAAAGCCATATTTTATTGGAGGTTGCGGATTTATGTTTGGCTTCGTAAAGGGCTATGTGAGCCGGGTTCCTCAAATCGACGACAAGGCATTGATCAGGTATTTTCGTCAGCAACAGATGAACCGATTGTTTTTCCGGAAAAGCCTTTGGAGTTGAAAAGCGCCGGTGTTTTCGACAGTAAACTTGCCCTTTTAGTTTATAGGTTAATTCAAGATTTATGTGCGGAATCTGCGGGAAACTTCAGTTGGATGGCCAGGGGCTTGTAGAACCCGAGTTGATTGAACGGATGATGGCGACAATTTCTCATCGAGGTCCGGACGGGCAGGGGAAGTATATTAACGGCCCCATTGGCCTTGGGCACACGCGACTTGCGATCATCGATTTGAATACCGGTGCGCAGCCCATTTCAAATGAGGATAAATCAGTCTGGGTAGTGTTTAATGGCGAAATTTATAATTTCAAGGAGTTGCGCGCGGAGCTTGTCCAAAAGGGACATGCATTTCACACGACGACCGACACTGAGGTCATTGTGCATCTTTACGAAGAATATGGAATTGAAAGCGTGTCCCGACTTCGTGGAATGTTTGCGTTTGGCTTGTGGGATCAGAAGGAAAAGACCCTCCTGTTGGCGAGAGACCGGCTTGGCATCAAACCTCTTTATTTTATAAATACAGGAAAGGCCATTCTCTTTGCATCGGAGATTAAAGCGCTGCTGACCGACCCGAGCGTACCGTGCCAGGTTGATCCTCAGTCAATCGACAAGTTCTTGACCCATTTATGTCTTCCGGGGAGGGATACTTTGTGGAAAGGCATTCAAAAAGTCGAACCTGGCTTTTGTCTGATTGCAAAAGGAAAGGAAATAAAGCTTAAGCAATATTGGGACTTGCGTTTCACGGACGGGAAAAAATGGAAGAGTTTGGAACAGGCTTCAGAGGCCCTTTATGATTTGGTAAAAAAGACGGTGTGCGAGCATATGATGAGCGATGTGCCCGTAGGCTTTTTGCTTAGCGGAGGGGTGGATTCCACCGTGGTGCTCAGTTGTGTCGCAAACGAGGCAAACAACAAAATCAGCACATTTACGATGGGTTTCGATGACGCTGCCTTTGAAGATGAGCGCATCTATGCGAGACTGGCGGCACAGCGTTTTGGGACTGACCATCATGAAATTAGCATTACGCCCAAAGAATTTTGGGATTTTTTGCCGTCGCTTGCATGGCACATGGAAGAGCCGGTGTGCGATCCGCCGGCGGTCTCCCTGCACTATGTATCCAAACTGGCTCGCCAGCACGTAAAAGTAGTCCTTTCAGGAGAAGGTGGCGACGAAGCGTTCGGCGGGTACCTGACTTATCGGAATTTTCAGTTTATGGAGAAAGTGAAATCGATGGTGGGACCTTTTGAAGGTGCGCTGTCAGATATGGTTGATGCCGCAGGACGTTTTCCTCCGTTGAGGAAAATTCGCAAATTCGCACCTTTTATCAAAACTGATTTGGCGGATTATTACTACAGTCGGACTGCATCGCCCTTCAGCTTTTTCAATCGAAACAAGCGGGAACTTTATACCGCTGATTTGTACGCAACGACCGACCGGGAGCGGTCGCTGGAGCCGATTCGAAATCTTTTCGCACGAATCCATGGCGAGCCGCTGCTCAATCAAATGCAATATATCGACACAAAAACTTCGTTGCCCGACGACTTGTTGATTAAAGCTGATAGGATGACGATGGTAAATTCAATGGAGCTTAGGGTTCCATTTCTAGATCATGAGGTGCTGGAATTTGCTGCTGGCCTGCCAACTGACTACAGGGTAAAACGATTGACGACAAAACGCATTTTGAAACATGCGTTCCGGAATCACATACCGAAAGAAATTATAAATAGGAAAAAGGCGGGTTTCCCATTACCGATTGAAAGATGGATAAAAAAAGAGCTTAGAAATCAGGTTCGTGAGATTTTATTGAGCCGAAAATGTCTGGACCGCGGCTATTTTCGCAAGGAGGGTGTCGAAAAGATGCTCGCAATGAGTGATGCCGGGCATACCCTTACGAAGGAAATATTTTCCCTGCTCACGCTTGAATTGTTGCATGTGCAGTTTATCGACCAGTGATTGCCGAACCGGAGGTTCATTTGGATTTCGCGTTTTTGAGTCTGGCCAGTTGCTGCAACGATCGCCAAAAGTTCATCATTTGAAGATCAATGGCGTTTATGAGTTAGGGAGCTGGGTAGAATGACTGGAATTGGATTATCATTTACCCTGGTAACTGCCTGCTTATTTTTCATGGTGCCGAGGCGGTGGAGCCTTTTGCCGCTTCTCATTGGAGTCGCTTATGTGCCCTTCGGCCAGGAAATCGAGATCGGACCGCTTCATTTTACCGCCCTCCGGATACTCACAACCGTGGGTTTCGTACGGGTACTTTCGAAAGGAGAACGGGTTGCCGGAGGATTGGTTTTGCTGGACAAGCTGATGGTTTTATGGGGTGTCTGGCTTGTCTGCAGCAGTATTTTTCATGAAGATTCCGTACTGATTACACGTCTGGGTGTAGTTTTCGACGACTTAGGGGTTTATTTTCTATTTCGGATCTACCTTCGGGAAAGTGAAGACATCCGTAATGTATTTAAGATCGTTTGTGTTCTATTTGTCCCATTGGCGGTCATGATGCTTTTCGAAGAAGCTACCGGGAAGAATTATTTCGGGGTGTTTTTTGGTGGTTGGACGGAATCCTTGCTTCGAAATGGACGTTTTCGAGCCCAAGGACCGTTTGAGCATCCGATTTTGGCGGGGACGGTTGGGGCGGTCTGCTTCCCGATGGCGCTTAACTTGTGGCGACAAGAACGAAGGCTCGCTTTGGTCGGACTATTGGCCACGGGTGGGGTTATTGTTGCCAGCGCCTCGAGTGGGCCAATCATGACGCTTTTTTCGATTCTGGGCGCGATGGCCATTTGGAAAATTCGAAGTTATCTTCGGATGATCTGCTGGCTGGGAGTTATAGTGATCGTGATCTTAAATTTTGTGATGCAAGATCCGGTATATTTTTTAATCGCCCGCATTGACCTTGCGGGAGGCAGTACCGGCTGGTATCGGGCGCAGCTAATCAGATCTGCCATTGAGCATTTTGATGAATGGTGGCTGGCGGGAACGGATTTCACCCGCAACTGGATGCATGTAAAGGTGAGCAAGGAACATACGGATATTACCAATCATTACATCCAAATGGGAGTGTGGGGAGGCATGCCTCTGATGTTAATGTTTGTGGCGGTGTTGTCTGCCGGTTTTGCTGCGGTGGGCCGGGGGCTTCGGGCCAATCGCGAAGCGTCCCCGGGAGATCAGTTTATCATTTGGACCCTCGGTTGTATTTTATTCGGTCACGTGACCACGTTTTTGTCGGTCTCCTATTTCGACCAGTCGATTGTGTTTCTTTACCTGGTGCTGGCCAGCATAGGTTCGATTGATGCTGTAAGGATGGTTATGACCCCCGTCATAAATGTGAATGCTTCATGGTCGTCACCGGAGTATGAGCCAAATCTCGGTAATAATTGTTAGTTGGAACGCCTGCGGTTATTTGCGCGACTGCCTTAGCTCGGTGCGTGAGACCGGAGGGGGGATCGTTCGGGAAGTGATAGTAGTAGATAACGCCTCAACTGACGGTTCACCGGAAATGGTTTCCAAGGAATTTTCCGAGGTGAAATTAATTCGATCAAACGAGAACCTAGGTTTTGCGAGGGCAAACAACCTTGGTCTGCAGTCCGCCTCGGGTCCATTGCTGGCCTTGATAAATTCAGATGTGATTGTGCATCGCGAATGCTTCCAGTTATTGTCAGCCGTTTTCGAAAAATGCCCTGAAGCCGGATTGGCCGGGCCCAAGGTTTTCGGTCGAGATGGCAATGTGCAATCCACCTGCGGCCGGTTACCGACGGTTTGGAATACGGCTTGTGAATTTCTGCTGCTTTACAGGTTGTTTCCGCGCTGGCCTTTTTTTTCCGGTTTTCAAACGCGATTCGCCGAAGATGGTTTCGAATCAGAGGTCGAAGTTTTGAGCGGTTGCTTTTGGCTGGTCCGCCATGCCGCGGTGGATGAGGTTGGCGGGCTCGACGAGCGGTTTTTCTTCTATTCGGAGGATGTTGACTGGTGCAAACGATTCAAGGATGCGGGCTGGCGAATAAGGTTTGTTCCTGAAGCCACGGCCAAGCATTTTGGCGGAGGAAGTTCCTCAAATGCACCGCTCCGATACAGCATTGAAATTTTACGGGCCAACCTGCTTTACTGGGAGAAACATCATGGCCGTTTCGGCCGGGCGGAGTACTATTTGCTGGCCATGGCGCAGCATGCCCTTCGTCTGGGCGTGCGCGGATTTCTCAAGTTGACTGACCTGGCCGATCGCGATGAAACCGCTCATAAATTCAAAGAACACCTCGTCTGTCTCCGTTGGTTGCTCACGGGAAAAGGCATATGATTATGGTATCACCCGCTGAATTCGGCGGCGGGAGTCTGTCTGCCGCATCGATGTCCCCGCTAATGCGGGATGTTTCGCATTTTATCCGCATTTGTCCGAAGGCTGGGAACTGGTCGGGATCAGTTCTGGTTTCCATTCTGGAAGAACTCTTACCGGTCAAATTTGCATTGTCGAATCATAATCAGCCAGCGTTGGAAGCGGAAATCATCGTGGATGATCCTGACAAGAATGTGATTGGCCACGCTTATCCGACCGTCACCAGCCTGACATTGCCTTTATGCGCACGGGTGGTCACGGATGAAAAAGTTGTCGAAATTGATGTTAATTTTGCAGATGACCCGGATGTCCCATTGCCCTTTCGGGGAAGATCTTTGCGCACACACGTCGCGGCGGAAGCAAAACCGCTGATTTTAGTCGGCGGAGAAAAAGTTCTCGCAAGTTCCGAGGAAGGGCCGCTGTGGTCAGTCTCCGAAGCCAACGGCACAAAGCATTTCCGCTCCAGCCTCGGTTGGCCGTGCCTTCCAGAGGATGGCAGCCTCATCAGTGTGCTCAATGGCGACCGATTTCTGGAACTTCTGCCGATTATACATTTCGTTCGCACGGTATGCGGTCTCAGTCGATACGAAGGCCCGCCGTTGCGAGCCTGTTTTATGTTTGACGATCCCAATCTCCATTGGCCTCGTTATGGGTTTGTTGATTTTCAACAAATCGCCAGCCACGCGGCGCGTGAAAACTACCATGTGTCGTTTGCCACAATTCCGTTGGATGCCTGGTTCACTCATGCTGGGACGGCGGATTTATTCAGAAAAAATTCCGATTGGCTGTCGTTGGTGGTACATGGCAATAATCACACCCACAAAGAGCTGGCTCAGAATACTGAGCAACCGGTCCGGGCATCGTTGTTGCTACAGGCGCTTCGGCGCATGGAGCGGCTCGAACACAAGTCCGGGCTGAATGTCTCCCGTACGATGGTGCCCCCTCATGGCGCGTGTTCGGAAGCCATGTTGGAGGAATTGCCAAAATGCGGCTTTGAATCCGCCACCATATCCCATGGTTCATTGCGGGCTCATAACCAAGACAGGCCATGGACCCGAAATCTGGGCTATCATCCCTCTGAAATGGTTCAGGGTTGTCCTGTATTGCCACGATGGGGATTGAATGGCAATGTGCAGAATGTAATACTGCTGGCTGCATATCTAAAACAGCCGATCATCCTGAGAGGGCATCATGCGGATTTAAGGGATGGTTTGGAAGTGCTGGACCAACTGGCTCAATTCATCAATGGTCTTGGAGATGTTTTGTGGGGCAACATGACAAAGTTGAGCCGTGCCAACTACGAGTGGCGGATGGATGGAGATTTGTTGCGAGTGATTCCGCTGGGCCGGCGGCTTGATATTAGACTGCCGCAGCAGGCTGCTCGACTCGTAGTCGAAAATTCCCGTCAAAACATCACGCCCTGCTGGCAAATTTCAGCCAGTCGCGATTCCATATTGAATGTGAATGTCCATGAACCAGTTCCGCTGCCTGATGAAACTGGCAAGACAATTTCAATGCTGGCGGCCGGCAAATCGTCTCCTTTGTCGGAAAATAATTCCTTCCGTCCGCCACTTTGGGCATTTCTTCGCCGGTTGCTGACCGAGGGCAGGGATCGTATGCGGGTCGTGTCCTGAAATCAGCGCCTGCCCTCTATGTTAAACCGATTGCGATCATTGTTTTTTAACCCCAATCGAAAGAGAATGTTCAAAGTTTTTCAGACGGAACCGTGGCTGGCATGTGCCATGCTTAAGGGTTATTGACGCAATAAAACTACGCGTGAATGACGTATTATGAGACAAGATAAATTGATCGCCCCCCCCCAAATCGGCCTTTTGATCGCCAAAACGGACGATTTGCTGTTTTATTCCCATCGATTTCCAGCCGTTAGAAAGCTTTGCTTTGCATTTTTTAGCGCGGTGGCACTTTTATTTTTTACCAGTGCCAATGCTGCCAACTGGTATGTCAGGCCGAGTTCTGCGGGTTCGAACAATGGTACCGACTGGAATAATGCCTGGAGTCTAAGCGGAATCAATTGGGCGAGTGTAAATGCCGGAGACACGGTTTGGTTGGCAGGGGGAGCCTATTCGTCAGGAATCTCGTTTACAAAGAGCGGCAGCGCCGGCAATCCGATATCTGTCAGACGGGTTTTGTCCACAGATTCGATTCCCGCCTTGGCGGCCGGATGGAGTTCGTCTTATGACTCCCAAGTAGTGATGACTCCTTCAGGCGGCAACGTCCTTAATTATTCGGCCAACTATATCACCATCGACGGACGAATCTGGCAGGGTATCAAATTAAATGTGCCTAATGCCGGTTCATGCAACGGAGCGCTGATGAGCGGACACAATAATATCGTGCTGGCAAATTTGGAAATGGCGGGCCCGGGTCCAACTGCAACCATCAGCGGCACCATGAGTGCTTGGGGTGCAAACGGCGGTTCCAGCATACAAACCACCAACTGCGACATGCATGGCTGTTTGCAGGTTGTCACCATGGTCAATTGTACCGCCTGTACCTTCGATCACTGTGACCTGCATGATTCCGGTTGCGCGAATTCAAGCACCTATCATCCCAATATGGCCGAGTATAACGCATCATCTGGTGCCATTTTTAGATACTGTACCTTTCGATCCTGGCCGGTCGAAGGTTTTATGTTTTGGAATGGTTCCGGGGCCCTGACCATTTACGGTTGTGTTATTCGCGATCCGAGCAGTGGAGCCCCCTCCTTCCTCTGGCCCAGCGGTTCTGGAGAAAGCAGCGCGGGACCGATCTATCTCTACAATAATACGTTCGTAAATGTTCCCATCGTCACCGGACAGGGAAATCAAATTAATGCCGCCAGCGGAAGCCAGACCAGAAACAACATTTATTGGAACTCATCCTGGTCCGTACAAATCATCTCCGACATGGATTATGATTTCAGCAGCGGCAGTGCAACCGGGTCGCACAGCATCAGCAGTGGCTCGAACCCGTTTGTAAATTTGAGTGGTTCAGTCTATCAGATCATTTCAACCGTCGGGGCAAAATATCCAAAAGACAAGGGAGTTGCGCTGGCTGCTCCTTATAACATTGATCCCAACGGGGTGGTGCGCGGCAGTGACGGGGCCTGGGACATCGGCGCTTACGAGTATGGCAGCGTCAGCACCAACAGCACCCCGGCTCCGATAGTATCTGCAATATCTCAATCCGGATCGGATGTAGATCCGGTCGCTGCGGGAATTCAGATTTATTCAGGTTCAGTGGTTCAGTATTCTGGTTCGGCATCGGATCCCAGTGGGCTCCCGTTGACCTGGCAGTGGATCTATACGGTGAATGGCGGCTCAGAAGTGGTTTTTCAAAGCGGAACCGGCTCCGTGCCGAGCATCAGTTACAATTACACAACCAGCACCGCCGGCAGCACATACATTTGGAAATTGCGAGTGAGCAATGGCACCAGCAGCACGGAGTCTGATCTGACAGTTGGAGTGGAGGCGCCACCACTGCCCAGCGGAACGCTCACTTTCCAGGCTTCATCGGGCGTAATAAGCTTGCCGTTCGTTTTGACTAGCATAATTGGGAGTCTGACTGGGGCTGCCTATATCTCACAGCCGTTGGAAACCGGTCTTGTTGGCGCTGGCCAAGCGGTTTATAATTTCACCATTACCAACGCCGGAACTTATGTGGTCCAGGTTATGGTCAATGCAGCGAGTGCCTCGGCTAATTCCCTTTATGTAAACATAGATGCCCAACCCCAGGATCCTGCGAATATTTGGGACATCCCGGTGACTTCAGGTTTCCAGCAAATGTTGGTCAGCGGCCGAGGCAATGGCACGTTTGACAACGACCAGTATGTTCCGCAAACATTCACGCTAGCTGTCGGGGCGCATCGTCTCATCATCGTTGGGCGGGAAGCCAACGTACAACTGGAGAGTTTCTCGATTTTGCAGTTGCCGCCGCCGCCCCAAGGGTTGCACATCGTTGGGCCATAACGAGAGCTTGCGTTTTTGGGCTCTTGGTTCAAACGTCCGCCGGGGTAATTTCCAGCAAACACATTGTCTTTGTAGTCAGAATCAAAGTTTGAGGTTTCAATCGGACCTGCTTCAGGATTTTTAGCCAACCGGAGCTCAGAAAATGGATAACACCGGCATCACTCCGGATTCGCACAGGATTCGGCTTCTGGTGGCAATCGCAAGTTATGGAGAAAAGAACATGCATTTTCTCAAACAGGTCATCCGGAACTATCAGAACATGGCGATGGCTGTCGATGTGGTGGTTGTTTCTGAGGCCCCCAAAGACTTGGGCAACGGGGTAAGAGTACAAGTGGGTTTGCCGTCGAAAAATCCCTGGTCGCTGCCGTTCGCGCACAAAGATATCCTGGCCAAGGCGGTCGATAGTTATGATTTGTTTGTTTATTCCGAGGACGACTTGGGAGTTAGTGAGGCAAATATTAAGGCGTTTCTTCGTGCCACGGCAGAATTGAAACCCGATGAGATTGCCGGCTTTCTGAGGTATGAGGTTGATCAATCAGGCGCCTGGCTTTTGACCGAACCGTGGGGGCATTATCACTGGAAAACGGAATCGGTACGCCGACGTGGCGCCTACACGGTGGCTGAATTTACAAATGAACACGCGGGGTTTTACATACTGACCCAAACGCAATTAAAACGTGCCATTGCATCGGGCGGGTTTCTCCGGGAGCCCTATACCGGGCGTTATAGTTGGCCGGAAACTGCAGCGACGGATCCCTATACGAGTTGTGGTTTTCGGAAGGTGATCTGCATCTCGGACATCGACGATTTTCTCATACACCACATGCCCAACCGTTACGCAGATGGCCTTCCGGTGTCACTTTCGGCTTTTAAGGAACAGATTCAAACACTGTTGGAGATTCAGGATGGTCACCACCCGGCGAGCATTCTTTGTGCGGTGGAATCTGAGTTTTTTCCATCCCGCTGGCAAAAGAGCTATTATGAAAAACCCAACGATGAATGGTTGCGGATGATTCCGGACGAGGCGAAAACCGTTCTTACAATCGGATGCGGTTGGGGGGCGACGGAGGAAAAGTTAAAACAGCGGGGGCTGAAAGTAACGACCCTGCCCCTTGATTCAGTGGTTGGAAAACAGGCCGCCCGCCAAGGAATCGAGACGATATATGGCGAAATGGATGAGTGCTTCAACACTCTTGGAGAACGCAGTTTTGATTGTGTTCTTCTGACCAATTTGCTGCATCTACAGCCGGATCCGAAAATTCTTGTCGAGCATTGCATCCGCAAAGTTGTCAAAGGGGGCACATTAATTTTATCCGGGCCTAATTTTGACCGCGCGCCTTGGTTTATAAGGCGCAACTTTAGTACCGGAGAATTTCGAAGGTTAAGAAGGTTTGATTCGAGCGGGATCAGTATTTGCGGCCCGGGCACATTGGCAGAATGCATCGATAAAAACGGCTCTCACGTGGTTGCTGTGCGATGGCTAGACCATGTAATTGAACAAGGCTGGCTGCGTGGAAGCCGGATCTCTCTGGGTCGATTTACCGCAAGACAGTGGATACTTCAGGCGCGGTGCTAGTCACACCCAGAAGTCATTTTATGGAAGAATATACAAAAAGCGGGGTGCGCGGACTCGTGCCGGAACGCTTAAAGAGCAGTCTTCGATTGTTAAGATGCAAAATGCTGAGTCTTGGATTGGTAGCTCGGCATAATTTCTCGCTTTCGACGGATGAAGGCAAAGCGTCGTCTTCAATATCAATTGTTATTGCTGTGCATGATTCACCGGAAGTCACGAGCCGTTGCCTGAAAAGTCTTGAACGATTTGGGGGCCAATCGGAGATCATCATCGTGGATGACGGGTCAAAACTTGAGGCGACTCAGCTTCTCTTGGACCAGACCTGCCTGCGGAACGGCTGGCGGTTGGTCAGGAACGCGGTGGTGGTCGGCCACAGCCGGGCGTCCGAAGCCGGCGTCGCAGTTGCCACACGACCGTATGTTTGCCTCCTAAATTCAGATACAATTGTAACTCCTCGAAGCTGGCTGGGGGTTGTGCGGGCCTTTGATGAGTCTGCGGAAGTTGCGATCGTCGGACCTTCGACCAGCCAGACGGTGACGCCACAGGTCGTGCAGCGGGCTATGTATTGCCGCCATTACTGGTCCGATGAACAAATTTGGTGTTTTGCAGAAAAATATGCCATGAAGCATCAACGGGATCCGGTCATGGATTTGCCGAGGGTGGGCGGTTTTGCCATTTTCATCCGCCGGACCATCTGGGATAAAACCGGCGGGTTTGACAAGCATTTGCCGGACTACGGCAATGAAACGGAATATTGCCGGCGCCTCAACCGGCTGGGATTGCGCGTGGTATGGACCAAGGCCAGCTACATCCATCATCTAGGCAGTGAATCGTACGGTCGCACCTTGGGCCTTGCTGAAATCCGCAAACGCGGTTTGGATGCAGACGTGTACGTCGAAAAAACGCTTGGTCAGTGAGAAAGTAGCGAGTCTGTTCATGGCGTTCGAAGCAAACTCGAATCAATGATGACGCGTTGAGAGAATCGATCCATGCCAACTGTCAGCGTCATAATGCCCTGTTTCAACCATGCCCGGTTTGTGGCTGAATCGGCCCGGGGAATTCTTGACCAATCACAAGACGATTTGGAACTGATCATCGTTGATGATTGTTCTACAGACAATTCTTGGGAAGTAATCCAAGGCGTCGTGGGCAGAGATCCGCGGGTTAGAGCGATCAGACATACTACGAACCAAGGGGCTTCCAAATCGAGAAACGACGGTATGCGTATAGCCGGCGGCGAATTCATCGGATTTTGCGATGCGGATGACATCTGGGAATCGAACAAGCTGAAGGTTCAATTGGACCTGCTTAAGAAAAACCAGGACTATGACGTTGCCTATTGTGACACTTGGATCATTGACGAGAATGGCCTGCCTGGCGGACGGCGCTTCCACGATCAATTTCCACCCCCGAAACGGCGTTCCGGCTGGATGTTTCGGGAGCTGATTCGGCGGAATTTCATCAACATGCAAAGCGTGTTGATGCGCAGAAAATGTATTGAGCAGGCGGGCTTTTTTGATGAAACCATCAAATGGGTGGAGGACTGGTGGTATTGGATAGGTGTGTCTCGCCAGCATCGTTTTTTATATTCCCGGGAACCGCTCGCAAGATATCGGGTTCATAGCCGCAGCACAGGTTTCGTACAGAAGCGAGGTTATCACGCAAATCGTTTCAAGGTGTTTAGACGAATTTTGCAGCAGCACGTTGACTTGCCCACCCCGGCCAGGGCGGAAATCTTCTTCAAAATGGGGGTGGATTTATGTGACTTGGGCAAATACAGGGCGGGGCGTCGTTTGTTGTGGGATGCCATCAAATTGTCGGCGATGGACCCAAGGGCATTCAGCACTCTTTGCCGGGCTCTGCGGCGCATGCTGCTGTATTCGGCGGTTCTACAGAAATGATTTGGAAATCATGCACTACCTGTTCATATATCCCAGTCCGGGCGTCTTGGGCGGAATCGAAACGCTGCTCGCCAGGACGTCCCGTTGGCTGATCCGTGACGGGCATCAGGTTACCTTGCTCCTGGAAAAAGGGGGGGACTGGACTGAAATTCTGCCCAAAGAAGCCAAGTGCATTGTCCTGGGCAATCGTTTTCGTGAACTTTATTATTACTTCCATGCGAGACGGCTTTGGAAAAGTTTAAAATTATCTCCGCCGGACGTTATCAAAAGCTTTGATCTGCCTTCCTCCTGGATGGCATGCCAGTTGGGCGATCAGATTGGCAATAAATGCAAGGTTCTGGCTGGGATATATAACCCCCTGATTTTTAAGTGGTATTATTCATCAAAATCCCTCCCTCGATGGGATGACAATTTGCTTTATCTACGCAATTATTTGAAACATATCCCTGCAAGTTCCAGGGTTTTTTGTGGTGTGGATCAAATTGAGGAACTTGAAGAGATTCATCACGAAAAGGGATCGCTTTGGCCGATACCGATCGACACATCTGGGTTTGAACCCGCGGCCCGCAAACCAAAATGGGGCAAAATAGTATCTGTTGGGAGGTTGTCTCCCATGAAGGAATACAACCTGTACATGATTGATGTGGTGAGTGCCCTGCGGAAACGAGGCCATGACGTCACTTGGTGGGTGTATGGAACCGGCAAATATGAAGCTGCGATGCGCGAGCAGATCAAAAAGCAGGGCCTTGAGGAAGTGGTCAAACTGGAGGGCCACGTCGCATATGAACGCTTTTGGAAAGTTCTGGAGGAGGCGTATGTTTTTGTGGGGATGGGCACGGCGGTGTTGGAAGCCGCCTTGTTCAAGGTTCCAAACGTGAACGCTCTGGCTTATGATCGGGCGGGGCTGACCCATGGTCCGGTCTATCGATTTCCCCCAGGGAGCATCGGTCCCGGAAACACATCCCCGCCGAATTTGCTAGTCGTGGATGAGATTGAACGGATATTGCGACTCGATTCCGTCGGCTATCAAACGGAAGCGGATCTGGTGTACCGTCACGCGCGCGAACACGAAATGGAAGTTTCCATGGAACACTTTCAACAATTGGTTCGGAACGCCGGGTCAATTCCGCGCGGAATCACGCGATACCTCGCAAATTATCCGCTTTGGTTCATCCGGCAATTCATGAAACCACTTGCCGGCACCAGAAAGGAAACTCATCCCAGCGGACCGCTTTTGGCTTATGAACCGAAAATACAGCCTTGACGCCCGCTGGTTCCATGCTGGGAACAGGCGTCTTTATTTCCGGGAAGCAACCGGTGTCCTTACAGGGGCACCAATAATTTTTAGGGCGATTCCCCTCAATTATTGGGATAATCAGCTAAAAGTTGACCGAATATCTCCATTAGGGTATGATTAAAACTCCAGGGAGCCGGGCTAAAAGTGGCGTTCTCCCGGATGAATTCAGAACAGGTTGGCAAAAAGCTAAAAATAAAAAAGTTGTTTGAGCGGGAGCGCTCATTAGGACGAATGCGTCGTCAAACTGCAGGCAAAATTCAAATATAAAAAAGGGGAGCATTATCAAAGGTTCATCTCAACATCAAACTAAACGTCCTGGCTCGGAGAAGGACTGTCTCTGGATCAAAATTCTGGTGATAGGGTGGTTCTGCGCATTTGGTCAGGTATGCGAAACGGATGGGCAAGGAACGCAGCCGATTGTTGCCATTCATGACTCTGAATTCACGCGGGCGCTTGAATCTATGCCTGCCTCCGGGCAAACTCCGAACGGCCCCGGAACGACGAGCAACCAGTGGTGGACCACTCAATGGCATTACTTTGTGATGCCTGATTCGGTCAAGGAGGCTTTGCGTTCTGACGGTACGGCGTTCACCGTTGTGGGCGATGCAAATATCCTTGCCGGGGTGTTAACCAACGCCGACGGTTCACCCAAATACCCCATTCTTATCAGTCTGACTTCGGAGGCAATCAGTGACGGCGAGATTGCGCAATTGACCAATTATGTGGCTGGCGGCGGATTCCTGTTTGTTGGTTCGTCCGCATTTACCCGGAACATCAATGGAACGGCTCGCGGAGATTTTGCAATCGCGAATGCCATGGGGATCCACATGGCCAACCCGGCGCTCACCAACTGGTCCGTGAACAGCACGTTTACCACGGTTTCGCCGCATCGATTGGTGAACCATATTCCGGCCGGGACACTAACCTGGCAAATGCCCTCCTCGTCAGAGGAAATATCGTGGCCCGTGTCAGTTCATCTAAATGGCGAAACACCCGGGGCACAGGCCCCCGGTCTAGCTCATTTGATTTGGCAGGTTCAGGCCAGCGGTGCCACCGTGCTCGCTCAAGGAGACGGCAACCAGCCATACTTGTTGGTAAGGCAGTTTGGTAAAGGTTACTTCATCTACGATGCTGCGATGCAACCGCTCATCGGTCATGGCGGATGGTCTCCGGGAATGTATGCCTATGGCATATTCAGGAATGTCATTCAATGGGCGTTTGAATCCACGAAGAGACCGGTCGCCAAACTCAGTCCCTGGCCTTATCCATACGATGCCGCGGTGATGTTTCGGCACGACATGGAAGCCGAGCCGGCTCTAATCAGCTCAATTGAAACTTCCGCTCAATTTGAAAAAGCAAATGGCGCGTATGGTGATTATTTCTTTTGTACCGGCACTCTCCGGCTGGATATGCCCAATCCGACGCTGACCAATACCATCGCCAGTTTGCAACGGGCCATGACCAATTCCGGGGCCAGCATTAATCCTCACAACGGCGGACTGACAAACATTAATCCTGTCTATAATCCGCCCCTGGTTCCAATCGAGCCCAACCTTGTCTCTTTGATCAGCAACGGGTGGTTGACAGTTTTTGCTCCCTACACTTCGGGCTTGCCGCTGGCACCGCCCTTGAATGTCAACGGCACGGATTACGATTACTGGCACTGGTCGCCGGACGAAATCCTGGATGCGCCCAATTTTCCCACCGGCGGCTACGCCAACGGCAAGGCCTACGCTTTCACTTCAATTTCCAATTCGTTCAACGACATTGCCGCATGGCACTTGACGAATGGAGGACCGCGCATGTGGGTGGCGCCGTATTTTAACGCGACGCGGGAGGCTTCCCTTCAGACCGAGGAGCAGCTGGGCATCAAGGTGACCGGCGATGACAAGCTTACACCGTTTCCTCACTGGGCGTTCTCGACACAAACTCCTGACCGGTATTATTCCTTTTTAAGCGTGCCGGTAAGCGACTGGTTTGTCGGATCGCAAGTCGCGCAATCCATGGAGAATGGGCACGATGCCACAAGCATTCAGGCGTTGATCGATTTCTATTACAATATGGGAAGTCTAATCAATTTGTATTGTCATAGTTCCTCGGATGGCACGGGACCCGATGGCATGCTCCCCTCGGGTTATGTCACATATAGTTTGGGCAAGCCCAGGGTCTGGTCCACCAATTCAGCCGGCATCTATGCTTGGTGGCTGCAACGATCAAATGCACAGATTACGGCCACTTTCACCAACAGCGGGGCACAGTCGGTGATGGCGCTCTCGGTCAAGGGGTCTTCGAGCACAAATGCCGGAGTCGAATTTCTGCTGCCGAGTTCTGTCTATACGGGTTTGCAGATATTAACGAATGGAACGGCAGCTTCCACGAATAGCTATCGGGTAAGCGGGCAGAACGTCAAGGTGCTGGTGGGGACTTCAATAACAAATGTGCAGATGACTTACACCTTGGTTTCCGCTGCTCAGAATGATTTCTACATTGAACTGGGAGGATCCAAGCTGACGGTGCCGGCCCCGGGAATATTGACCAACGACACATCGGGTTCTGGCTCAAATTTGACGGCCTTGCTGGTCAGTGGTCCGGCTCACGGCATCTTGAATTTTACGAATAACGGCGGTTTTGGCTATCAGGCAACCAATAATTTTACCGGTATGGATAGTTTTGCCTATCAAGCCACCGACGGTTCAACCACATCGAGCGTGACAACCGTGATCCTGATGATCACGCCAAACGGTGAATTTTTCTTTGATAATTTTACAACCTCGGCGGTTTCGAATTCGATATTACCGTGGGTGTTGCAGTCCGGCACGTGGAACCGCACGAACAATGCAATGCTGGGGTCAAGTCCCGCCGATAGTTATGGGAATGTCTATTATTTTACAACCAATTGGACCGACTACTCCGTGCAAGCGCAAATTCAATTTTCTTTGACGAATGCATGGGGAGGAGGAATTGGTGGACGCTTAAATCCAACCACCGGGGCGGCCTACGAGGCGTGGATTTATCCGGAAGGATCTCCAGGCGGATTGGGAAATGGAAATGCCGCATTGCAACTCATCAAATATACCAATTGGAACGGTTATGTCCTGATTGGCCCGCCGGTGGCAATTCCCGCCGTTGGAACAAATTCTCACACGCTGAAGCTCATCCTCCAAAGCAGCAACATTTTGATCAACTTCGACGGCGCCCAGTATGTAAATTTGACAGATGACGGTTCCTCTGGAGGAGGCCCGGCTTATACGGGCGGAGGAATCGGCATCAACATGTGGACACAGGGTTCGACGGCGTACATCATGACGGTCGATAATTATATAGTAAGCACGCTGGCATCGGTGGGCAACCCTGACAGTTACACGGCAAATGCCGGGGTAACTCTTATCATTGGAGCACCGGGAATTTTGGCCAATGACGCGGGTGGAATTGGAGCTTTGACAGCGGTTCTGGCGTCTGGACCAAGTCATGGGATTTTGAATGTGACTAATGACGGGAGCTTCGCTTATACCCCGTCGAATAACTTTGGTGGAACCGATGCATTCACTTATCGGGCCACTGATGGCGAAACCACCTCCGCCGTGACCACCGTGTCCATCACGGTAAGCAACAATTCAATAACCGTCGGCAATGACAGTTACATTGTCCTGGAAAATACCAATTTAAAGATTGGAGCACCCGGGGTTCTCGCCAATGACGGAGGTGGGATTGGTGCTTTGACCGCGTTTGTGGTAACCGGGCCGACGAATGGAAGCTTAACACTGAGCAACAACGGTGGTTTTATATATACTCCCGCAAATAACTTTTTTGGGACGGACAGTTTCACTTACCGCGCTACGGACGGTCAGAGCACATCCAGCGTTGCATCGGTGGCAATCACTATTAACGATCCGCCGATCGCCAACAACGACATTTATGCCGTCACCCCGGGTACCACGCTGAACGTTCCGCCGCCGGGCATCTTGGCCAATGACGTCAGTAGCGGAAGTTTGACGGCAGTATTGGGATCAGGGACATCTCATGGAATATTGAATCTGAACAGTAGCGGCGGATTATCCTATCAGCCAACGAATAGTTTTACCGGGATAGACGATTTTACCTATCTGGCCACCGATGGTTCAACTACCTCCAGCGTGGCAACCGTGGCGATGGAAGTGGTGCCGGCAGGAAAATTATTCCTGGACAATTTCGTCCATGCGCCGTTGTGGCCGTGGATCGCCCAGGCCGGGACATGGAGCATTGCCAATGGGGTGCTGACGGGAACAAACCCGCCGGTGAGTTATGGGAATGCCTATGTCAGCAACAACTGGACGGATTATCTGGTGCAGGGCCAGATTCAATTTTCGTCGACCAATGTTTGGGGTGGCGGCATTGGCGGACGGCTGGTGGATCCGACCAACGGAATGTACTACGGCGCGTGGCTGTACCCGGAAGGTTCGCCCGGCGGCCCTGGAAATGGGACGGCGATAATGAGGATTTTGAAATTCCATAGTTGGACAGATTTTGGTTACACACAAATTGCACAGATAACTTTGACCAATGGGATAGGCACGAACTGGCATAATTTGGGATTGGCCTTCAAGGGCAGCAATATTTTTGCTTATTTTGACGGCAAACAGGTGGCCAATGTGAATGACAATGGCGGCGACGGGCAGCCGGCGTATTTGAGCGGAGGAATAACGGCGGACATGTGGACGCAGCCGCCGACGATCAACATTCTTTCGGTGAGCAACGTGGTGGTGTCGGCCTTGGCCGCCAATGACGCGTACAGTGTTAATGTCAACAACACGCTGTCGGTGGCGGCTCCCGGGGTGTTGGGCAACGACACGGATGTGTTTGGGAGCAATCCGCTGGTGGTGACGGTTCCGGTGGTCGGCCCGGCCCACGGGACTTTGACGCTGACGAACAATGGCGGCTTCCGATATGTGCCAGCGGTCAATTTTGCCGGGACGGACAGCTTTGTTTACCAGGTCAACGACGGAACCACTAATTTAGGCACCGCCACGGTTACCATTACTGTTGTTGGCGTTCCCGTCCACAACGGCCCAAGTTTGCCCAATCAGAACAACGTGACGAACAATGAATTGGTGACGTTGAGTGTGACCAACACGGCAATCGATAATGACATACCTGCCACGGTATTGACGTATCAGTTAGTCAGTCCACCGGCGGGAGCGGTCATCAATACGAACGGGGTGATTACCTGGACGCCGACCGAAGCGCAGGGCCCCGGGATTTACACGCTGACGACGGTGGTGACGGACAACGGGACGCCGAACCTAAGTGCGACCAACAGCTTCACGGTGACGGTCAACGAGGTGAACGTGGCGCCGGTGCTGACGTTGCCAGCAAATACAAACATTGCTGCCCAAGTGGCCTGGAGCGGGACGGCGACGGCGACGGACAGCGACGTGCCGGCCAATCCGCTGACATTCGGGCTGGTAGCAGGTCCGGCTGGCTTGACGGTAGCTACCAATGGAATCATTAACTGGACACCTAGCGGGGTGCAAGGGTCCGGTAATTATACTGTGACGATCAGCGTGACCGACACCAATCCTGCGGCTGTTAATGCCAAGTCGTTCAGTGTGACGAATAGTTTCCAAATCGCCGTCGGTGCGGGGATTTTAACACCAATAGCCAATAATGACATTTATCTGGTCGCGCCGGGCACCACATTGAACGTGCCGGCACCAGGCGTCTTGACGAATGATACAGGGGGCATAAGCAGTTTGACGGCAGTATTGGGATCAGGGACATCTCATGGAATATTGAATCTGAACAGTAGCGGCGGATTATCCTATCAGCCAACGAATAGTTTTACCGGGATAGACGATTTTACCTATCTGGCCACCGATGGTTCAACTACCTCCAGCGTGGCAACCGTGGCGATGGAAGTGGTGCCGGCAGGAAAATTATTCCTGGACAATTTCGTCCATGCGCCGTTGTGGCCGTGGATCGCCCAGGCCGGGACATGGAGCATTGCCAATGGGGTGCTGACGGGAACAAACCCGCCGGTGAGTTATGGGAATGCCTATGTCAGCAACAACTGGACGGATTATCTGGTGCAGGGCCAGATTCAATTTTCGTCGACCAATGTTTGGGGTGGCGGCATTGGCGGACGGCTGGTGGATCCGACCAACGGAATGTACTACGGCGCGTGGCTGTACCCGGAAGGTTCGCCCGGCGGCCCTGGAAATGGGACGGCGATAATGAGGATTTTGAAATTCCATAGTTGGACAGATTTTGGTTACACACAAATTGCACAGATAACTTTGACCAATGGGATAGGCACGAACTGGCATAATTTGGGATTGGCCTTCAAGGGCAGCAATATTTTTGCTTATTTTGACGGCAAACAGGTGGCCAATGTGAATGACAATGGCGGCGACGGGCAGCCGGCGTATTTGAGCGGAGGAATAACGGCGGACATGTGGACGCAGCCGCCGACGATCAACATTCTTTCGGTGAGCAACGTGGTGGTGTCGGCCTTGGCCGCCAATGACGCGTACAGTGTTAATGTCAACAACACGCTGTCGGTGGCGGCTCCCGGGGTGTTGGGCAACGACACGGATGTGTTTGGGAGCAATCCGCTGGTGGTGACGGTTCCGGTGGTCGGCCCGGCCCACGGGACTTTGACGCTGACGAACAATGGCGGCTTCCGATATGTGCCAGCGGTCAATTTTGCCGGGACGGACAGCTTTGTTTACCAGGTCAACGACGGAACCACTAATTTAGGTACTGCTACCGTTACCATTACGGTTAATCCCGTCCACAACGGCCCAAGTTTGCCCAATCAGAACAACGTGACGAACAACGAGCTGGTGGCACTGACGGTGACCAACACGGCCAGCGACAGCGATGTGCCGGTCAATGTGCTGGCGTATCAACTGGTCAGTCCACCGGTGGGAGCGGTCATCAATACGAACGGTGTGATCACCTGGACGCCCAGTGAGGCTCAGGGTCCCGGGGTCTATACGCTGACGACAGTGGTGACGGACAACGGGACGCCGAACTTGAGTGCGACCAACAGCTTTACGGTGACGGTCAACGAGGTGAACGTGGCGCCGGTGCTGCCCAATCAGAACAACGTGACGAACAACGAGCTGGTCACCTTGACAGTGACCAACACGGCCAGCGACAGCGATGTGCCGGTCAATGTGCTGGCGTATCAACTGGTCAGTCCGCCGGCGGGAGCGGTCATCAATACGAACGGTGTGATCACCTGGAC
>Ga0265338_10003123_pt1 | contig 23680 bp, 20 predicted proteins | sample 42126metaG_FD_193579 | JGI IMG/M metagenome (GOLD analysis project Ga0265338, IMG submission 193579) | Rhizosphere microbial communities from Carex aquatilis grown in University of Washington, Seatle, WA, United States - 4-21-26 metaG | ecosystem: Host-associated > Plants > Roots > Rhizosphere... | reverse complement strand
CCATAGCCTGCGCCCATTGACGCGTCGGAAACGTCGCCGTCGCCAGCTGCATGAATCGGAGTGCCGTATGGCGCGTCAATATCAATGCCGTAGTGGAATTTTCCTTCACCGTTGATTGGGTCTTCACGCTCGCCAAAGCTTGAGGCGATCGGCCCCTGAACCGGCCAAAGCGAAGGCGCGTCGGCAAACACCGTCCAGTCGGAACCCGTGAAACTTGGGCTCAGCCCGCCCTCGAGCGCGCGAGTCACGCGGCCTGAAAGCGCATCGCTGCGAAGCGAATAAAACTGGTCGATTGTATTTGCAAATTGCTGCTGGGTAACTTCGTCGCTTTGCGGTTGGCCGGCCTGCGTATGAGCCGCGACATTTGCCACCGGCGTCACAACGCGAGGAGTCACGATGGTACCTTTCGGCCTTAATCCATAAAGCGCTGTAACTTCGTTGGCGAGCGCGCCCAGTGAAGCAACCTGCACGCTGCGGTCGTGCGCAATCTGCGCCATCTGGCTATAGTCTTTGCGCAGCGCCTCGCGCTCTTGCCGCATCTGGTTGTAGCTCTCGGTCTTCATCGCCATGCGGGTGTACGAACCCGCCAGACCAACGATAGTGAAGGCTCCAACCACCGCGGCCACTACAAACCCATAGGCATAGTGCAGCGGCAGCGGAATCTTGCGGATTCTACCGTCTTCATCCCGGGCTACAAACAAAATGTAATAGCGCTTGCGCAGCATGATTCTGCCCTTCAGTCCGCCGAGGCGGATTCGCAATTCGCCAATAACTTAAGAATGGCGCTAACACACAGGGCATTAAGCCCAACGAAAGTATCAAGTGCGCACAAAGGCGCAGGCAGTGAGAACTGTGTTAAAGCCTAACAAAGGGGCGACGCCCGGGTCAATCAATTTCAATAGGAGAAATCCTGCCGATTCTGCAGTTCGTCGCAAAACTGTAGCATTTTTGCCTCACCCTCGACCTACCTGCATGCGAGATGCGACATCGTCCATCGCGACCGCCTGTAGGTAAGACGCTCAAAGCTTCCGGTATGTTTGCTGTCCTCAGATCGGAGCTCTCATGGTCAACGGAATCAACAGCTTGCAATCCCCATCCCCCCTGAATGATCTGAATCGGCACAATCCTGCAAAACCTTTAGCGGGCTTCCGAGTATCCGCCCGCCTGCGCTCTACGAGTTGTATCCTCAACCCATGGAGCACGATCAGTGAGGGAGCGAAGCACGACGGGACGGAAACGGCCGCTTTCACCAGGATCGATAGAATTCCGGCGAACTGAGCGGGGGGGCGAGCTGGCAATTTTGGCCCGGATACGCGCCAGGGCGGCAGCCGCTGGCACTGGCCCAAATGTAAGCCTGGGGATCGGCGACGATTGCGCTTTGCTGCGCGTCAACCCTGGTGAGGAGATTGCCGTAACCACCGATCTTTCAATCGCCGGAAGGCACTTTGAGCTGGCGTGGCACCCCGCTGACGCCATTGGCCACCGGGTATTAGCTCGAGGGTTGAGCGACCTGGCTGCCATGGGAGCGCGGCCGCTGGCTGCGTTCCTGTCGCTGGGGATCCCGAATGAGCTGGCCAAAGGATTGAACCCCCACAGCGCGAAGTCTGGATCGGCTCGGCAGGCATATTGGATCGATCGCTTCTACGACGGCCTGCTGGCTCTTGCAAAAGAGTTTCGCACCCCCCTTGCCGGGGGCGACCTGGCTGAGTCTCCCATTGCCGCTGCCGACATTGTTTTGCTGGGCGCGGTGCCCCGCGGCAAGGCGCTGCTTCGCTCGGGCGCGCGGCCTGGCGACGCAATTTATGTGACAGGCAGCCTGGGCGGCGCGGCTGCCGGACTGGTTCTGCTCAAAGAGCTTGCAGCGGCCCAAAAGCCGAGCGCCCACCGCGGGTTGAGAATTCAACGCAAGTTTGAGGCGGCGCTGGCAAGGCACTTGTATCCTGAGCCGCGGGTTAGGCAAGGCTTGTGGCTGGCAAAGCGTGGCCTGGCAACGGCGGCCATCGACGTGAGTGACGGGCTATCGACCGACTTGCATCATTTATGTGACGAGTCGGGCGTGGCAGCTGAAGTGGAAGCCGGCGCGTTGCCCATTTCGGCGGGAGCCTCGATACAACAGGCGCTCAACGGCGGTGAAGATTACGAGTTGCTGATTACCGCGCGTCTGGGCGTCAACATGCCACGAAAAATCGCAGGTGTGGCGATCACGCGGATCGGGCAAATGGTTAAACGTTCTGCAAAGCGGCCTATTGTCACGCTGGTTACGCATGAAGGGCGCGAACCGCTCGAAGCGCACGGCTGGCAGCACTTCGCGTAGCGGGAGTCAGGCTAGCTTCAGTTCTGGAAAGTAAAGCTTGTAGAAATCCGCGTCAAGAGTGAGAAGTGAATCCGCCTGAAGCAGAGCGTGAGCACCGATCACAAAATCGGGCAAAAGCCGGCGTGGAGAGCCTCCGCCAGACCGCCTCCGGCTCTCGGCATACTGGCTGAAGCGCCGTCCGGCTTCTTCCCAGGCTCCTTCTGAAAGCTTGAAATCGATCATGATATCGGTTCTCTCCACGAAGCTCCTGACAAACACTTCGCTGGCGCCGGGGTAGGCGTGCAATTCAGCAAATACAACAGGCGATATAAGCACCGCGCCGCTGGCCCGTGCGGCCCCCAGTTGTGCGATCAACTGCGGAGAAGAAACTTCGGCAGACCAAATCGCCGAGATCACGTTAGTGTCGATTGAGGTTGTCACAGGTCCTGATCGTCACGCCCGCGAAGTTCCCGAAGCCATGTATTGATCTCCTCTTTCGTTTCAAAAGCAGGAAGAGCTCCAACAAAGGCCGCGAAAGGGTTCTCGTCTCCTCTAATCGGTCGCAGGAACGTTTTTCCGTCTTCGGAGACAAACTCCACACGATCCCCCTCCTTCAGTCCAAGGCGATGCCGGACCTCAATTGGAACCGTAACCTGCCCCTTACTGCTTATTGTGCTCGTTGGACTCATCTTTACCTTCAATCCTTACTGTAAAGAATATATTCCTTACAACCAAGAATGTCAACCGGCCTACTCTCACCTTTAATAGCTAAGCAGCTATGATCGATTCTGAAATCAAGTCTAGTGCCGCCATCGCATCCGCGTTTGATCATTTCGAGGGTTAGATATGTTCGGACAAGACGTCTTCTGGATTCAGGGCGAACCTCCCGCCAAACTGGCGGTTGTCCTCAGGCCGCGCCCCGAGGACTGGCTTGAGGACGACTTGCGGCGCTACGCAAACGGCGGTATCGGCCTCATCGTCTCACTGCTTGAGCCGAACGAAGCCGCTTCGCTCGGCCTGCGCCACGAGGAAACGCTGGCCTACCAGGTGGGCATCGAGTTCCTCAATTACCCAATCCCCGACGAGCATGTGCCAGGCGACATCGCGGGTTTTCGAACATTTGTATCGGGGTTGGCCGAGCGGCTCCGCGCCGGTCGCAGTATTGGCGTGCATTGCCGCGGCAGCATCGGTCGAGCAACCGTAACTGCAGCCTGCACCCTGATTCATCTGGGATGGAAGCCGGGCGCGGCCATTGAAGCGATTCGCCAGGCGCGCGGCTGCGACGTGCCTGACACTGCCGAACAGTACCGCTGGATTATGAATTACGAGGCCGAGCCGTGAGCGCTCCCACTTTCGACGAAAGCTTCGCTCACCACTGGCATGCCGAGATATTGCCGGCGCGACCTGCTATTTTGCCGGCGCGGCATTACGTGTATCCGCGGCAGGCTGAAGAAGTGGAACGCGGCGCGCTCGAGGTGCTCATCAGGCCCGCTTTGTACACCGGCAAGACTTCACTAGATCCGCAAAATCCGTCGGGACGAAATGTCTTGTATCAGGGCATGACTTCAGTCGTGCCGCAAAACGCCGAAAAAAGGGACGGGGCTTTAGCACCCGCGGAAAAGCTCCCGCAGTCAGCCCAACCTTTTCTCGCCACCTGCGCTCTCGGCTTTCGCGACCCCACAGTTCCCACCGGCCTTTGGTCCGCACCCAACCCTGATTACATCTGCGCCGTCGCCGGAGGCTACGCCTACATCGTCGACACCACCGCACCTGAGCGGTTCACCATGATTTCTTACCGACCGGTGCTTGAAGTGCGAGCTGCGGTGGAAGCGGGACTGCTGCTCTTCGTGGGCCACCGCTCCATACTTGCCTGGGGCCGCGACGGCCAGGCGTGGGAGTCGGAAAAACTCTCCGACGAGGGCGTGACGATCACCGCGATTGAGGGATTGTTATTGCGCGGGACAGGCTGGCACATCCTCACTGACAAGGAAACACCCTTCACCCTTGATCTGAGCTGCGGGATACGTCAAGCCTGAATGCGAGTTCCGCTCTCAAACACCGACATCATGCACCGGCAGTATTCCCGAATACCCCGCGTAAACCCCTTCAAACACCGAATCCCAGCCAGCCGTCAGCGCAAACGCACGCGCCGCGGTCCGCATCGCAGCGTGCTTTGCTTTGTCAGCCAGTATCTCCGCAATAGCCTGCGGAAACTCCTCATCAATCACAATCCGCCCCGTCTCGCCGTCGCGCACAATCGTCTTCGGTCCGCCGTCGGGAGTCACAATTGCCGGCACGCCTGAGGCCAGCGCCTCAAGCACCACGTTGCCGAAGGTATCAGTGTGCGACGGGAAAACGAAGATGTCCATGTTCGCGTATGCCGTTGAAAGCGCCTCACCCCGCAGTACGCCGGTAAACTCCGCAGGCCGCAGCCGCTCGCGAAGCCAGGCCTCGTCGCCGCCGTGGCCAACAATCATGAAGCGGTAGCCGGTCACTCCCATGCGGTCGAGCTCCTGCTGAATTTCAACCAGCAGCGCGATGTTCTTTTCAACGGAGAGCCGACCGACGAATCCCAGCACAATCTCACGATCGTCCGCAGCCCGATTGCGTTTCGCCGGATGAAACAACTCGGAGTCGACGCCGCGCGGCATCAGGTAGCAGGGACGATGAGTTACCTGCTCAAGCTGCGCGCAAAGCTCGGGATTGGGTGCGTAGGTCACTCCCGCCCTTGAGTAGAGAATTCCAGCCGTGGCCAGCGCCAGGTCCTGAATCTTTTTAGCCGTTGCGGCAGATTGGCGCTCCGGCAGCCGGCTCAAAAACCACTCTGACCTGCGCACCAGATACTCGTGCACATTAGTGTGCCAGCTTGCGGCGAGCGGAAGTTTCAGGTGATGCGCCAGGCCCGCGCCCAGCAAGCCGATTTCGCTGGGGCCGGTGATGTGAATCAAGTCAGGCTTGAAGCGGTTGAGCACCTCATTCATCAGCGGAACATGGCGCAGATAGACGGGATCGAAATACAAATCCTTCTCTAGCGCTACCGAGAGAATCCCGCGCGGCAGCTCAAGGGTCCACACGTTTCCGTCTTCGACGAGCGATTCGGCGCGGTCGCCGGCTCGCACGCACAAGAACGGCAGGTTACGGCGTCGCGCGAAGGCCTCAAAGTGGCGGCTGGTGTGCGCCACTCCGTTCACTTCGTGAAATGAGTCAGGAAAATATGCGACGCGTGGTGGGTCGTCGCTCGAACGACTGGAACGGGAGTGATCTGAGGCCGCGGCAATCGTCTCGTCGGCCAGAGTTGAAACACACGATGCCTGATCGCTTGACTCGGCTCGCAACGGTCACTCCGTGAGAATTTAGCTATCCTGCTCGCCGAGTGCCAGGCGCAGTTCGTTCGACTCGGTCCAGGCATAGCGCAGGCCGCCTGAAACCAGGCCGCGGCCCATCATCTGCACCATTCCTATCAGGGCGCTCATCGCCCGCGGCGCTGCTCCGTTAGGCCACAACTCGCTAAGCGGCCTCACTACTCCGTTGCGGTCAGGGTGGTAAACGCGCTCGTCCCACGTGCGCGAGCCTTGAGGGAACTCAGGATAGTCGCGGATAGCGTCGACTGTGGACTGCAGAATGCGGTGCTTCCACGGCTCGGCATACTGCGGCATAAACAGCACGTTGCTCAGCTTCTGCCGGCGAATCTCGTGCACGAATTCGGTAAAGCTTGATGCGTTTGTCAGGTTCACGTTGGCGTTAGGCTCAACCCCGTGACGGTCGCCGCCTGAAATCAGCACCATGTTCCACTGCGCGGCCAAACGCCGCACCTGGCGATTCTCATCCCAGTTGCGCAACCCGTTCAGTTCAAGCGCATGAATAAACGCGCCGTTCTTCTGCAGGAACTCATTCACCAGGAACTCATGCTTTTCCTTGCCGACAAGGTAAAGGTCCCACATGGGGTGGTTGAACACCACCATTACATTCGGTTCCCTGTGCAGAGCCGCAAGAATCTCGGTCAGCCGAGCGTCATTGGGGTGGGCCGTGAGGTCGGTAAAGGTCTCCATCCACTCCGTCGCGCGGTCGCTGGGCAGGTTGTGAATGCCCAGGTGAAACGACTGCATGCTGCCGTAAGGTGCGCTCCACTCCACTGATACCGGAATGCGCCGCGCGCTGGGAACAGTCCTCAGCAGCATGGGAGCGTTGATGTTATCGTGGTCGGTAATGGAGACCATCGGCGCCAGGTCGAGCTTCTCAATCTGCTTCGATTCCAGATCGAACGCCAGCTTGGGAGTCATGGGCGGCGTCCAGTAGCTGGCGGCGTAGTTGATGCGCACTCCGTGCATCTGTTCGGAGCGCCGCTCAAGCCTCGCCAGCAACGGCCGCATGATCGGATACTGGTTGCCGAAGTTAGCCAGGAAATCCAGGGTCTCCTGAGACTGGTTCGTGTGGCTATGCAGCGAAACTCCGCCCCGGAAGCCCTTGGGGGCCTCCTTATCGCGCCACAGGTACGAGATGGATGATGTTGGCATGTCTGCTATCCAGCTCCTTCCGTCGTTCCAATCGAGGGTCTTTCCCGACTTTCAGCTACAGTATCCACGGATTCGTATAAACACGCGGTTAAGACAGCGCAAAAGGGCGGAGAATTAAGAAGAGAATCAATAGAGTTACGGCAAGATGCCTATAAAAGCCGGCAAATACCGAAAACAAATTAAGCCTACGTTCATTTTGCACCGAGATTGAGACATTTATGTCTCAGAATCTGAGCATCTTCTCGCTCGATTTTGAAGCCGTTGCAACCCGGCTTTTTTGCCTGATCAACGCCCGACCTGAAGCCCTGCGCTCTTGTTATAAGTTTACGCTTCGCGTTCCGGTACGGTTCCAAACTGCAAGAGCTTCACCGAATATAAAGCCGTTCCCTGTTCCCTGTTCCCTGTTCCCTGTTCCCTGTTCCCTGTTCCCTGTTCCCTGTTCCCCGTTCCCTGTTCCCTGTTCCCTGTTCCCTGTTCCCTGTTCCCTGTTCCCTGCCTTTTCACTTCCGCGTCCTGGCCAGCTCAGGGCTCAGGAAGTCTTCCACCGTCCAGCCGGCCATTAAATCTTCGGCGTGATTGTTGCCGTGATTTTGCGCATGGGACGCGGCCAGCTCGGCGGCCAGGTAGTTTTCGGTCAGCCCGCGACGCAGCATCTCAAACGCCTGCTCAGGCGTGTCGGCAAACTGGAACAGCCCAAGGTCATTCGGCGAAATGGCTCCGGAGTCAACCAGCGCGTCAAGATCGAGGATCTTCTTCCAATACTCCGTGCCGTAGACGACCACGGTAATTTTCTTGGCCAGCTTCTGAGTTTGCGCGAGAGTCAGAATCTCAAACATCTCGTCAAGCGTGCCGAACCCGCCGGGAAACACGACCAGCGCCTTGGAGAGGTAGGCAAACCACAACTTGCGCATGAAAAAGTAATGGAACTCAAAGTTGAGCCCGGGCGTGATGTAGGGGTTTGGCGACTGCTCAAACGGCAGCGCAATGTTCAGGCCGATGGTTTTGCCCCCCGCCTCGTGCGCGCCGCGGTTGGCCGCCTCCATAATGCCTGGGCCTCCACCTGACGTGACCACAAACCGGCGTTTCCGCGAAGGAATATTCATGGCCCAGTGCGTAAACAATTGCGCCAGCCGCCGCGCGTCTTCGTAGTAGCGAGCCATTTCAACCGCAGCCACCGCTCGCTTGCGCTGCAATTCGCTGGCCTGTCCTGAAGCGATCTCTCCCGCTCTTGCCGGCTGTTCTTCGCTTGGTGCCGCCTTGGTGGAGCCGGTGTTGTCAAGCAGTTCGAGCGCGCGATCGGCCTCGTCGCGGCCGCGGAAACGGGCTGAGCCGAAAAAGACCACTGTGTCCTGAATCTGCTCGCGCCTGAATCGCGCCAGGGGCTCAAGATACTCCGAAACAATGCGGATCAAGCGTCCGTCGGCGCTGTTCAGAAATGCGTGATTCTCATAGGCCAGAGGAGCGGTGGCCAGCGGTGGAGGGGGCGCGCCCGCGGGCGGCATCAACGGGCCTTCGCCCAGTATTGGGGGCGGCTGGGTTTCGGGTGCATCCGCCTTCGTGGTTTCTATTTCCTGCCGATTGCTTCCCGTTGCTTGTTCGCCGTCGCTCATAAAAACCGTCCAACTCTTTCGGGTCTGATGCGGAATATTGCAATCCAAGATGTTGCAATCCAGATCTTGCAATTCTGTGACCGTCAGTCCCGGCCTCGCCTCAGCGCATCTTGAAAAGCGATCCAAAGATTCAGGAGTCCCAGGCCTGAAACCAGCCCGCGCACCGCACCGTTTAACGCAATTGCGCCCACAGCCGGAAACTCGAGGAAGATCGGGTTCTGATCCCAGAATGCGTGTGACCAGGGCGCATAACAAATTGCCAGGCCGATATACATACGCAGCATCACTCGCAGAAACAGCTCCATCCGTACCAGCCAGCGCGGAATTCGTTGCGGTGGAGGAAGTTCAGACCGGCCAGTTTCCGGGGAGGGTTCTACGGTGGCCAAATCGCTTTTGACCGGAGCCTGATCGCTGGTTGCCGGAGTCGGCACAAATTCACCGCCCGGCCCAGGCAGCGAGGCCGGACCAAGGGCGATAGATGACACTGGCGATTCCGGCAGCTGCGACATTCCTTTGCTTTTAGGCGGATGTAACCGTCATGCCGGCCCCGCTCCTAAAAACGTGGGGAAGGGTCGCGCACCGGCAACGGAGCGCCGTACTCAAACGGTAACACATGCCCTTGGGCGAAACCGCGGCTGCACGCGCCGTAGGCGCAATGTATGTTAGCCCCGCGCTTCAGCGTGGGGTAAGGCGCCCCTTATTGGGTCAGGAAGCCCCGTAGGGGCGGCGGACGGACGGGGCGTTTGTCTCCAATCCAAGACGAGAGTATTTTGTTTGTGAGACGACCCGCCCGTGGAGGAACTTAATGAAACCTTCAATCATGCTCGCCATCGTATTGCTTTCCGGATCAATTCCCCTCGCCGCACAGCAAGGTTCCTCGGGCGCTGCGGCGGGTCAGGGCCCCGTCGTCAACATCCCCAAAAATTTCACCGCCTCGCCCACGATCACTGTTTACGCCCTGCAGCAAGCGGACAACTGCCCGGCCATGCTCTCGGCCCGTCACCTTTCCGACGGGTCGGTGATCCTGACCAGCCGTTCCCACCCCAAAGGCCTCGGCCAGTGGCTGCACATTGCGCTGAACGTTCACCAGGGCGCCATCGCCACGTTCGCGGTACATGGCTTCTCAAACAGGGGACGGATAACGGAGACCAGTCTGGGCAGCTCTCCAGACGCGGTGCGAAACGTTACCGTGTACCTGGCGTCGGCGCAGAACGAGGCAGGCGGCAGCATTTGGGCGCCGGAGCTTACTGCCGTCACCTCGATCGATCTGGTCTCGCTGAAATTCGACGATGGCACAAGCTGGAGCGGGCAAGACGGCCACACCTGCCGCGTGACGCCCGATCCGATGATGCTGGTCTCGGGGCGCTGACGCTCCCACGCTCCCCGTCTTTCTAGAACCTGAAGTACGCGCCAATCATCGGCTCAGAGGAGTGCGTAAAGGCCCCGGTGGATGTATATAGCTTGGTGAGGTCGGGCGCCTTGTACAGATTGCCGCGATATTGCAGCCGCAATCCAAGGTGCGGCACCAGGCCCCAATCGAGCCCCGCCCCATAAACAAATACCGGCTTGGTAGACGAAGTGGTATTGCTCTGACCACTCACCGGTTGGTTCAATAGCACGCCTACTCCACCAAGCGCAAACGGCCGCAGGTTGGCCAGCTTCACTGAAACCACATAATCTCCCGTCAGCTCATGAGCGTTGGCTGAAACTGAGGAGGGGGTTAAGCAGTCCAAGACCGGGCAGCCTGCCTCGGAATAGTTCTGGTTGTCGCGGTTATACGAGTACGTTGCTTCGTAGCCCATCCATGGGTGGCTGATGTGCCGCAGCTCAACCAATCCGCCCGCTGAGTTGGCCGGGCTCTGCTGGGTGCCGTTGCCGCTGGTGGAACCATTGAATGCGCCGTAAATGCTTAGCGCCACATCCGTTTGTGCCTGAGCCGAAACTGCGGCCAATATGAATGAAACCAAACCGAAAAACGCAAACCAGCCTTTTGTCTTAATCATTGCGGTTAACACAGCCTCCTGTAATGAGATTTGAATCGCGCCCGCGGGGGCTTTGATGTATCAGACGAAATAGCCGCTTTCGCTGCTTCAAGTATGGACGCAATGCAATTAGTTGGGTCAGCGGCGCCGCCCGCGCCGGTATCGCCAGAGATACCTGTCACAGACAGAGAGGGACCCGCAGCCTGGCCGCCTCAAAAGTTGAACCCGGTCCGCGGCAAAAAGTTATGATTCTGAAATGCCGAACCGCTTTCCCATCGACCGGCTCGCAACCGTCCCCGTAGTCCTTCTCGTCCTATGCCCGGCTCTCCTGATTCCCTTCCCCGCCCGTGCCCAGCAAAGCGCCGACACGCTGCCTTACCTCACCGAGCAGCCGGTACGCGCGCAGCACGGCATGGTGGTAAGCGTGCATCACCTTGCCTCCGACGCCGGCGTGGCGATCTTGCGCGAAGGCGGCAACGCGGTTGACGCAGCGGTTGCAACAGGGTTCGCACTGGCAGTCGTGCATCCGGTTGCCGGCAACCTGGGCGGCGGCGGATTCATGCTGCTGCGCACCCACGACGGCAAATCCACATTCATCGACTACCGAGAGCAAGCCCCGCTGGCCGCCACTCAGAACATGTATCTCGATGCACAGGGCAACGTGATTCCCGATGCCAGCGTGCTGGGCTACCGGTCCATCGCCACGCCGGGTTCGGTCGCCGGCCTTGCTTATGCAGAAAAGAAATATGGTCGCCTGGGTTTGAAGAAGGTAATGGCTCCGGCCATCGCACTGGCGCGTGCCGGATTTGTGCTCACTGATGAGGAGGCGAGTCAGCTAGCCGATCCTGACCTCAAAAAATTCGCCGATTCAAAGCGCATTTTTCAGCGCGATGGAAATTTTTTTAAAACCGGTGAAACTTTCAAACAGCCTGAGCTGGCTCGGACGCTGGAACGCATCTCGAACGATCCCGACGATTTTTACCACGGCAAAATGGCCGAGGAACTGGTCGGAAACCTGAAAGGGTCGCTGCTGACCACTGAAGACCTGGCGCGTTACTCCGTAGTTGAGCGCCAGCCGGTGGTGGGCACGTTCCACGACTTCACAATCATCAGCGCTCCTCCGCCTTCTTCGGGTGGCGTGGTGCTGGTTAGCGCGCTCAACATTCTTGAGAGTTACGACCTCGCAAAGTACGGCGACCGGTCGCCAGAATGGATCCACCTTGTCACCGAAGCATTTCGCCGCGCGTATATGGACCGGTCCCAGTACCTGGGCGACCCGGATTACAACCAGATTCCCGTAGCCGCGCTCACCGCTAAAGACTACGCAGCCGCGTGGCGAGCCGGCATCGATCTGGGCAAAGCCACGCCAAGCGCGAGCCTTGTCCGGCCAGCGGGCTTTGTTCCGCCCGCACCCACTACAGCCGGCCGCCGCCGCGCGGAGTCGACCGACACTACGCACTACTCTGTTGTCGATAGCGAAGGCAACGCACTTGCGGTAACCACCACACTCAACGACGGCTTTGGCTCGCACGTAACCGCCGGTTCACTCGGCTTTCTGCTCAACGACGAGATGGACGATTTTGCCTCCAAAATGGACACGCCCAATATGTTCGGGCTCATCCAGGGGCCGGCCAACGCGATTGCTCCAGGCAAACGCCCGCTCAGCTCCATGACGCCCACCATCGTGCTCCAAAATGGCAAGCTGCGCTACGTTCTTGGTTCACCGGGCGGTGGCCGCATTATTTCGACCGTTGCCAACATATTTCTCTCTGCGGCCGTGGGCGGCCTCAACATCCAGCAATCGGTCGACGCTCCGCGGTTCCACCATCAACACCTGCCAGACAAGCTTTATCTCGAGCCCGGATTCGCTCCCCAGACGGTCGACGCCTTGCGCGCCATGGGTTACGACCTGAGCGTGAGCCGCGGCCACTGGTCAGATGGCGAGTGCATCGAGGTCGATACGGCCAGCGGCGAGCTCAAAGGCGGCCAGGATCACCGCGGCCAAACCGGTAAGGCGGCCGGATATTAGTTCGCAAGAACAATTGTATCGGCGTATCTATTGGCAGCGCAGGGCTTAGCTAAAAAGTAAACATTATATGGTCTGCCATACAACCTTTTACCCCGCACCTTTCATCCCAGTAATTGTCGTGAGTAACGACCGGCGTTGGTGTGGCTCTCCAGACCCTTATCCAACAAAAATGCGCCGGGAAGGCTTTCGGAGCGGTTTTAAAGTGCTGCTCAGCTTTCCCGGCGATCTTTTTGCCCCACGCGCAATCAAACAAGTTGTTGAGGAATCCCGCCTGAGATGGCGATATCTCAACCATTCAAGGCACTTCAGGGCGGGCTTCCCAACCGGTCGCGTAACCACCTCGCCACTCGCGAGGTGAGAAAATGAAGTCAGACTCCGGGCCGTTCCTCAAATCCCACCCGAAGCCAGAGACTCCCAAACGATGCTGCGTGTTCTTTCGACACACCTGTTCCTGAGTCACCGGCTGCACCCTGGCCTGCTTGAAGAAGCCGGCCGCGCAGGCGCGCAGGCGATTGAGCTGTTTGCGGCGCGCCAGCATTTTGACTACACCAGCCGTGAGCACGTGGCTGAGTTGGCCGAGTGGTTCCGTTCCGCGCCGGTTGAGCCGTTCTCAATGCACGCGCCGCTCTTCCCCGACCGCGAAATGGGCCGCGCCGGAGCGCCGGGCGTCAACGTGCTGCATCCTGAAAAGTCGCGTCGCATCGACGCGATGGATGAGATCAAGCGCGCTCTTGAATCGGCTGAGCGCATCCCGTTTAAAAATCTGGTGGTGCACCTGGGCGAGCGCGACGATAACTGGTCGCCGCGGTCGGTAGAGTATGCGCAGATCGCCCTCGAGCACCTGGGCGCTTTTGCGCGGCCCCTCGGCGTGCGGTTGCTGGTTGAAAATCTGTTGAGCGAGGCCACCACCCCCGATCACCTGCTGCTGATTCTCGAACTCGGCCATCTTGATAACGTGGGCGTCTGCCTCGACCTCGGCCATGCGCACATTACCCTGGGCGTAGCGCAGGCAATTGCCACGCTGGGCAAGCACATTGTTTCAGTTCATGTGCACGACAACCGTGGACTGAAAGATGAGCACCTGTGGCCCGGCGATGGCACTATCGACTGGCCGGCGACTGCCGAGGCTCTCAAAGATTTGGCTACTCCGCCTGCGATGGTTCTAGAAATCAGCTACAAACTGGGTGAAACCTCCGCCACCATTCCCGCCAAAATCGTCGCGGGCTTTGCAAAGTTCGAGTAAATAGCGCCGACGAAGAAGCAGCGCCGCGCTCCAACCCGGGGTCCCCGGCGAATGATTTGTATTCGCTGGGGTGGAACCCGGTTGTACCGCCGGTCTCCCGACCGGCTGTACTGAGGGTCTCCAGACCCTCAGCCGCATCGCCGCCGTGATAGCATTCGTTCGCAATCAATAGCTGAAAATTGGGGCGGCAATGAAAAACTCACGCCAGAATTTCATCAATAGAAGAGAGCTGATCTGCAGTGGATTGTTGATGGCGTCGGGCTATGTCTGCGCGCCATGGGTTCTGGGAGAAGATTTGCCCAGTCAGGCCGCTCCCGCAGACCAGACCTGGACTATTCGCAACGAGCAGATTTCCAGAACCCTAGCCTACAGCTCGAAGACCGGCCTGTACACCCGCCAATTCTCCGATCTCTCCACGCATACGAACTTCGCTCTTACGGGCGATTCCAACATGGGAGCTGAGTTTTCCTTCCAGTGCAATGGCCAGGGCTGCTCCGGCAACAGCACGGCATTCGCGTTGCTCCAGACGATTTGGTCCGACGAGCCCGGCCGCCATTATGTCTTCGTCAACCTGCGCCATAATGAACTTCCTCTCGAAGTCATGGTCGTTTACCACATCCGCGACGCGCATCCGGCCATTCGCAAACATCTGGCCTTGCACAATACGGGAGCCTCAACGCTCCACCTCTCTCACCTCACAATCGAGGCCATCAATGTCGCGCTCGGGCCAGCCGATGAAGTCACACTGCTTACCCAGTACGGGACCATTCCACGCGAAACCTTCTACACCGGCCGCACTGAGGATGCAGGTCTGCTGGTTGCCAACGGCCTCACCGGCAACGGCATAGCTGTGCTAAGTGAAGTCCCCGGCTGCATGAAGCGCACCGAGATCGGTGGATGGGACAGTGCGGACTCCGTCGGCATCCGCGCCATGTACGACACCGACCTGATGCCTTTCGAGCGCTCACTTGCCCCTGGCGAAACCTTCGAAACTGCCGCAGTCTCGCTCGTCGCGTTTCGCAACGGAGACGGATTCAACGATCCGCACTGGGTGCTCCCCTCCTACACCGCGAAGTTCCTTGAGCGGCGCGTCGACACACAGGGACCGCCGTGGATCTACAACACATGGGAGCCCTTCAACCGCAACGTGAACCACGATCTTGCGCTCCAACTTGTGGATGCAGCCGGCGACATGGGCATGGACGTCTTCACCATCGATGACGGCTGGCAGCAGGACTACGGCGAGAACGCCGTCAATCTCACTTCGTTTCCAGGCGGATTGGGCCCTATCGAAAATGCGGTTATACATAGGGGGATGCGGCTCGGCCTGTGGATTCCGCTGGCCGCGGTCGGCACATCCACAGCCGTCTATCGCGAACATCCCGAATGGGCCGCGCTCGACCAGCAGGGCAACCCCAAAATCACCGGAACCGCGGCCGGTGCCATGGGCGTAATGTGTATGGCAACCGGGTATCGCGAAGCAGCAGCAGCCCGCGTCATCGATGCCATCGATAAATTCGGCCTGGCCTATGTAAAGCTCGACCTGACCACCATTTTCAATGCCTACGGCGAAGCTCCCGGCTGTTGGGGCAAAGGCCATTTGCATGGCAACTGGGCTGAATCGCTCAACTTGATTTATGAAGGCATCAGATGGGTCACGAAGAAAATCTATGAGCGCCACCAACACGTCCTACTCGATCTCACTTTTGAGCTGTGGGGACAGAAGCACATTATCGATGCCGGCCTGCTGGCCGCAGGCGACCTTGACTGGATGAGCAACGTGGATGACACGCGGCCCGATTCGGCTGGCCCCCTGCAGGCTCGCCAGTTGCTCTATCAGCGCGCCGCCTCAATGTCCGTCGAAAGCATGTTGATCGGCAACATTCACGCTGAGCTGCCCACCATTCAGGAAAGCTTTGCCACTGCAATCGGATCGGCGCCTTTGCTGCTAGGCGACCTGCGCAAACTCAGCGCCACCGACCGCCAGTGGTACTACGAAAAAATCTCCTGGTTCAAGAAATTGCGTCGCTCCAACAAGATCAGCGAAAGCTTCTTCCCGTTGGGCAGTTGGCTGCAGACCACTCCCTCAGCGTGGGACGGATTCGCGCGCCTCGCCCGTACCGGTGACGGCGTCATCGCGGCCTTCCGCAATAAATCGAATGCAGCTGGAGCTAAGGTGAAGTTGCCGCTCATCCCCGCGGGCCGCTACAGCCTTCGTTCGATTATTACCGGAAAAAGTCTCGGCAAATTTGAGGCGGCAGATTTTACTCGCGGCATCGCAATTGCATTCGGCGCCAGCCCAGTCGAGATCATCGAAGTCACAAGAATCGCCTGATCCCTGTTCCCTGCCGTTAGCAGATCCGCGGCAACTGCTCGCCAATCTGCGTGGGGATCACGCGGTTGGCGCCCATGGCTGTGCGCGCCACCAGCATGCGTTTGTGTTCTGCCGTCACATGGCCAATGCGCGCGGCGTCAGCGCCCAGCGGATGCGCACGCATAACTTCAAGAGCGCGATCGGCAACCTCAGGCGCGACAAATATCACTACCTTACCTTCATTCGCAACATACACAGGATCGAGCCCAAGCAACTCACATGCCGATTGCACTTCAGGCCGCACCGGCATCACGGTCTCATCAATCTCAATACCCACGCCCGACGAGCCGGCAATCTCGTTCAGAGTTGAGGCCAGTCCGCCGCGCGTAGGGTCGCGCATGGCGTGAACTGAATTGCACACCGCGTCGAGTACATCGCTAATCAAACCGTTCAGTGCCGCGCAGTCACTGCGGATCTGGCTCTCGAACTCGAGGCCCTCGCGCACGCTCATAATCGCCATGCCGTGATCGCCAATGGTTCCGGAAACCAGCACCACGTCGCCGGGCCGGGCAAGATGCGGACCAACATTGATTCCTTCGCGCAGCAGTCCTACACCCGCGGTGTTGATGTAGCAGCCGTCTCCGTGGCCGCGCTCAACCACTTTCGTGTCGCCGGTAACGATTTTCACGCCAGCAATGGCTGCTGCCTTCGCCATCGCTTCAACAATGGCCGCAAGCTGCGCCAGCGGAAATCCTTCTTCGAGAATGAAACCGGCGGTAAGAAATTTCGGAATCGCTCCGCTAACCGCAAGATCGTTGACCGTCCCGTTCACGGCAAGTTCGCCAATCGATCCGCCGGGGAAAAACAGCGGCTGCACAACAAAAGAATCGGTGCTGATGGCGATTCGCCCGCTGCCAACATCGATCACCGCAGCATCGCCAAGATTCTCAAGCGCAGGGTTGCGAAAGGCGGGCAGAAACAAATGCTCCACCAACTCGTTGCCCAGCTTGCCGCCGCCGCCGTGACCCATCACGATCGCGGGATAATCGGCCAGCGGAAGCGGACAAGACCAGTTTGAGAAGTCGGGAGCGTCGGTTTTCAAAGTCTCAGGCATGGGCCGCTCCCGAAAGCGCCGACCCCGCACTCGCCAACTCATCTGCCGACAAAAAGCGCCCGTAGTTGAAATACGCAGCGCATGCGCCTTCGCTTGAAACCATGGTCGCGCCCAGCGGATGACGCGGTGTGCACTCCTTGCCGAAGGCCGGACACGCGGCAGGCTTGATAACTCCGCGCAGCACATCGCCCGACTTGCAAAGCGGCGACTCCTGCGTGTGAATTCCCGTGATCTCGAATCGATACTCGGCGTCGAACTCGCGATAATCGGCGTTCAACCGCCAACCACTTTTGGGAATCACCCCGATGCCGCGCCACGCGCGATCGGTAACTTCGAAAACTTCACTCAACAGTTTTTGCGCGGGCAGGTTGCCCTCAAAAGTCACCACGCGCTCGTAGGCGTTTTCGACCTCGTGCTTCCCTGCTTCAAGCTGGATAACCGTGCGCCGAATTCCGTCAAGTAAATCGAGCGGCTCAAACCCGGTAACAACAATGGGCACCTTGAATCGCTCAGCAATCGGCGGATATTCCCAGTAGCCCATCACGCTGCACACATGGCCCGCCGCAAGAAACCCGTTGATCTCAGTGCCCGGCGCGCTGAGGATGGCTTCGATAGCCGGCGGCACCAGCACGTGCGAAACCAGGACAGAAAAGTTCTTGATGCCGCGCCGCTTGGCCACATGCACGCTCATCGCGTTGGCTGGCGCAGTGGTCTCAAATCCCACCCCGAAGAAAACCACCTGCTTGTCAGGATTCTTGACCGCGAGATCAACCGCGTCGAGCGGCGAGTAAACAATGCGCACATCGCCGCCCGCGCCCTTTACCTGGAACAGGTCGCGATCGGTACCCGGCACGCGCAGCATGTCGCCAAAGGAGCAGAAAATAACGCCGGGTTGCGCAGCGATGGCGAGCGCCTTATCAATCAGTTCAAGCGGAGTGACGCAGACCGGGCAGCCCGGCCCATGCACCATCTCTACCGCAGCCGGTAGCATCTGGTCGATGCCGTTCTTGATGATCGAGTGGGTCTGCCCGCCACAGACCTCCATGATCTTCCATGGGCGCGTGGTAACGGCGTGAATCTCGCGCGCTATCCGTTGCGCAATCTCGCCGTTCCGGAACTCAGTCAGATACTTCATTGAGTCACGCCACCGCCCATCCCATTTCAATCAACCACAATGTTGGGTGCCCCAGGTCCCGATTTTGGGACCTGGGATACCACAAATCTCAATGCACTTTTGCTGACTCGCCGACTTGCTCACCCGCTGACTCGCTCTCCACACCGCAGCTACCATCCGGGCAATTCGACTGCGGCGCAGCAGCCGCCCGCGCAAAGGCCTCGTCCTCGCTGGCCAGTTCTTCTTCCAGCATCCCCATCTGGCGGAAGACTTCGAGGGTCTTTTCGGCGGTCTCGGCGTCGAGCTTTGAGATGGCAAACCCAACGTGGACAATGGCATACTCGCCCACTTCAATATCGGGGACGTAGTCAAGGCAAACCCGCTTCACAATGCCGCCAAAGTTCACGCGGCCAATCAGCAGGTCGCCCTCATTCAGAATTTCGTCAACTCGACCGGGGATAGCAAGACACATGGCAACTACGTTATACCCCTCAGGCGCGACGACCAAATGTGATTTAGATCACTTCGGGAAAAACCGAAGCGGCGCTATTCGCGGCCTAACAGAGTTTTGAGCGCACTCTTCAGCTTGTCTCTGAAGACCCAAATAAGCACTGCGGTGAGCACGATGAGTTCAAATCTGAAGCGATTCTCCAAAACCCAACCTGTCACCGCCCAGAATTTTGGCCCGAATAGCCAATTCCCAAGCGCACCAAAGACTGCGAAACCAATTATGACGGCCACGGCCGTGAGCAAGAGTTTCAGCCGGTCGTGTGGCGGGCGGACCGCGGGCGGGTCGACTGTGGGAAGAAAGCCCGATCCGTTTGACCGCCCCAGGTTGACCAGCACAAGCACGTAGTGGTCGCCCTCACTCAGCCTCGCAACGGCCTCGTCCCAGTTCTCTTCCTCGTTCAGGTTGTTGCCGTGGTGGTGCGCCGTGATCTTGCCGATCAGCCCAACGACCTTCTGCTCGTATTCATCCTGATTGTAGTCACGGTCAAACTCCGCGCTCACTTTAGCCATATCGGGCAGCGTCCAGTCGGTCTCAGAGAAGTAGAGCATCTTACGCTCCACGTCGCTGAGCGGACTGCCTTCGCGCTTGGCCTCGGCTGCGATTCTGCCGGCGACATAATCCAGAGCCTGCTTATCGGTTGCGAATTCTTTCACGCGGAGAATTGTACGCGGGTGCGGGCGTGGACGCCCACACGACAGCCGGGCTGGAGCCAGGCGCTACTTTCTTATCGCCGCGCGGCAAGGTGAAATGTGAATTAGATCACTCTGGCGACACCATCGAATCCGATGGGATCCTGCGATCGACTCTCTGCAACAGTGAAAGGGATCATCCTGCCCAGGAGGAGCGGGAATGTCGACGACACAGAAACTGTAGGCAGGTGACTCACAAATGGACAGCGTTGTCACCGGAAGGCGTGCCCCTGGTCACGGACGCCAGACAGGTAATCGGTAGATAAAGGCAGCAATGAGTTGCACTGCATCCGCCAGGAAAGCTCGCAATCAATTCCACGCAATCCTAAAGACAGTACCCCGACCATTTGTCGTCTTCTCAACGTTTGCTCAATTCCAATTCCCACAGCAGATCATAGCCCGCAGCACGCAAGAGGGACCATGTACAGCCTCATACATAACTTCATGTATCGCGCGGATCCATTCGTCACATTTTTCATCGCCTACTTCGTCTGGGTGTTCATTGAGATCATCAAGGCGCTAGCGCGCGCCATCGGACGGGAGCTTGAGGGCCTCAAGCAGGAACGGCGGTACTGGGAGTGGTTCGAAATCAAGCATTATGGATTGAGGCAACTATGAGAATCCGCGTCTAAGATTCAGCGAGCGGATTCTAGTCCGACACCATTTCTAGTCCGACACCATCGTCTCGCCGGGCAGAATGGGCCGAGTACGCGGCAAAACGCCGCGGGCAGCCAACAAGCCCACAATCGCCAGCACGCCAAGAAACACCGCGAGCTTCACCAGCGAGCCGGTACGCGTTACGGGCAGCGCCTTCCATAAAATCAGCAGAACCGTTTGCGCAATGGTCACTGCCCACACCGAGCCGTAGAAGTAGCGGCGCTCAATTCCCTCACGTTTGGTCGATGGGCCCACCCGCGGCAGCTTGCCGATGAGGCCGAAGAAGAGAATCACCGCGCAAAGCGGCGAGTAGGCGTAGAGGTAAATCTGCTTCATCATCCACGTGCCGGTAATGACGGCAATCACCAGGCCTGCCATGTTGAGCAGCGCAAAGTTCAGCACCGCGTTCCAGGCAAACGTGTAGCAGATGCGCCGATAGAGCGGGTTGGGCTTGTCCTCATCGAAGCGCAGAATGTAGGGCCGGTGCTCCACGCCGGGCAATTGCGCGTAGTACCCGGCAATGCCAACGCCTACCAGCACAATTGAAAGCCAGATGGTGTTGCCCATGCTGAAGCCGTGCGCAAACAGGCTGAAGGTAAGCGGCCCGGGCGCGAGAAAGAAGACCCATATCCAGATGGGTAAATGGCACATGCGGTAAATTGTCGTGTTGCGCTCGCGGATCTTGCGTTGTTCTGCGTACTCAATTTTGCCGCTGTATCCCATGGGCTGAGTCTCGCAAAGCACACAGTGGCGAGTCAATCCGCCGCACCTCATCGTGAACCCATTGCTGCGCATGCGTGATAGACTCCGGTTGCGCTGGAAATCGATCAAATTCTGGAAGGAAACGAAGACAATGCTGAAACGCTGGTTGAGTGGGATTGCGCTGGTTGCGGCTGTGGCCGCGGGAACGGTTTGTGCTGCTCAGAGTGCAGCGAAAACTGCGTGGGTGGGAACCTGGGCGGCTTCGCCCATGGAGGCGCAAGGCAACTCGATGCGGCCTTTCACCATGACCACGCTGCGCCAGATTGTTCACATATCAAACGGCGGCGACCAGGTTCGCATCCGGTTCACCAATGCGTACGGTAAAGATCCATTAGCCATAGCCGACGTGCATGTGGCCGTGAGCGCCGGTGAGGGTTCAATCAAAGAGGGCACCGACCACGCCGTCACCTTCGGCGGCGCTACCAGCATTCGCCTTGCGCCCGGAGCTGAATTCTATTCGGATTCCGTGCCCCTGGCCGTCGCTCCGCTCTCTGACGTTGCCATCACGATCTTTTTTCCCAACCAGGTAATGCGTGCTGAAACCTTCCATCAACTCGGCCTTCAGACTAACTACCTGGTCAATGGCGATCAGTCCAGCGCCGCAATGCTGAGCGATGCCACCAAACTCAACTCATGGTATTTTCTCGATGGCGTCGACGTGCCCGCGGTTGATGGCTCACGCGCCATTGTCACGGTGGGCGACTCAATTACCGATGGCGCACTTTCCACTCCCGACGCCAACCACCGCTGGCCCGATTTGCTGGCTGCGCGGCTCAAGCAGGAACACGGTCTTGAGAATGTCGCGGTGCTGAACCAGGGCATCAGCGGCAATCGCGTGCTGAACGAGGGCGCAGGCCCCAGCGCAGTTGCCCGCATCGATCGCGACGTGCTCGCGCAAAACGGCGTCAAATACCTGATTGTGCTCGACAGCATCAACGACATTGGCCGCCTGGCTTCGAGGTACCTCGCGCCTGAAGACGAGATAACGGCCGCTGACCTTGAATTTGGATTGCAGCAGCTTGCAGACGCTGCACACTTGCACGGAATCAAAGCCTATGCCGCGACCATCACTCCCTACGGGGGCGCTGGCTACTCTTCCGACAAAGGCGAGCAAATTCGCGAAGCAGTGAACAACTGGATGAGAACCAGCGGCGTCTTCGACGGCGTGGTCGATTTCGACAAGATCACGCAGGACCCCGCAAATCCAACGCACTTCAACCCGGCCTACGACTCCGGCGATCACCTGCACCCCAACGACGCGGGCTACAAAGCCATGGCCGACGGCATCGACCTGAAGCTGTTCGCGAAGTAAGCCGCGGCAGATGCCCCTGCGTCAGGCTTTCGTTCCCTCGCGCAGGCGCAGATAACAGTAAAGCGGCCAGGCATGCGAGTGCGCGCAGTAGACGATGTTTGAAGCGAGCCCTTCCGTCGGTCGCAGCGATGAATCGACGGAGTCTGAAGCGCTCCACATGCCCGTCCAGTAATCGGGAAAGTTTCGCGCGTAGTTGGCAAAGGTCATCCGCTTCAAGAGTCGCTCGGCAAAATCGCGGTCAAATGTCGCCGCGCCCAGCACCACCGGACCGTTAAGCGCATACCAGAAGCCGCCATTCTCGCGCGCTCCCTGCTGCGTGCCCGGATGCACAACAGGCCTTTCGATCTGGCGCGCGCCTAACTTTTCGGGAGTCAACAGCCGTCGATCGAGTTGAGCGAGCAGTGCCCGTTTTCGTTCCACACCCATCTCGGGAATCAGTAACGCGAAGCCTTGCGGCTCAAGCCACATGTTGTCTTCTCCCAGAGAAGTTGTCGAGCTTGTCCACGCGCGCCGTGGAAACGCGCGCTCGCCCAGGTCGCGCATCCATGCCTGCAGCAATTCCGCGCGGAACTCAAGCATTGCGGCCGCCAACTCGGCCGCACCCTCATCGCTTGCGCGCTTCAGCAGAGGCGCAAGGTCCCCCAGCGTCGCAATGGCCATCGCCGTGTTCATCAGGCTCTCGGCGCTTATGAAGGTGTTGTTGTACGACCCCTCGGTGGGCCACCAGTAAAACATGTCGTTCCAGTCGGAGTTCCACAGGCGAACCAGTCCGTGACTGCCCACGCCGATGCGGACGCGAAGATAAAGAAATGCCTGGCGAACGTGGGCAAGAACGGTATCCGTTCCCGATTTTTCCGCCGGGTAGTAGGCGACGCTCTCTGTGAGAAGCGCCGCGTCGCCAGTGGTGCGCAGGTATTCCGCTAGCAGCATGAACAAATAGAGCTGCTGGTCGCTTGTTTGCTGCGGACTCGCCGCCGCCCATCCGTATCCCTGGTCCATCAGCTTTATCTCCCCATCCGGGAGGGTTCGCTTTAGGATGAACTTCAGCGTAGATCGCGCGAGCGCCGGATTGATGTGGCATAACGGCAGCGCCTGCTGCGCAAGGTCGCGGCTCGATGCCACCACTCCCCATGCATAGTCGTACATGCAACCCTGCGGAACGATGGTTTCGTCGTAGTATTCGCGCCACTTCGCCATGGCCTGAATAACCGCCGCGTTCCACTGCATTTCGCGCCGAAGCTGCGGATCGGTTTCCGCGGCGAATTGCGGCACAATCTTGCGCCACTCCGCACCGAACGCCGAGCCGCTTGCCGGTAGCGTGCCAGCAGGAGAGTGGAGCTCCCGTGCAAGGCTTTGAATGGCCACCTCTGTCGTCTCGCGTGTGTAGCCGAACACGCATTCGAGTTCGCGTGTCTCTCCCGGCTTGAGCGCAAAGCTCGAACGAATGCCGATCGACGATAAGCCCGGAGCGTCGGTAGAAAAATAAGGCTGGGTTGATCGATCGCCGGCCGCATGGGCAAACAGGGCAGGCGGGTT
>Ga0265338_10003122_pt1 | contig 23683 bp, 21 predicted proteins | sample 42126metaG_FD_193579 | JGI IMG/M metagenome (GOLD analysis project Ga0265338, IMG submission 193579) | Rhizosphere microbial communities from Carex aquatilis grown in University of Washington, Seatle, WA, United States - 4-21-26 metaG | ecosystem: Host-associated > Plants > Roots > Rhizosphere... | reverse complement strand
CCGACCATGGGTTATTTGCACGCGGGTCATATGAGTCTGGTCAAACGCGCGCGCCAGGCCGCCGGCAGGAATGGCATTGTGGTGGTGAGCATTTATGTAAACCCGACGCAGTTCGGGCCGAAGGAGGATTTTTCCAAATATCCGCGCGATTTAAAGCGCGACTTGAAACTCTGCCGTGACGCCGGCGTGGATGTCGTGTTTACGCCCAGTGACCGGGAGATGTATCCGGTGGGGTCATTGCGCCGCGGTGACCGGACGGCGCAGCATACCGTCCCTGCCACCAACTTCAGCACCTATGTCGTTGAGGAAACACTGTCGCGCTCGATGGAAGGGGCGTCGCGGCCGATGCATTTCCGCGGGGTGACGACGGTGGTGGCCAAGCTGTTCCACCTCGTGTTGCCGGATGTGGCGGTGTTCGGCGCGAAAGACTGGCAGCAGGCGACGATCCTCAGGCGCATGGTCGCGGATTTAAATTTTCCGGTCCGCATCATCGTGGCGCCGACGTTGCGCGAACGCCACGGGCTGGCCATGAGTTCGCGGAACAAGTATCTGGCCGGCGATTGGCGCCGGCAGGCTACCGTGCTTTGGTGCGCGATTCAATTGGCGCGGGTTGCCGTGAAAAAACGGAAGACGTTTCCCGCGGCCAAAATGAAGGCAGCCGTGAAAAAACTCGTCGCCTGCGAACCGGACGCCCGACTGGATTACGTGGAATTTTTCGAGCCGGAAACGCTGTCGCCCGTTTCGACGGTAAAGCGCGGCACACACATGGCTTTGGCGGTGTTTGTTGGCAAGACACGGCTGATTGATAATGCGGGATTGTGATGCCGCTGGGGCGGTTGTTGCGAACGGGCTTGTTTGCCGGCACATATGTGCGATTTTCCTTCAATGAAATTTCCCGGCCTTCCGTTCCAAGTGGGGAAATGTGTATGCGCGGGGATGATCCTTTTGTATTGCCTGGTCTCCCCGTCGCGGGCGGACACGCTTCAGTTTACCACGGTCGAATCCGTGCCTGCGGGCATTCATCTGGTATGGAACGCAGCCTCGGGTCAGAGTTACAGCGTGCTGACCAGTTCCAACTTCCAGGATTGGACGGCCATCCCGGTCGGCGCCACCAACGAATTCATTGATTCGCTGACCGCGGGGGCTTCGCCGATGTTTTATCGGGTGGCAGAAAATATAAATCCCAATCCCAGGATTTCGATCGCGAGACCGACTTTCTCAAACAAATCCAATTCGAGTGTGCTGGACGACGGAAAATTCCTTAACAGTTTTTGGGGCTTCGCCGTTCCCACGCCGGCAAGTCCGCTGTGGGTGGCCGTGCATCTGGGCAGCGGCCCCACCCGGGTTCTGCTCGAATGGAATGCGGGCGGCAATTACAACTATGCCGATCCGATTACGCCGACCTCGACTCCGTCAACCGATTACGGATCGCCGCTCGCTTATACGATCTCCACCTCGTCGAACTCCACCACCGGCGCGGATGGCACGTGGACGCTGGTGGCCGGCGTGACCAACAACACCTACCGTACCCGGTCGCACAGTTTCGATTTTACAGGCATGAGCTGGGTAAAAATGTCGGTCACGGCCCTCCCGTCCTTCACCAGTGCCAATGGGCTGTCCCTGGACGAAATCGAGGTCTATGACACGTCGGTTTCCTACAGCCGTGGCCGGATTCCGGAGGACACCTGGTTTTTCATGGGGGACAGTATCACGGCGTTTTGGGCCAATCGCGCCACGGCCGGCGGCACGCCTCCGGCCTATACCAACGATCCCGCCAGTCACATGCCGGACTTTGCGCAATGGATCAACACGGACAACCCCCATTATTTCCCATCCATGATTAACGGCGGCATCGGCGGCGAATTGACGCCCAACGGGCTGGCCCGGCTGCCCGCCAATCTGGCGGACAACCCGGATTACTACTACTGGGCTCTCAGTTACGGGTCCAACGACTCGGCGGGAAACCAATCCAACACGACGTCCTTCAAGACCAACCTGCAAGCCATGATCAGCCTGTTGCTGGCCAACGGGCGCATGCCGGTGGTTCCGCACATCCCCTACGCGGCAGACGGGCAACACAATTACATCACCAATTTCAACGCGGTCATCGACATCCTGGTGGCCACCAACCACATCCCGGCCGGGCCCGACCTTTATTCTTTTTTCAAAACCAACACGAACCAGCTCCAGGCCGACGGCCTGCATCCCAACGATGCGGGAATGCGCTCCTTCAATCTGCTCTGGGCGCAGGCGATGCGTCATTTGTATCCGTAGGATGACATTTACCTTCGCGCCCGGCGGTCTTTGGGTTAAAGCTTTCCCGCGGCATGAAACAATTTGATTTTATCGTCCTCGGCAGCGGCATTGCGGGGCTTTCGTTCGCGCTGAAGGTCGCGCCGCACGGGCGGGTGGCCATCGTCACGAAAAAAGACCGCGCGGAGTCGAACACGAATTACGCGCAGGGCGGCATCGCGTCGGTGACGAGCAAGGAGGACTCATTCGAGTTGCATGTACGCGACACGCTCACGGCCGGCGCGGGCTTGTGCCGGGAAGACGTCGTCCGGACCATCATCGAGGAAGGTCCCGCCCGGATACAGGAGCTGATGGAACTGGGCATGAAATTTTCCGAACGCGACGCTCCGGCCGAGGGTGGCGGCAGGGAACTGGATTTGGGCAAGGAAGGCGGACATTCGAAGCGGCGCATTCTGCACGCGAAGGACGTGACCGGCCGGGAAATCGAACGGGCGTTGTTGAACGCGGCGGCGCAACAGCCGAACATCCAGATTTTTGAGAATCACATCGCGATTGATCTGATCACGAGCCAGAAGCTCGGTCATGCCGGCGCGAACCGCTGCCTGGGCGCCTATGTCTTTGACAAAAAGGGCGCCCGCGTCTGGACGTTCACCGCGCCGGTGACCCTGCTGGCCACGGGCGGCTGCGGCAAGGTGTATTTGTACACGACCAACCCCGATATTGCGACGGGCGATGGAGTGGCGATGGCGTATCGCGCCGGCGCGGCGATTGCGAACATGGAATTCGTCCAGTTCCATCCGACGTGCCTGTATCATCCCAAAGCCAAGTCGTTTCTCATCAGCGAAGCCGTGCGCGGCGAAGGCGGCGTGCTCAAGACCTTCGACGGCAACGAATTCATGGAGGCCTGGCATCCGCTGAAATCGCTGGCGCCGCGCGACATTGTGGCGCGGGCGATCGACAGCGAGATGAAGAAGAGCGGCGCGGAGCACGTGTGGCTGGACATCACGCACCGGCCCGCGCAGTTCATCATCGAGCGGTTTCCAAACATTTATCAGACGTGCCTGCGTTATGGCATCGACATCACCCGGGAGCCGATTCCCGTCGTGCCGGCGGCGCATTACCAGTGCGGCGGCGTGGTGACGAACGTGGACGGCGAGACGGAAATCGCCGGGCTTTACGCCGTCGGCGAAGCCGCCTGCACCGGATTGCACGGCGCGAACCGACTGGCGAGCAATTCGCTGCTGGAGGCGCTGGTTTGTGCCCATCGTGCGGCAAAGCAGGTCGTCGGCGGTTCCCTCCCGCCGGTTGATTCGCCGATCCCTCTGTGGCAATCCGGCGAGGCGCACAATCCGGACGAAATGGTCGTGGTATCGCACAACTGGGACGAAATCCGCCGGTTGATGTGGGATTACGTGGGCATCGTGCGGACGAACAAACGGCTGGCCCGCGCCCAGAAACGCATTGCGAATCTACAGGAGGAAATTCACGAGTATTACTGGAATTTCACCGTGACCAGCGATTTGCTGGAGCTCCGCAACATCGCGACGGTGGCGGAGCTGATTGTGCGTTGTGCGTCGATGCGGCCCGAGAGCCGCGGCCTGCATTACAATCTGGATTATCCGCAGGCCAAGCCCGATTGGGCACGGCGCGACACGACTTTAAGAAAATCCGAGGGGGGGGCGCCGCCACCGTCTCAGTGAGGAGCCCGCAGCGAATCCAGATTGGACCGGGTCTGATCCACCAGGCTTTGGAATTGGGAGAGCTGGGCCGGCGTGATTAAAATTCTCGCGCTGTTGGTGCTGTGATCCTGCAGGAAATACTGGATGACGCCGCGCCGCTGGCTGGTGAAGGCGCCGACCCGGAACCCGGATTTGGTGACGTAACTGGCGACAAACGTGGGCTCCGAGGTCACCTTGTAATCAATTTTGGCGAGATAATCCAGGCCGTTGAGCAGTGAATCCATTTCATCGTAGTCCACCAGCTTTTTCCACATCTGCTGATCGTTCGACAACACCTCGACCGCCATGCCGTATTGTTTGCTGCCGGTGCTGGCGTCCAGGGATTCCTTGCCGATCACCACGATATTCAATTGGTCAACGGCCAGCGACCCGATCTGGCCGGCGCCTTTGACAATTACCTTTCCGGTCTGGGCCTCAAACGTCTCCAGCTCCGTGGTCGGCACGTTGGTGACCTGCGCCTGCACGGCGCAGGCGAAAAGGCCGGCGCCCGCCAATAAACCGACAAACAATCTATGCATGATGATTTCTCCCGGGGAATGGGTTGCTCGTATTTGATTTGGAAACCCCAACGAACGGGGAAAGTTTCACCCGCAATGAATCCATCGGACGGGGCCACCTGCTTTTAAGATTGAATTTCCCCGAAATTCGTGGCTTCTTAAGGCCAGTCGCGCGCTTAGCTCAGCGGTAGAGCACTTCCTTCACACGGAAGGGGTCGCAGGTTCAAACCCTGCAGCGCGCACCAGCCTTCGCCCGCAGCGAAGCGAGGACGAAGGCTGCCGCGCCGAAGCACGTAGGGCGTAGGCGTGTTGATTCGACGAATTTACCGCTGGGCTACGGCTCGGCAAGCCAGCTCCGTCACTCGCCCTCCCCTCCACTTCGAGCTGCGGTTCAGCTAAGCCAAATCAAAACTGGTCTTCCTTTTCCTTGAACAGCACGTTGAACGTGGTCAGCGAGCCGTAGCTACGCGTGATGTATTGCTGCATCTCGACCTTCTCGCCGTCGGTGAGCTTTTCATGCGCGTTAATTTTCTGCTCCAGCACGCGCAAATTGTTTCGGACCATGACAATTTTGTGGAAAAAGGTCTCCAGCGGGACTTCCTTGGTTTGCAGCGCGGGATCGGACGCGTGCAGAACCAGCTTGCCGCCGTGCCAGCGGACGCCGAGCTTTTCGACGACGGCGTCCGGTTTTCCCAGGCCCAGTTTGTCCAGCGCCACTGCGACCGTTTCCTCAACAAATTGTTTCAGCGGCAGGTTCAATCCGCTCGCGGACATTTGTGGTTCCGCCGGTTCCAGGCCGCTTGGTTCCGGGGCGACGGCGCGTTTGTCGCCATTGTCGAACTGGATTTCCGCCGTGATGTCGGAAATCGTCTTGACCGTGCCGGTGCCGTATTGCGGGTGGCGCACTTTCATGCCGATGTGGAGGGATTCGATTTTCATGGCAAAAAGTTAACCACGGACCTGTCCTCCGAAGCAATACTGCAAGGAGGATGAACGCGGATGTATACGAATTTTTCTCGCGCGAAAATGGCGAAGAGGCGAAGAAAGACGTTGCCTTCGCACCCTTCGCGTTCTTCGCGCGACTCAAAAAACAAGCTGACAACGGAGCCGGACGCGTTAGGCTCGGAACAAAGACAATGGCTCGGGCAATGTTCATTGACCGTTTCGAGTTCGAGCGCGCGTTGTGGATGCGCGGCCTGGCGCGTGTCGCGGGTGTGGATGAAGCCGGTCGCGGGCCGCTGGCCGGGCCGGTGGTGGCGGCCGCAGCCATTTTCCCGGCGAGATGGGTGGAAACCGGTTTGCCGCGCGACCTCGACGGTCTCAACGATTCCAAGCAACTGACCCCGAGGCAGCGCGAAGGTTATTTTACGTTTCTGACCGGTTGCGCGGAGGTGGAATTTGCCGTCGCAGAAATTGATGCCGGGCAGATTGATGAGATCAACATCCTGTGCGCGACGCATCAGGCGATGAACGCGGCCCTGGCAAAATTGAATCCGCCACCGCAGCACGCGTTGGTGGACGGCCGGCCGGTCAAGACCCTGCGCGTGCCGCAGACAGCCATTATCCAAGGCGACGCGCGGAGTTATTCCATTGCCGCCGCGAGCGTGCTGGCCAAAGTCACGCGCGACCGGCTGATGCTGGAATTCGACCGGCAATGGCCGGCCTACGGATTTGCCGGGCACAAAGGCTACGGCACGGCGCGGCATCTGGCGGCGCTGGCGGCGCACGGGCCGTGTCCCATCCATCGGAAAAGTTTCGCACCAATGAAGCCGGATTGTTTTAGAAAACCCTCCTCGTCATCGTCGTGCTCGTCCTCGTAATCGAACGGAAAAATTCGAGGACAAGGACGAGAATGAGCACGATGCATAACCTGTTAGAAAAGTTGAAGGCGCGGTGGGCGGGCAAAGCAAAGCCGGAGCATCTGCGGCGGGGCGAACTGGGCGAGCACGCGGCCCGGACATTTTTGCGACGCCGGGGATTGAAATTTCTGGCCGCCAATTTCCGGTCCGACCGCGGAGAGATTGATTTGATTTTCCGCGACGACGATTGTCTTGCCTTCATCGAGGTGAAAACCCGCTCGTCGGAGGAGTGGACGCGGCCGGCGGCCGCGGTCAATGCGGAACGGCGTCGGCGGCTGTCGCGGGCCGCGCTGGATTATTTGCGGTTGCTGAAAAACCCGCGGGTAAAAATCCGGTTCGACATTGTGGAAGTGCTTCTGGCCGAGGGCAAAGTGCGCGAGGTGCGGCATCTGCCAAACACGTTTGCGATGGCGCAACCGCTGCGTTACGGGTGATGGAAACGCGCCACCATAGAAATAACTTGAACTCACCCGGACGCAGGACGAGTTTGAACTTAATCAGCCATGAGCCAGGCCATTAAAATTACGGTCCATGTGGCTTCGTTAATCATCGTCATTGGCTTCTTCGCCTGGCTGTTCGTGCGGACACTCAGGCGCACGGAAGACCCGGCGAAAATGATTTTTAAATTGGCGTTCACCATTCCCTTTGTATTTTTTTGCATTTGGATGGCCCGCCAAATGGGGCCCTATGGCCCGTTCCTCATCGCGTTCATGGGAATCGTCCTGTCCATCATGTGGACCCCGCACATCAGCGAATGGATTTCGAAGCCGCTGTCGAGTTTGTATGACGGCGGCGCTGAACCCCCGGAGCCGAAGCCGTATTATTCCGTCGCCCAGGCCCGGCGACAGCGTCGTGAATTCCTCCAGGCGGTGGTCGCCATTCGCGAGCAGCTCGCGCGCTTTCCGTACGATTTTGAGGGAGTGATGCTGCTGGCCGGGATCCAGGCGGAGGATTTACAGGACCTGCCCTCGGCGGAAATCACGTTGAACCATTTTTGTGACCAGCCGGAGCCACCACCCCGGCAGTTTGCCGCCGCGATGAACCAGCTCGCCGACTGGCAGATCAAACTGGTGCAGGACTTTGATTCGGCGCGCGCGGCGTTGGAGAAAATCATTGCGCGTTATCCCGATACGGAATTGTCGCTGCGGGCCGCGCAACGCATCGCCCATCTGGGGGGCACGGAAAAACAAGTGATGTCAGCACTCGACCGCCAGCCGGTGGCCATGCCGGAGGGCGTCAAAAACGTCGGGTTACTGGCATCGTCGGAGCATCTGCGCCCGGTGGAAGCCGACCCGACGAAACTCGCCGCTGCCTATGTCAAGCACCTGGAGGAACATCCGCTTGACACCGAGGCGCGCGAAAAACTGGCCGTCATTTACGCCGGACATTACCAACGGCTGGATCTGGCGGCGGGCGAATTGAACCAGTTGATCGAGACGCCGAACCAGCCGGCGAAACGCGTGGCGCACTGGCTGAATCTGCTGGCGGATTTGCAGGTTCAACACGGTGTGGATTACGAAACCGTGCGGGGAACCCTGCAGCAGATTGTCGAGCGCTTTCCCGATCTAGCCGCGGGAGAAATGGCGCGGACCCGGTTGGGGCGGTTGAAGCTCGAACTCAAAGGACGGAAAAAAACGCCGGGGGTTGAACTCGGCGTTTACGAGCAGAACATCGGACTAAAACAACGCTCACCGCGCGAGCTGTAGCGCGACTTCCTTTTCCAGTTCGTGCGCCATGTCCAGGTCCTGGATGCCCATTTTGGTGCGGGCTTCCACCATGATCTGGGAGATTTGTGGGTCCACCGCCTCGACGCGCATCCACACGGTGTTCTGGTTCACACGGCCCTGGAGTGCCCGCACCGTGTTCGTGGTGTCATGCGGGATGTATTCGGTGAGCAGCGTGCCGTCGGTGTTGATGACCTTGATGGCCGCGCCGTAAACTTCGTCTACCGACCGCTGGTAGCGTCCGCCCACGGAATCCCTCCCGAACGGCATGCCGGGCGTCTGGGTATCGCTGACCGTGGTGACACAACCCGCAGTCGCGAGGGCGAGGACCGCGAGGGCCATAAATATTTTTGTTTTCATCTGGCCCCTAGACAACCACAACCGCCGCGCGCGTCAAGCGGATTCATATTGGCCCGACTCGACAAGCGCCGGGAGAAATGCCAGTGTTAAGCCATGGTCGCGAACAAGCTGGAAGAACTGCGTGCCCGGCTGCGCTCCTACGGCTCCTGCCTGGTGGCGTATTCCGGCGGGGTGGACTCCGCCTTCCTGGCGCGCGTGGCGCATGAAGTCCTCGGCGGGAAATTTCTGGCCGTGATTGCCGATTCACCGAGTCTGCCGCGCCGCGAACTGGCCGGGGCGCTGGCGGTGGCGGAGCAGTTCGCATTTCCCGTGCGCGTGGTGGCCACCAAGGAATTTGAAAACGGACTTTATACGGCCAATCCAGTCAACCGCTGTTATTTCTGCAAGCATGAATTGTTCGAGGTCTTGACGCCGATTGCGCGCGCGGAGCAGCTGGCGGTGATTGCCTACGGCGAAAACGCGAGCGACGCCGGCGACTTCCGGCCCGGCGCCCGGGCGGCGGCAGAATTTCAGGTGTGTGCCCCGCTCAAGGAGGTGGGTTTGACCAAGACGGAAATCCGCGAATGGTCGGCGCAGTTGGGTCTGCCGACGGCGGACAAGCCGCAACTGGCCTGCCTGAGTTCGCGTGTGCCCCATGGCGAGACCGTGACCCCGGAAAAGCTGCGAATGATTGAAGCGGCGGAAAATATTTTGCGCGATCTGGGCTTTCACGAGGTGCGCGTCCGGCACCATGAATTGGGGGCGGCCGGCAACCCGCGGCCGGTGACCGGAAAGGGCGCGACACCGGATGACCATCCGGTCGCCCGTCACCCGTCACCCGTCACCCATTTGGCCCGCATTGAGCTGGGGCCGTTGGAAATCCGGCGCTTTCTCGAGGCCGGGATTTCAACCAAGGTCGGCGAGGCGCTCCGGGGAATCGGTTACGCGCACGTGACCCTGGATTTGGAGGGTTATCGCCGCGCCGGGGAACCGGTGAAACTTTTGGCCCGTAACGGTTTTAGATAGAGGAAGCTATGCCGCAATTTTCGTATCGAGCGCGCCGCCGCAGCGGCGAATTGGTCGAGGGCGTTCTGGACGTTACCGACCGGGCAGCGGCCCTGGCGCAAGTCGAGCGGCTCGGGCTTTTTCCGGTCGCCGTGGACGTTTCCAAGGGGGGGCCGGTGGTGAGCGACAACCGCACGCGCGCGAAAGTGGATTTGACGGTATTTTTGCCACCGACGTTGCGTGCCCAATTGCTGCAACCGCGCAAGCCGAAGATGCAGGAGTTGGCGACCTTTACCCAGCAACTGGCGAATTTACTGCAGGCAGGGATGCCGTTGGCGACCGCGCTCCATAGCATGACGTATCTGGAAACCAAGGGCATTCCGTCGGACGTGAGCCGCCTGCTCCGGCAGGAAGTATCCGAAGGCAGAAGTTTGTCCGACGCCATGGCCAAGCAACCGCGGGTTTTCTCGGATTTATACATCAACATGGTTCGCGCGGGCGAACAGAGCGGCGCCCTGGTGGAGGTGCTGCGGCGCATGGCCGATCATTTTGAAAAATTCGCCCTGATCCAGGCCAAATTCACCTCGGCCCTGATCTATCCCGCGGTGGTTTGCACCGTCGGCGCGGGGATCATCGTTTTTTTCATGACCTTCATCCTGCCCCGGTTCATGTCCATCTTTGGCAGCGTCGGGTTCACCCAGTTGCCGACGATGACGTTGCTTTTGATCGGTATCAGCAACGTGTTCAAATATTACTGGTGGCTGATGATCCTGGTCGCCATTCTGGCCGTCATTTTATTCAAACGGTTTCAGGCCACGGCTGCCGGGCGGCGCCGGATTGATGGTTGGAAAATGAAAGCGCCGCTGGTCGGGCGGGTGATCAGCCTGAATTTATACGGCCAGTTTGCGCGCACCCTCTGTACGTTGCTCCAGAACGGCGTGCCGGTGCTCACGGCGTTGAAAATCACCGAACAGGTCATCCCCAACTGCATCATCAAGGAGGCGGCGGCCAAAACCCGCGACGCGGTGACGGATGGCAAGACGATTGCCCAGCCACTGGCCCAGAGCAAGGTGTTTCCCCAGTTGATGGTGGACCTGGTAAAAATCGGCGAGGAAACCGGCGACGTGGCCGGTGCGTTGAACAACGTCGCCGAGACTTATGAAAATGAGCTGAATATCGCCTTGCGCGTGATGACCAACCTGATTGAACCCACACTGATCATCTTCATGGCCGTCGCGGTTGGTTTTTTGCTGGTGGCGGTGCTGGGGGCCATGTTCTCGATGATTTCCAACATCGGCAGTTCGGTGGGAGGGTCTTGATGCAAACCGGGCGAGCGCCGGGGGGCCGGAATCCTGGGCGGGAGCGGGCGTTCACACTCCTTGAAATCATGATGGTCGTGGCCATCATCGGCCTGATGCTGACCATGGGGGTTCCGGCAATCCTGCGGACGATGAACCAGGAACCCTTGCGCAAGGCAGTCAACGACGTGGTTACTATTTGCAGTCACGCCCGCGCCCAGGCGATTTTGCACGGCGTAACGACCACCATCGTTTTTCATCCTCAATCGCGGCAAATGGCGCTGACCGTCCTGGCCACCCCCAATGCGTCGGCCGGGTTCGCGACGCCAACCGCACCCGCCGCTGGAACGCAACCGGCGTCTTCGAGTGCCTCAGCGCTGAACGCCACGCAGTTTGGCGACAGCATCACCATTGATATGCTGGATGTTAATCTGACCGAGTACAAGGATGCGGACGAAGCGCGGGTGTGTTTTTTTCCGGACGGTACCAGCGATGAAATGACCCTGATCATCAATTCCGGCGATCAATACCGGAAAATCACATTGGAAGTGCCCACCGGCCTTGCGTCCACGGAGGCGATCCAATGAAAACGCGAACAGGCGCACAAACTCTCCGCCGCGCCTTTACCCTGTTGGAGGTGATGTTTGCCTTGGTCGCGTTTTGCACCGCTATGTTTGTGATACTGGCGCTGGTTTCCAATTCGCTGGCCGGCGCGCGCCGGTTGCAGCGGCCACTGCTGGACGCCGGCGTGGTGGCAGCCCAATTATCCCAAACCAATCTGGTCACCGGCGTTCACCGCGTCGACCTGGGCGATCTCCTGGGAAACACCTACAACGGTTGCATTTGCACCTACGACATCGAGGAGGCACAAACCAACAAGCTTTTCAAAGTGGATTTCATCGTTCAAAGCAACACCGGCGACCGGCCGGTCGTTTCCAAGATGAGCATCCTGCTGTTCAGTCCGAGTTCACCGGCGGGGCCTCTCGATGGAGCCACGGCCACCCCATGAAATTCTTTATTCAAGCGCCGGGAGTCGAGTGTCGAATGCCGGGGCGCGTCGCGCAACGTCTTTTTCAACCTTGCCGCCCATCGCGCGCCGCCCGTCGGGTTCCCGCGTTCACGCTGCTCGAAATCATGCTGGCCATCGCGATTTTCAGTGTCGTGATGGTGGCGATTTATTCGTCCTGGACGCTTATTGTGCGCGCCACGATCGTGGGCCGGGAAGCCACGGCCCAGGTCCAGCGCCGGCGCATCGCCGTGCAGACGATCGAAAACGCGCTCATGTGTGCCCAATCGTTTCAGGCGTCCCAGTTTTATTACACCTTTGTCGTTCAAAACGGCGCCGAGCCGCTGCTGAGCTTCACGGCGCGGCTGCCGGACGACTTCCTGCGCAATGGCCGGTTTGGCGACTTTAATCTACGGCGCGTGACCTTCACGGTCGAAGCCGGGCCGAATTCCGAAAAGGATTTGGTGCTCCGGCAGAACCCGATCCTCATGGATATGGACCGGGACGAGCAGGAGCACCCGCTGGTACTGGCCCGAAATGTAAAAAGCTTCACCACCGAATGCTGGGATCCCACGGAGAGTGATTGGTCGGCCAAATGGCAGAACACAAACCAGATTCCGACGCTGGTGCGGTTCACCCTGGTGCTGGGGGGAAACAAACAAAACTCCAATTTCGGGGACGCCGGCCCGGAATTGAGCGTCACCCGGGTCGTGGCCATCCCGTCAGTCATGGTGCCCACCGTGGTGCAATCGCAATCCGCCGGTGGTGGCGCCAACCCCAATAATTTGCGCGGGCAGCGCCCCCCGTTTGGTTCCGGCGGTTCCGGATTCCCGTGATGAAAATACCCACTAAAACCCGGCCGCAGGGCATCGCCCTCTTCATCGTGATGATCGCGATTTTCTTGCTGTCCGTCATGGCCGCGATCTTCGCGACGTCCATGAAAGTCGAAACCAAACTGGCGCAAAACGCCGGGCACGGAGAGCAGTTGCTCTGGCTGGGCCGTTCCGGCGTGGAACTGGCGCGCTATGTCCTGGCGGAACAAATGACCATTCCGGGAGAGCCTTATGACTCGCTCAATCAAGTCTGGGCGGGCGGGCCGGGAGGCCTGGCTGAATCCAACAGCCCGTTGGCCGGACTTTCGCTGGACAACTACCCGGTTGGTGACGGAACCGTTTCGGTCAAGATCATTGATCTGGAGCGCAAGGTGAACATCAATACGGCCAATACCCCGACGTTGCAGCAGGCGCTCATCTTGATGGGCGTGGGCGCGGATGGAATTTCAGTCATCGCCGATTCCATTCAGGATTGGATCGATCCGGACGACAATCCGCGCCTGGCCGGTGCCGAGAGCGACTATTATCAAAGCTTGAACCCGGCGTATTACGCCAAGAATGCGCCCATTGACGACCTGTCGGAATTGCTGCTGGTCAAGGGCATTGCCGACCACCCGGAGATTTATTGGGGCGGCAGCGCCACCAATCACGTGCCGGCCGCGTTTCAACGGAAACTGGGTTTCGTGAATTCGCCGTTTCAAGCCGCAAATTATCCGTTCGGGTTGAAGGACATTTTTACCCCCCTTTCCACTGGCCGCATCAACATCAACACGGCCGACGCCAACGTGCTGCAAATGCTTCCGGGCGTGGACGAAACCACCGCGCAAAACATCATCAAGTTGCGCGCCGGCCCTGACGGCGCGGACGGCACCGAGGACGACACCCCCATCGTCAACCCCGGCGAGCTCGCTCAAGCCGGGGTTCCGGCAGCGGCCTTTCCACTTTGCACCACCCGCAGTTCCACGTTTGAAGTTCACGTGATCGCCCGGATAGGCGATGACCAACGCGAATTCGTCGCCATTCTTTACCGCAACTCGCCCGCGGACATCCAGATTCTGAATTTTTACTGGAAAACTATTACTGGAAATGATGGAAAATCCAATTGAGTTCGTGCCGGCGCCCGTTATCGTTTTGTCATGCGCCGGCTGTTGCTGAGTTTGCTCTTGCTGGGTTCGCTTTCGACGGCCTTTGCCGGTGAAGCCGCCGCCGGCCGCGTCGTCAAGGTCCTGCCGCTCTTTCTCGATGTCCAGGGTCACGAGGCGCTGTCGCCGAGCCTGTACGATCGCGATGCCTACCAGGCTTATCTCCGCCGGCACACCGACCTGCGTTCGGCCGTTCGCTTCGATGTTTTGTGGAAGGCGTCCAATACCGGCGAGGCAAACCTGAAATTACAGGTGGAACTGCGCGGCCTCGGCCCGAAGGGAATGCCGCGCCAGACCACGCTCCAACAACCGGTGACGCCCCATTTCTTCCGTCATTGGAATTCATTGACCCTCGGCGGCGCGGATTATAAGGACTTCGGCGAACTCGTCGCCTGGCGTGTCACGCTCTGGTCGGGCGATCAATGCCTGGGCGAGCAGAAATCGTTTTTATGGTAGAGTTGCGTTGGCCGGGAATGGACGTCTGCCTTGACTTCCTCCGTCGCCCCGGCGATAAGCTCGGGCGCGCCCGCATGATGACCGTCAAAGTGCCCGTCAAGATCGTTTGCAGTTGTGGCCAGAAATACGCCTTCGACGTGTATCCGCTGAACGGTCGCATGCCGTCACCGATCCAGTGTCCCGTTTGCGGGGCAGACAGCACGACCATTGCGGACGAAATCATAGCGCTCGCCCTGAAGGCACCGGCGCCGGCCGTCCCACCGCCGCTGCCGGCAACCTCGTCGCCGGTGCCAGTGCCATCGCCGCCACCGCCGCTGCCGGCGCCTTTGATCATCCGCCCGCGAACCTTGACCGGCGCCCTGCCGCCGGTCGAGGCCGACACGTCCAAGGCCGAGGCCGCTGTCTGGCGGCAGCGCGCCCTTGAGGCGGAACGCCGGGCGGAACTGGCCCAGGCCGTTGCCCGGGCCAACCTGGCGCCACATCTGGCACAGGTGCTCAAGGAGACCGTGGTTCAGGAGCTGGCCGTGCAACGCCGCGAATTACTCAAGGCCCAAGAGGAGGCGACCATGGAAATTGCCGCCATGATCCGCCGGCTCGATGCCGTGCAAGCACCCTTGAAGGAGCGGTTACACTCCTACGAGGCGCGTATCCAGGAACTGGAGAAGGAACTTACGGTCCTCAACGAGGAAAATCGCGAACTGCTGAAACTCAAGATTGAAATGATTCGCCGTCAGCTCGAGGTCGAACGCGTTCACAACCGCCTCGAATTCAAATCAAATTAGCCACCGAGTTTGAACGGCGGGCGCGGGATAATCAGGTGAACAAAATTCCATGACTTTCGGGCGAAGGTTGTCTCCTCACGCCGGCGGTCTTGGGTGAAGCGGAGTTTCTGGCCGGCGGCTGCTTAAGGGCTGGCGGTTCTCTGGTCATGCGTGTGCAACGCGTGCTCGTAGCACTGCAAGGCCTCCTCGTATCGCGACATCCGGTTGAACAAACCGCCCTTGTGGAGGTAGGCGATGGTCATCGAATTATCGGCGGCAATCGCATCGTCATAACAGGCGATGGCTTCTTCAAACCGGTCCAGTTTTTCGAGTGCATCCGCCTTTTTAATCAAGGTTTCGGCGTGCTTCGGGTCCAGCGCCAGCGCCTGATCAAAACAGGCCAGGGCCTTCTCCGCCTCGTTGTCGTTGAGCAGCGACTGGCCTTCCACGAGAAGACGGGCAACCTGCGTGTCACGGCCCGGGCCGGCCGATGCCGGCGGCGCGCCGTTGGGGCCGTCGGTGGCCGGCGAAATGGTTTCGCTCAACGGAACGTGCGCTGTGTGTTCCAGTTCAAGAATTCGTTTTTCCAGGCGCTCGACGACATTGAACAACCGGGTGTTGGCCAGTTGCACGGCAGCCCGGCCGGGCACGGCTTGCACTTCACCGGCCGGCAGCAACGGCGAGGCGTTCCGGTCGTCCAACGCCAGGGCGGACGGACGGAGTGCGGACAATTCGACCAGACGCGTAACGGTGCGCCACTGGAAATAAGCCATGAAAAACATGGCGGTCAAGCCAACCACGACAAAGGCACCGGCCAGAATCAGCGTGAGCCGCTGCGCCTTTTGCGTCGCCTCATTGTCACTGGCGCGCTGCGCGGCCACGGTTTGTTCGAGCAGTTGCAGGCGCGCATTCAGGTCCGCTGTGTCGCGTTGTGCCTGGGCGGTCGCGACCGCCCGGTTGCTTTCGATGAGCAATTGTGTGGCGTGAAGCTGTTCCTGGATCTGCAGGAAGGCGTTCAGGGAATCCTGCGTGATTTTGTCCCCGGCCTGGCGCGGGGAAACGTTGGCGGTGTTGGTTTCATCGGCCAAGGCCTGCCGCCCCAGCCCGGCGCTGAAAAGACAACCGGCGCAAATCACCAAAAGTTTCAAGCGAAACATCACGCTCATACTGAGGCCGCGAGCCTGGGCCGCCGGCCCGCCAAAGTCAAGCGCCCGGCGGGATGACTTATTGAGGACTTATTCCCAATCTCAATTCCGCTTATTCAGGTCAAAATCCAGCCGGGTGCGCGAGCCGGTCTGGTCGTTGCGGATTTCCATTTCCTGAAGTTCCCATTGACCGTTCACCTTTTTAAACGATTTCGGATAAAATTCCTTCAACAGAACTCCCTTCACATCGTAGGCCTCCGCCTGGACGATCCCGAGCGTTTCATTGTCAATCCACGACACCACGCGTGAATAGCCGGCGGGTGTCGGGTCTGGATTTGTGCTTTCCAGGACCTGGCAGGCACGGCCGCGCCGCATTTCGTGCTTCAAAATCTTTTGCTCCGGCCAGTGGAGAAATTCCAAGCGCAAGTCGTCCAGGGAAAAATCTGACCCCGCAAACGTGTTGCCAGTTTTGCCATGGTCATGCTGATACGTGTCGAAAGGTTCAATACGGTCGTTTATGGTGCCGACGAAATAAATGGGATTACCTTCCGGACGACCACTCGGTTTACCATCCGCACCATCATTCAGTTGTCGGAACAACTGATTGGCCGGGTGGATGACGGTAAGAGTTTCAGTGCAATTCGTAAAAAAGGCTTTGTAAACCGCAGACCAATTCGTAGCAGTGATGATAGCGGTGCATCCTATCGGGATCTCCGAAGTTTTGCCGTCTGCCTCGCGAATTTTCAACACCCCGGAGTTTGTGAAATTTTCCGCTGGTTGCTGTTCCAGGATTTGTTGCGCGAGCTTCCGGCCTTGAATTTCGGCCTCGAGCCAATCGTTTGTGATTTTCGCCGTTGCGCCGGAAGCAGTCAGCAAAATCGAGGCAAATGTGCCAATGGCAAGAACCTTTATCATCGCGTCACTCTCAAACCGCTTTGATAAGACAAGAAGGAGGATCAGGGCAAGAACGAAGAATTTACTTCGATTCCAGCGCCAGCCGGAGTACATCCGAAATATGCCGGACAAAATGGACCTTGAGTTTTGCGCGCGCCTCGACCGGCACGTCCAGCCAGTCCGATTTGTTTTGCTCGGGCAAAATGATTTCCTTCATTCCGAATCGCACCGCGGCCAGCACCTTTTCCTTGATGCCGCCGACGCGCAGGACGCGGCCGCGCAGGCTGATTTCGCCGGTCATGGCGAGCCGGGAATGCACCAGCCGTTTGGTGAGTAGTGACGCCAGCGCTGCCACAAGGGGCACACCCGCGCTCGGCCCGTCCTTGGGCGTCGCGCCGGCCGGCACGTGAATGTGAATGTCGAACTTGCCGTAATTGTTCAAATCCAGGTCGAGTAATTTGGCCTGGCTGCGCAAATAACTGACCGCCGTCTGCGCGCTTTCCTTCATCACTTCCCCCAGGGAACCCGTCAGCAGCAAATTGCCCCGACCGCGCATCCGCGTGGCTTCAATGAACAAAATGTCGCCGCCCACCGGTGTCCAGGCCAGACCGGTGGCGATGCCGAATTCGGTGATCTTCTCCGCCGTTTCGGAAACGAAGGGCGCGTGCCCCAGATAATTCTTCAAAACGTTGGCATCGAGCTTGAGCGCCACGGCCGCGCCGTTGCGGGAAATAATCTTGCGTGCCGCCTTGCGCGAGAGCGCGGCAATCTCGCGCTCCAACTGCCGCACCCCGGCCTCGCGGGTATATTCGCGGATGAGTTTGCGCAGCGCCGAATCGGTGAATTTGATGTCCTGCCGCGTGAGGCCGTGTTCTTCGACCTGGCGGGGGACCAGATACCGTTTGGCGATTTCCAATTTTTCAGATTCGGTGTAGCTGGGCAGTTCAATGACTTCCAGGCGGTCGCGCAACGCGGCATGAATCGGCTCCAGCCAGTTGGCGGTGGCGACGAACAGCACGCGCGAAAGGTCAAACTGCAAATCCAGGTAATGGTCGGTGAACGTATGGTTCTGTGCCGGGTCCAGGACTTCCAGCAACGCCGCCGCCGGATCGCCGCGAAAATCCGCGCCGACCTTGTCCAATTCGTCGAGCAAAATCACCGGGTTCCGGCTTTCGATGCGGCGCAGCGTTTGGATGATTCTTCCGGGCATCGCGCCGACGTAAGTCCGCCGGTGGCCGCGAATTTCGGCTTCATCCCGCATGCCGCCGAGCGCAATGCGCGCGAACTTGCGACCCAGCGCATCGGCCACGCTTTTGCCGAGCGAGGTTTTGCCGACTCCGGGCGGTCCCACGAGGCAGAGAATCGGTCCCTTGATCTGCTTCCGGCGTTTGATGACCGCGAGAAATTCCAGCAGGCGCTCCTTGATTTTCGCCAAACCGTAATGCTGTTCGTCCAGAATTCGTTCCGCTTCCTTCAAATCAATCTTGTCCTCGGTCTCCTTTTCCCACGGCAGGTTGAGGATCCAATCCAGGTAATTGCGGGCAACCGCGTATTCGGCGGCGGCGGGCGGCGTCAGTTGCAGGCGCTCCAATTCCAGCAAGGCGGCCTTGCGGGCCTCGTCGGGCATCGGCGTGGAGTCGATTTTTTCGCGCAACGACCGGGTTTCCCCGCTGCCGGGTTCGCCTTCGCCCAGTTCGCGCTGGATGGCGCGCATCTGTTCACGCAGGAAAAAATCGCGTTGCGTCTTGGCAATGGACGACGCGACGTCGTTCTGGATTTTGGAACTGAGGGTGAGCACTTCATGCTCGCGATTGAGCATGGGCAGCAATTTTTGCAGACGTTCGCGGACGGAGATGGTTTCCAGCAGCTTCTGCCGGTCTTCGAGGCTGAGATTCAAATTCCCGGCGATCAGGTCCGCGAAATGGCCGGGGTGTTCGGTGTTGAGCGCGGCGATTTTGACCTGGTCCGAGAGCGCCGGCGACATCTTGGCGATTTCCTCGAATTGCTTGTGCGCATTGCGCAGGATGGCCTGCAATTCGACGGAGTCTTCGGTCTCGTCGCGGAGCAGTTCATAGCGCGCGGACAAATACGGCGAGGAGGGCGGATATTCCGTGATGCGAATGCGCCACAATCCCTCGACCAGCACGCGCGCGGTGCCGTCGGGAAATTTCACCATCTTTACCAGGCGCGAGACGCAGCCGACTTCGTGCAAATCCTCCGGCTTGGGCTCAACCACCTCGGGCTGGCGCTGCAACACCACGCCCAGCAGCCGGTCACCGGCCACCACGTCATCAATCAGTTTCAGGCTCGGCCCGGTCTCGACGAGCAGCGGCACGAGGGTGCCGGGAAAGATGACAATGTCCGACAAACCAAGAATTGGCAGCGCGTCCGGAAGTGAACGCGAAGAGATTCGGGGGGGCGGTCCGGAATTGTCGGTGCCCAAAATGCTGACAAACTCTGTCTCCGGCGATGTCATCGTCGTTCCTTTCAATTAACAGTTAAAAGGCCGGCGCGCCGGAAAAGATTCGCGTGCGGCTTAATTTCCTTCAGCGATCGGCACCTTGGTCATTTTGGAGTGCGGTTGCGCCAGGGGCACGTCAATCCGCAGAAAACCGTTCACATAAATGGCCTTGGCCTGGCTGAGATCGTAACCCGGCGGCAATTCGAGCACACTCTCGAACGGCCCGTAACTGATCTCCATCACCAGAAAATTGCACTTGTTGGCCCGACAACCGTCCGGACGGGTGCCGGCAATGCGGAGGCGATTGCCCTCCACCGTGATCTCCAGACTATCACTTTTCATGCCAGCCAATTCCACCTTGATGACCAAACTGCCGTCCGTGGCATAAACATCCGTGTTGGGGACCCAATGGCCGTTGGCCGTTTCGCCGCGCCCACCCACCGTCGCGCCGCGTGAAATGAAATGAACCGTGGAACTAACCTTCGTTAAAGCCATAATCAAAACAGTATCTCAAAACGTTGAATTAGCAAGTGCCCGGCAAAAGACCCCGGGCCGAATCACCTGCCAACATACTCCCAAAGACCGTTCGCGCAATCGGGATTTTTTGGCATTTTCCGGGCCAAAAACCGTGTGGTGTCTTTGCCGTAGCGGCGTCTTGGCAGAGCGCCGCATTCTTCAAAAAATAAATCATCGGCTTTCGGCCAAAGGCCGCTATGCCAGAAACTCGCGGTTTTATTGTTGTACGCCGACGCGATAGAAGAACGAGCTATTGCTGACAGCATTGGTGTCCGTGAGCCTCGTCGTTTCCGTCTGGCTGGCGATGTTGTTTTGAGAAAGCTCTCGAGTTTGCGAAGTCAGAGGTTAGGGAGAAGCGCCGACCTTATAGAATCGGTAGGGGTAATTTGTAGCGTTCACATCCCAATACCAAAACCACCCATTGCTCATTAAATTCGGCGTGCCAAGCTGCGTCCAGTTCGCGAGATTTGTTGAGGCCAACACTGTATAGGGAACGCTCTGATCACCAGTGAAATTCAGCTCGAATGGACCCGATGGTTGCCAGTTCCTGCCGGTCACAGTTGGCAAAACAGAGGGGATTAACGAAGTCCTGACCAGATAGAGCTGATTTTGGTACCAGCTAGAGAAGTTAATGGCGATGCCGTTAGTCCCCCAACGGACTAAATTGATTGGGCCACCGTCGTACACGCCTGGAATCGCCAGACTCCCTACCACCTGCAAATTGGTGGAATTCCAAGAATACAGAGTCCAGTCGGGGGATTGTCCCAAGGGAATGTATGCCCCCATGGAAAAGATTCTGCCCGCAGCCAAATTCGGCTCAACGATGTAACAGTTCGTTAAATTGCCGAGAATGTTCGTTGTTTCGGGATCGAATACTGTTCCTCGAGACGTAAAAATGCGTCCACCCTGGCATTTTACCGTCTCTAAATAGCTTACAATTCCATCCTCAAAAAAATAGTTCGTGATACCAGAAGCATCGGCGGAAAGTATCGCGAATGGGGCGGCTGGGTAACCGCCCCCCAAAGTAAAGAATTCATCGGCCGAGCCGGCAATCACAAAACTCCCCCATGGATATGTGTTGGAACGTTGAATGCCATCGTCAAAAATGGCAATCCCTCCTACGGAAACTGCCACGGAGTGAGGCATGCCTGGAACAGCAGCAATTCCCGCAGCTGCTGAACTTATTGGAACTTCGAGATCAATCATGTTCGAAACAACATTAAAACGTGCAAACGCATTTGTTCCATTAAAACCAATGTAAAGAAACTGGCCGTCGCTAGATACAGCCAAATGAGTAGGATCATTACCTAGATAGTACGACGTTTCAATCCGTCCCAGCTTAGGATTAATCACCAGCAGAGTGTTGGAATAAGATCCTGCCGCAGCTGGTACAGTTGCGTAGAGACGCTGCGTAAACGGATTGTAAACTAGATCGGCAAGTGTGAGATTGTTGAACGGTTGAATCGAAGGAGCCACGGAATTGAATGGATTACTTACGCCCATTACACCGTTCGAACTTGCGAATAGTCGAATGTTCGTATCAGGAAAAGCCGGATCCAGCGATACCGTGCCTGTCCACTGCCCGCTCGAAAATGCTGCTGTGTTGCCCGATGTCAATGGAACGTTACCAAGATCACCAAAAGCACTCTGTATAGTTCCTCCCGTAAAGTTGCTGAGGACGTTGCCGCTCTTATCGCATGCGCTGATGGATACAGTGAAGGGCACCGACGAGGTTTGCAGCGTAGAAATGGGTGCGAAGGCAAAGTGATCAGCAACATAGATAGCTGCCTCTGGGGAGCTGGCACTCTCGCCGTAAGCATTAATTGAAGTTACGGTATAAAAGTATATGCCGCCATTGACTATTGATACATCGATGTAGTTAGTAGCTGCGACTCCAACAATGTTTGTGAATGGACCAGTGCTCGTTGTAGCCCGATACACATTATAACCGGTTGCCTTGGAGGAAACAGGCCAAGTAAGGTTCACTTTACTAGATTGAAGCACGGCAGTGAGCGTCGCGGGTATTGATGGCAAACCGCTCGCAACGGTGGCGTTTTGGTTCTCGTAAGCGCCCACATCTACAGTGCCACCGACGATGCGACGATTCCCGTCAAAATCGTTGGTTCCGGAAACATAAGCGTTGTTGCCAGCATTGATGCAAGGTGAGAAGTTTTGCAGATGAAAATTGTTTCCAATTTGATTTACAAAAAGCGGCGCATTGGTGATATTGCCAATGCCTCCTGCATCCGGTGCGCAACAATTGTTCAACGTGGAACCGCTGTCATTGACTCCGACATTGTAATAAATAATGCAGTTGTTCGCGGTGCAATAATATGTTCCGGCGCCAGTAGAACCACCGGCAGAATCGTTGTAACCCGTGACCGTGCAGTTGTTCAACGTGCTTCCACATGCACCGCCGCCAAGGACAGCTATGTTGCCGGTCAAAAGGCAGTTGTTCAGCGTGCTTCCGTATGCGCCAGCACCCTGATCATCAGTATAATTGTTCACCAGCGTGCAATTGTTCAATGTAGAGCCAGATTCAGCCAATGCAGGACTAGATGCACCACCACCATGGGAACCCGCGCCATAGGCTGAGTTTCCAGAAAGGATGCAATTGTTGAGCGTGCAGGCATTTGCCCCGCCACCCCATGAGGCGCCAGTGGTATTACGAATTCCGGTCGAATTGCCGCTTAATGTGCAGTTATACAGCAGACACCACGCTGCGCCCCCGCCATTACCACCTGTTATCGGACATGTGTTGCCAGATAAAGTGCAATTGGCAAGTGTGCCCGAATAGGCACCGCCGCCGCTGCCGGCCGTGTTGTTGATAAGAGTACAATTCGTCACCAGGACATTTGAGGAAGCACAAGACAATCCACCCCCGTTTCCAGCATTACCATTGGTTAGGGTAAAACCCGCCAGCACCGCGCCATTGGTCAGATATACGCAACGCATAGTTTTGCCGCCATCAATCGACGTTACAGTTGGGCCATTGATACTTTGTAGCATCACCGCATTCGTTACAGCCACGCGATTCGTCGTTCCGTCACTGGTCGGTTTGCCGCCAACTTGGTAAACGCCATTCGTTACGAGGATTTGGTCGCCGGGATTTGCCGCATCAATTGCGTTCTGAATGTTCGTGGCAGCAGTGCTCCAACTGGCGTAGGGCGGCACGGGATGGGTGGTGGTCAAACTTACATAGAGCGCCGCCGCCGGGGCGTGCACATTGAGCAAAACTAAAAGCGTTGCTCCCCATTGTGCGCGGCGAATCTTCATGGCTGCCTTCTAAAGAAGAACTCTTGGATATCATTAGTTTTGCTTGAGGTCAAGAATAAAAGGACATTGAGCCATGAATTGGCCTGTTGCTGTGCAACTATGGCGGTTCTTTTCGACTTTAACATGGTCGTTGTGCCTCCGAAAAGCGGTGGAGGGCCACCGCACTCCATGACGCTTTGCGCTCAGGCGGGAAACCTTGCAAAGCGCGGCAGCGTCTTGAACTGCGCCAGCCCTGCCGCCTTCACGGCGCTGTCGGTACTGTTTCTTCATTCTGCCTTCTACCTTCTTGGGCGCATCTCAGTTTTGAGCAGTGGCTGGCAGTTCAATCCCAAAGGGATTGTGTCCTTCAGCCCAAGGTTGCCACGATTTTTCGGGGCTACCTTGGGTCCACGTCCGGAAATGGTAACAACGCCAACGGCGTTGTGGCCGAGGTGATGGGTCCGCGGGCACGGAATGGCCGCAACCGCGTTGCGGTTGGG
>Ga0265338_10003121_pt1 | contig 23686 bp, 24 predicted proteins | sample 42126metaG_FD_193579 | JGI IMG/M metagenome (GOLD analysis project Ga0265338, IMG submission 193579) | Rhizosphere microbial communities from Carex aquatilis grown in University of Washington, Seatle, WA, United States - 4-21-26 metaG | ecosystem: Host-associated > Plants > Roots > Rhizosphere... | reverse complement strand
GGCCATTGCCAAGAACTTTGCTGCTCCGGCAGATCAGTTGAGCCGGATCCACATCACCCACGTCGAGATCCTGATGGTCGCGGGCCAGCGTCAGGGGGCGGATTTGCAGGAATCCAAACTCAGCGGGCTCCTCCGCGCGCGGCAGGCGCACGGCAAATTCGATCTCCACCGGATTGCCCAGCGCGTCTTCGCCGGCGCGCACCAGCACCTCCAGAATCTCCGCCAGTGGAAAGATGCCGTGCTTCAGCATCGGGGCAAAGGTAACGATGCGGGCGCCGGGGCGTCCCAGGCCGTCGTAGACTGCGTGATTGTCAGCCGAGTAGGTCGACGCCACTGCATGGAGTGTCCCATCGCCTTCGGCAACGTCGAGGCCAAAGCGAGCCTCGCGCAGGTGGCCAGAGTCGGACGGAACTCCGTCGAGTTCAAGGGCACAGAATTCCGTCTGCGTATTCGCCAGGATGTCCTCCACGGAAGAAAACTGCAAGAGATTGCGCGGATAGCGCGGGCAGAAGCTCAGGCACTTGCCGCCATCGACCACGGTACGGCCCAGACCCAGAGCGACTGCGGCGATGCCGTCGGAGAACGTCATCGGGTCCACGGGATAGAAATTATGCGAGCGCACGACGCCCGAAAAGTCCGGATAGAAGCGGGTGCCATGCGCAGTGCCGACCACCTGCTGCAAAATGACTGCCATCTTCTCTTCTTCCAGGCGATAAGGCGTGGCGCGCACGTAGGCCTTGGCGTGCTGGCTGAAAGTCGAGGCGTACACGCGCCGGATCGCCTCCGAGAGTTCGTCCAGCCGCGCGGCTGGATCGGCCTGCTGGTTGCCCAGCATGAATGTTTTTTAGACACCGGTGAAAGGCTGGTACTGCGAGTCCTCAAGCAGGCTGGAAGACCGCACGGCGATCGGATAGTTCACTTCGGCGAGAAACGCCATCAGTTTTTCCTGCAGCGTCACGGGAAGGGTGGCATCGAGAAAGCGCTGTTGAATTTCGGTGTCGTCGTCGCAGTGCAGTGCGAAATCGCTCAGATTATTTTCCGCCAGAAACTGATCGAACATGTCCGTGGCAATTACCACGGCTGGCGGAACAGAGATGCGCACGCCAGGAAATCGCCGAGCGATGCGGCGCGTGCGCAGTAGATGGCGGACGAAGGCCAGGCCGCGCGCCTTGCCTCCCAGCGATCCATCGCCGATCCGGAGGAAGCTGGAATCCGACGGTTTGAACGTGTCGGCCTTGAAGTCGCCGATCAGGACTTCATTCTGTTCGCGGCGGTATTCATTGATCGACTCAATCAGATCGCCGCGCAGGTGTTCGGGGCCGGAGAAATCCGACACCTTGCGCGGCCTGAGCTTGGCGGCCAGCGCGAATTCGGTGCGTGCCATCAGCCAGTGCGAAAAATGGTTGCGCTGCGCGTGGTACATCAGGCTTTCGGTGGGGAGCGTTTGCAGGGTCTCTTCCAATTCGTTGAGATCCTTGGCCCGCCCCACTTCGCGCTGGTCGGGCATGCGGAAGACGAAGTCGCCGAAGCCGAAGTGATCGGTGAGAATACGGCGCAGGTCTTTCAGCAGCGTAGGCGAGCGTTTCCGGAGGAATGAATACCCTTCGGCATGGGCCCTCGGACGGAACTCGGTGCGACTGGTCTGCAAAACCACCGGCACGTCGGGCGTCAGGCTCTTCACCATGCGAGCCAGCTCGAATCCCGCTTCCGGGCTTAGCTTGCCCTCCCAGGGAAACTCAACATCGGAGACCAGAGCGAAGATGTACTCCCGGTACTCTTGTACGAGTTGCGCAGCCTCTTCGAAATTCGACGCGAGCAGAATCTTCGGACGTGCCTGCATGCGCACCAGTTTGTGCGCGACGTTAATGCCTTCCTGAATGACGCGGCGCGACTGCTTGATGATCTCCGTGTAAATGACCGGCAGAAAGGACGAGTAGTAGCGGATGTTGTCTTCGACGACGAGGAGCACGGGCACGCCCATGGCGCGGGTGTCGTGCAGCACGTTGCGCTTGTCTTCGATGTATTTGACGATCGCGATTAGGATGCGGGCGTTGCCCTGCCAGAGGAAGACGCGGTCGATATCGGTGACGGGATTGCGGGCGACGAAACTCTTGATCTCGCGATAGTCATAACCAAGGACCACTACCGGGACGTCGAGACCCTTGCGGCGGACTTCGCGGGCGAGTTGCGCGGCGTCCATGTCGCCGACGGCGAGGTTGGTCACAATCAGGTTGAATTGGGGATTGGAACTGGCGAGGTCGAGCGCTTCGGCGCAACTGGAGACGTGGGTGATGCCGGGAATCTGCTGCAGGTTGAGTTCGAGGGACTCGTCGATGAGCAGTTCGTTGAGGCGTCCGTCTTCGCGCAGGATGAAGGAATCGTAGAGGCTGGAGACCAGAAGGATGTTGTGCACCTTGAAGGGCATCAGGTTTTCGAAGCCCTCAAAGCGCTCTTCGGCATCGAGGATAGGCTCGGCGATACGGGGCAAGGACATGGCAGGAATCGTTAACAGGTAATCATACTCGCGTGGATGGGCTCGTACTCATGTGGGGACAGCCGCCATCGGCTGTCCGGTCGAGCGAAGCTCGACGGGGAGACTCTGCCCACCCCTACAATATTCGTACCCCTTCATTCGTCTACAGAAGTGGATGAACGAAGTGGCGAGCCCGACCAACACGGCCCTCGACCGGATGGCACTCGAACGGATGTTACGCGAAGAAGACCAGCGTATCTCGGAGGTGGTGCAGCGGGAAGGATCGCGGCTGCGCAATTTCATCCGGCGGCGGGTGGCGGATCCGCTCGATGCGGAGGACGTTCTGCAGGACGTGTTTTACCGGTTGGTGGAAGCGAACCGGCTGCTGATGCCGATCGAGCATGTGACTGGCTGGCTGTTTCGCGTGGCGCGCAATCGCATCACGGATTTGTTTCGCAAGAAGGAGCCGGAGAACTTCGGCGATCTCGCGGTCGAGGACGAAGACGATGAGTTGGTGCGCTTCGAGGATCTTCTACCCTCACCCGATGACGGACCGGAGGCGCTGTACGCGCGTCATGTGCTGCTCAGCGAAATGAAGGTGGCGCTCGACGAGTTGCCAAAAGAACAGCGCGAAGTGTTTATCGCTCATGAGATCGAAGGGCGCAGTTTCAAAGAGATTGCCGTGGCGACCGGCGCGAGTGTGAATACGCTGCTGTCACGGAAACGGTATGCGGTGCTGCATCTGCGCTCGAGATTGCAGCGTATCTATGACGATTTTGTGAAGTGAACACAACTGAGGGTGCTCCATAGCCTGCCCTGAGCTTGTCGAAGGGTCTCGCCGGGGTTGCGAGACATGGGAGTACCGGACTAGAGAATTCAAGGAGGATTTATGAGAAGGAAATGGTGGATCATCCCGGCGGCAATCGTAGGGCTTCCGCTCTTCATCTTCATCGGCGGCGAAGTCGTGATGCACTTGTGGAACTGGTTGCTGCCACCGCTATTCGGCTGGCGAGCATTGGGCTTCTGGCAAGCCTTGGGATTGCTGTTACTATGCCGGATTCTTTTTGGTGGGCTAGGACATGGCGGGCCGGGGCGGCATGGCGGACGGCATTGGCGCGGACGGTGCCGGAATATGAGTCCTGAGGAGCGGGAGAAGTTTCGGAGGGCGATGGGGGAGGGGTATGGGATCGGAGGGACTGGGGGAGAGAAGGCTGTGCCGTAAGAGGCGCTGGGCGTGTGTGGGGACAGCCGCCCTCGGCTGTCCGGTCGAGCGAAACTCGACGGGTTCGTCCTCAATCCTGGTGCGCGCGATGTATGAACAAGAGAGTCACTTCTTGCTTTTGGGCCCCGACTTCGATGGCCGCTGTGTCTATTATGGGGTATGCCGCGGACAAGAAAGATGCTCAGGGTGCTCGCATGGGTGATTGCTGGGCTGTGCATGATCGCCTCGATTCCGGCCGCGGCCATTCGCCTCGATCAGTACTTGCTGCGGAGGAAAGCTGAACAATTGCTCAGCGATCTAAAGTCGCTGGAGATGCGTAAGAGCACCTACCAGGATGCACAGCACGTGATCGATCACTGGAAAGAAAGTGTTCACGAACAGGGACGCTGCCAGCCGAACCGGTGCGACGTTGAGATCGGCGTCGGTGGTTTCTATGATCGCCACGCGAAGTTCTTTATTCATCACCAAAGACTCTTGCAAGTTTGGCGAGGTCTGGGAGGAAGGCCAGCGGAAATCGATGGATACATTCGAGTGCGAAGGGACGTCGTGTGGGGAAAAGGAATCCGCGCCATCGTGCTAGGTTATTCTGCAGGTCAAGAGGATGACCTCAATCTTGTAGGACGAATGGGAAGCGGGTCTCCAGGCTTCGTTTCACTCTTACACCCAGAATACGACGTGGGCATTGGCCGCCATACCACCGGCTCGCATAGCGTTGGGGCGTATGCAGATTTCACCCCTTATGCAGATCCTGCCGACGTAAAAAGACTCATGGACATCGATTTCTCTTGTTTGACAAGGTGGCACTCCTGCCAGACGGGAGCAGACATCGCGCCAACTGCATGGAATGAGGCCGCGGCAGAAGACCAAAAGGGGGCGGCAAGGAACGTCAGCCTGCTGACCTGCGGTCCTGCGGTCGTTCGCGTCCTGGCCCGCGAATCAAGGCGTGCCGTGATTGGAGAAGTCCAGAGGATCAGCCTGTATGCCGGATTGTACGACGCTTCACGCTCCAGGCCGCACGAAGCTTCAGATTTTGTTCAGGTAAAGATAGTCTTCAATGATGATCTGAAACGGACCAATCTGGACTCTCTCGAGGCGCTTCAGGATTACTCTTTCAACGAGTCTCTGCCCGTGAGAGAGAAGGTAGGAGCTCGATTCATATTGTTTTTCAGATACAAAGATCGACTCTACTCGGATAATTACCGCACGTGCGAGCTACTGCCCGCCACAGAGGAGAATGTGGAAGCTGCGCGGAACGGCGTTTCCGAGGATTGGGCAGACCACAGCGATTAGTTCTGGTCGCCCTTTTGCGGTGTCGAGCGCTGCAGTCAAAACCCCCACCCTGTCCCCGCAAACATCGCGGGGACAAGCGGGGCACCGTTTCATTCTTACTTCATGCACTGTCCGGCATTCGCCGGGCTGGACAGCCGAGGGCGGCTGTCCCCACATAAGCAACTACAACTACACCAGTCCCTGGTCCAGCATGGCATTGGCTACCTTGAGGAAGCCGCCGATGTTGGCGCCGTTTACCAGGTTGCCGGGCGTGCCGTATTTCTCGGCCGTTTCGAAGCAGTTCTGGTGAATGGCGATCATGATCTTGTGCAGACGGTCGTCCACTTCCGCGCGAGTCCAGCTCAGCCGTTGGCTGTTCTGCGACATCTCGAGGCCTGACGTTGCCACGCCGCCCGCATTGGCGGCCTTGGCCGGTCCGTACAGGATCTTCGCATCCAGGAACAGCTTGGTAGCTTCGAGCGTCGATGGCATGTTCGCGCCCTCGGCGACCAACTTGATGCCGTTCTTCAACAGATTCGCCGCATCCTTCGCGGTGATCTCGTTTTGCGTGGCGCTGGGGAAGGCGCAGTCCGCTTTGATGTTCCAGAGCGGGTTGTGCTCCAGCTTGATGTCCGTGGGCATGAAGATCGCTTTCTTGTAGTGATCTGCATAGTCACGAATGCGTCCACGCTTCACGTTCTTCAGTTCGATGATGAAGGCCAGCTTCGCGCGATCGATTCCGTCCGGATCATAGATGACGCCGTTCGAATCGGACACGGTGACGGGCTTCGCGCCGAGATCGAGCAGTTTCTCGACGGTGTACTGCGAGACGTTGCCGCTGCCGGAAACGAGGCAGAGCTTGCCGTCGAACGAGTCTTTCCGGCTCTTCAACATTTCGCTGGCGAAATACACGCACCCGTAGCCGGTGGCTTCGGGACGAATCAGCGAACCGCCCCAGCCCAGGCCCTTGCCGGTCAGGACGCCGGTGAATTCATTGCGCAGCCGCTTGTACTGGCCAAACAGGAAACCGATCTCGCGTCCACCTACGCCGATGTCGCCGGCCGGGACGTCGGTGTCGGGGCCGATGTGGCGCTGCAGTTCGGTCATGAAACTCTGGCAGAAGCGCATGACTTCGTTGTCACTCTTGCCCTTGGGATCGAAATCCGAACCGCCCTTGCCGCCGCCCATGGGAAGCGTGGTGAGCGAGTTCTTGAAGACTTGTTCGAATGCCAGGAACTTCAGGATGCCGAGATTCACGCTCGGATGGAAGCGCAGTCCGCCCTTGTAAGGGCCGATGGCGCTGTTCATCTCGATGCGGAAACCACGGTTGACTTGAATGTTGCCCTGATCATCGAACCACGGCACGCGGAACATCAGGACGCGCTCGGGCTCGACAATCCTTTCGAGCAAACGGGCGGACTGATACTCGGGGTGTTTTGCAAGGACCAACCTGAGAGAGTCGAACACTTCGGCGACTGCCTGGTGGAACTCAGGCTCGGCGGGGTTCTTCGCTTTCACACTGATCATCACGGATTCAATGTAGTCCCCGGGGACTTTGACTCCCGGGTGTGTCATCACAGCCATAATTCCTACCTCCGTAGGTACGACGTAAGAAGCATAATGCCGCTATTCATTCTCGGCTTCCACAAGAATGCGGCAGTGATAATTCTCACGGGCAGGGGTGATTAGGGTCACGCTCACCTATGTGTCGTGGAATGAATAAGATGCGAGACATTCCCGTTTCGGAGCGAGTAACTAAAGAGATGCTCGCCGTGGGTAACGGGTATAGAAGCGTTGTGCTATGCAATCAATGATTGCACTGCTATCATTGATGGCATGGCGAGTATTACCATCCGGAATCTGGAAGCGGACACGAAACGCAAGCTCAAAATCCGGGCCGCGATGAATGGGCGCTCGATGGAGCAGGAAGCGCGCGAGATCCTGAAGAGCGCGCTGGCCCAGAGCGCGAAGAAGAAAGCCAATCTGGCCGAGCGCGTGCGCGAGATCTTCGGTCCGCTGGGCGGAGTGGAACTGGAACGCCTTCCCCGGGAAGTCATACCCGATCCTGATTGGCTGGCGGAGCGGGAGTGACGACGATTTTCAGATTGCAGATTCTAGATTGCCGAGTGAAAACCGTTGCCGGCGGGATCGTTTTCAATCTGAAATCTCAAACCTGAAATCTGCAATCCGAACGCGATGATCATTCTCGATGCCAATGTCGTTTCTGAGCTGATGCGGCCGGCGCCGGAGCGGATGGTTCTGCGCTGGTTCGGCGGCCAGGCGGCGGAAGATCTACATGTCACCGCGATCACGGTGGCGGAAATTGTGTACGGCATTGAACTCATCGCGTCAACCCGGCGTCGTGACGTAGTGCGGGCCGGCGCCGAAAAAATGTTTGGCGACGTGTTCGCGGATCGCATTCTGACGTTTGAAGACAGAGCTGCGCGTACTTTCTCGCAGATTGCGTCATCGCGGCGGCGCCAAGGAAAGGCGATGTCGGGAGTCGATGCGCAGATCGCGGCCATCGCGCGCGTACACGGAGCGACGCTGGCTACGCGGAATCCGTATGTTTTCGAGGGATGCGGAGTACGGCTGGTGAATCCGTGGGAGGGGTAAGTTCACTCGAACTCTAAACACATTTGTCATTCTGAGCGAAGCGAAGAACCTATGCAGTCTGCTGGCGCCCGCCAGAGTACATGGGTCCTTCGTCGCAAAGGGCGCTCCTCAGGATGACAAAGCGTTTGTGGAGCGACGTAACTCTAGCAAATTCTCGGCAACTGCTCGCCGCTCAGCATGTCCACGACGCGGTTGCCGCCGATGCGGCTTTGCAGAACGACCATCCCGCTGGGGTTCTCTTCCACCTTTCCGACGCGGACCGATCCATCCGAAACAGGAACTCTCTTCAGCACTTCGAGCGCAGCGTCGGCTTGAGCTTCGGGGACGAAGACGGCGAAGCGGCCTTCGTTCGCCACATAGAGCGGATCGAGGCCGAGAATTTCGCAAGCGCTCTGTACCGTCTCCTGCACGGGAATCAGCGTTTCTTCCAGCTTGATGCAGATGTTGCGGTCGGCGGCGATCTCGTTCAGCGTCGTTGCCAGGCCGCCGCGGGTCAGGTCGCGCAGGCAGTGGATTTCGATTCCGGCATTCAGCAATGCTTCCACTGCAGGCCAGAGATTGGCGCAGTCGGTCTGGATCGGCGCTTCGAATTCGAGGCCTTCGCGGACCGAGAGGATGGCGATGCCGTGGCGGCCGAGGTCTCCGCTGACAATGACGGCGTCTCCCGGCTGCACTGAGGTTGGGCCGATGGTCTCTTTCACGTTCGATTCGATCAGACCAATCCCTGAAGTGTTTATGAAGATTCCATCGCCTTTGCCCTTGTCGACCACCTTCGTATCGCCGGTCACGAGCTGCACGCCCGCCGCAGCCGCAGCCTTTTGCATCGATGCGACGACGGTACGCAGTGTGTCCATCTCGAGTCCTTCTTCGAGGATGAATCCCGCGCTTAAATACAGAGGCCGGGCGCCGCACATGGCCAGATCGTTGACCGTTCCGTTGACTGCGAGATCGCCGATGTTGCCGCCGGGAAAAATCAATGGGCGCACGACGAAAGAATCCGTCGTAAACGCCAGCCGCGAACCCGGCGTCACTCCGTCCAGCGGCAGTACTGCGCCATCGTGCCGCTGCTCCAGCGCCGCATTGGAGAACGCGGGCATAAAAATCTTCTCGATGAGTTGGTGCGTCAGCCGTCCGCCGCCGCCGTGTGCCAGGACGATACGATCGTCAGCGACTCGCGGGACTGGGCAACTCAGGTTGAACGCGTTCGGTATCTTGGCGTCTGCCATAGTGGTAGTAGGCCGCGCATGCACCCTCCGACGAAACCATGGGAGCGCCGAGCGGATTCTCCGGCGTGCACTTCACCGCAAACGCCGGACACTGGTGAGGCTTTTTGATCCCCTGCAGAATCAGTCCGCTGATGCACTCCGGCGACTCGTGCGCCGGCGTGCCGGCGAACGGATAGCGCCGGTTGGCGTCATATTTCTGAAAGCGTCCGCGCAATTGAAAGCCGCTGGCGGGAATCTCTCCCAGACCGCGCCATTCGCGGTTCGCCACTTCGAATACTTCTTTAATCCGTTCCTGCGCCGGACGGTTCCCTTCCCGGCGCGTGGCGCGCACGTACTGGTTCTCCACTTCGTGACGGCCTGCTTCGAGCTGGCCGACGGTCAGCAGAATGCCTTCCAGAATGTCGATCGGCTCGAAACCTGTAACCACAATGGGAACCTTGTAGCGCTCGGCGATCGGTAGATATTCCTCGTAGCCCATGATCGTGCACACGTGGCCCGCCGCCAGAAATCCCTGCACGACGCAACTCTCCGACGAGAGCAGAGCTTCCATGGCGGGAGGGACCAGCACATGCGAAACCAGCAGCGAGAAATTCTCAACATGGTCGTGGTCGGCCTGCCAGGCCGCCATCGCGTTCGCGGGCGCGGTGGTTTCGAAGCCGACCGCAAAGAAAACGACCTGCCGCCCGGGATTCGCCTTCGCCAGTTTCAACGCATCAAGCGGCGAGTAGACGATGCGCACGTCGGCGCCCTCGGCTTTGGCGTCGAATAAACTCTTCTCCGAACCGGGCACGCGCAGCATATCTCCGAATGAGCAGAAGATCACCTCAGGGCGGTGCGCAATCGCAACAGCTTTGTCGATCAACTCGATCGGCGTGACGCAAACCGGGCAACCGGGGCCGTGCACCAGAGTGATGTCGCGCGGCAACAGATCTTCGAGACCGCTCTTGACGATGGTGTGGGTCTGGCCGCCGCAGATCTCCATGATCGTCCAGGGCCGCGTGACCTTCTTCCAGATCGCCTGCGCTAGTTGCTCGGCGGCCTTCTGATCACGATATTCACTGAGGAATTTCACCAAGCTCCTCTTCCAGGCCGCCGAGCTCTTCCAGGTATTGGAAGACGCGCCGCGCCTCGGCCTCGTCGATCACGCTGATCGCGAAGCCGACGTGAACCAGGACGTATTTCCCGACCTCGGCCTCGGGCGTATAAGCCAGATTGATTTCTTTGCGGATGCCGCCGAAATCAACCTTAGCGCGACGGAAGGCGATGTCGCCGTCGTCCATGATCTCAACCACCCGACCTGGAACCGCGAGACACATGAGCAAACACTCCCGCGTCATTCGACGCGTTTGTCTTCGTTATAGCGCCGGGTTGTAGCGCCGGCGCTACTTCAACTGACTCATTACCGCTTGCCCCAGCGCAATTCCCCCGTCATTCGGCGGAACCCGCTGGTGCGTATAGACCACGAGGCTGCGAGATTCCAGTTTCGCCGCCGCCCGTTCCGTCAGGTAACGATTCTGAAACACTCCGCCGCTGAGCACGATCTGCTTCAAACCGGTGTGCATCGCGATTTCCACGATCCACTCCACCAGCGCATTGTGGAACCGAGCTGCGATCAGCGGAACCGCAGTTCCTGCCTGCTTGTCGGAGATTACGGCAGAGATCAGTGGACCCCAGTCCCCACCCGGTAAAGGATACGCTTCTTCGGTGCGCAAGCCGCCAATTTGATTTTCGAGCAACATCGCCGCCTGGCCTTCGAACCGATTCTGCTGCGCGACGCCCACGATGCTGGCCACAGCATCAAAGAGACGCCCGACACTGGTCGTGGGCACAACGTTAATGGTCCGCTCAAGCATCCGCCGAACCCTGGGGTCCGCCGCCTCAGGACCGAGCACCTGGAAGATCAGGCTCGCCGCCGAGCGCCAGCCCTCGCGTACCGCGGCATCCCCGCCCGGCAGCCCGAACGGACGAAGGTGAGCGATACGCTCGAACTGATCAGAGTTCCCGCGCTGATCGTTCACTAGAAAAAACTCGCCGCCCCAGATCCCGCCATCCAGACCGTATCCCGTACCGTCCCACGAGACTCCGAGGTATTCGCCCTCCACGGCGTTCTCTGCCGCGCAAGCGGCAACGTGCGCCTGGTGATGCTGCACGCGTATCACCGGCAGCCCCGACCTTTCTGCCCAATGCGTCGACGCGTAGTCCGGATGCAGATCGCAGGCCACCACTTCCGGCTTGAAACTGTACAGGCGGCACAGGTCAGCAATCGCCTTCTCAAACGCGTCTCGGGCCTCTACGGTTTCGAGGTCGCCGATATGCTGGCTGAGAAAAACGTCCTGACCGATGCCGATGGCAACGGTATTCTTGAGATGCCCGCCCACAGCAAGGACCGCCGGAAGGTTCTGCGACACGCGAACGCCCAGCGGCGCATAGCCGCGGGCCCGGCGCAGGATTCCAGCGCGCCCGCGAGTCAGGCGCACCACGGAGTCATCACAGGCGCGCACGATAGGGCGATTGTGCATCAGGAAGTGGTCGGCGATGTCTTCGAGGCGCGTGGCAGCCTCTTCGTTGGCAATGGCAATCGGCTCGTCGCTGCGGTTGCCGCTGGTAGCGACCAGCGGAAAGCGGCACTCCTGCATAAGCAGATGATGCAGCGGCGAATACGGCAGCATCACTCCCAAATATGGTGAGCAGTGCGCTACGTTCCGCGCGATGTCGGTACCAGGCTTGGGCTGCAGCAGGACGATCGGCGCGGCCTGGGACTCCAGCAGTTGCACTTCTGCGGCTGAGATTTCGCAGTATTGCCGCGCCACTTCCAGCGACGGCATCATGAGGGCGAAGGGCTTCTCTTCGCGGTGCTTGCGTTCCCGCAACCGCGCCACCGCGTCCATCTGGCGGGCATCGACGAGCAACTGAAATCCTCCGACGCCTTTCAGGGCAACAATCTCTCCTTGCAGCAGGGCCTCAGCGGCATCTTCGATCGTGCCGTCCAGCTTCGGCCCGCACACCGGACAGGCGTTGGGCTGAGCGTGAAAGCGACGATTGGTTGGGTTCTCGTATTCCTCGCGGCAACCGGGACAAAGCACGAACTCGCGCACGGTAGTGTTGCGCCGGTCGTAGGGAATATCCAATACGATCGTGTAGCGCGGCCCGCAATTCGTGCAGTTGAGGAACGGATACTCGAAGCGGCGATTCCCGGGATCGAATAATTCCTCGCGACACTCGACGCAGGTCGCGAGGTCGGGGAGCACGTTCACGGTTTTGCCGGAGTCGCCGTCGCTGGAGAGAATTTCAAAACGGCTGGATCCCTCCACCGCGACCCGCGCGGATTCACGCACAGTCACGACGGAGGCACTTGGCCGCTCGCGCTCCAGTCTCTTTTCGAACTCCGCCAGCTGCAGCGACGAACCCTCAACTTCCACGACCAGGCCCGCAGCGGAATTCAGGACCCAACCGCTGAGAGCAAGTTCGGTCGCCAGGCGGTAGACGAAAGGCCGGAAGCCGACTCCCTGCACGGCGCCGCGCAGAGTGATTCGAAGCCGTTGCGTCGCGGACTTTTCAGCAACCGTCATAACTCAAGGCCAACTCCACCGTAATTCTAAGACCTCGCAGTCCCTGCGCAATACGGGTCAAATCCCCAACCACAAAAGACACGAAGCCTCACGAAGGAACCACTCGCGTCGATCTCTTCGTGAAGCTTCGTGTCCTTCGTGGTGAAAGGCTTTTCGCAGCTCAGCCGCGAATGGTCAACACCGGACAATGTGCGTGCGCGGTCACGTGGTGCGCCGTGGACCAGGGAAGATGCGTCGTGCCCACTTCACTGGCAGTACGAGCACCCAGGACGATCAGGTCCGATTCGCGCTCGGACGCGACCTTCAGGATCCCTTCCGGTGTGAGGCCAAATTCGAGTATGGTTTCGGGCAAGTATTGCAGAGCCGCATTGAGTGGAATCAGCTCCCGCAATCTGCGAACCCCGTCTTCGATGGGCCCAGGGCGGCTGCCCAGCTGCGTGTAGTCCTCGATGATGTGCAGCAGTGTGAGGCGGGCACGAAACTCCTCGGCCAGAGACACTGCAACTTGAGCGATCCGCGCCGAGTTCTGCGCGAAGTTGGTCGCAAATACAATCTGCCGCAACTCAAGCTCGAGTGGAGCCAGGTCTCGCCGTTTGCCATCGAGTGCGGGGAGCTTGCTCCGACCGGACACCTTCGGACCAACCGTCAACACCGGGCAAGGAGCGTGGCGCAGAATGTCTTCCGCCACCGAACCGAGCAGAAGCTTGCCCAGCCCGGTTCGACCATGAGTGCCGACTACGATCAAGTCGATGTCATTTTCATCGATGATGCCGGCGAGATTCTTCCACACCTGCCCGTGTCGAACGTAGTTGCGATGAGGAATTCCTTCCAGGCAAGCCGCTAACTGGTCGAGCTTTTCTTTGGCCTCGGTGTGCGCGTCCTCATAGATCGTGCTCATGCTGACGTAGTCCACACCGCCGGTCATCATCAGAAGGCTGGCATCCGAAAGAACATGGGCGATGTGCAATGTACCGCCGAAGCGCCGGCACAGGGCCGTGGCGTAGGGCAGCGCCGAATCCGACGTTGCCGAGAAATCGGTGGCAAACAGCACATTCTTCAGCGAGATTGCGCCCGGCGCCTTCTGTACTCTGGGGGTTTCGTTCTTCGCTTTGATTTCGACTTCGAGTTTGACGTCAACGAGTGCCATAGAACACCTCCTGCTGCACCCGTCGTCAGGATCACATTTGTGGGTTGTTCTCGATATGGCCGGTGTCACCGCATTTTGTGATCCTGATCACAGCGACGTCGTCGCATCGTCCTAACTTCCGCAGAAACAACGTGCTCGCTTCGGTCCTGGCCGCCGAAGTTCGAGTTGTCAAACTTGAAGGAGATTCCCTATGAGGCTGATTTCATTCCTTTGGCCTGGTCGCTCTACTGTGCGAATCCGTCAGCCTGCGTGACCGCTCCGATGGCCACGGTGTGGTCGATGTAGAGCCGGCCGGCATCGAGGGCCTTGCGGTCCAGTTCCAGCAACGCGGGATTCTTGACTTTCGCTTCCAGCACTTTCATGGCGGTCGCGGGTGACAGGCATTCGGTCTCTTCGAGCAGCGCGGCCAGCATGACGACGTTGGCCACCTTGGCGGAGCCCAGCTTGTCAGCAATCTCCGACGCCGGGATGCACACCACCTGAGCCTGGGGAACGGTGAAGTCCTCCGGGAGGCGCTCGCGTCCGTAGATGATGGTTCCGCCGGGCGCGACCTGCGCGGCAAACTTGCGCAGAGAAATCTCATTCATCGCGATGAGCACCTGCGGGTGCGACAATACCGGCGACCCGATGCGGTCTTTCGATAAGCAGATATGGCAGTGCGCGCTGCCGGAGCGCATCTCGGGGCCATAGGAGGGCAGCCAGCTAACTTCCAGACCTTCGCGCATGCCCATCTCGGCGAGAAGCTGGCCCAGCAGCAGTACGCCTTGGCCGCCGAAACCCGCGATCTTGATGCCGAGTTCACGGAAATGATGTTGCCGTCCGGGCACAGCCGCGTCGATTGCCGCCTTGCGCTCGCCCTCAACCAATTCGGCCACGGTCTTGTGCGGGGGAATGGTTCCAGTCGGAATTTCCACCTTGCGGTCGCGAAACACGTTCAGGGGGAAGTTCGGAATCATCTGCTCGCCGATCCACTTGCGCGCCTCCACCGGATCCTTGCCCCAGATCGTGGGACACGGAGACAGAATCTCGACAAAGGTAAAGCCGGCGCCGGCGCGCTGCAACTCGAGCGCTTTGCGGACGGCACGCCGCGCCTTCATGATGTTCTTGTTGTCGGAAAGAGCGACGCGCTCGATGTAGACCGGAGCTTCCAGCGTGGAGAGCAGCTCGGCCATGTGTAGAGGAAAGCCTTCGTTGACAGGACGACGGCCCCAGGGCGAGGTCGTACTCTTTTGCCCGACCAGCGTCGTGGGCGCCATTTGCCCGCCCGTCATGCCGTAGATGGCGTTGTTGACGAAGAATACGCTGATCTTTTCGCCGCGATTGGCAGCGTGCACGATTTCAGCAGTGCCGATTGCCGCCAGGTCGCCGTCCCCCTGGTATGCGATGACGATCTTATCGGGGCAAGCCCTCTTCAGTCCGGTAGCGGCCGCGGGAGCGCGTCCGTGTGCAACCTGCACGTTGCCCACGTCGAAGTAGTAATACGCGAAGACCGAGCAACCGACGGGGCTTACCAGGATCGTGTCGTCCTGCACGCCCAGGTCTTCCAGAGCCTCGGCAATCAGTTTGTGGGCCACACCATGTCCGCAGCCGGGGCAGTAGTGCGTCTGGTGCTTCAGATCGGATTTTCGCTCGTACTCCGGATAGAAGACTTCCGACTTCGAGTGCACGACCTCGTATTTGTCGGTGCTCGCTTTCGGCGCCTCCGGGGCTTCGATAATCTGGACTATGTCGTGCTCCGCCATGATTCGCTCCCTCGCCTACCCCAGCGGCTAAAGCCGCATTCATTCTTCGTGCTCAAGCTTCATGCTCAACGCGGCCTGGCATGCCGCTCTTCCACGTCTAGCGGCACGACTAAAGCCGTGCCCTTTCCCAAACTCGTCCAGCCAAACCCGTATTCAAACCGCTCACCTCAAACCGCGGCGGGCATTTGCTCTTCGATTTTGGCCAGCAGTTCCTCAACCGATGGGACGTTGCCGCCACCGCGTCCGTAGAACTCGACGGGCCTCTTGCCGTCGATGGCAAGGCGGACATCTTCCACCATCTGGCCGTTGCTCAGCTCCACGACCAGGACTCTCTCGGCTCGTAACGCCGTGGCTGCCAGTTCCTTCGACGGGAAGGGCCACAACGTGATCGGCCGGAATAAGCCGACCTTGATTCCCTGCTTGCGGGCTTCGTCCACGGTAGAGCGCAGCACGCGTGAAACGATGCCGTAGCCCACCACGATCAACTCGGCGTCCTCCGTGCGATATTGCTCGCAGCGGGTTTCAGTATTCTGGGCGCGGATGTACTTCGCTTCCATACGGCGCTGGTGCTCTTCCAGATCGTCGGACTCGAGGAAGATCGAGCTGACCATGTTCTTGCGCGTGTCGGCGGTTCCCTTCACCGCCCAGGGCTTTTCCGGGGCGACGATTTCGCGATATTGCAGGTCGAGTGGCTCCATCATCTGGCCTACGAAACCGTCGGTGAGCACGATCGCCGGGTTGCGGTACTTGTCGGCCAGCTCGAAGGCAAGGATAGTCAGGTCGGCCATTTCCTGCACCGAGGCAGGAGCGACCACCAGGTTGCGATAGTTGCCGTGCCCTCCGCCCTTGACCATGGCGAAGTAGTCGCTTTGTTCAGGAGCGATGTTGCCCAGGCCGGGGCCGCCGCGCATGACGTCGACGATGACGCAGGGCAATTCCGCTCCGGCGAGATAGGAAATGCCTTCCTGCATCAGGCTGACACCGGGGCCAGAAGATCCCGTCATGACGCGCACTCCGGCAGAAGCTGCGCCGTACACCATGTTGATGGAAGCAGTTTCGCTCTCGGCCTGCACGAACGTGCCGCCAACCTCGGGAAGATAGAGCGCTGCCGCCTCGGCGACTTCGCTGGCAGGTGTTATGGGGTAACCGTAATAAGCGCGGCAGCCGGCCAGCACCGCGCCTTTGATTACGGCGACGTTGCCTTTACAGAGTTGCCGCATGCTCGCCTCCCGCTGGGGATTCGGTTCGAGTTGGGGATGCTGTAGCTTTCGGCGGCGCCGCCAGGCGGTAGACGATAATGGCCCCCGGCTCGGGGCAGCAATAGAAGCAGATACCGCATCCGGTGCAGTCGTGGCCGGTATAGCGCGCCGGGTGGACGCCGTAGGAGCTCAGCTCAGGGGCTAGTTCCAGGCATTTCGGTGGGCAGGATTCCACGCATAGCCCACATCCCTTGCACTCCTCAACATCGACGGTGACGTTGCCGCGTGCTTGGCCAGCCATCTTCCCTCACCTCATTTCATCACTTGGTCACTGCAGCCTGTGCCGCGTGCGGATGCTGCAACCACTTCGTCTTCTCGCAGTATTCGTAAAGCTCCGCACGGAACTCCGGATGCGCGATCTCGATGAGCGACTTGGCCCGCTCGCGAATCGACTTTCCGTGCAGGTAGGCAACCCCATATTCGGTCACTACGTAGCGGACGAGCCCGCGCGAGGTAACCACGCCAGCCCCAGGATCGAGCATGGGCACGATCCGCGAAATGGTTCCCTGTTTCGCGGTTGAAGAAATCGCGATGATGGCCTTGCCGCCTTTGGAGCGCGACGCGCCGCGCAGAAAATCCACCTGTCCGCCAATGCCGCTGTAGAACTGGTTGCCGATCGAATCGGAGCAGACCTGGCCGGTGAGGTCGATCTGCAACGCCGAGTTGATCGCCACCATCTTGTCGTTGCGGGCGATCAGAGCGGGATCGTTGGTGTAGGCCGTGGGGTGGAACTCGAACAGCGGATTGTTATCCAGAAATTCGAACAGGTGCTTCGTACCCAGAGCAAATCCCAGGATGATCTTGCGCGGTTTGAAATTCTTTCTGGCTCCCGTAAGCACGCCCGCCTCGATCAGGGGAATGACTCCGTCCGAGACCAGTTCGCTGTGGACACCGAGGTCCTTGCGGTCCATCAGCATGGGCAGGACCGCATCCGGAATGCCGCCGATTCCGGTCTGCAGAACAGAACCATCCTCAATCAGGCCGGCGACGTTGCGGGCGATGGCAATTTGCAGGTCGTTGACCACTGGTTTCTTCAGGGCGCACAGAGGTCGCGACGACTCGACAAAAGCATCGATGTCGGTAACGTGGATGAAGCTGTCGCCGTAGGTGCGCGGCATATTGTCGTTGATCTGCGCGACCACGTGTTTGGCGCATTTCGCCGCGGTGAGAGTGGTGTCGACACCCACGCCAAAGCTGCAGAAACCATGGGAATCGGGAGGAGAGACCTCGATCAGCGCCACATCGATGGGCATCTCGCCGCTCTCGAAGAGCCCTTCGATCTCGCTCAAATAGATTGGAGTGTAGTCGGCGCGGCCGTCGTTGATGGCATCGCGCACGTTGGCGCCAATGAATACGGCGTTATGGCGAAAATGCCCGGCCATTTCAGGAGCGACATAGGGGGCGCACCCCATCGTCATCATGTGTACGATTTCCACGTCATACACTTCCGGAGCGCGCCGGATCAGCGATTCGACCAGCGTCTCTGGCTCGGCGCAGCCGGGCTGGATGTAGACCCGCATCCCCGAGGTAACGCACTGCAGCGCTTCGTCCGCGGTTCTCAGCCGCTTTTTGTAGTCCATTTCCCACGACATCGACATATCCTTCAGCCCCTTAGCTAGCCCGCATCGTGCCCTGTTCGCAGGCACCCCGGGCGACATGTTCTTCGTACCCCACTACCGCATAATAAATCGCCCGATCGAAGAACATCTCGAGCATTTGCAGGAGTTCCAACTCGCCCATGATTTCTACGGCGCGGTCGGCCACTGCTTCGCTCTTGAGGAACTCCCAGAGATTTTCCTTAACGAGAACGATGGCCTGGACGACTTCACTGAGCGGCACTCTCTGATGGGCCCGACGGGCCCCGATCTCGCGATAGCGCTGCTCGATATCCAGTTCATTCTTGCCCAGCAACCATTCGCCCAGGTGGCGGTAGATTTCGTAAACACGCTCCCTGAGTTCGTGAGGAGGAATCTCGCGAAAGTGGGAGACCTGGCGATTGCCCAGCACGCGCTCCTCGAGCCCCGTGGCCAGCGCATCGGCATGCGATTCAATCAGACGCACCAATCGGTAGGAGAACATCATACGAACCCCCTTGTCCCTTTACACCCCAAGCTTTACGGCAACGTCCTGATTGCTCCAGCCCTCGACCGGGACCTTGCCGGCTTCGACACAGGGTTCCAGCGTCTGCGGAAGGGTGATGGCGCGCGAGATCATACACAGGGCCTTGGTCTTGCGCAGCAACGCGAGCCCTTCCTCACAGTGCTGCTCAGAAGTCACCGTTAACCTGGGACGAATTAGAACTTCGTTGAAGTTGCAGCCTGTAGTGCGGTTGCGGCGCACACAGCCTTCGACCTCGACTTCGAGATCGGTGTACTCGAACTTCGCGCTGCGAGCGACCTCGTGGAAGGTGGTGGTGAAGCAACCGGCGAGGGCACACAGCAGAAGTTGCTCGGGCGTCCACCGGCCCTGGAGGCCACCCAGTTCCGCGGCTTCGGAGAAGTGGATCGTGTTAGGGGAGGACTCGCACTTGGCCAGTCCAGTGCGGCCCGAAGTCCACCAGGCCGAAACGCGATAGGTATATTCTGCAGCCATGTTATGACTCCTGTGCGCTCCCCGGGGCGCGCTGCCCACACTCTACGAGGTAAGGGCGAAGATCACCGTAATGGTGGTCTCCACCTCAACCGGTTGTCCGTTCAGAAGATACGGCTTGTAGCGCCATTGTTTGACGGCTGCCAGCGCCGCCGGCACCAGCATCGGGTGCCCGCTCACCAACTGCAGGTTCTGGATGTCGCCGTTCGTGCTGATAATCGCGGTGAGCACGACGTCGCCTTGAACCCTAGCCGACTTGGCCAGCGGAGGATAAAGCGGCTCGACCTTGTGAATCATCAGCCCCCTGGTGACGCCCTGAGAAATGCGCACCCGTTGCGGCACCACGGGCATGAATTTCGGCACGGACAAATTCGAAGTAGCGTTGACGATTCCTCCAATCACTCCTCCCAGTTGTCCGCCGGGGATGCCTCCTGGTACGCCGCCGACCACGCCACCGGTCGCAGCCATCGGTGGTGGAGCTTCGTCTTCCTTAATCATCTGAACCTTTTGCGGAATCTTCGTCGGCGTGCGTAGCGCACCCGTGGAGAGCAGATCGGTCTGGATCTGGTGGACCACCTTCTGCACCTGGGCGGCCGCCGGAGGCGGGGGCGGAGGCGGGGGCGGAGGCGCCACCAGGAAGGTCAGCAACTGTGCCTTCGGGAGTTCCTCGGTGAAGACCAAGGGCAGGGCGAGCAAGACCGTGATCGCCACGATGTTCACGACAAATGACATGGTCGTGGCCATCGCCTTGCGCTTGCTTTGCGTGCCGAACTCCAGCACGCTGTCGGAAAACATCGCCCTCTGGGGAACCGGCGGCCCCCAAACGAGTTCTTGGCGGGGAGGAGTCGCGGGCTCTCGATTTGCCGCCTTTGCTTGCGTGGTTTCTGGTTCGTGGATTTCGATTGTGCTCATCTGAGCCTCCCGGATTTAGCCCGCCGCGCCCTACTGCAGCCCGGCTTACCAGGGGATGTGGCCTAAGCGTCACATCCTCCGCTTTCTCCATCGACATCTTCGGCGATGGCGTGATCTGGGCAAATGGCCGTCATCACGGTTCTTTGTGATCGAGATCACGATTTTTGGATTTCGGGTAAACCAAAGTAACTAGTGCAGATGGGATGCAGCCGATAAGGCGTATTTCGTGGGCTGGGAACGCGAAGAAGAGGCAAAAGCCCCAGTTCGGATGTCAAGTCTCGGAACGCAGGCCTCGGACTTCAGACCTCGGACTTCAGACCTCGCCTTCAAACTTAGACCGGCGACTTCCCTTTCGAGTCCGTGATGCAACTCGCCAGGTACGCCGCGTAGAGACCTGCGATAAGGCCGGTGAAAACGTCCATTGTGTAGTGGGCCCGGAGGACCAGGACGGTGGCAACTTCGAAACCCACAATACCGATTCCTGCAGCGGTCAGCCAGCCTTTGCCGCGACGAGCTTTGCCGCGACGAGCGAGCTCCGTGGCTCCAAGGACGGCGATCGCTGTGTGGCCCGAGAAGAAGTAGTCGTTCGCCACACCGTAAGTCACGAGCAAGGATGGAAACCCAGGGTTGTGCCAGATTGCACCGGGCGGAGCCGGAAGGGCGACGCAGGCCTGCATGATCTGGCGCAGGCCGAGGACGATCACGAGCGCCAGGAATGGCCGCGGTTCGCTGCGGAAGATCCACATCGATAAGAGGAAAATGCCAAGCAGGTCAATGATGGCCGAACTGATGACGAGCAGCGCGTTCGCTACTCTCGCGTGATTCTGCAGGTAAAGATTTGCCGGGGCGCTGATGGCATGGATCTGGTCTACGATTCCGGAGGACGGCAGCCCACGAGCGCCAATCAGGTGTTGCGTACCGAACCAGACAAGGATCGCGACGGCAGTCAACGCCAGGCGGATCGGGAGAGATCGACTCAATAGCGATGGCCCGCCGGGCGACGCGGTCATAAGTGTGCGGGATTATACGCCTGCCATCAGGTTGACCGTCGTATGTCGAACTTGCCACGGATTTTCGGTTTAGCAGACAACCTCGTGACGGCGGGGCTCGAGGGAGAGGGCCGGAGGCGGTCGATTCAGTTCGCCATCTCCGGCCCGGCTACGGCAAACTTCTTGAGGTATTGCTCAACCACACTATTCGCTTCTCTTTCCGTTGCTGCGAAACCTGATACCAAGAGAAGGGGCCTGGCCGAGCGCCGGGTGATGGTGTATTGGAAGCGGATTCGGTCATGCCGGTTGGTTACCCGCACAGCCTCGATGACCGCCACGTATTGTTCGCTCTCAATTCGCATCGCTGGAACCTCCAAGCAACTTCTTAGGTTCGAGCCGCAGCCTCGCTTGACTCGATTCCGGGACGCGGGCCGGATCAGGCAGAGGGTGTATGTTGCCTTCGTTCTCGTCTTCAGCAAGCATGGCAAGGACGAGTCGCAGAGCAGCCGTCTCTTTTCGGAGTCTCAACAAATCCATCTGCTTTTCATGCAGCACTTGATAGGGATCTCGCATCGGCACCTCTGCGGGAAGTCGGCTTCTCTGGGGCTACCGACGCGTTCGATGGCGAGACCGATGCCGCGCTTGCGTCGAAGTCAGCCGTCTGGGTTGAAGCAGTCTGGGTGGAACGAGCCCAACGGTCGATCTGCTCTTGCACGCGGCGCAGCAAGATCCCTTTCTCCTCAAGATTGCGCTCTGCAAAGGCATTTCGGTATAGCTGGCCGAAGTCACCTGGGGTTCCCATGATGCACACTCCTTGATTGGTAAGTGGTTACGGACTCGGTTGCAGGGACGGAGTGTCGAAAATGTGCTGGCGCGGGCGCGGTGATAAATCGAGAGCTAGGGCTGGACAGCATGATGTTACGACTCGGTCGATTGCGAGAAACAGGACACAGCCACAGACTGCGCTGAATCGGTTAGGGGGCACTATACGCCTGTGGCACGACATCATAGCCAGGTATTTGTATGTTGTTACGATTTCAGAACGGGATTTCATCCGTCGCGCGTCGCGGAAATCAGGAGTGCACACCGTTGGCGGACCCGTGCGGTGGTCGCAATGAGAATCCCCTGCTGCGTCGAGCCAGCGGCGACACGGGTGGTTAGCTGACTGTTCGGTTCCCTGGAGGTGTTCAGGCTAAGATGGGCGCACAGGGGCTTTGACTGCAATCGCCTGGTTACAGCAGGTGACGATGATCACAGCCGAGCTGTGCTCTTTCGTTCTATCCTTCTGTCGTGCAATCACTGCCATCGTGAATATCGACGTGCCCAAACTGCGACGGTGCTCTCAGTGCTGAAGAAGTCCAGTCTGCACCGCTTCGTTGCCCTCGCTGCAATGAACTTTTGCTACCGAAATTTCCTCAATGGTACGAACGGCTACGGTTGGCAACGTGCCTTATCGCTGGAATTGTGATTCCGTTGTGGCGCCATCCCGATTGGGGATCATTCGTTGTCTTCGTTGTGGGGTTTTACTGGCTGGGTGCGTTCGCCGTTTGGCACATTGTTGTGCGACCTTTCATGCGGCCAAAACAGGTTCGCCTTCTGCCGCAACGTCCGCTCATTCAAACCCTTGGAGTTGGCCCGATACAGCGAAAGAAGCGACCGTGATTGTCGCTAAACCCTATTGCGCTCAAAATCCACTTTGCAGCTCAAAGCGTGTAATGGCCTGTTAGCATCAGTCAATCCGGTTAGCGGCGTAGAATCAGCTACATGTCGAAACGGCGTCCGCCCGTATCAGTTGTGAAGGCTCTGTCAAAGCCAAATAGGAAGAACGTCGACAAAGCAGTGGGCCAGCTTTTCACTTGGGCAAACTCTCAGACCGATCACGCTCTGATCCAGCGGAGTCTCCGTTTGATGCGCAAGGCCATTCGCGTGGTCAAGGAAGCTCTGCCAGATACTGATCCTGAATTGATTGGCGGCTTTTTTGCTGATCTTCTAGACCTCTGGGAGACGGGACAGAAGCTGGATAAGGAACTGCACAAGCTCACGAAACTCCGGTTCCCGCAAGATCGAGAACGGTTGAGGGAAGTTCTAATTTGGGTCTCTGCAATTCAAATAGACATGGCCTCCTACTGGACTGCTGAGGTAAAAAAAGACTTGCCGAAGCTGCTCACGGCTTTGGACAAGTTAGAGCGTGAGCCTCGTTCGGGTAAACGACGGAAGTTGGCAAGAGCACCGTCAATGGGAACGCGGAAAGTGTCCCAGCGCGAAGCGCTATAGACGCGTGCTTAACTGACGATAAATCGCTATAGCACTCATTGACCCTGCCAAGGGCTCTGAGCTCCGTCGGCCTCTATTCTTTGGGAATACCCATCGGTCAAATCGAAGACCCATACCATCCGGGGAAGAGCCGACACGGTGGGCGCTCGTCAGACCAACGTGGAGTTTGGAGGATCCCCGGCGTGACTCTCGGCGATGTCAGCGTAGACGACCGAAATTCGGGAGGAGCGGCAATCTGACTTAGATTGACTCCATCCAGATGAAAATAAGGTTGTTGGCAACGTCGGAGATGCCACAGGCTGACGGAAGGAACGCGGCACAAAGGAAAGCAGCTCTCCCGGTATGCAAATCACGAACTTTGGGATTTTTATGGGTCCCGCAGAGCAACGATGGGACGAC
>Ga0265338_10003120_pt1 | contig 23694 bp, 18 predicted proteins | sample 42126metaG_FD_193579 | JGI IMG/M metagenome (GOLD analysis project Ga0265338, IMG submission 193579) | Rhizosphere microbial communities from Carex aquatilis grown in University of Washington, Seatle, WA, United States - 4-21-26 metaG | ecosystem: Host-associated > Plants > Roots > Rhizosphere... | reverse complement strand
CATGCTCACATTGCCGCGCTGGCGCGGCAAACAATCAGCGATACGCTGGAATTGGCTTTCAGTGATCTCCACAACCACAAAATGTCGGCTTTTCCCCTAAAAGTCAATTAGTGTTAACAGGCCCTAGGCGTCTTTCATCGCCGGATGTGCGCACGGTTAGGACCGGCGGCTGCGAACACCGCCCCGGCTCGAAAGCTCGCTTGCATGATTTACCACTTGCTCAGGTACAACGAGGAACACATTGACGTGGACTGCTTGATCTATCAGGAAAAGAGTCGCAAGAGTCGCAAGAGTCGCATAGTCAAATTATCCAAGCAGGCCGAAGAACTTGGCTTCGAAATCGCGAAGAAAGCCGCATGAGGTTACTGGAAGAAACGCGGCAGCCTCGGAGAGCACTACCCAAGCGGAGGCGGTCGATAAAGAACCGGGCTACTTCGAGCGAAATACCGAGCGCATGCAATATGGCGCGTTCCGAAAGAAAGGTTTTTTCATCGGCTCAAGCGAGATCGAGGCTGGCTGCAAGACCGTCATCGGCGCAAGAGGCGAGCAATCCGGCATGTTCTGGAGCGAACTAGGAGTGGAGAACGCTTTGGCTTTTCGCTGCATTCACGCCAGCCGACGGCTGGATGACTTCTGGAAACACCGCCTCAACCAACCGCCAAACGTAATGACGCCCCCAGCCTCTTCGCTTAATCCAGGAATTTGTTCCGCACTCCCACTACCATAAATTATGAGGTTGATTAAATAGTGTTTTTCCGCAAACCTGCGTTTTTTATGAGTTTGGCTGGACATATTCAAAGGCTTTTGAGAGGTGCAGTACCGGAGCGTTTTTACTTTGAGGACGCTCTGATTACAACACACAATCATGACTTCGTGCATAACCCAGTCTTTCGAAAGGCGTATGAGAGGGGCAAGAAAGCAGCTGAAGGACGGGATTGGCACAATCAGTGGCGGGTTTATCTCGCATTGTGGGTTGCCCGAATGTGTTCTAAGCTGGAGGGAGATTTTGTAGAGTGTGGCGTAAATTACGGATTTACGTCTTCTGCAATAATGTGCCAACTTCAGTGGGACCAACTTGGGAAACGTTTTTGGCTTATCGATAGCTTTTCGGGCATCGACGAAAAACAGGTCACGGAGGAGGAGAAAAAGTGCGGAGCAATCGAAAGAAGTGAAGCCAACAAGCGGACTGGCTTTTATAATTCCGACGTCGAAAGGTGCCGGGCTAACTTTAGCGAATGGAAAATGGCCCAGGTGGTTCAAGGATGGATTCCGGATTGCCTCGACGCAGTTACATCGCCAAAAGTAGCTTTCTTGCACATTGATCTAAACAGTGTCGCCCCTGAAATTCAAGCGTTTAAGTATTTTCTTCCGAAGTTATCTCGGGGCGCGTTTGTATTGCTTGATGATTATGCGTATAGTGGCGCTGATTTGACGTTTGCCGGATGGAACAATGCGGCGAGAGAACTTAATTTTGACGTTTTAACGCTCCCAACCGGACAGGGGTTGATCCATTTTCCGTAAAAACGCTCGCACTAAATCGAATATTTAAATGAAGTCGGCAAAATTCTTAATCCGATTTTGCCTGGGAAGGCCTCAGCGCCGGTTTACCCGCCCAAAGCAAACAATCCATTTGCTCCGGGGTGATTCCCACGATCAGGAAATGTTCAACGAAGTCAAAAAGCGACTGCCGGTTGGCGGTCTGGATTTTCTTTTCATCGATGGCGACCACACGCTTGGCGGTGTGCAGAATGATTATGAAATGTATTCGCCGCTCGTGAAACCAGGGGGAGCAATTATTTTTCACGATATTTGCATCCATCGCACGGAATTCAACTGCCACGTGGATAAATTTTGGAATGCCCTGAAGCGAGACCGCGAGCATTGGGAATTCATTGAAAACCCGGCTCAGGGCCAATATGGTATTGGGGTGATTATCGCCAAGTGATAGCAACTCGATTCATCGGATATTACTCCCTATGAAAACTTCAAGATCAGCTACCTCGGGAAAATCTCAGGTGCTGATCCGGGTATCGATCCTTTTTGTCGCGGTGGTGGTGTGTATTTTTTCATTGCCTCATGACGGAGACGGCGTTTTCGGAAAAATCCTTCGGCCCAATTACGCGCTCTTCTCCAACGACGGGCCGTTAGGCCTGCAAAAGGCGGCTTTCCTTCGTCTTCCTCAAGCTTTCCTTGGCCAGTGGTATGATATGAACTCGGTCGGCGTAAATGCCGCGGCTTCTCTGCCGAATTTAACTTCACTGATTCGATGGGTAATTGGCCCGGTGGGTTATGCAAAATTCGGCGTCCCCATCAGTTTGTGGGTCCTGGGGCTGGGCGCGTATTTTTGCTTTCGGAGATTCGGCATGGGGTTTATGTCATCGATCTTGGGTGGACTGGCCGCCTGTCTGACCACTGGTTATTTTTCAAATGCGTGCTGGGGGGCTGCGCCCTCCGCGTTGGCATTTGGAATGGACTTCCTGGCCGTGGGTGCCCTGGCAAAGCGGGACAAATTTCCGTTCTGGATCGCACCGGCCTTGGGCGGAATGGCCGTGGGCATGAACGTAATGGAGGCGGCGGACATCGGGGCGCTGTTCAGTATGCTCATCGCGGCGTTCGTCGTATATCAATCGGCAGCCGAGGACGGGGCGCCCCTTGTACCGCGCCTGGCGCGGGGCGTGGGACGGACGATTATTGTTGCCGGGTTCGCCTGCTTTATTGCCGCCTATGCTGTGGTTGCGTTGGTGGGCGCCAATGTCAAAGGCATTGCTGGAACGCAACAAAATGAACAAGCAAAAGCCGAGCATTGGGATTTCGCCACCACCTGGAGCATGCCCAAACGCGAGTCTCTCGCGTTGGTTGTTCCCAACCTTTTCGGCTGCACTATCATCACGCCCGGCGCGGCTAACTATTGGGGCGGCTTGGGGAGAGACCCGGAGTGGGATCGCTATTTCGCCTCGAACGAACAAGGACCGCCGCCGCAGCCCGGACGTCTCATCCGTCACAGCGGCCGGGGAATTTATCTGGGTTCGGTTGTCCTCCTCTTCGGTTTCTGGGCCGTGTTGCAATCCCTTCGCAAAAATGAATCTATCTATACACCGATGGAACGCCGGCTCATCTGGTTCTGGCTCGCTGCAGCGATCGTGTCGCTGCTGTTCGCCTTCGGTCGTTTCGCCCCGTTTTATCGGATCCTTTATAAGCTGCCTTATTTTTCCACGATCCGAAACCCGGAAAAGTTTCTTCATCTTGTAACGTTCTCAACGGTTTTTCTTTTTGCCTACGGCGTCCATGGCCTTTATCGACGCTATCTCGAGGCCCCGTTGGTGGCCGCGCCGAATGGAAGATTGAAAGCGTGGTGGGCAAAGGCCACGGCATTTGATCGCCGTTGGGTGGTGGGTAGTGTCATCGCTCTGGTGTTGATACTGGTTGCCTGGGGTGCTTACGCCGGAATGCGCGGACACGTGGAAAATTATCTGGTTGAACTGCAACGGCTCGATGCTTCGCGAAGCGGAAAAGAATTCGACGCCAACGGCGCACATGATTTTGCCGCGTCACAGATTGCTCTAAGCCTGCATCAGGTCGGCTGGTTCGTTTTATTTGTTTTCCTTGGGTGCGGATTCTTGCTGTGGAGTTTTGCTGGAGCTTTCGCCGGGCGGCGCGCTCGCTGGGCAGCGGGTTTTCTCGGCCTCGTTATCGTTGCGGACTTGGGACGGGCGAATCTGCCATACATCATCTATTGGAACTACAAGGAGAAATACGAAGTTGGCCAACCGGAACCGCTGATTCAATTCCTGGCAAACAAACCGTACGAACATCGTGTGGCATATTTGATGCCGCCGCCTTTGTCGACGCCCGATGCTTTCGGTAGATTTCAAAACCTATATGAAATCGAATGGAAACAGCAGCTTTTCCCATACTACGACATCCAGACCCTCGATATTGTCCAAATGCCCCGGACGCCCGAGGACCTCGAGGCCTTCAATAGTACTTTCCAGGTAAAGATTATGCGGAATGCGCAGGGGCAGCTCGCGTTGGACGATAAATCAATGTATCTCCTCGGGAGGCTGTGGCAATTAACCGGCACGCGTTATCTGCTCGGGCCGGCGCCTTTGCTCGATATCATAAATCAACAGTTTGACACCGTGCCCAATCAGTTTCGAATCGTTCAACGGTTTGAAATTGGACCGAGGGCGGGCGTGGATAACCCAACCCAATATTCTCAACTCGCGGCCATCCCGACCGATAACCCGAACGCCCGGTATGCCCTGTTTGAATTCACCGGCGCGTTGCCGCACGCGGTTTTATATTCCAACTGGCAAGTGAACACCAACGGCACGGCAGTCCTGGAAACACTGGCCTCGCCCGGTTTCGATCCGGCCAAAACCGTTTTGCTGGATAATCCCCTCCCGAATCGAGTAAATCCCTCGGCGACCAATCGTCTTGGCGAAGCCGCGAATTATCTCAGTTATGCGCCGGCAGACTTCAAACTCGAGGCCACGCCCGCCACTCCTTCCATCCTCATGGTTTCCGATAAATACGATCCCGCTTGGCGCGTTTGGGTGGATGGCAAAGAAAGCGAAGTGTTACGCTGCAACTTTTTGATGCGCGGAGTTTACTTGGAACCCGGTCATCACGAGATCGAATTTCGCTTTCGACCGAATGTCAAAATGCTCTATGTCGACCTCGTGGCGATTTTCGTCGGCTTAGGTCTGCTCGGTTACGTCGGATTTGTAACTCGAAAGCAAGCCACTGACGGCGAATAATCGGCTCATCGAATTCCAATCAGAGACAATCGGTTCGGCGCAGGACCCTGTATTATAAGCCCGTCGGATAATCCAGAAACGTCCACGGCACCTTGAACTTTCGCGCCAACTCGGCGCTGAGTGCCTTGACGCCGAACGTCTCCGTCGCGTAATGGCCGCCGTGGAAAACGTTCATGCCGAGCTCCTCGGCCAGCGCGTAAGTCCAGTGCGGCCCTTCACCCGTGATGAACGTGTCCACCCCTTCGGCGGCGGCTTGCTTCAGGCCATCCCCGGCCCCGCCCGTCACCACGCCGATGCATTCGCAAATTTCCCGCCCGCCCGGGATCAGCAACGGCTTCGAGCCGAGCGCCCGATGCAGCCGGGTCGTCAGTTCCGTTCGCGAAATCCTTTGGCGCGCTTTGAAACCGATCAAGCCGCCATGACTCGCGAAAAATGGCCGCGCACGCTTCAAACCCATTACGGCGCATAGTTGGGCGTTATTTCCCAATTTCGGATGCGCGTCCAACGGCAGATGCGAACTGTAAACCGCCAGGTTGTTTTCCAGGAGCAATTGCAGCAACTCGTATTTTTTCCCCGTCCACGGATGCGTTGGCGACCAAAACAAGCCGTGATGCACCACGAGCAAATCCGCTTTGGCGCCGACGGCCAATTTAACCGTCGCGAGACTCGCGTCCACGGCCGCCGCGATGCGCGAGACCGTCCCGCGATTTTCCACCTGCAACCCATTGGCCGCGCCCGCGTAATCGCCAATCTCATCCGTGCGAAGAACGCGATCGCAGTATTGAACAATGTCGCGGAGAGAAGCTTTCGGCATTAGCGGATGAAACCAAATCCACGCCGTCTGGCAAAGTCCGAATTCGACTATGTTTGCTCGCGCGCGCGATTTGCCGAACGCCTCGCCCTCCAAGAACGCCACGCTAGACCTGCTCCTGCAAGAATCCATAACGTGATTGTTTGTGGCTCGGGGATCACGGGAACGCTTTCCGGCGAGGCCGGCTCCAAGCCGTTCGTGGCGTATTGCTGTTTGGTTTCTAGGACAACGGCACCTGTGAGGGGCGTGACAAGCTGTTGTCGCGCGGCAAGCCGAATCGCGTCGTCTCTGTGTCTTGCTCCGGCCAAATTCCGCGCTTCATCGCGAGCCCAAAGTCTTTCAATGTGCCGGCCAACTCGCTTGCCACGGTCACCGGCGGAGTCCGCCGCTACTTTTTCACGAACCAATCGATATTGCGGCACCTTGCCGTCCAGGATTCGAAGCAGGCTTTCCAAATCACCGCCCACAGAGCCTGCCAATGCTGGCACGCGCCTGAACGAGTCGACCCCGTCGAGCTTTTCGGCAATGCGATTTGGGCCTGGGCGCGTCTGCAAATCATAAATAGGAATTGGGCGACCGCTACGCTCAATCCGTTGCAGAAGCGCATCGGTGGAGGACAGCAAAACCGGCTGGGCGTCGTGAATCCAAACGACGATGCCACCATTGGAACTGGCGGCGGTGTCCCATGCGTCCACCAGCGCGGGCAAATTGTCCTGGCCGCCAGAGAAGCGGACATTGTGAATTTCGCGACCAAGGGTTTTCAGAAGCGCTGCGTCGGCGCGCCGGGGCGCGTCATTCAATTTTTCCAGTTCGTCGTTAGCGATGACGACTGAAACTTCGCTTCCCGCGGACATTTTGCCGATGGCATCGGCGATTTCGCGCTTTGACTCCGTCATGCTGGCCGAGCCGTCCAGCACAAGAACGATGCGCGCGGCAGGTTGCGCTTCCACTTCCTCTATTCGTTGCCGAATGATTTGATTCGTTTCCAAAGCGGGCGTCCAGGCGTTGCGAATCTCCGGCGTCCGCTCGATGATGACATCGCCGAGGTCGGTATCGGCGACGGTTCCGTGCACGGCCACTTTCCCGCCAGAAGTGTCCGTGACCAATGCTTTGGCGCTGGTGGACATTTGCTGCGGGGAATCAATCCACACCGAGTGTTTAAAGTCTGGCGCAATGCCAAAATTGCGTTCAATGAATTTCGGCCATAGCAAACGTCCGCGATCCAGCGATTCCAATGTCAACGGCGCAGTGATTCCCAGGCGCACTTTCATGGTCCCACCGTTGGGCGGGACCGGAAAGCACTGTACCAGGACTCGGTCCGGGCCGCAGGTGGTGACGAGAACCGGATCGTGGCGTTGGACGACCGCGACCTGCTGGTAAGCGTTGCGCACCTCCGAGCGTCCGCCGAACGCAGCCTCGCGTTCTTCGCCGTTCACCCAGAGCGTCAACCGCGACACGACGCCGCCGGGAGGCAAGGCGATTTGCGCGCGCGCTTCGCGTTGAAGGCTTGAGACATTTTTGAATTCCAACGTCCATTCACAATACGCAACCGCCGCATCAGGTTCGGTGATCGCATCCAGGCGCGAGGCGGCAAGCGACAGGCCCTTGACGCGTCCGGCTACCGTCTCGCCGCCGAGACCTTCATCCCACGTGAATTCCTGGTCCATGTCCATCCAGCGTCCATACCGTTTGTAGACCGCCGGCAGAGGCACCGAATTGAAGGGTTTCCCGGTAACACGATAAAAAATCTCCCGCGCCTGATCGCTGTTTACTCGTTTGTTGCCGCTGGCGAAAGCGCGAACGGGGTCGATGGGCCATTCGACCTCTGCGGTCCCGAAGTAGCAGGTGCGCAGCAACAAATCACTGTCTCCGAAGACCCGCAGAGTGTTCAAGCCGCGTTTCCGCGCCGCGGCATTGTCCGAACTGGCGGCCGCCATACCGTAATACGTGAGTGCCAGCTGAGCTTGCGCCAATATCAGGACGGCCCCTCCGATGACGAAGCCGCGCCATGCCGGTGCAAATGAAATGCCGGGTTGCCGCGCGGCCGCCTTTCGAAGCGCCACGGTAAAAATTAAAGCAAAATAGGGTGCCAGGGGAACCAGCCCCAAACCAAAATAGATGATTCCGATGCATGCAAAGGGAACAATTGGCAAATAAAGAACCGAATAAAAGGCGCAGACGGCGAGCATGGCTCCGCTGAGCCAGCCGGCGAGTCCTGGAAAACGAGTTTTGCCTTTAATCGCGATCAACCCGAGCCACACATTGACGATTGGCACGAGCGCAACGGCAATTAATTGAATCCAATTTGGCACGGGATCGAACAACACCGACGCCGATATTCCGGTCATCCATTCGAAAATGAGCGTTCCCGCCGGCAAGATCACGCCGAAGAGGAACGCGCATACGAGAAAGAATTTGCCGGGGCGTCTGTCAGGTTCGCTGCCTTGTTCCGCAGACTGAGCCTGAGCTGACGTTGATTCTTCCGCCGGTATAACCGGGTCCCCCACGCGCCCAAGGATTCGTCGGATTTCCTCCTCGGTGACGAGGGTCAATTTGGCCGCCAGAATTTCCTCGTCTACATGCCGGCGCAAGTCCTCGATGACTTCATCGGGATCGGCTCCCGAGCCGCGCAATTTCTCACGCGTGCGCCGGCAGTAGCTTGCCAACACCTCCTTGGCGGCATAGGTCCAGGTAATCATGTTGTGGCTCCTTTTCTTCTTAAGCGCTCGACGCTGCGATTCAACTCGCCGAGATACTGGTTCATCACGTCCATCGCTTTTCGGCCTTCCTTCGTGAGTGAATAATATTTGCGCGCCGGGCCGGACGGCGACTCTTCCAGCCGCGACGTGATCAGCCCGGCGACGCGCAGGCGGGACAGCAGCGGGTAAACCGTGCCTTCCGTGACGCCCAGGCCGGGCACTTCAACCAGCGATTTGACGAGGTCGTAGCCGTAGCGCTCTTCAACCGCGAGCGCGTTCAGAATACAGAGTTCGAGCACCCCCTTTTTGACCTGCACCGTCCAATTGTCGAAAAAATCGTCCATGGGAGAGTGGAAGATCAGCCGGGCGAAGGCTCCTCCGTGATTTTGACCGGGCTTAAATTATTTCGAAAACGCAGCATTTCTGATTCTAACTCCTTCCAGCCATCAACTATGTTATGCCTACTACCGTGTTATACATAGTATAGAGCGAAAAATTAGGCAAGAGAAATTTTCAGACCGTCAGGAGAGGAGGTAGATTAAGAGCGGCTGAAGCCGCAGTGTTAGAGAGAAGAACGAAAACCAAGGAATTTAAACGCGTTCGCCCTGAGAGCCGATTTAACCGTTGCGAGGCTGGCATCGACACTCGCTGCGATGCGCGAAACTGTGCCGCGATTTTCCACCTGCAACCCATTGGCCGCGCCGGCGTAATCGCCAATCTCATTCGTGCGGAGAACGCGATCGCAGTATTGAACAATGTCAGTGAGAGAAACTTTCATAATTCCAGGGAAGACGAAGGGAGTCTCGAAAATGCATTCTTGAGCATCACTCCCCGCCGTTGGGCTCGGGCTTTGTTTCCGCAAAGGCGAGCGCCAGTTCCGCCTGCTGCCAAAGCGGTTTCGGTGGCGGCTGTGTTTCGGCCTCCTCCATATCCGTTGGTAAGGGTGCAAATTCCACCCCACGCGGCGGATACTCGATTCGTTTGCTCAAATCGTCGATCTCAACAATGTACCCCATGAGTGCGTCGCTATGTTGCGCTGTCTAATGCCCGTGTCAACTCTCCTCCGGCTCTTCTTTGATTGCCCAAAAATGCGCCGCCGCGGCTTCCGATTCCGCGGTGCTCTTGCCTTGGGGCAACTTCTGCGCGTAGAGAGTGGATGTCTTGCCTTTACCCTTTGGCCTGGGAGCCTCGGCCTGTGACCGCCGGCCTTTTGCTTTTGGCGACACCGGCAGCAGCGGCGCGGTCAGTTTTTCGTAAAGCGAGAAAAGAAATTCCACGCGCTCGCGGTCGGAGTGGAAAGGTTCGGAGCGATAGCATTTTTCCACCGCGCGATCCAGTTCCGTGTGCGCCTTGAGCAATTCGGGAGGCATGGAAAGCGGATCGTAAAGGTCGGCCAGCGTGGCCATGCCGCGCGGCGGCAGGTGCGGTTCGCGGGCGGCGAGAACGGCTTTCGCTTTTTCTTCCACGCGCTCGCGTTGTTCCGGCGTCGGATTCGCCCAGGGAAAATTGTTGTAAACCATACTACCAGAATACTGGAAGTCTGATTTCAGTCGTCCGCAAACTTGTCGCACCCACGCCATATGCATGACTGAGCAAAGTACGCCAAACAGATAAAGCTCCGATGAAGGCACGATGTAGATTTTGTTGCTCGCTATTATACTCGGCTCTAAAAATCCGATTGGAATGTATCGCCTGCGAGTCGAGGAAACTTCCGGGATTGCGATGAACCCTATTTTTGGTTGGGAAATATGGAAGAAAAGCGCCGGTGTATTGGCCGATTTCTTTGTCGGTTCAGCAGTGCTCTTTTGCCGAAACTCCTTCACTCGTTCCACTCGCTCGATAACTTTGGGCATCGAACGTAACTCTGCGGGGCTAGCATCGACCAGCCAGAGGCACCATCGCATGTTACCGTTAATAAATTCTTCTGAACCAGTAAAACGGCGCAAGAATTTAGCCGCGGCTGGTTCTTCTTTGACAAACTCCGCCCTTTCCTGGTCCGTAAATATAAGATTGCCGTCGTCCGTTGGCTTGTTGCCACAACGCATTTCCGGCAAGCGGCAAAGCGGCTTGCTCCGTTTGGTTACAAACAGGTCTGGGCCGGGAGTCAGATATGGACTGATATTTGATGCGGTGATGACAGAGACCTGCTCGGTTTCGTAATCGTAAATTCGTTTGTTTGCTACATCGAAAGCGCCAAACCCTATTATGACCACATGAACGTGAGCTTTGCCGCGCGCTTCGCTTTCCCAAGCGAAAGTCCGGTGAGCGAAATGAATTTTTATTTTGAAGCGATCAAAAAGAAGCCCCCAAACAAGCGGAACTTGCTCACCCTGCGTAACAGAATTTGTCGCGACCAAACCAACTGGGATGCTCGTGTTCTGAACGTATTCCGCTGCCCGGTAGAACCACGAAACGACGTAGTCAATGTCACCGATGTTTTTGAAATCTCGGAAAACGTGAACCATGTCCGCCTTTTGTTCCTTGTTCTGGTAGTGTTTTCCCACAAACGGCGGATTTCCAAGCACGTAGCTGCATTTCCCCGGCGAGAGGATAGTTTTCCAGTCGAGCCGGAGCGCGTTGCCACAAACGATGTGCGGAGATTTCTTTAGTGGCAGGCGTTGGTAAAGCTGGCCGAAGGCTTCGGACACTCTCAGGTTCATCTGGTGGTCCATCAGCCAGAGCGCCACTTCGGCAATGCGCGCCGGCCACTCACCAATCTCAATGCCGTAAAACTGGTCCACGTCCACTTGGGAAAGTTTATTAATCTCGGCCAGCGTGAGTTCGGTCTGTTTGCCGAAAAGTTCCCGGAGCGTTTCAAGTTCAAGCTGCCGCAATTCGCGGTAGCCGATGACCAGGAAATTGCCGCATCCGCAAGCTGGGTCAAAGAATGTCAGCTTGCAAAGTTTTTGATGAAATTCCTCCAACCGGGCGCGGCGGGCGGTGGAACGGTCGCCTTTGCGATTTTCAAATTCCGCGCGCAAATCATCAAGGAAAAGCGAGCGGATGACTTTAAGGATGTCGCGTTCGCTGGTGTAATGCGCGCCAATCTGCCTCCTCGCTTTCGGCTGCATGATGGATTGGAATAACGAGCCGAAAATGGCGGGGGAAATCTGCGACCAATCCTTGCGCGTGCAGGCGAGCAACGCATTCCGCATGTCGCGGTTGAAATCGGCGAAACCGAGATGTTCGCTAAACAGGTCGCCGTTGACATAGGGAAATTGCGCGAGGGTTTCGTCGAGATTCTTTTGCCGCTTCTCCGACGGCGTGTTGAGAACTTCAAACAACCGGGCCAGGCATTGGCCTAAATCGGAGCCGTCCTCGGCAGTGCGGTTTTCGATGAACAGATGGAACGATTCGCGTTCAAAAATACCCGTGTCTTCTGCGAAAAGGCAAAAAAGGACGCGGACGAGAAAGCGTTCCAGATCGTGCCCTTTGTAACCGCCAGCTTCGAGGGCGTCGTGAAGCTCGCCCATGATTTGGGCGGCCTCGATGTTGGCGGGGTCCTGCTCCTGAAGCGTATGCTGTTTGTAGCCGGGAATAAACGCGAAGTGCTGGACGTTTTTGTGAAACTCGGCGAGCGGAAATTCGTGGGTGGTCCCGCGCTTTCTATCGAATAGCGGGAGGTCGCGTTGTTCCTCCGGCTCCAAGTCGTGAACGGCGATGCGCGCAAAATCGGAGACAATGATATAACGCGGAATTTCATCGTGGCGTTTGGGGTCGTTGGCGAGATTGCGGATGTAATCGAAGGCCTGGGTTTCGGCTTTACGCAAGTCCTTGCCGAATCCTTTGTGCTCAACCAGCAGCACGCCGGGCCAGAACAAATCGATGTAGCCGTATTCGCCGGAAATCTTCTTGACGGCTTCTTCAAAGCTGGCGACGACACGGCGTTTGATGCCAAAGACCTGGAAAAATTCATTCCAGAAGGTTTGCTTTTCGGCGCTCTCGCTTTTTACCCCAGCCCATTCGCGTGAGAACTTGATCGCGTTGTGGCGGATTTCATTCCAGGAAATCGGCATGCCACGATGAAAACACGTTTCTCCCGTCGTGCAAAGCGTGAATCGGCGCCTCAACTTTGTCCGGACGCATCTCGACACCGCCCCCGGAACGCCGAGCTCCTGCTCGGCAAGTTCCAGGAACCGCGGAGAAATTATTGTATTAGCGGCAAAATAAACCCTCCAGCTTTGCTTGGAGAGACTCCCGAAGTTGAACAGTTCCGGAGTGTTTCAATTGATAGAACAAACGTGGCAACGGTTATGGCAGAAGCGCCGTAGCAACGGTGTTAATTGGCAAGTTGAAAATTATTATCTTTGAGGAGGCGGTCCATAGCTGCTTACATCGCGCGTAGCGCGCCATAATAACCACACCGAAGGTGTCGCGGAACTTAGCCCGGGGTTGCCCGATTCCGAGAGGGCTACCCCGGGTGCGCGGTTCATCCAACCCATCACTTTCGCGCGCAGCGCGGCGAGCAACGCGAGCATCTCCCCCGCTCTTATTCAGACAGTCCGCCGATTGGGAACACCGTGAATTCTTCACACCGATATCAACGAGCGATGGCAATCGGGTAGCGCCGTAGGCGCGGCATCGTTGTAGTAGCGATCCAAGAGCATTTCCAAGCTCCGGAGGAGCGGCATATTCTGGATCTGGCTTCCGAAGATGTCGCGCCTGGCGGCGCTCGGTTGGCCGGCGCTTTACCCTGGAAACCGCAATTGGGATGAACCGCAAACCACGCGAACCACATGCCAGGCCCTTGGCAGTAAGCAAACCGTCAGGGGAATTGAATTCATTCCTCTGACATACATTCCCCTGACGAATCATTTCACTCAAGGCTAATCCCGCCCGCTTTGTCTCTCACTTACGTCGATTTCTCGCGCACTTTTCCAACCGCTTTTCAACTCAATATCATTCACCATCAAGGATTTTCTACTAAAACATTACCGTAAGTTTTTATGCGTAAGTGTTTCGTGATAAAACCGTCACGATGAAAAAGGCAGACTGGCCAAACGAGGGTGCGCGGAGTGAAAATCCATTCGTCATTTGCTTGTTCCAACCCACGGCGGCCTTGGCGCGCCATAGCGAAGCGACGGCGGCTCTCCACCCGAAACACTACCGCACGTACCCGCGCCGGTTTTCGTCGTAAGTGCTTGATTCGGCGCGTAACGGCGGCTAACGGCGCATTTTTAAAAAAACCATATGATAATGCAACGCAAACTCAGACAACCCTCACCGGGAGAACCCAAGCCCCCGTTAACTAAACTCAAAGAACTTTCCGCCGAAGAACGCGGCAAAGTCATGAACATCCTGCACGCCAATACCTACGAACAGGCCCAGCCATTAGTTGAACAGCTCGTCGGCTTTCACTCCTCCATCGACACCCTGAGACGCTTCTTCGCCTGGCACCAAACCGATCACGCGATGGAACTCACCGATGAGGCCATCGGCCAAATCGATAACTTCCTCCGCGAACGCTATCCCGGCTGGTCCGAGGAGAAAATGCGCGAAACCGCCTCCGCCTTCTTCACCATCCACACCATGGCGCAACGCGATACGCGCGGCTTTGCCTGTGTCGCCCGCTTGGGATTGGAAAGCACCCGCGATCGAATCCTCGCCGACAAACTCAAGTTTGAAAAAGCGAAAACCGCCCGCAAACTGGTTTTGAATCGGCAACGGCTCGAATTGGATCGGCAGAAATTCCAGTGCTTTCAGTCTCGCAAAATGGCCTTGGCCCTCGATGCCGTCGCGGAAGCATTTAAGGGCAACCCGGAAGCGCTGAAGCTCTACCGCCAAGCCAGGGAAATGATCGATCCATCCAGCGCCAGCGAGGGGATCGCTTAATGAATTCCCCGTCAGCCACCCGGCGCCTGGGCCAATCACCCCGAAGATTTTTCATTCCCCTTGTTGCTTTCCGCCCGCAGACTTTTATAGTGCGTTCGTTTGATGCCGAGCAATGAGTAACTCAATTGACGCCAATGACCGCTGGGATATCCCGGCCGCCCGGAACCTGTACAACATCCAACGCTGGGGCGCGAAATATTTCGACATCAACGATGCCGGCCACGTCGTCGCCAAGCCGCTCCAGGACGCCGGCGCGTCGGTGGACATCACCGACGTCATCGAGGAAGCGCGCGGGCGGAATCTCAAATTCCCCCTGCTGATCCGGTTCCAGGACATCCTTCGGCATCGCGTCGAATCCATCAACCTCGCCTTCCGCAATTCCATTTCGGAATACAATTATCAAGGCAAGTATCGCGGCGTGTTCCCCATCAAGGTCAACCAGCTTCGCGAAGTGGTGGAGGAAATCCTGGATGCCGGAAAACCGTTTGATTTCGGTTTGGAAGTGGGCAGCAAGCCGGAACTGTTCGCCGGACTGGCGCTGCAAAGCCAGATGGGCAGCCTGATTATTTGTAACGGCTACAAGGATTCCAGCTTCATTAAAATGGCGTTGCTCGGCACCAAGCTCGGCAAAAAAGTCATCATGGTCGTCGAAAAGCTGGAGGAACTCCGCCAGATCATCGCGGTCTCGAAACAACTGGGCGTGGAGCCCGTCATCGGCATTCGCGCGCGGCTCTTGAGCAAAGGCGCCGGGCGCTGGGCCGAAAGCGGCGGCGAAAATGCCAAGTTCGGCCTCAGCACGGCGGAATTGCTCATCGCCACCGAAATGTTAAAGGCCGAAAATCTCGGCCACTGTTTGAAGCTGCTGCATTTCCATATCGGCTCGCAAGTGCCGGACATTCTCACGGTGAAAAAAGCGGTGCAGGAGGCCGCCCGGTTTTACGCGAAACTTTACAAGATGGGTTTCAAAATCGAATACATGGACGTCGGCGGCGGGTTGGGGGTGGATTACGACGGCAGCCGTTCCGCGTTCGACAGCTCCACCAATTATACCCTTCAGGAATACACGAACGACGTCGTTTATTACATCGCCGATGTCTGCAACGCGGAAAAAGTGCCGCATCCGGACATCATCAGCGAGAGCGGCCGCGCGATCGTGGCGCATCATAGCGTGCTGATCGTGGAAGTGTTTGGCACCATTGAAAAAATCCGGCCGAATGAGATTTTCCAGTTCGGCGACAACGAGCACGCGCTGGTGAAGGAGTTGCTCGACATCAAAAAGAACCTCGCCAAGCCCAACACCAACAAGCTGGAGGCGTTCCACGATGCCCAGGAGCGGCGCGAAGACGCCCAGCACATGTTCACACTCGGCGTGATGGATTTGCCCGACAAGGCGAAAATCGAAAATCTTTACTGGGAAATCAGCAGTGAAGTGGTTCAAAGCTTCAAGGGCCAGGCTTACGTGCCCGAGGAAATCCGCAAACTGGGGGACAGTTTGTGCGATCAATACCTCTGCAATTTCTCCGTGTTCCAATCGCTGCTGGATCATTGGGCGCTCGGCCAGCTTTTTCCTATCATGCCGGTGAGCCGTTTGGCCGAATGCCCCACGCGCGAAGGCACGCTGGTGGATATCACCTGCGATTCCGACGGCCAGGTGAACAAATTCATCGACCTGCGCGACGTGCGGGACACCTTGCCGCTCCATAAGCTCAATACCAATAGCAATGGCCAACAGGAGCCTTATTACATCGGCTTTTTCCTCATGGGCGCCTACCAGGACATCATGGGCGATCTCCACAACCTCTTCGGGCGCGTTAATGAAGTCCACGTTTTCCTCGATCCCGACGAGGCAACCGGTTACTACGTGGAGGAAATCATCGAGGGCACCACCATCGTGCAGGCGCTGGCCTCCGTGCAGTACGATGAAAATGAGTTGAAGCGCCAGATGAAGGCGCAGATGGACGAAGCCATCAAATCTGACCGCATGAAACCCTCGGAGGCGATGCGGTTGCTCGATGATTACGAAAAAGGTTTGAAGGATTACACGTATCTCAATTTCTGAAATGAAGCATTCCGAATGACGAAGGCAATATTTCAGGCAGGTTCAGTTATCGGTTTTCATTCGTCATTCGTCATTCGTCATTCTCCCCATGCCTGATTCCGCGCCGAACCCTGAACTCCTGCATTCGCTGGGCCGTTTGGTGCGCGGCTTGTCCGCGTTATTTTGGGGGCTGCCCGTCACGTTGATTGTTTGCATCGGCGCGGCGGGAGCGGGCTGGTTCCGGATTTATGGCGCCGTGCCCCCCCTGGCCACGACCGGGCTTTTAATGTTTGGCCTGTGGCAACTGGATTCATTTCAGAAACAGGAACGCCCCTGGCGAAGCGCGCTCGATCGAGCCAAGCTTTTCGCGTTGATCAACGTTGGCCTCAGCCCGTTTGCCTTCTGGTGGAATCAACAGCCCGAGTTGCTTTTCTTCAACATCTCCGTGTGCGTGCTGGCATTGTCCGCCTGGTGTTTTCTTTTCAGCCTGAACACCGTGCTGGTGCGCCTGGGAGCCATGCTGCCGGACGAAACCTTGCGGCACGAAACGCGCCAGTTTACCTCCCTCAATCAGATTTTGCTCGGGGCGTTATTGGTCGTGGCCGGGCTGCGCGTGCTGGTGGCGCGCATTCCGCAACTGCCGCCTGAACTCGCGCCGCTCCTGGCCTTGTGGGATCGCGGCGGCCTGTTGCTGCTCATTCTCCTGGGCTTGTTGCCGCTCGCCATGACGATGGCGCTGCTTTGGAAAACCAAGGAAGTGATTATGGACAGCGTTTTTGGCGTGAAGAAAAATTAAAAGCGAGAACTTGTGCGTTTGGTCTCGGACTTCGGGGGTTTTCTTTGCCGCAGCCTTTTTTGGCGGCCTGCATTTTCAGAAGCCTTGTCTCGGTTTTTTCAAGCCAGATTAACTTCTCGCGAAAGGTCCTTTGTGAACCAACCAATGGAGTGCTCATTTCCGCCCCACTACACGCGGAGGAATTGCCGAGAGGATTGGCACATTCCTTTTTTCTGCTTGTCGATTTCATGCTAAACTCAATTCACCTGTTCCGACACCTGGTAGCGAAACATCCGCTTCTTCATCCAACGCACGGCGATCAAGTCATAGAAAGAGGCGAACAGCCGGTTGCCTATGCCGTAATTGCTCTTGCCCGCCACCCGCGGATTCGTGCGCACCTGCACTTCGGTGACGGTGAACCCTTCGATCTTGAACAGCGTCGGTAGGAAACGGTGCATGCCCTTGAAAAATTTCAAGTTGTCGATGCACTCGCGCTTGAACGCCCGATAACAACAGCCCGCGTCGCTGATGCTCTCGCCGGATAATTTATTGCGCACCCCGTTCGCGATGCGGGACGAAACGACCCGGACAAAACTATCGCCTTGGCCGCGCGCGGCGACGCGGCTGCCGCACACGCAATCGAAATCCTTCAGCGGCTCAAGCAATCGCGCGAGATCCTGGGGGTCGTTCTGTAAATCCGCGTCCAGCGTGACAATGATCCGCCCGCGGGCCGCCTTCATTCCCGCCCACATGGCGGCGGATTGGCCGCAATTGAATGCGAAACGCAGTCCGCGAATGCGCGGGTCCGCGGCGGCGAGTTCCTTGAGCACCCGCCACGAGTCGTCCTTGCTGCAATCGTCGGTAATGACGATTTCGTAGGAGCGATGGAGCGGCGCGACAGAATCGCCAATCGCTTTGACCAGGGCGCGCAGATTATCCTGCTCGTTATAGCAGGGGATGACAAAGCTCAGGTCCGGCGTTTCGGTCATATCACTCGTAAAGCTGTTGCAGCGTAACAAAGTGACCCGGACACGGTCGAGCGGTCATTCCAGAGCGCGCTTGCGCAAGGCCGGCGCGGTAAACGTTCGAGCCACCGTGGCGAATCAGAATCGGAACGTTGCGGCGATGCCGCCGCCGGCGTCGAGCTTGCGATAATTGTCCACGTTTCGATTTCCCGAGACCAGGATGTCGTAATTGACGAAGGTGCGAACGCTGAAATGCGGACAAACCAGCCAATACAAGCCCGCGCCCACGGAGTTCAAATAGTCATTGCGAGGACCTTCCGGGAACTCGGAGAAATGTGTGTATTTCATCCGGTAATAAGGCTGAAACGCAACGTGTTTGCACATCACTTGCGTGTAGGTCAGCACCAGGCTGTGGTCCGTGCGATCGTTTGCATCGCTGGTGGCGAACTCAAGAAATGTCGGACGGATACTTGTGAAGCGATAGTCGCCTTCATAACCGACGGCGAAAGCGGCTCGATCACATAATGCAAAGGTGCGCCGAGCGCTCCAGTTAGGAACCAACTCCTCGTAAAACTGATGGTAACCGTCAGTCTGCATCAGCCGGGTCGCATCCAGCCCCCCGCCAAAAGTCCAGCCGCCCTTCGTCCAGGATGCATCGGCAAATACGGTCTGCGCGTTGAAATCGAAATCGTTAAAACGCAGCGGAAGATCGGGAATCTTCTTGCCGTCCAGGCCGAAATCAAACCATTGATGCCGGTAACCGAGGCGCGGGGCGAGCGAACCGTTGCCCACCGCATAGGGAGTCGGCGCGAGAGCAGCCTCGACCGTGCTGATTAATACCTGCGTGTCCAGCTTGCGCTGCTCGGTGAGCAGCACATTGTCCGTGTAGAAAAATTGCATATCCGCTCTGGCTTCGAAAAGCGTGTGTCTCGCTTTTGGCTGCAGCACCGATTGCGGTCCGAGATCACCCGTTTCGCCGCCATAAAGTTCCGGCACGGAGTTGGTGCCGTCCAGGTCCGCTTGGGCGGCCTGGCTCAGTTGATTCCGGTATTGGGTGTCGCCAACCTGGTTCACGACTCCGCCAATCTGTGCCCGAAGGCCGAGGGCGGTGAAGCTTGCAATGACAGCGAGGTGCGAAAGAAATTTTTTCATTGGAAAAATCGAATCAGCCTTTTAGAAACCTAATCTGCGGAAGAATAAAATTGTGAAAGGTGTTGTTGTCGATGGTGTTCAGGCCATTGCCGGTTCCCGGATTGAAATTTTCCGGGGTGATTCCGGTATCCTGCAACTGGCCATTTTTCAGTTCTTTATTTTGGGTGCTGATCGCATTCTGAATCAAATGTAAGGATGGCAACGGATTCGAAAACCCGTTCACCAGTTGCGACCCGCCCACGAGCCGGCCAAGATTGATGTTCAGCACAGAGCCAAAGTCCGGTTGTCCCGGCAACACGAAAACCAATTGGCCCGCCTTTAGCGTGGTTTTTTTCCCGTTCGGCAAGGTGACCGTCCCTTTGCCTTCGAGCAGGATCACTTTGAATCCGCCCGTGCCGGTGGAGGAAACGATCAGCGTGGTTCCCAGCACCGCCGCCGCTGCGCCGCCGCTGCGAATGGAGCCGCCGCCTTTGCCGGCCGGGGAATGAAAGAGCACGTTACCCTTCTCGAGATTGATGTCGCGCCCGGTGGGTTCGAAGGAAAACACGGTGTTTGCGCCAACGCGCGTGATGGTCTGATCGGCGGCAGTCAATTCAGCGCGCGATTGCGGCCCGGTGCGAACGAGATCGGGAGCTTTGACGAGCTCATTGATGGTGGCGGGCTGTGCAGTTTTGGTCGCCGCGGCGACGACGTTCACGTCTTTGACGATTTCAGTGAACGTGCTTTCGGTCAAAGGCGCGGCAAACGCCGGCGTGCACGTACAAAGCAATGCGGCCAGGAGCAGTTTCGATTTCATAGGCGACACCCGTTTTTACCCCGCAATTCGTCTTCCCGCCAGCGAAATGTAGCGCAGCCGTCCCGTCTTCCCGGCTGCGGGTGCGGGAGGCGTCTCGCCGCCCGGATGTTCGGCTGGCAATTCCGCGCTGCCAGTCCTGGCGCCGAGACGGTGCCGGAACTCGCAGGCGAGAGGCATGTTACAAGAATTGAACCCGGTCAGCCTCTGTGGATGTCGGTGCCAAGTTGCGCTCGACTCAGGGTGGACTTCCAGCAGTTGGTGAAATCGGTGCCCGGGTCTGGTTGATCAACATCGACGAGTTCGAGGAAATCTGATTTTAATCCTGTCTCCGGGGTGGTAGGGTTACGGCCATCTTTGCACCCCGAAATGAGTTATCAACGCAATAACGGCGTAGAATTTGCCACGCTCACGAACGGCTCGACAGCCGTAAAGCGATGAAACCGGCAGCCAAGCGCGCATGGGCGGCCGTAGCCATTTGCGCGACGTGCACGCTATTATTTGCTTATCTCTGGCGAAGCGAGTTCCCGCCTTTGAAACAGCTCGAATCGTACGCTCAAGACTTGCAGTTGCGAGAAGGCCGCATGACGCCGTTGGACGACCGCCTGGCGCTAATTGGGATTGATAAACTCGTTTATGATCCAGCGGATTTCAGTCCGGAGGAATATCAGCAGGAGCCGGCGCTCGCACTGCTGCAACAGAACTTCCCCTGGTCACGCGCGGTTTGGGCCCGGCTCGTTCAAAAGCTCGGAGATGCCGGCGCAAAGGTGATTGCCTTTGATTTGGTTTTCGCCGCTCCGGGCCCAGGTGACGCGGAATTAAAGGAGGCATTGGAAAAATACGGCGACCGGGTGGTCATCGGCTACAACATTAACTGGACGAAAACAGACCAGCGGACCTTCGTGGAGCTTCAGTTGCCGAACCCGGATGTCCTCGCGGCTCGCGGATCGAGTTCGCCAGTTGAAGATCCGCATCTGGGCTATGTCAACGTGTTTGTGGATGCAGATGGCAGGCTGCGCCGTGCTCATTACCGCCAGACTGGCCATCAAATAAATGACATTCTACCTCCGGACGTCGTCCTAGAGTCGTTAGATAGCCGAGTGTTGCAAACATTTGGAAGGCCTGATCTGGTTCCTCGCGATCTTGAAGGCCGGCGTTTCCGATATACGGGTCCGCCAAACACCTTTAAGCCTTTGCGGATTGGTGATGTTCTCTCGCCAAAAATCTGGGCGGCCAATTTCCATAACGGGGCAGATTTCAAAGGCAAGATTGTGTTCATCGGGCCCACGACTGTTCTCTTCCACGATGTATTGGACACGCCCTTTGTGAAAGAGATGCCTGGTCCGGAAATTCACTTGAACATCATTAACGCTGCGCTGCACAAGGAATTTCTCGGTGAACCTCCAGCGGCAACGGAGTTGTGGATTATCGCGCTGGCTGGAATCATCGCAGCTGCGGTCGCATCCTTCCTTCGCCAGCCATTGAAGCGTCTCCTTGCCTTGCTCGTTTTGGCGGTGGCATATGCGGGGTGGAGTCGAGTGCTTTTTTCTCGCGGGGCCGTTTCCGCTGAGGTGCTGCTCACGACCACACCGGTTCTAGTTTTGCTTCTAAGTGGCATCGTGGCACTGGGCTATGATTACCTACTGGAACGCTTGGAAAAGCGCCGTGTGCGCAAGACTCTCGAGCGTTATGTTTCGCGGGACGTGGTGAAGGAACTGCTCGATAATCCCCAAACCTATTTCAATGCTGTCGGTGGCGTGCGACGGTCGGTGGCCATCCTTTTCTCGGATGTCCGGAACTTCACTACCATGACCGAGAGTGCCGATCCCCAGGCTCTAGTGAAACAGTTGAATGAGTACCTTCAGCAGATGGTAAAAATCGTTTTTGAGCACAGCGGTTCCCTCGACAAGTTCATCGGCGACGCCGTGATGGCCGTTTGGGGAAATATAAAGAGCTCCGGCGCCCACAACGATGGCCGCAACGCTGTGGCCGCAGCGCTCGCCATGAAAAAAGTGCTGGCCAAACTAAATGAAGATTGGAAGGCGCGAGGCATCAAGGAACTGGCTATCGGCATTGGTATTAATTATGGCGAAGCCATTGTTGGGGAAATGGGTTCTTCCGAAAAGGTGGAGTTCACGGCAATTGGAGATCCGGTCAATCTGGCTTCACGATTGGAGAGTCTTACGAAAGAATACCATCTCGATTTGCTTTTGGGCGGCAATTTGGCGCCCCTCGTCGGTAATACTTACATTCTGCGAACCGTCGATTTTGTGGCCGTCAAAGGCAAAACCAAGCCGGTGGATGTCTTCACAGTGATGGGCGACGGCGCGGCGCAGACCGTGTCCATGCCCGTCTGGCTGGCGCGGTATGAAGATGGGGTGAGGCTGTATCGTGAGCGAAAATTTTCGGAGGCGGCGGTGGAATTCCGGGAATGCCTGCGCAAACAGCCGGATGATTATTTGAGCTCCATGTATCTCAAACGCTGCCAGGCTTTGATTGAAAATCCGCCGCCGGATTCGTGGGATGGCGTGTACGTGATGACAAAGAAGTGACGGGTGATTACATGCGCTGCGAATCAGCGGACAGCACTGTCCATTCGGAGTGCCGAGCGGGTGCTCGGCGCTCCTTCGAATTTAATTCAACAGCCGATACCAATTATCGCGCTGATGCGGTTCGTAGCCGAGTTCCTTGATGAGGCGTTGCATGTCGGGGACAGTCATGCGGAAGGTGGTGCCGGCCTGGGACACCACGTTTTCCTCAATCATGATGCTGCCCAAATCGTTCGCGCCATATTTGAGGGCGACCTGGCCGATCTCCTGGCCTTGCGTGACCCAGGAGCTTTGCACGCTCGCAAAATTATCGAGATAAATCCGGCCGAGCGCCTGTGTGCGCAAATATTCCTGCGCGCCCACCGTCGGCGCCTTGAGCTTGGTGTGCTCGGATTGAAAGGTCCAACAGATGAAAGCCGTGAAGCCTTTCGACTTGTCCTGCTGCACGCGCAAGCGCTCCAGATGTTCGATGCGATCTTCCACCGTCTCCACGTGGCCGAACATCATTGTCGCCGACGAACTCAGTCCGAGGCGATGCGCGACATCCATGACTTCGAGCCAATCGCTGCTCATGGCTTTCAACGGCGAAATACGCTCGCGCACACGATCGACCAGAATTTCGCCGCCGCCGCCGGGAATCGAGCCCAGGCCGGCCGCCTTGAAATCGCCGATGATTTTTTCCAGCGGTTCATTGAACACTTCGCGAAAATGAACGAATTCGCTCGGGCTGAACCCGTGGATGTTGACCTGCGGGAATTTCGCTTTGATGTGCGACAGCAAATCGAGATACCACTGCTTGGTGAGCTTCGGATGATGGCCGCCTTGCATGAGGATTTGCGTGCCGTTCAACGCGATGGTTTCCTCGATTTTTTTGTCCATCTCCTCGAAGCCGATCACGTAGGAATCATCGTCCTTCTCCGTGCGATAAAATGCGCAGAACTTGCAATAGACATTGCAGACGTTCGTGTAATTCACGTTGCGATCGACGATGTAAGTGACGATGTCGTTACCGCGGCCCTCGTAAGCGGATTTCCGCGCGAGTTGCCGGCGGCGATCGGCGAGCGCTCCAAGTTCCTCCAGCGGGAGACGATAAAGGCGCAAGGCTTCCGCCGGGTTAATGCGCTGGCCATCCCAGACCTTTTGCAGCAGTTCGTCCAATGAGGCGTCGTAAATCACCGGCGTATGGTAGTGCAAATGGACTACGTAAACAAGCTGGGCGGCGGCGGATGCCGTCCTGATTTGGAGTGAGGCGATATGTCCCAAGCATTACCCACAATGATCGGTCTATGTAGGAATCCTGAAAGGATTCAGTCAATCAGC